>Ga0310695_10000494_pt1 | contig 102759 bp, 66 predicted proteins | sample RumenRJG_04DNA_FD_203882 | JGI IMG/M metagenome (GOLD analysis project Ga0310695, IMG submission 203882) | Bovine rumen microbial communities from Lethbridge, Alberta, Canada - RJG_04 (v2) (version 2) | ecosystem: Host-associated > Mammals > Digestive system > Stomach > Rumen | place: Canada...
ATAATATTATTTCCTCAGTTTTAAAGTTTGTTGATAGTATTCCATATTAATAACGCAAAGATAGTGTTTTTCATGCAACAATGCACCTCAAAAAGCGCTTTTTCTTGAACCTGGCGACGCGATTTGGGTCAAAACCGGTCGGTCAACAACACAGAAAAGTCGATTTTGCACTATTTTTTTCGCCAAATTGCTTGCGTATTAAAAAAAAGTATTACCTTTGCAGTCGCAAAACCAAAAAATGCCCAGGTGGCGGAATTGGTAGACGCGCACGTTTCAGGTGCGTGTGCCGCAAGGTGTGCGGGTTCGAGTCCCGCCCTGGGCACCACAAGAAACCCTTGATAACCAATTGGTTATCAAGGGTTTTACTTTTACTCCCCCACCCCACTGCGATAGATTCTTCGTGAGGTGCGCCTAGACGTTTACTGCAGGATTGACACATCGTCATCGGGAGGTGTATCAACATTGATAACAGGCTCGTTATCAAGCAGATGACGATAGAGGTCGGTCATTTTCTTATAGAAAGCGGGATAGTCAAGGCTCTCCTTGAAGTCACGTTGAGCCTGGGTGCCCATGCGCGAGCGTGAGGCGGTATCGTTCAGTAGCACATTGATGGCAGTCGTCAACGCATGCTCATCGCCTGGAGGCACAAGCAGGCCGTTCACGCCATCGTGGACATATTCGGGCTGCGCACCATTGTTGCTGCAGATGTGCGCCTTGCCAGCCATCATATATTCCAGATTGCTGATACCCAGCGCCTCGGGCTGAATCGAAGGCAGCACGCCAAAGTCGGCTTGACGCAGATACTCGAGAATATTGTTCCTGAATCCGAGCAACGACACATTGTTAACCATGCCCGCCGCAACGATAAAGCCCTTGATTTTGGCCTTATATTTGGCCTGTCCGTCGCCAATGACAACCAGGTGATACTTTGACTTATCTACATGAGTCAAGGCTCCCAGCAGCGTGTCAATGCCCTTCTCGGCCGCCAGTTTGCCATGATACATGATGAGCGCCTGGTGGCTATCCAGCCCCAATTCACGCCTCAAGTCGGGCACAGATGTACCTAACTGGCTGTCACACACGCTATCACGCAGGACCACGGCGCGGTCGGCATACTGTTTCTTGGCCTTGCCGACAAAGGCGTCCTTAGCCATCTGGGAAGAAAACACAAAGCAGTCGATGGACTTGTACAACTTGGTGTACATGTAGTTGCTCTTGGGCTTGTACACGCCATGCACACTCACGACAACGCGGGTGTCGCGGTTCTCGCTGATGCGCCGCGCCATCACGGCCATGAAGGCGTCCTTGAAACTGTGCACATGGATGATGTTCTTGCCCTTGCGCAGCAGGCGCGCGAACCTCACCGGACTATCTATATCGGTAACCCCCTTGAGCGGCAGGATGGAGATGGGAATCTCCAGGCGGCGGTATTGAGTGAGCACTACGGGATACTTGCGGCAGACGACCTCGGCATAGAAGTCGTCATCGTTGCGCAGGCGTTCCACCAGGTCATAGGTGTACTGCTCCGCTCCCGTCCAGTGCTTATTGGAAACAATATGGAAAACGTTGATCATCTTTTCAAGATTTTTGCATGGCTGAATCATTACCATCCAGTCACGGCACGAAGATAGTCATTTTTTTTCGCATAATTGCAATAAATACTACAAAAAATTCACTCTCCCCTACCCTGCAACAGCAATGCGCGGCGTGACTGCCTGGACAGCCACACTGCGCATTGATTATCTGGACGGGGCACTATCCCCTACTCCATCACTCCTTATTGCCGTCGGAGCCGAAGAGTTCCTTGATTCCACCGATCGAGCCAAGCAGATTGGTAGCCTCATAGGGCAGATAGACCGTCTTGGTCTTGTCGCCGCTGGCCACGGTGTCGAGCATCTGGATGTACTTCTGTGCCAGCAGGTAGTTGGCAGGATTGGTGCTCTGCCCCACTGCCTGGGTGATCTTGTCGATGGCGATAGCCTCGGCCTCGGCCTTACGGATGCGTGCCTGAGCCTCACCCTCGGCGCGCAGGATCTCGGTCTGCTTGTCGGCCTCGGCCTGGTTGATGCGAGCGGTCTTCTGGCCCTCGGACTGAAGGATGGCAGCCTGTTTCTGACCCTCACTGGTCAGGATGGTGGCACGCTTGTTGCGCTCGGCCTGCATCTGCTTCTCCATGGCCTGGAGAACGGTTTGAGGCGGCTGGATGTCCTGCAACTCGACGCGGTTGACCTTGATACCCCACTTGTTGGTAGCGTCATCAAGAACGGCACGCAGTTTGGAGTTGATGGTGTCACGCGACGTCAGCGTCTGGTCCAATTCCAGTTCGCCGATGATGTTACGCAGCGTGGTCTGGGTCAATTTCTCGATTGCGTTGGGCAGATTATTGATTTCATACACAGCCTTGAACGGGTCAACGATCTGGAAATACAGCAGGGCGTTGATCTGGGTGAGCACGTTATCCTTGGTGATCACGTTCTGCTTGTCAAAGTCATAGACTTGTTCACGCAGGTCGATGGCATTGGTGGTGCGGTAACGGCCGTGCTCATAGGCTATAATCGTCTTGGGGCGGTCGATAAACGGGATAATCAGGTTGATACCAGGCTTGAGCGTGGCATAATACTTTCCTAGACGCTCGATGATTTTGGTCTCGCTCTGTGGGATAATCACGAGTGCGCTCTTGACAAGAATCAGGGCCAAGAGAATAATGACGATGAGAAAAATTGATAATGCTGACATATCGTTATAGTGTTACACAGTTAATAAAATCATTTAAAAAAACAGTTTCATGCAGTTGATTATGCCATAATAACCGGCACCGGGAACAAGATTCAGTCGATAGGCTCGACAGTGAGGATGATGCTGTCCATCTTCACGACGCGCACTCGCGTGCCTTTATCAATGGCGACGCCGTCCACACTGGTCGATTTCCAGTCATCGCCATCAATGGCGACGCGTCCATAGCCTCCGGCCACGATCGGCTCGCTCACACGACCCACCTGGCCAATCATGGCATCGGCATTGCTGAGGCGCTCGCGCTGGGGCTTGTGCAACTTCCTGATGAGCGCGGGACGCACCAGCAGCAGACTAAGGGCCGAAACAACGGCAAAGGCGACAATCTGCCACGTGAGCGACAAGCCGCAACCAGCCAGGATAGCCGAAACAGCAGCGCCAATGGCAAAACACAAAATGAAGAAATCACCCGAAGATAATTCCAGGATTAGACACAAGATGGAAATAATTACCCAAATGAGCCATAAGTTAGATGTGAAATACTCGATCATAATATAACCTGTTTTTAAAGTTCTGTTTTCTGTTATCTGAATGTTGCTCGATACCTTTTCTCGTCTAGGAGACATACTAGGTTAAGATTTCCCCAAAGGTAGGACTTTGTCTTTAAATCTGCAAATTTTATGCCAAAAATCACGCAAAAATCTCTAGCAACCTGCCGAATGCTCCAGGATTTTTAATTCTCAGCGGGTTAAAATAGCGTTTTGGGCTGTTTTTCAGCGATTTTTGTGTTTTTGGAAAAATCTCAGAAAAATTCGGGTAGGGGAGAGATGGCCTCATAATCCGCAAAAACGCCAGTCAACACCTCCCATCGCTCAAGAGCACCCTCAACCAGACGATCATGACAGGCAAGAGCACCTCTCAATCCCACTGGCACATTTCAATCAAGAACGCGTGACCAGGGCAACGAGAATCAGGACGCATAATTATTGGCGTAATATGTTCATTTTATAAAAATAAAGTGTTATCTTTGTCTCCCGTTTTTGAAACGCATCAGTGAAATGACAGAAATCAATTACATGACCCAAGGAACAGCCGAGATGCCACGCCTCAACCAGGACGCGGTGCGCGACTGGATTATCGAGGTGGCCCGTCAACATGGCCAGAGGGTGGGGTGCTTGACCTACGTCTTCTGTGACGACGAGTATATCCTCAAGACCAACCGGGAGTTTTTGGGACATGACTACTACACCGACATCATCACCTTTGATTACACCAACTCGAGGCACATCGCCGGTGACATGGTCATCTCGCTCGACACGGTAAGCAGCAATGCCGAGATGTTGAAAGCCCCCTACCAAACCGAACTCATGCGCGTCATCATCCATGGCGTGCTGCACCTGTGCGGCATCAATGACAAGGGGCCCGGTGAGCGCGAAATCATGGAACAGCACGAGAACGACGCACTGGCCCTGCTCCCCGAAAACGTATTCCAGAAATAATTTAAATGAGAAGCAACTATGATGTCATAGTGGTTGGGGCCGGTCATGCCGGTTGCGAGGCAGCATGTGCTGCGGCCCGCCTGGGTTCAACGACCCTGCTCATCACTATAGACATGAACAAGATTGCCCAGATGAGTTGCAACCCTGCCGTGGGCGGCATCGCCAAGGGGCAGATCGTCCGCGAAATCGACGCCCTGGGCGGACAGATGGGCATTGTCACCGACCGCAGCAGCATCCAGTTCAGGATGCTCAACCGCAGCAAGGGGCCCGCCATGTGGAGCCCGCGCTCACAGAGCGACCGCCAGCAGTTCATCCTGGAGTGGAGACAGATACTCGAGAACACGCCCAACCTGTTCATGTGGCAGGATTCGGTCGTTGAATTCATCATCGAGGGTGGGGTAGTGAAGGGTGTCAAGACAGCCATGGGCATCCAATTTGAGGCAAAGGCTGTCGTTCTCACCGCCGGCACGTTCCTCAACGGACTGATGCATGTGGGGACCGTTAAGACACCCGGCGGACGCGTGTCGGAGCCTTCCGCAAGAGGCATCACCGAGCAGTTATCGTCGCTAGGATTCACCGTGGGCCGCATGAAGACCGGCACACCGCCGCGCCTCGACGAGCGCAGCATCGACTTCTCGCAATGCATCAAGCAGGAAGGGGAGAGCGATTTCCACCATTTTTCTTTCTTGCCTGGCATCAAGAGCCAACTGCCGCAACGTCCATGCTGGATCGTCCACACCAACGAGCAAGTGCATCAAGTGTTGCGTGAAGGCCTGCCCCAATCACCGCTCTATAATGGCCAAATCACCAGCATCGGGCCCCGCTACTGCCCCAGTATCGAGACCAAGATTGTGACATTTGCCGACAAGACATCCCACCAACTGTTCATCGAGCCCGAGGGCGCGAACACCCACGAGATGTACCTCAACGGTTTCTCGTCGTCGCTGCCGTGGGAAGTCCAGATCGAGGCCCTGCGCCACATCCCCGCTCTGAGGGACGTGCACGCCTTCAGGCCCGGATATGCCATCGAGTATGACTTCTTTGACCCCACCCAGTTGACCCACACCCTAGAGTCAAAACTCGTCAAGAACCTGTTCCTCGCCGGCCAAGTCAACGGCACGACAGGATATGAGGAAGCAGCAGGACAAGGGCTCATCGCAGGCATCAACGCCCACCAGAACGTGTCAGGCGGCGAACCGTTCACCCTAGCGCGCAACGAGGCCTACATCGGCGTCCTCATCGACGACCTTGTGACCTGTGGAGTGGACGAACCCTACCGCATGTTCACATCGCGAGCCGAGCACCGCATCCTGCTGCGGCAGGACGATGCCGACATGAGACTCACCGAGAAAGGCTACAGACTGGGGCTGGCCAGCAGAGAGCGCTATGAACTCATGGAGTCCAAACGCCAACAGATCGACGGGCTCAGCGCCTTCTGCCGCGACTATACCGTCAAGGCCGCGCTCATCAACCCCACGCTCCAAGCCCTAGGCATGCAGCCCTTGACACAGGGTCAACGACTGCACGACCTGCTGCTGCGTCCCCAACTCAACATGGCCATTCTCACCGCGGCGCTACCCGACTTGCAGGCGCATCTCGACGCCATCGAGGCCGCACGCCGCGAGGAAATCATCGAGGCTGCCGAGATAGCCATCAAGTACCGTGGCTATATCGAGCGAGAGACTCTCATCGCCGAGCGCGTCGCACGGCTCGACAACGTGACGCTCAAGGGCAAATTTGACTACAGCCAGATACACCAGATATCCACCGAGGCACGACAGAAGTTACAGGCCATCGACCCCGAAACAGTAGGGCAGGCTTCACGCATCCCCGGCGTGTCTCCCAGCGACATCAACATCCTGCTCGTCCTGCTGGGCAGATAATTTGTTCCACGTGAAACATTTTAAACATAAAATATTGATTTACAATGAATAAGCAAGAATTAGAGAAAGTAAAAAGTGTGGTGCGCAACGTGCCAGACTTTCCCGTGCCAGGCATCCAGTTCAAGGACCTGACCACTGCATTCAAGGACCCCGAGGCACTACAGATTATGACCCGAGCCATGACCGACCTCTATAAGGACAAGGGCATCACCCGCGTGGTGGGCATCGAGGCCCGCGGCTTCATCGGCGGCGCCATCCTGGCCACACAGTTGAACGCCGGTTTCGTCCCCCTGCGCAAGCCCGGCAAACTCCCTGCCGAAGTCATCCAGAAGTCCTACAGCAAGGAATATGGCACCGACACCATCGAGGTTCACAAGGACGCCATCACGCCCGACGACGTTGTGGTCATCCATGACGACCTGCTTGCAACGGGCGGAACCATGCTGGCCGCCTACGAGTTGGTGAAGTCAATGAATCCCAAAAAGATCTACATCAACTTCATCTGCGACCTCGAAGTCCTGCACGGCCGCGAAGTCTTCCCCGACGACGTCGAAGTCACCTCACTGTTCACCTTCTAACAAGGCAATGCCGGCCGAAAGATGAATGACAAACTGAAACTCAAACTGTCGCTGCTCCCCGATGAACCGGGCGTTTACCGCTACCGTAATCGGGAGGGCACCATCATCTACGTCGGCAAGGCCAAGAACCTCAAGCGACGCGTCAACTCCTACTTCAACCGTGAGCACTCCTCGCTGCGCACCACCATGCTCGTGCGCAATATCGCCGACATGGAGTACACCGTGGTCAACACCGAGGAGGAAGCCCTCGACCTCGAGAATGCACTCATCAAGGAGTACCAGCCGCGTTACAACGTCCTGCTCAAGGACGACAAGAGTTATCCCTGGATATGCGTCTCGGGCGAACTCTATCCTCGTGTCTATATCACCCGCGACGCCCGCGCCAAGGGCGACCGCTACTACGGCCCATATCCCAAAAGCGAAGTCGCCAAAGTGCTTATCGACACCATGCGCCAGATTTACCCCCTGCGCACATGCAGGCTACATGTTTCACGTGAAACAATCGAACAGGACAAGCACCGCCTGTGCCTGCAATACCACATCCACCGCTGTGAGGGATGCTGCAAGGGGCTCGTCTCGCCCGAGCAATACGGGCAATACATCAGCGAGATACGCCAGATACTCAACGGCGACACCCACGTGCTCATGGATGTGCTCATGCAGCAGATGCAGGAACTCGCCAGCGAGTTGCGCTTTGAGGAAGCCGAGGTCATCAAGCGGCGTTATAAACTGCTGGAGCACGTGCGCCGGCGCTCGGTCATCGTCAGCCCAGGCATACACAACATCGACGTGTTCGGCCTGCTGCGCGACGACGACGCGGCGTGGGTCAACTTCATGCACGTGCGGGGTGGGGCAGTGGTGCAGTCCCTGACGCTGGAGTACCGCCTCTCGACACGTGACGAGACCGATGCCGAGATCATGTCGATGGCCATCGCCGAGGTCCACCAGCGCTTTGCCGAGACCTACAAGCGCGACCGCGTCTCCGAGGCCATGGTCAACGTCATCCCCGATGTCGAGTTCACAGGACTCGCGTGCTCGATCCCGCAGCGCGGCGACAAGAAGAAACTGCTCGATATCGCCGTCAAGAATGCCCTGCAGCACCGCACCGACCGCCTGCGCATGATGGAGAAACTCAACCCCGAGCAACGCACCACGCGCACGCTGACGACCATGCAGCGCGACCTCAGGCTCAACGTGCTTCCACGCCACATCGAGTGCTTTGACAACAGCAACATCAGCGGTTCAAGTCCTGTGGCCTCATGCGTCGTGTTCCGCAATGCCAAGCCCTCCAAGAAGGAGTACCGCCACTTCAACATCAAGACCGTGGAGGGTGCCGACGACTTCGCCTCGATGCGTGAAGTCGTCACACGGCGCTACAGCCGCCTGGTGCAGGAGGGCGAGGAACTACCCCAACTACTCATCGTGGACGGTGGCAAGGGGCAGGTGACGTCGGCCATCGAGGCCCTGGACGCCATCGGCCTGCAGGGCCAGATAGCCGTTGTGGGCATCGCCAAGCGCCTCAACGAGGTCTATTTCCCGGGTGACAGCCTGCCGCTGTTCATCGACAAGAACAGCGAGACGCTACACGTCATCCAGCGCCTGCGCGACGAGTCCCACCGCTTTGCCATCACCTTCCACCGCAAGCAGCGCAGCAAGGGGCAAGTGCACAGCGCCCTGGACGACATTCCCGGCATCGGACCCAAGACCCGCACAACGCTGCTCAAGCACTTCAAGTCGCTCAAGCGCATCCGCGAGGCCAGCCAGCAGGACCTGGCCGCCGTCATCGGCCCAGCCAAGGCCCAGCAACTCATCCAGGCCCTACATCAAGCCGACGCGCCTGCTGGCAGCGACAACGCGTAAGCCTGTCCCAGAGTGCCCAAAATGGCCTAGAAGGATTAAAAACAAGAGATTAACCACTGGAAACCCGAAACTATTTTCCTATCTTTGCAGGCATGAAACGAGTGGTCATCTTCGGAAACAACTTTCAGCAGGACGAAGCCAGCAAGGTCTTGTCGCTGCTGGAATACCTGCGGCAACGGGGCTTGAGTGTTGCCGTTGAGCAGCAGTACCTCCAATACCTTGTCGGGCAGCGGGACGATGACGGCTATGCCTCATTTGACCCCAACCACGTCCCTGATGCCGACATGGCCCTGTCGCTGGGAGGCGACGGCACGTTCCTCACCACCGTGATGTGGGTATCGCGCCAGGGAATGCCCATCCTGGGCATTAATCTGGGTCACTTGGGCTACTTGACCGCCGGCCGCCTGGACGAGAACAGCAACGTGATTGACGACATCCTGGCGGGCAATTACCGCATCGAGGAGCGCACGATGCTGCAAGTGACGTGCGACATGGTGGATATCCAGCACCCGTGGGCACTCAATGAAGTCGCCATCCTGCGACACGACACATCATCGATGCTCGACATGCAGACGCGCCTGCGCAGCCACGACTTGACGACCTATCGCGGCGACGGCCTCATCGTGAGCACCCCGACAGGCTCCACCGCCTACAACATGAGCGTGGGCGGCCCCATCCTGGAGCCCACCACATCGTGCCTGGTGCTGTCGCCCATCTCGCCCCACTCGCTGACGATGCGCCCGCTGGTGGTGAGAGACGACAGCGAGATCGTGATACGCACCCTCTCGCGGGCCTCACACTACGAGGTGAGTATCGACGGCGAGGTGACGTTGTGTCCCACCGGCTCGACGTTGACCATCGCCCGCTCGCCACATTGCGCGCGAGTCGTCCAGCGACAGAGCAACAACTTCGCCAACACATTGAGGCAGAAACTCCTCTGGGGTACCGACCAGCGCTAAGGACCTGCCAGGGCAAAAATACAAGAGAGAGGGCAACAGTCACGCCGTTGCCCTCTCTCTTGTATTTTGATCACCTCAGGCCCTGTTACTTATCATAAAGCCTGCGGTGGGTCAATACCGAGCGATAGATGTGGATCATGTGATCGGCAAGAATCTTGCCCGTGAACCGTTCGGTGTTGGCACGCGCGGCCTTGAGCAAGGCATTACGCTTGTTCTCGTCTTCAAGCACGTCGCTCAGGCGGTCAGCACCGTCGCTGAAGTTATCATAGTAGATTACACCATCGCCGCCAAACTCGCGGGCCCTGGGGGAGTCCTTGCAGATGACGAGCGCACCGCTGCGCTGAGCATTCAAGATCTTGTAATTGTCGCGCATGCGGTCGGTCCTGGGGATAATGACCGCCTGGGCCATGGCGACAACAGCCGTGAGTTCGGACTGGTGGACCTTGTCAATCTGCTTGAAGCGGTGGAAGATGTGCAATTCATGAGCCTGCTCCTTGATCACGTGATCAAAGTGGTCGGTTCGGTAGCCGAGCATGACAAAGGAAATCTTGGAATTGCGCAACTCGTGAATCAGTTCCATGGCTTCCTTGATATTGTCTTCCTCATTGAAGCGCCCCTTGTAGAGGACAAAGCGCTCGGGAAGGTGATACTTTTCGCGCAGGATCTCATACATATTCTTGGGCACAGAATCATCACAGCCATCATAGAAGCAGGGGTGAACGACCTCCACATTGTCGGGAGAAACGTGATAGTGGTCAATGATCGTCTGGCGATCCACCTCGTTAAGGGCAATCACGCGCTTGGCAATCTTGCAGGAACGGCGCGCACTGCGCTGCAGCAGCATGCGCTTCCACCAGTTGGCGCGACGATACAGGGGATCGGTCATGGTGAAGACCGTCGGGAAATTACTGCCGTCAAATCCCGAGGGCACACCGTCATCAATCGCGTGGAACGTGTTCACACCATGGGCCTTGGCCGAGCGTACGACGCCCTTGCCCGTGTACCACCGCCTCTTGTTGTGGATGTAACTGCGGGGATACTTTACCCTCACGCTATCCTCATTGTACAACGCGGTGAGTCGTTTATTCTGTTCGTGTTGAGGGGAATACAGAATATAATAGTTGTCAGGATAATTTGTAGCCAGTGCCTTGATCAGGATACGTCCATAGTAGGATGTATCGTTATTGTCCATGATGATACGGTGGCCACTGTAACCTACTACCATAAGTCGTCTTATTAATTATTTGTTAATAATATTCGTTTTAGTTGGTATCGTTTTAAACATGCAAATTTACTATTTTTTTCTTTTCCATGCCTTATTTTCCATCTTTTTTCTCAAGAAACACTAACTTTGCAGCAAAAAACAATATAACATCATGAGACATCTGCTTACCATAGCCATCGCCATGACCCTGCTCGTGTCATGCTCGACAAGCCGCAACAACGCCCAGCAGGGCGGCAGGCTCAACCCCGACCAGGTCTTCACCATCACCGACGATGACATCGCGCGAGAGACCCTCAGCATCAACTCGACCATCAAGGGCCAGTGGACCTATAGCGGCCCCAGCGTTGACGTGAGCGGCAAGAACGTGCTGGCTGGCATCGGCAAACCCATTGCCAAGGGCAAAATCAAGAAGAAACTCAAGAACGCCTTCAAGAAAATCGGCCTGGACAAGGCAAGACCGCAATTCACCTTCAACGAGGACGGCACTTGTGCCGTCACGCTGCTGGGCAAGAGCCTCAAGGGAACCTACAACTACAACCCCTCCCAGGAAAAGATCTCCATCAAGTGGCACGGCGTGCCCGTGACCGCGCGGCTCAAGCGCGACGGCAAGAAGAAACTCCACCTCACCTTTGACGCCGACAAACTGCTCTCGATCCTGACGCTCGCCGGCAACTTCACCGACAGTTCCACCATCAAGGCCCTGTCTTTCCTCATGGATCACTATGACAACGTGATGGTGGGCTTTGAACTCAAGAAGTGATCCTACGCCATTAAGCCAATCCGCAGTGTTCATTTAACAACTGAGCAGTCAGAGTATCTGAGGGAATCCGCCTCCCTTGCCTCATGCTGAGGCTCATAGAACAACAATCAATACGATAATCACAGATTACTGGTTGTCAAGATTTTTTGAGGGGGTAAAAAACAAGAAAGACAAGAAAGACAATTGTTATCTTTCTTGTCCTTCTTGTCTTTAAAATCCTAGAACTTCGCGCCCTAGCGTGAGACAAAGTGTGGCAGATTAGCGGCGGGGAGGCTGGCTCATGTTGCGCTTGCCCTGGTTGACGGCCTGCTTCTTGGTCATCAAGGGCTGGCTCTTGCTGCCAGGCTGGCTCTTGGGGGTGCCCATACCGCCCATTCCGGGCTTGGGCTGTGACTTGCTCTCGGGGGCGCCAAAGGTGCGTCCGTTGTAAGCGCTGTGGTCAAAATAGCGGTTAGAACCCTTGTACACCTGGTATCCGGGAGGAGCGGCGCGATAGAAGCGGTCCTTGGGATAGCGGTTATAGATGGTGAACACAAACCTCTTGTTCTGCCACGACACGGGACGATAGAAATATTCCATCTGCATGTACATCTGGTACTGTGCCGGTGAGAGCACAAACCTCAACTCGTTGTTGCGACGGGTCCAGAAGGTGCCGAAGATGTCATCATACACGTCCAGACACATGATGTAGTCCATGTTGATCTCAAACACAGCGTTATACTGGTCATCGCTCAGTGCGAGTTCATAGGCCATCTTGTCGGTCAGGAAGAAGGCCTGATCGCGGGCCGACTTGTAACTCATCGCGCTGGCGGCCGACGCGAGGGTCAGCACTGCCACCATTGTCAAGATAAAGCGTTTCATAGTGCGTATGTTTTTAAACTGTTGATAATGTTTGTTGCCTCAAATTTAGCCTTATTGATGAAAAGTTGCAAATTTTTTAGACAAATATTCATAAATAATCGACTAATCACAGCACTACACGGCACATTCCATGCCATCCGCCCCGCCACCGGGCGTTGATGGCCCCGTGTCGGGACAACGGGGCGGAAAACCTAGACAAAATGGCTCGTTTCCACGATTTTCAAGAATTTGTAACTCCTGTTTTGACGTTTATTTGTATTTTTGCCGACATGATAGACTTCACACCTCTTGTCCGTAATCGTTTCCTGGGGCGCCTGCAACAGCAGGTGCGCTACATTGACCATGCCGACGCCGTTCAACAGGGTGAACTGGTACGGCTCATCGAGAAAGCGGCACTGACACGCATCGGCCGCAAGTATGATTTCTCGTCCATCAGGACCTACCAGCAGTTTGCGTCAACCATGCCGCTGCACACCTATGAGAACCTGCGTCCCCACATCATGCGCATGGTCAACGGCGTCAAGGACGAGTTGTGGCCCGGACGGTGCTACAACTTTGCCCAATCGTCGGGCACGAGCGACGGGCGCAGCAAGTATATCCCCATCACGCGGGAATCCTTCACCTGGAACCACTATCAAGGGGCCAGCGATGTCGTGTCCCACTACCTGAACCTGAATCCCGCGAGCCGCATCTTCTCGGGCAAGGCGTTCATCCTGGGCGGCAGTTTCGCCAACAACCTGCAACTGCAGCGAGGCGTGAGGGTGGGGGACTTGAGCGCCAATCTCATCGAGAACATGAATCCGCTGGCCAATCTGGCGCGCATTCCCAGCAGGCAGGTGGCCCTGATGGAAGACTGGACACGCAAGTTGCCGTTGCTGGTCGAGTCCAGCATCGGGCAGAACGTGACCAACCTGAGCGGCGTACCCTCGTGGTTCCTGACCGTGCTGCGCCATGTGCTCGAGCGCACCGGCAAATCGTCTATCCACGAGGTGTGGCCCAATCTGGAAGTCTTTTTCCACGGCGGCATCGCGTTTGGGCCCTACCGCAAGCAGTATGAGGCCCTCTGTGACATGAGCAAGATGCACTTTCTGGACACCTATAATGCCAGCGAGGGATTCTTTGCCGTGCAGAGCGACTGGAGCAGCGAGGCCATGCTGTTGCTGCTTGACACGGGTGTGTTCTTTGAGTTTCTGCCCGTGGAGGAGAGCGACAGCGAGACGCCCGAGGTCTACCCAATCTGGGAAATCGAGGCCGGCCGCACCTATGAACTCATCATCACCGCCCCCAACGGCCTGTGGCGCTACCGCCTGGGCGACACGGTGACCGTCGAGCAACTCAACCCCGTCAAGATCACTATAGCGGGCCGCACGCGCAGTTTCATCAATGCCTTTGGCGAGGAACTGATGGTGCACAATGCCGACCGCGCCATAGCCCTGACCGAGCAGGAGACCGACACCGAGGTGCTCAACTACACGGCCGCGCCCGTTTATGCCGAGGGCAACCGTCAGGGTCACCACCAGTGGCTCATCGAGTTTGCCACCCGGCCCACCGATGAAGTTCGCTTCATGCAGTTGCTGGATGAGCACCTGCGCGAGGTCAACAGCGACTATGACGCCAAGCGCACGGGCGACATCTTCTTGACAGCCCCGACGCTGGTGGTCGCCCCCACAGGGCTATTTGACCGCTGGCTGGCTTCCACGGGCAAGTTGGGCGGCCAGCGCAAGATCCCCCGCCTGAACAACAACCGCATCGTCATCGACCAGATGCTCGCTATGATGGATTAAGGCTGAGATACAAACAGCAACAAGAAATAGGAACTTATGATTGAAACCAAATAAGAAAAAATCATCATGGCTAAAATCAAAGTACAGAACAAAGAGATTACAATCCTGAAGCAGAACGAGAAAGACTACATTTCTCTTACAGATATGGCCAACGCCAAAGAAAATGAAAGCCGGGCCGCTGATATCATAAAGAACTGGATGAGAAATCGTTACACGATTGAATTTCTCGGAACTTGGGAAATGATTCATAACCCCAATTTTAAAGTGGTCGAATTTGACCACTTTAGAAGACAAGCCGGTCTACCAAGTTTTGTATTGAGTGCCAGTGAATGGATTGAAAAGACTAATGCCATTGGTATAATCGTAAAGAAAGGGCGATATGGTGGTACATATGCATTCAAAGACATTGCTTTTGAATTTGGCACAGCAATTAGTGTAACGTTCAAGTTATATCTCATTGAAGAATTCCAGCGCCTCAAGGAAGAAGAGCAGAAACTTATCGGCTGGACAGCAAAGCGCGAACTCTCAAAAATCAACTATCGCATTCACACTGATGCCATCAAGGCCCATCTGATTCCCCTTGAAATCACGTCGGTTCAAGCGAGCATTATTTATGCCGAAGAGGCCGATGTGCTCAATGTTGCATTGTTTGGTATGACCGCTAGACAGTGGCGTAATGCTAATCCTGAATTGAAGGGGAACCTACGAGACTATGCCACCATCAACGAACTGATATGTCTCTCTAATATGGAAAACATCAATGCAATGCTCATTAATGAAGGGATGCCTCAAAGCGAACGCTTGATAAAACTCAATCAAATTGCCATTCAACAGATGCAGGTACTTGAAGGCATTAGGGGACGAAATTTATTGAAATAATGGAAAAGTCTGAAATAAATTGAGTGATAATGAAGTTTGAATTAATGCATTATAAACTCCCATTCCGCTGATGCTTAAAAGATTGATTCATAGCAATATCGGGGCCGCAGTGCTCAATATACTGGTGGCCTATCTCGTGTGGATGCTCTCTAGAGTAGCCTTCTTTGCCGAGAACTGGTCCACCTTTGCCCCCTACATGTCGTGGTCGCTGCTGTGGAGCATGGTGCGCGGTGCTCTGGTGTTTGACACATCGGCGCTGCTCTATGTCAACAGCCTCTACCTCGTGCTCATGCTGCTGCCCCTTCACCTCAAGGAACGTGCGGGTTTCCACAAGGGCCTCCGGTGGCTCTTTGTGGCAAGCAATGCCATCGGGCTGGCCATGAACCTGATGGACGCCGTCTATTTCCAGTACACGGGCCGCCGCTCGACGGTAACGGTGTTCACCGAGTTTGCCGCCGAGGGCAACATCACGTCCATCATCCTGACCGAATTTCTACGCCACTGGTACCTGGTGCTGGCCTTCATCGCGCTGGTGTTCATCCTGTGGCGGTGCTACACCAGACCTCGTCTTGAGGTGTATCGGTTCGGTTCCCACTACTATATCTCCCAGGCCGTAGCCCTGCTCGTGATGATACCGCTGGCCATTGTGGGCATCCGCGGCAGTGTCACGGCAGGCACGAGGCCCATCACCATCAGCAACGCCAACCAGTTTGTCAACCGCCCTGTAGAGTCCTCGGTGGTGCTCAACACGCCATTCTCGATGATACGCAGCATCGGCAAGAAAGCCTTTGTCACACCCGATTACATGACTGCCGGGCAGATGGAAGCCATTTATAGCCCCGTACACGGCCATCCCGTGACCGATGAGTTGAGCCACAAGGGCAAGAACGTGGTCATCCTCATTGTCGAGAGCATGGGCAAGGAGTACATCGGCGCGCTGAACCGCGACCTGGACGGTGGCCAGTACAGGGGGTACATGCCCTTTGTGGACAGCCTGGTGGAGAAATCGTTGACTTTCAAGTACAGTTATGCCAACGGTCGCATCAGCATGGACGCCATGCCATCGATACTGTCGGGCCTGCCCATGATGGTGGAATCTATTTTCCTCACCCCGGCGTCGCTCAACGACGTGGACGGCATCTCGTCGATACTGGGACGCGAGGGCTACGGCACAGCCTTCTTCCACGGCGGCCACAACATCTCGATGGGCTTCAGCGCCTATGCCCACAGCATCGGCTACAAGGACTACTACGGGCTGGACGAGTACTGCCAGTCACCCAAATATGGCGGCATGGACGACTTTGACGGCAAGTGGGCCATCTGGGACGAGCCTTTCCTGCAGTTCACCCTTGACAACATCGGGCAGATGAGCCAGCCCTTCCTGGCCACCGTGTTCACGGCCTCGTCCCATCACCCCTATAACGTGCCCGAGCAATACCGCGACTCGCTCAAGGACGAGGGCGGACGTCCCATCCACAAGTGTGTGCGCTACACCGACCTGGCCCTGCGGCGCTTCTTTGAGCGCGCCAGCCATGAGCCATGGTACCAGAACACCGTGTTTGTCCTCGTGGCCGACCACACCAACCAGAACAGCCACGACGTGTACAAGACCGACCTGGGCCTGTACAGCATCCCCATCATCTTCTTCACCCCCGACGGCTCAATCAAGCCCGCAATGCGCGATGATGTCATCGCCCAGCAGACCGACATCACGCCGACGCTGCTGCACCTGCTGGGCTACGAACGGCCCTATCTGGCCTTCGGCAACGACCTGCTGGGAGAGGATCCGGGACAGACGTGGGCCTTCAACTACAATGCCGGCATCTACCAACTGATCAAGGGTGACCTGATGCTGCAGTTCGACGGCGAGAAGACCACCGCACTGTACCGCTACAAGACCGACCGACTGCTCAAGGACAACCTGGTGGGCCAGTTGCACCAGCAGCAGGAGATGGAGCAGTTTGTCAAGGCCTTGATACAGCAATACATGTCGCGCATGAACGAGAACCGCCTCAAGCCCTGAGTCGGGCCGCAGCACACACAGGGGCCACAATAAACCATCAGCCGCAGTGGGACAATCCCATTGCGGCTGACGGTATCTGAAGGGCAGCGCCCGGCCATGAAAAGGTCATGGCCGTCGCTGGAAAATGCTTACTCGATCACGAACTGATAGAGCGTGCAGCGGATGGTGCTGCTGCTACAGTTGCCGGCGGCCATCTGGCGATAGGCACGGCCGATGTACCAGGTCCAGTAGTCGGTGAAGTCACCCATCGAGCCGTTGGACTTGGTGTACTGCAACTTGCCCAGGTTGGCACCCGTCTGAGCATCAATGCGATAGAGGCAAACCTCGCGGCGCTGGCTACCGCTACTGTTATAGACGGTCTTGCGGATGTTGCAGGTGAACCAGGGTGTGCACTCGCCGAAGGCAACAGGCTGACCCACGGGCTCATACTCCTTGGTATCCAGGTTCTGAACACCATACTGCACCTTGTCGGTGATGGGCGTGCCATCGGCCTCATAGAGCAGGTTGATGAACTGGACGCGGCACAGCGAGTCGGTGTCCAGGGCGGGATTGAACTCGGGAGCGGGATTCATCTCGATGGGGATGGGATCCTTGTCAAGGTCGTGAACAAAGATGACATAGCGCTTGCCAGCCTCGACATTCACGTTCTTGTCATAGACCACAGGGTACTCATAGATGGGCTCGCCAGTGGGCGTTTCACCCACCTTAACCCTGCTGTGGAGTTTCACGTTGACCGAGCCGGCATCAACGACATAGAAGCGGTTGGTGCCACCCGAGGGTACCGTGTTGAAGGTGGCCAGGAATGTGGCGCCATCATTGCCGTACTCAATACCATTGAGGTCGATAAAGTACATATAATTGGCTGCGCCAGCGGTCACGGGAGCATAGTAGCCCACCTGAACATAGGCCTTGGACGACTCGTCAACAGGCTCGGCCATGTAGGAGACATCCTTCTTCTCGCAGGAGCCCATTGTGACTGCCACCAGCAGCAATAATGCTATATATTTGAAATATTTCATAATCATTGATTTTTATTGGATCATTAAATAATATATCATAATGAAGTGGGCATGTCACCGGGATAGCAGAACCACATGATCGAGCACTGATAGTCAAGCGCGTCGCCCGGGATGGGCAACAGAGCCTGCAGGTTGTTGAGGTTCCACATGTACTCGGAGTTGTAACGCGGGCGCAGGCGGAAGCAAGGTGAACCGTTGTTGTCCTCGTTGTAGGCACTCTTGCGGCCCTGCACCTGGGCGGGTTGCAGCCAGAATCCCTTGTAAACCTTGGTGGGGTCGGTGTCAAGTTTCTGGTTGAGGGTCGTCTTGTCCCAGCCGTTGAGGTACTTGGGATAATCGCCCGTGTAGTCGATGTCATAGAAGTTCTTGCGCAGGTCAACCCAGGCCTCGATAGCGCCCCAGGGATAGAGGGCAAGATACTTCTGCATCATGATGTGGGACAGTGAGAAGTCACTCATGGGCAGACCGGCCACATAGGGGCCGTTGAGGTACTCGGCAGCCAGCGAGTTGAAGGTGGCCTTGGTCACCTTGTCGCCCTGGTGGTAATTGCCGTTGACGGTTCCTGCCACGATGTAGGAAGAGGTGAAGTCCATATCGGCCCTCAGTGCCTTCTTCCAGGTCTCAAAGGCGTCGCTCTTGCTGCCATACTTGAACTGAACCTCGGCCAGGTCAAACAGCAACTCGCTGTAGGTTGCCATGATGTAGGGGGCGTCATTGTGATAAATCCAGTGGCCATCGCCGTCATAGGTCGTGTTGGACACGGCATTGCGACCCCAGAACGAGGGAGCGGTGCCGATGGGACCCGTGGCACCGGTGAAGCCCGAGCCCACATAGTATAGGCTGCGCAGGACTTCCCTGTTGGTGATTGTGGCGTAGTTATTGCTGTCGGTGGTCGCCAGTTTCACGAGTCGGCGCGGGTCAAAGTGGCCGGCATCGGGCAGGGTGTCGCTGGTGATCTGCTTGTCGAGCAACTGGTAGGGATAGTGCTGACGGTTGATGGCATTGGTATCCTCGGTCTGGATGTAGTTGCCCTGCTCGTCATACTTGCGGATGGTGCCCGTGAACAACTGCACGGCATAGTCGTGCTGGAAGTAACTGTAACTCAAGTTGCCGCGATAGGGGCCCCAGAAGTTGTTATAGCCGCTCTCGGCAGCATCGGCGCCACCGCCGGCGATCTTGAGGGTCGCGTTGTCATCGTTGCTGGCAAAGGCCTTGCCCACGGCAGTGATGAACTCGTCATAGTACTTCTCCTTGAAGTCACGCTTGTTGGTCAACGAGACCAGGTTGCGTGCAATCACCGCATAGCAGAACTTCACCCACTTGTCCTTGTCGCCACCGTAGATGTAATCGTTGTTGATGATGCGGTTGCCATAGGCCGAATTATCCTCCCTGGTCAGGTAGTCGATAGCCTGATAGGCCCACTCGCGCACCTGGGGATAGATGTCGGACTGATAGTCATACTCATGCGAGAGGCGACCGGCCTCATAGGCCTGCTTCATGGGGGCCTCACCGTTGACCTTGGTCAACAGGTCCCATGAGAAAGCCTTCATGGCCAGACCGATGCCGGCAAGCGTCCAGTTCTCGGCCTCAACGCTCTGGTTGATCATGTTCTCCAGGTTCATGCCCTGGTTCCAGTAAACCATGCGCCATGCCTCGCCACCGGCATCACTACCCTTGGAGTAATAGTGGTTGGCAAATGACGTGTAACTCGATGTACCCATCATCTGGGTGAGCGGCGCGATGGCACGCAGGTCCCAGTAGATGCCCTGATAGGCCTGCTGGATACCGGCCAGGTAGAGGTAACCCTCCACATAGTCGGGCGCGTCGGTGTTCTTGTTCACATCCAGATAGTCGTCACAGGATGTCAGCCCCAACGTCACGCAAGCCAGCGCACACAGTATAATTGATTTCAATGATTTCATAATTTATCTAAGTTTTTAGTTTTAAGTTTTTAGTTTTAAGTAGGATTTGTATCGCCTGGAACTGTATCGTCTTTAGGTAATATTACTTACAACTTAAAACTTACAACTTAAAACTCAATTAATCCTTACTTCACGATGATTTCACAGATAGAAACGCGGTTCCAACTCAGTTCGTCAAACATGTTGCTGATACCCTGGCCACCGGCATTGATGCGGTTGGCGGCGATACCGTACTTGTTGACGAGCATGTCCTTAACGCTAGCGGCACGGCCGTTAGCCAACTTGATGTTATTGTCCTGGTTGCCCTCGGGCGAAGCATAACCCTTGATCTCGCAGGTTGCCTCGGGATGGCTCTTCAGGTAGGCTGCCACGCGCTCAACGTTGGCACGCTGGTCGGCAGCGATACCGGTCTTGTTCACGGGGAAGTGAACGAGCACGTTCATGTACTTGGCGCTGTTGTCAACCACCTTGGGGGCGGCATTCTTGGCAGCGTTCAAGTCGTTGCGGCAGTTGGCCAGGGCGCGGTTGGCGGCGTCAAGGTCGCTCTGCATCTGGGCCAGGCGGCTGTTGTAGTCATTCTGTGCATTGGCCAGTTGAGCACGCAGGTCATTGATCTGGTCATTGAGCGCGGTCGTGTTCTGGTAGGCGGGCTTGGGAGCCTCGTCGTTGGAGCCGAAGGTCACACTCAGGCCCACCGAGTAGGTGCGGGGGCTGGGCAGCGACCAGCAGTCATAGCCTTCACCACCGGTACCGCCGGCAGCGGCCGACATGGTGTTACCGGCAACGTCGGTTCCCGTGTAATTGGTGATGGTGAACAGGTCGTTGGCCGACGCATAGACGCTCGCATTCTGGATGGTGCCGCGGGTCACGTTGCGCAGCCAGTTCTGCGGCACGATGTAGGCCAAGCGCAGTTCCTGGCAACGGATGTAGTTGACCTTGTGCTGGATCCAGTCCTCATCACCACCGGTGTAGGTGTACTGACCATACTCGCCCAGGTTGACGGCGATGGTGTTCTTGGTGGGATTGTCGGTATCCTGCTTGCCGTCGTAGAGCACGCCGTCAAAGACCACGAAGCCCTTCTCGCGCATGTCAACCGAGAGCCAGTTCAGACCAGTGCCCAGCATGTCGCGCATGGTAGCGTTGACAACGTCGGCATGGTAACGGCCCTGGAACATGGCGCTCAAGCGCCAGTTCTTGACGCTCAAGGCGGTGGTGAAACCGAAGCGCAGTTTAGGCTCACGGTTACCGATGATGCTCCAGTCGCTGGAAACGCGGGGCAGACCCGTGGTGGGGTTGATCAGAATCTGACCAGCCTCGTTGCGTTCATAGGCCTGACCGGTCACGGTGCTGATGGGGTGACCCTTCATCACACCGTTGCGGATGCCACCCGAGTTCCAGGTGTAAGCGTTATAGAACTCCTTGAGGTTATCGGGCAGGTAAACGACCTTACTGTTGGTGTGCGACACGTTCACGCCCACATTCCAGCGGACGTCATTGGTGCGCACGACGTCAACGTCGGCGTGACCTTCCCAACCCCAAGTGTTAAACGTGCCGACGTTCATGTTGTTCAACACAAAGCCGGTTGCATAACTCATGCGGAAGCCGGTCACGATCTGGTCGGCACAGTGGGTGCGGAACCAGGTGAAGTCGGCATTGATGCGGTCGTTCCACATGCGGGCCTCAACACCAGCCTCATAGGAGGTGGTCATCTCGGGCTTGAGGCTGCGGTTGGGACCAGTGTAGCCATACTTGTAACCGCCACCTGTCAAGCCAGTGGGCTCGAGTTCGGGATCAATCGAGAGCACGGGAGCATCCTTACCCACCTGGGCGATAGCGCCACGCAGTTTCAAGTAGTTGATGAAGCCGACGCGCTTCATGAAGCCCATCTCGCTCAGCACGATTGAGAGTTCACCGGCGGGATAGAAGTAGTGGTTATTGTCCTTGGGCAGGGTCGAGGACCAGTCGTTACGGAAGCGGCCGGTCAAGAAGATCATGTTGTTGTAGCCCAACTCCAACTGGCCCGAAACGGCCTGCACGCGGCGCTTGGTGGAGCGCTTCTTGCTGGTCACGGTGCTCTCGGTACAGTTGTTGATGCTGTAGAAGTCGATCACCTTGAAATTGTAACCATAGGACGACAGGCTGGTCACGCCGTTCTCCAACTGGTGGTAACCCACCTGCACGCCCAGCGAGTACTTGTTGTCCTTCCAGGAGTTGTTATAGCCGGCGAGCACGTTGAGCGTGGGGTCGCTGGTGTTATACTTGGTGATGTGGTAGGTACCGCGGTTGTTGCTGTCGTCAACACTCTGGTTGGCGCTCACATAGTAGGGGTGGGTACCGTTCTCATAGGATGAGGTGCTCACGTCCCAACCCATCTGCAGGCGCAGGTAGGTGTGGGTGATGGGCGTGAAGTTCAACGAGAAGGCGCTGATGATGCGGTCGGTCTCGTCGTGCATTAGGTTCTTGTTCAAGCCGAACAGCGGGTTCAGCAGGTCGGTGTCGGTATAGAAGGCTGGATACTTCATGTGGGAACCGTCCTCGGCCAGGTACTGGCTCATGTCATCGACGCTGGGCCAGCGGTAACTGGCGCGCACGGGACCGTTGGTACCACGCATGGCCTTGTCGTTCTTGGCGTTGACATACTGCATGCTACCTTCCATCGACAACCACTTGGTCAACTCGGCACGACCAGCCAGCGAGAGGTTGGTGCGGGTCAGGTTAGTGGTCTTGATGACACCATCCTGGTCAAAGTAGGATGCACTGGCGCGGATCGACATCTTCTCGTTACCGGCCTCCAGCGACACGTTGTGACGGTGCATGAAACCGGTCTGCAGCACGGCTGCCGTGTTGTCAAAGAAGGGCAGCGAGTGGTCATACAGTGAACCATAGCGGCTCGTGAAGTAGAAGTTGGCGGCACCATAGGCACCATTGATGTACTTGTCCTGGATCTCGGGCCAGCCATAAGCCTTGGACCACGAAATCTGGTTGCTGTAGGTCACGCGGGCGCGGCCCGAGCGGCCCTTCTTGGTGGTGATGATGATGGCACCGTTTGACGCGTCGCTACCATACAGAGCGGCGGCAGCGGCACCCTTCAGCACGGTCATCGACTCGATGTCCTCGGGGTTGAAGTCGTTACCACGCGACGAGTAGTCGGTCGTGCGGGGAGTCAGGCCCGTCAAGCCACCGTCGGCGGCTGCCAGACCCGTCGTGGGGTTAAACGAGGTGTTGTTCATGGGAATACCATCGATGACATACAGCGGCTGGTTGTTACCGCTCAGCGACGTGGCGCTGCGCAGCACAACAGTCGTCGATGCACCAGGGGCACCACCCGAACTAACGACGCTCATACCCGACACACGGCCTTGAAGGGCCGTGATAAAGTCGGTGCGGCCCGACTCGATAATGTCCTGGGCCTTGACGTTCTGCACCGAGGAACCCACGGTGCGGGCAACACGTTTCATACCGAACTCGGCCGTCACCACCACGTCTTGCAGGGTGTTGGCTCCCTCGGCCATGACAACGTTGGCGGCTTGGGACGCGGGAACTTCCATCGCGTCATAGCCCACAAAGGAGAAGACGAGCGTCTGGTTGGGGTTGGCCTTAATCGAGTAACGGCCATCGATGTCGGTGGTCGTGCCCGTATTAGTGCCCTTTACCCTCACATTAACGCCAATCATCGGCTCTCCGTTGGCGTCCTTGACGACGCCCTGAACTCGGTTGCTCTGGGCTGTAGCCGTGAATCCCGTGCTGAATTGGCTCGGCGCCAGTCCGGCAGGGGCACCCATGGCTATGGCCAGTGTGCAGAGCAGTGCTAATTGTTTTTTCATACGCACTTTGCTTTTAATTGATTTGAAGTTAATGAATTGGTGTATATATTATTGCTTTCTGTTATAATAGTTTTTATTAGGTTAAACCATCGTCAAGATCCCTTACTGTGCGCTTTCAGCATGGTCTTGGAGGCTTTGAAGTGGCAAAATTGCAAAAAAAGTTTAATTCAAACAATTTTTTCGCAAAAAAAATACCTTTTTTCTACCAGAACAGACACATCTTTTGCATTTATGTATCAAATCGTTATGTGTTATCTTCTTTTTTTCAATAAAATTAACATCACCCTGCTGCCATGTAACTCTTCATCCAAAACACATAATCACACATTCACGCCCTTAGTCGCGCAGTATTTCTTAATTCAGATTGTCTTTGTTGTCTTCCAATCCCAAAAAGGAAAACAATAAATACTATGGCATCTGAGCGCGTCATTCAAAATCTCACTCTAAGCCGCAAAGCGATATTATTCTTTACCAGACACCAGTACCCCCCAAAAGAAAACAGCCGCCGGGGCTGATTGGTAGCCTCGGCGGTCGTTCTTACGGAATAGGGTAGAGGATTACTCCTGGTCGCTATCCCACCATACGGGGATGGTCCAGGCGTCGTCCTGACGGTTCCACATCACTTCCTTGCCCTCGCCGTCGGTCATGCGGGCGCCGGGAACCTGTGCACCGATGGCCTGCAGGTTCTTGCTGTTGTAGTTGTACTCGTGCGAGCACTGGCGCCAGCGGCGATACTGCTTGCCCTCGGGGATGGCCAGCATAGCGGCGGCCACCTTGTAATGGTGAGCGGGAATCGACCAGCCGTAGAAGATGCTCGGGTCGAAGTCATAGCGGCGCATGTCATTCCAGATCTCATAGGAGAACATCAGGGCGATGCGCTTCTGGGTGAGAATGTGGCCCAGGGTCAACTCACCCTGAGTACCGATGCCGTTGTTCACATAGTTGTCGATGGCCTCGGCAGTCATCGGGGTGAACGACGGGCAGGTAGCGAGCGTGGCGTCCTCGGCAATCCAAGCCCTGAGTTTGTCGTTCATCAACTCGCAACTGGCCTTGACACCCTTCTTGTAGGCATCATAAGCACCAGCCTTGTCGCCCTTCTTGAAGAGCACCTCGGCGCGGATGAAGCAGCACTCGGCATAGGTACCGATGTAGGTGGGCGAACTTACGCGGGTGTAGAACGTACCGGACTCGGCCGACTCAAACTTACCGCTACCGGCGCGGCAGTACAGGATGCTGGGGTTAGCGAAGTAACCCTTGCAGTCGCTGGTACCCTCGATATAGACGGTGTCGCCCAGGCGGGTCTCGTTGTCGCTGCTGATGTACCAACTGTTGGTCTCGGTATTGAACATAGCGCGCAGGGGACCGCCCTGGCTGAAGATTTCGCTTGCCATGTCAACACCCAGGGTGCGGCGCCAGTGGCCATTCCACTTCACGCCATTGGCATCGACACCATTACCTTCCCTATTGGGGCTGTAAGCCCAGGGCAGGATGTGGTCAGCACGGGGATCCTCAACGCCATTACCTGCAAAGTTGGTCAGGTTGTCATAGAGCATCTTGGTAGCCATGTAACCGGCATTCATACCACTAACCGAGAACAGGGGCGAGTAGTCAACGGGCTCATCCCAACCCAGGTTATCGTGGGTGGGGCCATTGTCGTCGGTGTGGTTCACGATGGTGTTGTCGGCATTGCTCTGCATGGCCTTGTCGAGGCAGCGCAGGATCTCGTCGGCGTCATACTTGCCGTCCAGATAGTTGCCGGCACCCTTCTTGTTCAACTTGTTGATCCAGCGGGCCTTCAACATGTAGGCCAGTTTGATCCACTTGTTCAGGTCACCGTGGTTCCACCAGTCACCAGCGGCCAGCGTGGGCAGGCTGGGATCCTGGCTCTGACCCTTCTCGAGGCACTCGATGGCCTTGTCGATGGTCTCCAAGCAACCCAGATAGATGGTCTTACCCGTGTCATACTCGGGAGTAGCGGGTTCGGCGGCAGCCTGGGTATAGGGCATCTCGCCATAGAGGTCGGTCATGGTCATGAAGCCATAAGCCTTGATCAGATAGCCTGCACCGGCAAACTGCCAGTTCTCGGCAGCCTCGGCCTTGGCGATCATGTCGGGCACGTTGGCATAAGCGCCGACGAACCACCACTGATAAACGGTAGTTACCTGGCCATCAACGGGATGCCAGTAGGATGCCTGCATGTAGGTACCGCCATTGCTGGCGCTGCGGGTCCAGTCACCCATGGCCATCGTGGTGCGCCAGGCACCAAACTGCAGGCCACTGTTGGTATAGAACTGAATGTGGGCCAGTCGCTGGTCATAGGTCGTGGACTCGGCCGAAGGACTATCGGGGTCAACGTTCACGTCGAGCCAGTCGTTGCAAGAGGTGAGCGACAGCATCGCAACACCCAAGCCGCACAGTATAATTGATTTCAATGATTTCATAATTTATCTAAGTTTTTAGTTTTAAGTTTTTAGTTTTAAGTAGGATTTGTATCGCCTGGAACTGTATCGTCTTTAGGTAATATTACTTACAACTTAAAACTCACAACTTAAAACTCAATTAATCCTTACTTCACGATAATCTCACAGATGGAAACGCGGTTCCAACTCAGTTCGTCAAACATGTTGCTGATACCCTGGCCAGCGGCGTTGATGCGGTTGGCGGCGATACCATACTTGTTGATGAGCATGTCCTTCACGCTGGCGGCACGGCCGTTAGCGAGTTTCACGTTCAGGTCTTCCTTGCCCTCCTTGGAGGCATAACCCTTGATCTCGCAGGTTGCCTCGGGATGGCTCTTCAGGTAAGCAGCCACGCGCTCAACGTTGGCACGCTGGTCGGCGGTGATACCGGTCTTGTTCACGGGGAAGTGAACCAGAACGTTCATGTACTTGGCGCTGTTGTCAACCACCTTGGGGACGGCATTCTTGGCAGCGTTCAAGTCGTTGCGGCAGTTTGCAAGAGCCTTGTTGGCGGCAGCGAGGTCGCTCTCGAGTTGAGCGATGCGGCCGTTGCTGGCGTTCTGTGCGTTAGCCAACTGGTTGCGCAGGTCGTTAATCTGGCTGTTGAGGTTCTCGAGTTCGACGTTGTTCACGCGGGCAGGAGCGGCATCGTCGGTGCCGAAGGTCAGGTTAACACCGATAGCGTAGGAACGGGTAGCGGGAACGCCGCAGTAGTCGAAGCCCACCGACGACGAACCACCGATACCAGCACCCGAAGCGGCAACCTCGGGATCACCATCATAGTTGGTGAACAGCAGCAGGTTGTTGGCCGATGCGGTGATAGCGGCACGCTTGATGTACTTGGTCCTGGCAAGCAGGCTGCGGGGAACATCATAGGTCAGCGAGATCGTGCGCAGGCGCAGGCTCTTGACGTTGGTGATCCAGTTGCGGGTCTCATAGTTGTAAGCGCCCGTGTAGTAGTTCTTGATGATGTTGTAACCACTGGTCTCGTTGCCGTTGAACATGTAGTTCTGGTCGGCTTTCCAGGTGTTGCTAACAGGCTCATAGACGGGATCGCCGTTGGCGTCCTTGGTGCCGGTGTCACGCACACCCTCGATGGTGAGGGTCTCGTTGCGCCAGTCGGCGCTGAGTTGGCTCACACCGCTCATCGACATGGCATACTTGGTGCCGTTGAACACGTCGCCACCATAGCGGAACTCCCACAACATGTTGAAGGTCCAGTTCTTGAAGAAGGTGAAGGTGTTGTTCCAACCGCCCTGCCACTTGGCCTCACGGTCGCCGACCTCATAGGCCTTGCTGTCGGTGGTGGGGAAGCCGTTCTTGTCAAGGATGAGTTCACCCTTGCTGGTGCGGTTCCACTTGGTACCGTCGATACCCATGAAGTTGCCATGGTTGTAACTTGCAGCCTTGGCGCCGCCATACTGCACGTCGGTCAGGTACATAACGTCGATACCGTTAACCAGGTCACCCACGGTGCCACGGTTGCCATAGACGTTGATACCGGTTTCCCAGATGAAGTTCTCGTGCTGGATGGGGGTACCGCTCAGGCTGATCTCGAGACCCTTGTTGTAAACGTCACCAGAGTTAACCGAGCAGAAGATGTAACCGGTCGACTGCGGGCCACGGGGTTGCAGAATCAGGTCAAACGAGTTGTTGGTATAGTAAGCGATGTCAAATTTCAAGCGGTTCTGGATGAAACGCAACTCCAGGCCGACCTCGGTCGAGCGGGTGCGCTCGGGCTTCAGGTAGGGGTTACCGCGGGTCCAGGTGTTACCCAGGCCGACCATACCCTCCAGATAGGTGCCCACAGGCCACAGATAGGTGTTGGTAACGTAGGGGTTGGTACCCTTACCTACCTCGGCCCAACTGGCGCGGATCTTACCGAAGGAGAACCAGTCGGGCAGGCTCTCGCGGAAGAGTTCGGTGAAGGCGATGGCGCCGCTCACGCTGGGATAGAAGTAACTCCAGTTGTCCTTGGGCAGGGTCGAATCCCAGTCGTTACGGCCGGTAACGGTCAGGAAGATGGCGTTGCGCCAGTCGATGCGGAACTCACCGAAGGCCGATACCATGCGCTTCTTGCTGCTGCCATGCGAGAACTTCTTGTCGGCATCGCTGGCATTCTCGTAACTGAAGAAGTTGGCTACTGCAAAGTTCCAGGCCGACTCATAGTCGCGACGGGTCTTGGTGTAGTCGGTCGATCCACCCAACATCAAGTTGATGTTGAAGTCACCGAACTGCTTGTTCCAGTTCGACATCAAGTTGTTGCTCAGGTAGCGATACTTGTACATGTTGTCGCTCAACATACCACGCTGCCAGATCTGCTTGATGGCACCGCCGGGAGCGATCTCGTTGTGGCTCTGGGTGGTATAGGAGTCAACGCCCATGCGGTAACTCAGCCACCACCAGTCAAACAGATCCCACTTCACATTGAAGTTGCCGGTGAAACGCTCGGTGTCATCGGTCATCTTGTTCTTGTTGACAATCCAGTAGGGGTTGTCACGCTCGTCCCAGGGCTGGAACTGGTCGCCGAACATGCGATAGCGCGAACCGTCCTCGTTGAGGTAGTGGCGCATGTCATCGCTGGGAGCCCAGTTGTAGGCAGCATAGAGGGCACCAGTACCGCTGGAGCCGTACAGGGCTGCACCGGTCAGCGTCTTCACCGTGCGGGCATCGCTGTAGGCGGCGTTGGCGCCGAAGGTGAACTTGCCCACCTTCTGCTCACCGTTGAAGCGGAAGGTCGTCTTGGTGTAGCCCGTGGTGGGAACGATACCGTCCTGATCGTAGAATGAACCGCTCAGGAAGAAGTTGTTGTTCTTGGTACCGCCACTCACGCTCAGGTTGGTGTCCCAGATGATACCCGTGTCAAAGAAGTTCTTCAGGTTGTCATAGAAGGGAACATTCTGCTTGGGACCCCACGAGTTGTAACTGTCGTCCTTGATCTCGAGACCGGTCCACTGGCCAGCGTCGTTGTACATGTCGGTCATGTAACCACGCACATACTGGTTCTGGGTCTTGGGCAGGTCCTTGACCATCGAGGCGATCATCTTACCCGAGAAACTGATCTCGGTGTGACCCTCTTTACCCTTCTTGGTGGTGATCATGACAACACCGTTGGCAGCACGGCTACCGTACAGTGCCGATGCGGCCGGGCCCTTCAAGATGGACATGCTCTCGATATCCTCGGGGTTGATATCCATCACACGGTTGGAAGAAGTGGTGGCGCTGTTCATCATACCGTCAAATGCGGAGTTACCCACGATACCTGCCGAGTTGTCATAGATGACACCATCCACAACAAACAGCGGCTGGCTGTCGCGGTTCTCGGCAACCGACGTACCACCACGCAGGATGATCTGGGCGCCCGAACCGGCGGCACCCGACGACTGGGTGATGTTCACACCGGCGATCTTACCCGACAGGGAGTTGATCGCGTTGGCGCTCTTGTTGCGCATCAGTTCCTCGGCCTTCAGGTCATCGACGGCATAACCCAGCGACTTCTTGTCCTTGCGGATACCGAGGGCGGTAACAACCACCTCGTCCAGAACCTGGTCGTTGGCCTGCATGTCGATGTCCATCGTGCCGCTGCCCACGGTAACTTCCATGGGCTTACTGCCGATGTAGGACACAACGAGCACGTCACCACGGTTGGCGACGATTGAATACTTGCCGTCCACATCGGTAGCGGTACCGCGGTTGGTACCCTTGACCTTGACGGTCGCACCGATGAGGGGCTCACCTTGGGCGTCACGTATGACGCCAGAGACTTTGTTGGTCTGGGCAACAGCGGTGAAACCCGTCGAGGGCTGACTCGTGGTCATCCCTACGGGCACGCCTCCTGCGATTGCCAGCGCGGCCAACAGTGCTAATTGTTTTTTCATACGCACTAACTTTTAAATTTTTAAAAATTTGAATTATACTGACTTATACTAGTTCTGTCATTTGTTTCAAATCTTACAATCTCTCATGATAATTAGATTCCGTAATAGGCCCTCGTCGCACAGCGCGATTTCAGGTCTAAAAGGTAGGCAAATTTGCAAATAAAAATTTACATGACCAAAATTTTGACCTAAAAAATAGACAGCCACTACTGTTTACGGTAATATTTTTCTCGGATTTTTTGTATCATGTACAGATTTTTGTGGTTTTTAACAGTTGCAATTGTAAAAAGTGTCTTATTTTTTGGTGTTTTCGAAAAAAATATAGAATTTTGCACCTTGTTAAAAAAATATAACCCAAATAATAGAATCAACCCTCATGGAGTTGATGCGGCAATAAGTCAAGAGAAATATCTAATTATCAACAATTAATATTAACTAATTCAAACGTGCTTATGAAAAGACATTTGGCTCTTTTGGGCGCAATGATGATGCTGTGCGGTACCGGGTACCAGGCACAGGCAACACCCGCGCCCCAGGTGACGGCAAGTGCCGCCACCAGCATTGTGACAGGCCGCGTTGTCGATGAGCAGGGAGAACCCGTCATCGGCGCCAGCATTGTCGAGATGGGAACGACCCGTGGCACATCGACCGATGTGAATGGTAACTTCTCGTTGCGAGCAGGCACCAATGCCAAGCTCCAGATTTCGTTTATCGGCTACAAGACGGTGACCACCCGCGCTGCTGCGGGCATGAACGTTGTCATGGCCGAGGATAAGGCCCTCTTGGACGAGGTCGTTGTAGTGGGCTACGGCACACAGAAGAAGGTGAACCTCACCGGTGCCGTATCGACTGTAGATGTTGACAAGACCTTCAATTCACGTCCCGAGCAGGATGTATCGCGTGCCTTGCAGGGCGCCGTTCCTGGCCTGAGCATTATCAACGCCAGCGGTGACATCGATGGCAATCCCACGATGCGCATCCGTGGCGTCGGCACGCTGAGCAACGGCCAGAACACCTCGCCCATGATCGTCATCGACGGTGTCGTGAGCGACATGGACGGACTGCAGCTGCTCAACGGCAACGATATCGCCTCGGTTTCGGTACTCAAGGACGCCGCCTCGTCGTCGATCTACGGTACCCGTGCTGCTTTTGGTGTGCTGCTGATTACCACCAAGAGTGGCCAGAAGGGCGAGCATGCCTCGGTGACCTACTCTAACAACTTCGGTTGGGACGATCCCACCTACCTGCCCGACTATCCTGATGTCCCCACCCAGTTGAAGTCGGCCATCATGGCCAAGAAGCGTGAGGGCTCGGACGCTGTCGAGCTCTTCGGTATGTACTTCGACCAGCTGCTGCCCTATGCCGAGGCATGGCAGAAGCAGAATGGCGGCAAGAAGATCGGTTATGGCGTGATGCGCCCCTGGGTGAGCGACGGTGACGTGGGTGACTACCGCTTCATCGGCAGCCAGCCCATGTACTATGCCGACTATGACATCCAGAACATCTGGTACAACCATGCCGCTCCCTCTCAGGGCCACAACGTGTCGGTGCGCGGTGCCAGCAACCGCACCACCTATTATCTGTCCTTTGGCTACAACTACAAGGAGGATAACATGAAGTGGAATCCCGCTATGCGTAAGCGCTACAACGCTGCTGCCAACATCTCGACCGACTTGACCGACTGGTTGACCGTTGGTACCCGCATCAACTTCTCGCGCCGCCACTTCTCGCGTGCCGATACCTGGAACAACATGTACCAGTACATCTGGCGCTGGGGCTCGTTCTTTATCCCCAGCGGCACGATTGCCGATCCCACCACGGGTGAGCAGCTCGACTTCCGCGTGATCGCCATGCAGAAGCAGGCCGCCCGCAAGAACGTGACCATGGATCGCCTGAGCATGACTGCCTTCACCACCGTGCACATCACAAAGGACCTGACCTTGAATGCCGACTTCACCTATGAAATCGGTAACATGAACAGCGGTTCGAGTGACCACACCGTTTACGGCTACAACTGGAGCGGTGTCACCCCGCAGTGGATTGTCAACGACGGCAACACCAACGCCTGGCGCGACAACAGCAAGAGCAACAAGTGGGCTGCCAACGCAACCCTGAACTGGAACAAGAGCTTCAATGATGCCCACAACTTCAACATCATGGTGGGTGTCAATGGCGACAACTACTCCAGCGACTACTTCTATGCCTACAGGCCCCAGCTCTATAGCGAGGCTTATCCCGAGATGGCGCTGACCTATGGCGACCAGACCAAGTGGAACATCAACAGCAGCACCTATGACAAGGCTACTGCCGGCTACTTTGGACGTATCAACTATGACTACAAGGGCATCTACCTGCTCGAGTTGAATGGCCGTTACGACGGCTCGTCGAGCTTCCCCGTGAATGACCACTGGGCATTCTTCCCCTCGGGATCGGTGGGCTACCGCTTCACCCAGGAGAAGTATTGGGACCGCCTGCGCCACATCGTGGACAATGGTAAGCTGCGCTTCTCTTATGGTACCATCGGTAACGAGGCCGTCGGCGAGAACCAGTTCCAGTCGCTCATCAGCCCCATCAGCCAGGGCAACATTTACTGGCTGAACGAGAATGGTGCCAAGGTGACCGAGCTGGGTCTCCCCAGCTGGGTGAACTCCTCACTGACCTGGGAGCGCATCACCACCATGGACGCAGGTATCGACCTGGGCCTGTTTGGTGACGTGCTCACGATGGGCTTTGACTGGTACCAGCGCACGACCAGCGACATGCTCGGTCCTGGTACCGCACTGCCTCCCGCTGTGGGTGCCGCCGCTCCTGTGACCAACAATGGTGAGCTGCGCACACGCGGTTGGGAAGCCACCCTGGACCTGCGCAAGCAGTTCAACAAGGACTTCGGCGCCTACTTCAGCGCCAGCGTTGGTGACGCTAAGACCAAGGTGACCAAGTGGAACAATGACTCTCACCTGATCGGCTATCCTTGCAACAGTGCCTATGCCTATGAGGGCATGACCTGGGGTGACATCTGGGGCTTTGAGACCGACCGCTACTTCACCGAGCGAGACTTCAACGGCAAGAACGCCGACGGTTCATGGAACTATGCTCCCGGCGTTGCCGATCAGACCGGCATCCAGACACAGACCTTCGTCTTTGGCCCTGGTGACATCAAGTACAAGGACCTGGACAACAATGGTGTGATCGACGGTGGCAAGGGCACTCAGGAGGATCATGGTGACCTCAAGGTTATCGGTAACATGATGCCCCGCTATGAGTACAGTTTCCACGTTGGTGGTAACTTCAAGGGCTTTGACCTGGACGTGTTCTTCCAGGGTGTGGGCAAGCGTGAAATGTGGACCCAGTCAGCCTTTGTATTCCCGATGATGCGTTCGGCCGACTTGGCTATCTTTGCCAACCAGACCAAGTACAATATCTATGATCCCGAGAATGGCGTTGTCAACATCAGTGAGGACAACGACTTCCCGTGCCTGTTCCCCGGCAACGAGTATGCCGGTAACGTTGTGGGTCTCTCGGGTGAGGGCGGCTGCCACAACTACTATCCCCAGACCAAGTACCTCGTTGACATGAGCTACCTGCGCCTCAAGAACATCACGCTGGGTTACACCCTGCCCGAGAACCTGACCCGCAAGGCCTTCATCGAGAAACTGCGTGTTTACGGTAGTGTGAACAACCTGTGTCTGCTCCACAAGGGCAGCGGTGACCTCCCCATCGATCCCGAGATGAACGCCGGACAGGGCTCTCTGGGCTACGGTACTTGGGGCCGCACCTATCCCATCAACCGCACCTGGTCTGTAGGTCTGCAAGTGACCTTCGGTACCAACCGCAGTGCTGCCGTAGCCGTTACTGGCGACAACAGCGCCTTGAACGCTCAGATCAATGACCTGCGCGCTCAACTCGCCGATGCCCAGAACGCAGCCAACGCCCGCATCGCCGACCTGCAGAACCAGCTCAACGCTGCCAACAACCGCAACGCCCAACTGCAGAAGGACCTCAACGACTGCCAGAAGAGCAAGAGCGGCATGATCGACAAGTCGCTGCAGTACATGACCATCCTGGTTCACTTCCCCGTGAACAAGACCGCCGTGAGCGCCGACCAGCAGCCCAACGTGGAGCGCATCGCCGCTTACATGAAGAGCCATCCCGAGGCCAACTGCACCATCAACGGCTATGCCTCCAAGGACGGCCCCGCCGACCACAACATCCAACTCGCTAACGGCCGCGCCGCCAGCGTGAAGGATATGCTCGTCAAGAAGTATGGCATCGATGCCAAGCGCATCAACGCCCAGGGCCAGGGCATCAGCAACATGTTTGATGAACTGAGTTGGAACCGTGTTTCAATCTGCGAGATTATCGTGAAGTAAGGTTAAACTGAGTTTTAAGTTGTAAGTTTTAAGTTGTAAGTAATATTACCGAATGACGATACAGTTACAGGCGATACAAACCATACTTAAAACTAACAACTAACAACTAAAAACTTAAAAAAATATGAAATTATTGAAATCAATTATACTGTGTGGACTGGGTGCTGCTGTCATCTCGCTGTCGTCTTGTGACGACATGCTCACCAAGAGCGAACGCACCAAGTTTGAGCTCGGACCTGAGTTCTGGAGCAATGCCAATCAGGTCGCCAGCTATAGCAATGTCCTGTATGAGAACTATACTGGATATGGAACAGGTGGTGGCGCTGGCTGGTTCTATTTCAAGAGTTTGAGCGACGACCAGGTGAATCCCAGCTTTGATAACTGGATGTTCACCACGGTTCCCGGCACCTCGACCTACTGGAGCACGCCTTATACCGAGATTCGCCGCTGCAACTATATGTTGACCGGCTTGCAGAACTCGACCCTCGCTGAGGGCGAGAAGAGCTATTATGTAGCTGTTGGCCGCTTGAATCGCGCCTGGCAGTACTATCAGCTCGTGCGCATGTACGGTGATGTCAACATGCTCGATGAGGTCATCCTTGATCCCGAGGCTCAGAGCGATGTTGTCTATGGTCCCCGCACCGACCGTGACCTGGTCATGGACTTCGTGCTCGAGGATCTGAACTATGCTGTTCAGAACCTGGGTGCCGGCGGCAAGAATTCCTGGAGCAAGGATATGGCCCTGGCCATGAAGAGCGACATCTGCCTGTTTGAGGGTACCTATTGCAAGTACCGCACTGTTGAGGACAATGGCAAGGCTGCCGATGCTACCCGTGCCCAGAAGTTCCTCAACGAGTGCGTTGATGCCTCGCAGCAGCTGATGAACTCGGGCAAGTACAGCCTTACCGCCAACTATGGCGAGGTCTATAACTCGCTCGACCTGAGCAAGAGCAGTGAGGTCATCTTCTTCCGCAACTACGTGAAGGATCAGCTCATGCACTCGACTGCCGACTATACAGCATCGTCGTCACAGCAGCGCGGTATCAGCAAGGACGCTGTCGATGCCTTCCTCTTCCTGGATGGCAAGCCCCTGGCAACCACTGCCTATAACACCGATGATCATCCCGTGCTCGATCCCACCAACAATGCTTATAGCATTCAGGGCATGCTTGCCAACCGCGACAAGCGCCTGAGCGTGCTGCTCGATCCGTATCTGTGCTTCAAGGGTCATGGTTGGGTGCGTTCCAACTCCATGCTCATGACGTCATCTACTGGCTACAACATCGCCAAGTATGACAACACGGCTATGGAAGTGGATTACCGCATCAACACCGGCAAGAACTATACCGACGCTCCCATCTACTGGCTGGCAGTCATCTATCTGAACTACGCCGAGGCTAAGGCCGAGTTGGGCACTATCAACCAGTCTGACCTGGATGCCAGTGTCAACAAACTGCAGGCCCGCGCCGGTCTGCCCGCTATGACCTTGACACCTGCTGCCGACCCCGCCAACAATATGGGTGTTAGCGACCTGTTGTGGGAAATCCGCCGTACGCGTCGCTGCGAACTCATGGCCGACAACTGGTACCGTTATTGGGACCTCGTTCGCTGGCACAAGCTTGACCTCCTCGACTCACAGGCTCATCCCAACATCAACCGCGGTGCCTTCCTGGCTGGTGTGGCCGACCTGGACGAGACCTTCAACCTGGATGCAGATGGCTATGTGATCCCCGTGAGCACACTGCGCACCTTCGACAAGAAGTATTACCTGTGCCCCATCCCCAGCAACCAGATCACGCTGAGCAAGGGTGCCACAAGTCAGAATCCTGGCTGGTAATTCAGGCTTCAGGTGTCAGGTATCAGGTTTAGGCCTTCCTGACAACTGACCAATAAAACTACTGCCGCCGTGTCGAGATGAATCGACGCGGCGGCAGTGTTTTTACTCTCCCTTTCTAGACTATCTAGACTATCTAGAACTGTTACTGGTAGTCCCTGATTCTCACGTCGATGCCGCTGCCCTCGAGCAACTTGACTACCTGCTGGATGTCGGTTTGGCCGTAGTGGTAGGGGAAGAGCACGGTGGGCTTGATCATCGTGGCGGCGTGGGCACACTGCTCGGGCGTCATCGTGTAGGGCAGGTTGCACGGCAGGAAGGCCACGTCGATGTCCTTGATCGCGGCCATCTCGGGGATGTTCTCGGTGTCGCCGGCTATATAGACGCGCATGCCATTGAGGTTGAGGATGAAGCCGTTGTCGCGGCCCTTGGGATGGAACTGCAGTTTGTCGGGCGAGTTGTTGTAGGCCGGCACGGCCTCTACAGTGGTGAAAACCTCATCGGGCAACTGCAGGACGTCGCCGTTGGCCATCACCTGTCCCTTGCCGCCCAGCAGGTCGTGGCAGCGGGCGTTGGTGATGAGCATTGTGCCTGGTTTGCTCAACTGGTTGATAGCCACCGAGTCCAGGTGGTCAAAATGCTCGTGGGTGACCAGGATGTAATCGGCCTTGGGTAGGGTAGAGTAGTCGGTCTCGGGCTTGACAGCCGTCGTCACCGGATCGACATAGATCCACTTGTCGCCCACCTGCATCCTCACGCTGCCGTGCTTGATGCAATACATCTTCACTTCAACGCCACCTGTGGTCTTAAACACGTCACATCCCGCCTCTTGCTCCTGAGCGGTGCAGCCGCACATCGCTCCTACAATCATCATAGCCATAATTAAAAAATTTACTTTCATCGTTGAGTTGTTAGTAGTGAATTTACTGTTTCATTCTGTCGAGCCAAAGGTAATCAAATCCGCCCAGATTCATCACCCAGTTGCCTCAAAAAAAGACATTTTTGCAAGAATAATTACACTTTGACAGACAAAACTCACGGTTTTTCGGGAAATATTTGTACTTTTGCATTTTATAAAACCCATAATCACTGGTATTATGAAAAAATATGATGAACTCAAGGTGTACTGCAAGAACACCAACGAGTACCTGAGCATTGACGGCGGGGAAGCGCTCATCGACTTGTATGAAACCATCAAGCAGCGCATCGGCCTCAAGGGCAATGCCTTGTGTGTGCTGGTCAACAACCGTGTCGAGGATCTCCATTACCCCGTCTTCTCGCCCAAGCACATCGAGTTCATCGACATCACGACCAACGCCGGTTACCGCGTTTACACGCGCTCACTGTGCATGGTCCTCTACAAGGCGCTCAATGACCTGTATCCCGGCAAGCGCCTGTGCATCCAGCACAGCATCAGCAACGGCCATTATTGCCAGATCAAGCACGAGGAGTCGTTCCTCACCGCCGCGGTGATTGACCAACTCAAGCAGCGCATGGCCGAGATTATCGAGGAGGATATACCCTTCCTGCGCCACGAGCGCCTGACGGCCGACGTCATCGAGATGTTCCGCAAGCAGGGCCTCAAGGACAAGGTGCGCATCCTCGAGAGCGTCAATCAACTCTATACCGTCTATTACAGGTTGGGCGACATCATCGACAGTTTCTACGGCCCGCTGGTACCCTCGACAGGCATGTTGAAGGTCTTTGACCTGGTCCCCTATGAGGACGGCATGCTCCTGCTGGGACCCGACCGCAACGACTTCACCCGTGTGGCCCAGTGGCAACCGCAGCCCAAACTGTTCAATGCCTTCACCGACTACATCAACTTCAACAAGATTATCCGCCTGGGCGACGTGGGCGAACTCAACCACGCCATCAAGGCCGGCTATGCCCCGCTGCTGATCAACGTCGTGGAGGCACTGCACAACAAGCACTTCATCCAGATTGCCGACGAGATCACCCGCCGCTACCATGAGGGCGGCGCCCGCGTGGTGCTCATCGCCGGGCCCTCGTCCAGCGGCAAGACCACCTCGTCCAAGCGGCTTGCCATCCAGTTGATTACCAACTGCATCGTGCCCAAGGTTGTCGAACTCGACAACTACTTTGTGAACCGCGACCGCACGCCGCGCGACGAGAAGGGCGACTATGACTACGAGTCACTCTATGCCCTCGACCTGGAGCAGTTCAACAAGGACGTCACCGACCTGCTGGCCGGCAAGGAAGTGGCCATGCCCACCTATAACTTCAAGACGGGCCAGCGCGAGTACCTGGGCAATACCCTCAAACTCGAGCAGGGCGATATCCTGCTCATGGAGGGCATCCACGGCCTGAATCCCGAACTCACCCGCAACATCCCCGATGACCAGAAGTTCCGCGTGTTTGTGTCGGCCTTGACCACACTCAACATTGACGACCACAACTGGATAGGCACCTACGATAACCGACTGCTGCGCCGCATCATCCGCGACCACAAGTACCGCGGCTGTGCAGCGCTCGACACCATACGCCGCTGGCCCAGCGTGCGCCGCGGCGAGGACAAGTGGATCATGCCCTTCCACGAGAACGCCGACGCCATGTTCAACTCGTCGCTGCTGTTTGAACTCGCGGTGATGAAGAATTACGCGTTGCCCATCCTGCAACAGGTGCCCAGCAGCATGCCAGAGTATGCCGAGGCTTCCAGGCTCATCAAGTTCCTGAATTACTTCGAGCCTCTGGACGAGAAGGACATCCCCAGCACGAGCCTGCTGCGCGAATTCCTGGGAGGCAGCAGTTTTCACTACTAACGGTACCGAGTGGGCCCTATTGTGATGCGCAATAGGGCCCACTAAGCATTTAAAAAATAATAATTACAATAAACCCTCATCAGAATATTAACATCCAAAACATACCCAACCCAATGATTGACAATACAGCAAGTGCCACGGCACAGCACCCCACCTCCACCTCCAAGGACCACATGTCACTGGAGGACTTCTGCGGAACAATCAGGCGCATGGAGTCACAAGGCCAGGACGGCATCTCGCTTTTTAACCAAGTGATCTCGCAGGGATATGCCCCCGACCTCATCGCCGAGGACGAGTACCAGCACAGTCGCCGCCTGGAACGCATCACGACCGAGATTACCCGCCGTTTCCACCAGGAAGGGCTGCGCATGGTGCTGGTCGCCGGGCCGTCGTGCTCGGGCAAGACCACCACGTCGCGGTTTCTTAACCACATGCTGCGCGACAACGGCATCCAGCCCTGTGTCGTCTCGCTCGACAACTATTTCCTCAACCTCGACCAGCGTCCTCTGGACGCCCATGGCGAGATTGACTATGAGTCCTTCTATGGACTGGATCTCAAGCAGTTGGGACGCGATGTGGCCAGCCTGTTGTCGGGCGACCAGGTCTCAATGCCCACCTATGACTATGTCAAGGGCGAGCGCGCCTACCGCGGCAACACGCTCAAACTCGAGAGCAACAGCCTGCTCTTCCTCGAGGGCCTGCACGCACTCAATCCCCAGTTGGTGCCCGAGATTGATGAGGAACTGAAGTTCAAACTCTTTGTTACCGCCCAGGCGACCATCTACTATGGCGAGAAAGCGGGACTGGGAGAGCATGATAACCGACTGCTGCGACGCATCTACCGCGACTACAACAGCCGTGGAGCCAGTGCCCTGCAGACGCTCCAGTGGTGGCCAGGCGTGCTGCGAGGCGAGCACATGTGGATTCTGCCTTTTGCCAGCCATGCCGACGCGTGGTTCAACACGTCGATGGTGTTTGAATTCTCGGCCATCAAGCCTCGCGTGCTGCAACTGCTCAACGAGGTGCCCGAGAGCGAACCCATTGAATATGAGACCGCTAAACGCTTGGGAGGCATGCTGGAACGCATCGCCCCGCTGACCCACGAGGACTTTGTCGCCATCGCACCCAAGCGCAAATTCCTGCTCAGCAACGAGAGCAAATAACTCTAATATACTTATCCAACTACACAATTAATGGCGCTCGATGGGCGCCATTAATCTATTAAAGTTGATACAAGACTTTTTTATTCATCATCGGGGTCGCTGACCACCTGGAAGTCCTTGTTCTCGTCCTCGTAGTCGCTTTCCCAGTACTCCTCGCTCCATTGCTTGGCGCCCGAGTCCACCATCTTGCCGCCCGCGTCGGGTGCTTCGTCCTCGAGGTCGTCGGCGCCAAAGATGAAGTCGTCCTCGGCCTGCTCGCGGTGGCGCTCGTCCAGGTCATGGTGGGTCAGCGTCTCGGGGATGCGGTTGCGCTCATCATTGATGGTGCGCCACAGCAGATCCTTCAATTCGGTCAGGCCCATCTGGGCGACACTGGAGATAAAGACCACCGGGAGGTCATCGGGCACCTCGGGACGCATCTGCTCGATGAGTTCCTCGTCGAGCATGTCACACTTGGTGATGGCCAGCACACGCGGTTTCTCTACCAGGTCGGGGTTAAAGGTCTCCAACTCGCGGCACAGGATGCCATATTCCTTGCGGATGTCGTCGCTGTCGGCAGGTACCATAAACAGCAGCACGGCGTTGCGCTCGATGTGGCGCAGGAAGCGCAGTCCCAGGCCTCGGCCCTCACTGGCGCCCTCGATGATGCCGGGGATATCGGCCATGACAAACGACTGCTGCCCGCGGTAGGACACGATGCCCAGGTTGGGCTCGAGCGTCGTGAAGGGGTAATTGGCAATCTTGGGCTTGGCGGCGCTGATGACGCTCAACAAGGTCGATTTTCCCGCATTGGGAAATCCCACAAGGCCCACGTCGGCCAGCAATTTCAACTCCAGGATGACGGTCTTCTCGACTCCCTTCTCGCCCGGCTGGGCAAAGCGCGGCGTCTGCCGCGTCGCTGTCTTGAAGTGCTGGTTGCCAAGTCCCCCGCGACCACCGCGCAGCAGACGCACGACCTGGCCGTCCTGGGTCACGTCACACAGGAACTGGCCCGTCTCGGCATCATAGACCGCCGTTCCGCAGGGCACCTCGATGATACGGTCCTCACCGTCCTTGCCCGAACACTGGTTCTCACTGCCGGCCTGGCCGTCGGTGGCAAACACGTGGCGCTGGTACTTCAAGTGGATGAGCGTCCACAGGTTGCGGTTTCCCTTCAGGTAGATGTGGCCGCCACGGCCGCCGTCACCGCCGTCGGGGCCGCCCTTGGGGACATACTTGGCGCGGTGCAGATGGGCCGAACCGGCGCCGCCCTTGCCACTGCGGCACATGATCTTCACATAGTCGATAAAATTGCTCTCTGCCATAACTGTCTGTATTTTGGCTGCAAAGGTAATGTATTTTTTTCAATAACCCTCACCCCAATCCAGTCAACCTGCACGTCAAGGTAAAGGAATAGGTATGGTAAAGGCCTGTCAAAGTACTCCGAGCCTCTGGCTCGGAAAAAAAGTAAACTAAAACTGAAAACTAAAAACTTATTCGTACCTTTGCCCTCGCTAAACACGTTACATAACACAACAACACTATGATACTGGATTCTATCACGTGGACCGCGAGTCCCAACCTGTTTTCATTCGGTTCAATCACCGTGCGCTGGTACGGACTGATGTTTGCCATCGGCTTCCTGGTGGGCTATGAGATCGTTTACCGCATCTTCCGCCACGAGGGGGCCCGCGAGAGTTGGGTGGGCAGCCTGTTCATCTATGTCGTGGTGGCTACCATCGTGGGAGCCCGCCTGGGACATGTCTTCTTCTATGACTGGGACTACTACAGCCAGCACCTGGGCGACATTCCCAAGATATGGGAGGGCGGCCTTGCCAGCCACGGCGGCACGCTGGGCATCATGCTGGCCATCTGGCTCTACAGCCGCCTGGTGACCCGCAAGCCCATACTGTGGACGCTGGACCGCCTGGTCGTGCCCGTGGGCTTTGTCGCTGCCCTCATCCGCATCGGCAACCTGATGAACCACGAGATCTATGGCGGCGAGACGTCGTTGCCCTGGGGTTTCCGCTTTATCGAGAACATCGGCCAGTGGATGCAGGGCGCCGCACCCGTGTTCACCGCCCCGTGCCACCCCACGCAGATCTATGAGGCATTGTTCTACCTGTTGACCTTTGCCGTGTGCCTGCTCATGTACTGGCGCTGGCGCTGCCAGGAGCGCGAGGGACTGATCTTCGGCGTGTTCATGCTGGGCATCTTTGTGCCGCGCTTCTTCATCGAGTATATCAAGAACGTGCAGGAGCCGTGGGAAATCGCCATGCGAGCCAACTGGGGCATCGACCAGGGGCAACTGTTGAGCATCCCGTTCATCGTGCTGGGCATTTGGCTCATCGTCAGGGCCATGCGCCGGCCGCGCATGCCGCTGGAGTACCCCGACCGCTTTGCCGACGAGAAAACCGACAGAAAACAATAAATTCAGCAAAAAACTATTCAACCATCATGAAAGTTGCTCTCCGTTATCATATCCTGCTGGCGCTGGCAGCGCTGCTGTGCTGCTGCACCGCCAACAAGCCCACTAAAACCACCACTATGGATAATGAACTCAAGACCCAACCAGGGTCACCCGTCATGATCGATGACACCACTGTGGCAGGCCTCATCGCCTATTATCCCCAGTTCAGCCGCATCGACCTGGTGTGCGGCAAGATGCCCTCGCAGCAGGACACCAATGTCATCTTCTGCGCCGAGGCGGCTTTCACCCACGAGTTACTCGACGAGTTTGCCCACAGCAACATCGACGGTGACCACGTCTGTGGCGGACAGCGCTACAAGGGGGCCAAGTGCCTCGACAACAGCGGCGCGTTTGCATGGTTCATGGACACGACGTGGGAATTTGTCCACGGCGAGTACGGCGAACTGCTCGACAGCGTGGCAGCGGCAGGCGGCATGGGGTTTGGCCAGGCCATCATCATCCATCAGGGTGAGAGCATCCGCCCACTGTGGCGCGATGGCGTGAACCAGTACCGTGCCCTGTGTGAGAAAGACGGGCGCCTGTGCATCGTCGATAGCCGCAAGGCCATTGATTATGAAGATTTTGTGAAATTGCTGGAGCAATTCGCACCCACCCATGCCCTCTACCTGGACATGGGCGCCGGCTGGAACCACTCCTGGTGGCGCGACAAGGGAGGCAAGACCCACGAGATCCACCCTGTGGCCGACAAGAGCCGCTACTGCACCAACTGGATCACCTTTTATAAGTAAATCTTCCTCTATCGGGGTTAAAAGACGGTTAAAAGACAAGAAAGACAAAAACTTAAATAATTGTCGTTCTTGTCTTTCTTGTCTTCAAAAAATCAGGAGAGCGCAGTGCCCGGGTAATTATTGTTATCCTTCTAGACCACGGGAGCGGTGCGGATGTGGACATCGGCCTGCGGGAAGGGAATCTCGATGCCGTTCTCATTGAGCACACTGTAGATGTTTTCCTTGATAACGGCAATGTCGGCTACCTGGGAGGCGACGCGCACCCACACGATGACCAGCAGGTCCACGCTGCTCTCGCCGAAGTTCTGGAACAATACCTGTACCCCCTTCTTGGGGTCATAGCAGTCGAGCCGGCTGATGCGCTCGATAATCATCTCGCGCACCTGGTCAATCTTGCTGCCATAGGCCACACCGACAGTGACCTTGGCCATCTCGTAGCCGTGGTTGCGGGTCATGTTCTTGAAATTCTTGGTAAACAACTGGCTGTTGAGGAAGGCGATGACCGAGCCATCGGTGGTCTCGACCAGGGTGCTCTGGTAATTGATGTTGCTCACCTTGCCGCGCACGCCGTCACACTCGATGACGTCGCCTATCTTGACGCGCCCGTTCATGAGTGAGAGACCATAGAAGAGGTTCTCGAGGGTATCCTTCATGGCAAAACCGATACCGGTCGAGAGGCCGGTGAGGATAAAGGTGATGCCCGTGCGGCTGACGTGCAGCGTCACCAGCACGATGTAGATGTAGATGCCCCAGCCGATATACTTGATGATGTTCATCGACAGGGTGACAGCCTTGGACGCGGCTTTGACCTTGGCCTTGGCATTAGGATCGTCCTCGATGACTGTCTGGATATCAATCTCTGCATCGGCATCGACGTCATTCTCGCGCTCATACAGCGAGATGGCCCGTGCCTCGGCTCGGTTCTGCTTCCACAACTGGTAGCCCTGGATGAACAGGTAGATGATGTAGTTGAACACAAAGCCAAATGCCACACACGCCAGTATCCTGTCCAGTGACAGCACGACGAAGCCCGGCTGGTTGACAAACTTGTAGCGGAAGATGTACTGGCACCACTGCGTCAAGTCAAACACCCGCGCCGCCCAGTAGATCGACAGCCCCACACTCAAGGTGGCAGCGATGGGCACAATCATCTTATAGACGGCGTCATAGAACCACGTCGTCCTCACGTCGGCATCATCGGGAATGTGCTTGCGCTCATAGGAGTGCAGCAGGTCATAGATGACGGTGATGGTCTGGATCAGGGTCAACTGCATGATCCACCAGATGAGCACCTGCACACTCATCAGCGTGTAGCCCATCCAGGCCATGACCGTCGATACGGCCATGACGATGAGAGAAATCCACGAGTAGAACACGTCGCTGCGCGGTACAGCCCGATTGTGGCGACGGTTGATGACCAACTGCCAGACGGTAAAAATGAGCAGCAGGATAGGGAATACCAGATTCACCACCGTGCTGGGCAAGAACACGATGCGGAAGAAGAACACCACAAAGCCCAACAGCAGCACTGGCACATAGAGCATGATGCCGCTCTTGACCGTATCACCGCTCACGCGGATGATGATCGACAGGGTGATGACGGCTATCAGCCAGGCATACTCGCTCAGCAGACGAGTGGCCATGATCATGAAGTTGTTGTCGGTGACACCCGAAACAATGACCGTGGCGATGCCAAACACGGCTGCCGCCCCACAGATGATGATGCACGAGCGCTTGGGCAGGAATTTCCTGTAGGTGGCACTCGACAAGAAATTGCGCGGTATCAATTTGATAATCAACCAACTCAGTCCCAATGCTCCAAGGACATAGACGGCCATGAAGATAAACAGGAAGCCGATGAGCGGTCCGCGCCACTCACTGCGGACCTTGCGCGAGCGGGAATATTTCTCGGCAATATCATCCTTGCTGTTCTTCCAGTTATAGTCCAATCGATCCAGTATCTTGAAATAACTCTGCCCGCCGTTGACAAACACACTCTGGCGGATGCGCTCATACATCGAGAGGGCATAGTCGTTGAGCCGCTTGGCCTTCTGCGCCACCCACTGGCGCTTCTCGTGGTTGTCCTTCATCGTCTCGCGCGCACGCCGGATGTCGTTCTCGATGAACTTGGCCAGATAGATGCAACTGTCGCGCGTGACGCGCATCTGGGGAGTCTTGAACTGATTGTCCGAAATGTTGTTGAGCGCCTGGACCAGATGCTCATACTGGGCAATCTGCTCGTCCTGCTGCTGCTCAAACTGCTTGAACGAGCGCGTGCGCGACACGCGCTTGTACAATTCGGTGGCCTGACCGCAGGCATAGGCCAGGTCAAAGACGTTCTGCTCCTTCTGGCTATAGAGCATCAACTCGATGTTGTTGCACAATTCCAGGTCGCGGCCGATGCTGCGCTGGAACTGCTTGTTGCGCTGCTCGAAACGCTCGGCACGGGCCTTCTGCTCCTTGTGGGTTTCACTCAGTTCCTCACACAGCACCCCCAACGTCTGCTGCATGTTGCTCTCCTTGAGCACCGCCCCTGCCGGCAGGGCCATTACCAGCAACAGCAGCAACATTAATATCTTTTTCATTTTTTTCATGATTGAAATTGTGGCCGCAAAGATAATGATTTTTTGGTCATATTGCCTACAACCAGTACCATAACCATTGCTATTTAGACATCATTTCACTTCTTTCTACCTTCTCCAATATTGGCCAAAAACCCATCTAAAAAACCCAATTCTGGTAAAAAATAGCAGTTGACCCAACCCTGCGGGGCTAATGCGAATTACGCGAATTAGTATTAAATATTTTTCGTGTAATACGTTTTCTTAGCGAAATTAGCATAAAAAAACTTCTAGGGCCAACTGCTGTATCGTTCCCAAATAAAATTCTATTTTTTACCAGAATTGCTCTTTAATTCCCGTAGCAGCAGAATAATGAATCAAGTGGGCGACGCATAACAAAAAGGGTGGGCGACTCCCTGATTGCGGGAGTGCCCACCCTTTTTTAAAGTGTGTGGATCACTTAATCCTTAATGAGCGATCTTCATTCTGCAGGCTTGTCCCATACAAAGACGAAGCGGCCACCAGGGTACAGGTCACTGCCGTTCAACAGCAGGAAGTTCACGTCATAGGAATTACCATCGTTGCTGACATAGCAATAGCCAGAGTAGTCAGAACTGAAGTAAGCGTAGTAGCCCCAGTAGTTGAGAGGAGTACCGTCATCAACGGTAGCGGCACCATTGCTCAACAGGTTGAACTGGAAGTTAGACATGTCGATGTCCTCCTCATAACCGTTGTACAGGTAATAGAGCGGGGAAATGATGCGATACTTGTTGGTACCCTCAACGTTGATGATGGGCACGTTCTCGGCAACCATGGGTTCCTCATACCAGGTGTAGTCAGTGATCGTGCAAGTGCCGGCAGGCAGCAACTGGGGCTTGTTGACATTGACAACCACCTGATGGATGGGCGAATCAAACGGGCTAGCCGTCTGCACGTCGGCATCATTAAGCGTAATGGTGCATGAACGCTTGTCACCCCAGTCCAGGTTCTCGGCAATCACATAGATCGTAGCGGTCTCCTCGCCAGCGGCAAAATTAACCGCGTTGCTCTGCAACTTGATGTTCTCACTCGAGGTCGTCGCGGTGACGGTCGTCGAGTAGGCTTCGGTCGAGTAGGTTCTCGTGAGGGTCACGGGAATGGTGATGGCCTCTTCCTCGGTCTCTTGATTAATCTGAGCCCTGGTAAAGGAGATGTTGGGCATTGCGGGATGATCATAGATAGCCCCCACATTGTCGGTGTCACAACTGGTCAAACCAGCGGCAACGACTGCCAATCCTAAAATATATTTACCTAATTTCATAATATTCAATTAGTTAACAAGATTAAACATTAATTTTTGGGATAGTCACCGATGGGGTTCTGGTCACCAGCGGGAATCTCCTCGGGCTTCATGTTAACGTTGCCGTCAAACTCGGCCTGGGGAATAGTGAGTACCCACAGATAACTCTCGGGATCCTTAGCAGCATTGACGTGAGTGGGAATCTGCAGACCCTCGGGCCAGCCGTAATCGGCGGGACGAACGAAGCCCTGATGCAGACGACGGAGGGTGTAGATGCGGCCATCCTCGCCCCACAACTCGATGCGGCGCTGGATGAGGATCTCCTCAAGCAGCGAACCGGTCAACTCGGTAGAAACGGTTGCCAGAGCAGTACCACTCTTGTTGGTGCTGTAGTTGGCATCACGCTTGCTCATCACAGCCATCAGGTACTGCTTGGCCTCGGCATCCTGACCCAGGCGGCAAGCAGCCTCGGCAGCGTTGAGGTACATCTCCTCAACACGCATCCACACGTAGTCACCCTCCCAAGTCTGCTCATTGGAGAACTCAAACTTCTTCTGGAGGTAAGACTGACTGGGATTCCACCATGCACGGCGGCTGTCGGTCTCGCTCATCTTGTTGTAGAGCCAAGGATTAATCCGCTTGGGAGCACGCTGACCATAAGGAGCGGTACCGCTCATGTGGGTCATCAACGATGCGTACATACTGGCCTGATCGCTCACGATCTGGGCACCCCACATCACGTTACCAGCGTCAACCGAGTTGACGAAGTTGGCCTTGTTGGGGGCAAATGCCGATGCATCGACGGGCTGAATGGTCTTGCCGCTGGCAGTGATAGCCTGCTTGGCAGCATCAAGAGCCTCCTGCCACTTCTCCTCAACCAGGGCGATGCGCGACTTCAAGCCCAGTGCCACTGCATAACTCATGTGGCTGGGATGACGCTGAGCGGGTGAGTTGGCCAGCAACTCGACGGCCTTGTTGATGTCATTGTCAATCTGTGCATAAACCTCCGAAACCTTGGCACGGGGCTGACCGGTCGTCGTGGTGCGCGTGGGCTCATTGTAGATGGGCACACAGAGGTCATTCTCGTGACCCTTATAGGTGCGGGCAAACGTCTGAGCCAGCATGAAGTAACTGTAGGCACGGATGGCATAAGCCTGACCGATCACATAGTTCACATCCTCCTTGGCACCTTCCATGGTCTCCTCGGCAGCGATGATGTAGTTGGCATTGGAAACCCAAGTGTAGTAGGCTTTCCACAAGTCATAACTGCGCCAAGCGCCGCTGGTGTAACGGGCCTTCACATTGTAGGCAGCGTCAAACCAGAACCAGCCACTACCCTGGGCACCCATGATCATGTCATCACCCATCACCTCGGCCATCAGGTTATAGGCACTGATACCGAAGCACTGGTGAGTGTTACCGGTGGTAGACCAGCCGGCAGAGTACATCGAGCGGTAGATACCGTTGAGGGGAATCAACGCCTTGGTAGCGTCGCTCATGAAGGTAGCACCCGACATGGAGTCAGTGGGCTGGGTCTCAAGCATGTCGTTGGAGCATGATGACAAGCCGAGCACGCCAATCATTCCAACACACAAATATTTAAATATCTTTTTCATGTTTGTATCTTTGTTTTAGTTTTTAGTTTCTAGTTTTTAGTTTTAAGTAAGATTAGTATTGCCTGGAAATGTATCGTCTTTAGGTAATATTACTTACAACTTAAAACTCACAACTTAAAACTCAATTAAACCTTACTTCACGATGATTTCGCAAATGGAAACACGGTTCCAGCTCAATTCGTCAAACATGTTGCTGATACCCTGGCCAGCGGCGTTGATGCGGTTGGCGGCGATACCATACTTCTTGACGAGCATGTCCTTGACGCTAGCAGCACGGCCGTTAGCGAGTTTCACGTTCACCTCTTCCTTGCCCTCGGGCGAAGCATAACCCTTGATAACGCAGGTTGCCTCGGGATGGCTCTTCAGGTAATCAGCCACGCGCTCAACGTTGGCACGCTGGTCGGCGGTGATAGCGGTACCCGACTTGGGGAAGTGAACCAGGATGTTCATGTACTGCTTGCTGTTGTCAACCACCTTGGGAGTAACATTCTTGGCAGCATTCAAGTCGTTCTTGCACTGGGCAAGAGCCTTGTTGGCAGCAGTCAGGTCGTTCTGCAACTGGGCAAGACGGCTATTGGCGTCGGCAGCGGCACCCTGTGCATCGGCCAACTGAGCGCGCAGGTCGTTGATCTGGCTGTTCAGCAGGTTAATGTTAGCGGCGGGAGCGGTAGCGGCATAGGTCTTACCGAAGTTCAACTCGATACCTACGGTGTAGGTGCGGTTGGGGCTGTAGTCATAGTTGGTACCACCCGAGAAGTTGTACTGGGGATCCATACCATTGAGGTGTGTCCACAGGGCCAGGTTGTCCACCGAACCGAAGATACGGGCACCAGTCATGCCGATCTTGCTGATCCAACTAGCGGGCAGGGCATAAGCCAGGGTGATATTCTTGATTGCGAAGTAACTAGCATCGATCAGGAAGCGGTCGGTGTTGTTGATCGACTCGGCAATGCTAGCACGGGGAACGTCGGTCACGTCACCGGGCTTCTGCCAACGGCGCATCATGTTCTTGTTCCAGGTCGAACTCAGGTACCACAGGTTCATGTCGCTCTGGTACAGGCTATCAAATACCTTACCACCCAGCGAGTAGGTAGTCAGTACACTCAGGGTCAAGCCCTTCCAGGTGAAGTCGGTGCCAAGGCTACCGAAGATGTCAGCCTGACGGCTGCCCTGGTAGTACTTGCAGTTGGCGGCAAGGTCACGATCCATGGTAACGAACTCGGAACCCTCGATCATGTTGCCATCCTCGTCCTTCTCATAGGCCCAGTACAGGCTATAACCGGTCGTCGGGTCAACACCAGCGCTCTTAGGCATATAATAGGTGTAGATGGGATAACCCTCCTTGATGATGCGAACACCGCTCAACAGTTCAGGAGCCTCCTTGGTCAACTTGATGACCTTGTTGCGGTTATGGGTAGCCATTGCAGTGATGTTCCACTCAAAGTCGGCAGTGCGGACCGGAGTGATGCGCAGCGATGCCTCGACACCACGGTTGCGCATGTCACCCACGTTGTCCATGAAGCCGGTGAAACCGGTCGACAGGGCCATGGGGCGGTTAAGCAGCATGTTCTTGGTCAAGCGGTTGTAGAAGTCCACGTTCAACTGCAAGCGGTGGTTGAACAGGATAGCGTCAAAGCCTGCGTTGAAGTTCTGGCTCTTCTCCCACGATACGTTCTCGTTCTCGAGCGAAGCGATCAGCGCACCGATGTTGGTGGCGTTGCTGTAAGACAGGTCATACAGGGACTGCCATGCATAGTAAGTGGTCAACATATCGTTACCCTGCTCACCATAACTAGCCTTGACTGACAGGTTGTTAACCCAACCCACGTTCTGCATGAACTTCTCACCGGATACACGCCAGTTGGCACCAACGCTCCAGAAGGTACCCTTGTTGTGGTCGGGGTGGAAGCGCGATGACTTATCCTGACGCAGCGAAGCGCTCAGGAAGTAGCGGCCAGCGTAGTTATAGTTGGCACGACCCAGCCAAGAGTCGATGCGGTACTTGTCGGAGTAGGAGTCAGCCTCATAGAGGGTGGTACCGGGACGCAACTCGTAGATACCGTCAACGAGGTTGGTCTTGCCGGCTACCAGGTAACTGTACTCATAGGCATACCACTCGTGACCTGCCAACAGGCCGATGGTGTGGTCACCGAAGGTGCGGTCCCAGGTCAGCAACTGGTTGAAGGTGTAACTCTGGGTGCGGCGGTTGTACTTCTCCAGCAGACCACCGGCGTTAGCCTGGTTACCGTGCTGGGCGTTCATGTAACGGGTATTGTTACGGTTCACATAGTCCATGCTGAAGTTAGCCGACAACTTGAGGCCCTGACGCCAGCCATACTTGGCCAGGTCGCTACCCAGCACGAGGCCGGTGCGCAGACCAGCAACATCGCGCTTGGCAAAAGCCTTATCGAGCATCAGCATACCCAGTGACGAGAAGTCGCTCATCGAACCGGGACGGGTACCATTTTCCATTACCTCACCCCAGTCATACTGGATATTGCCATCAGAATCCAGCAGGTTCTCACCATGGATATCCTTCAAGTAAACAGGCAACAGCGGGTTGATGAACTGTGCGGTGTACCAGGGGTTGGACGTGCTGGTGTCATCATAGTCGTTGAAGTTCTGGACAGCATGAGCCAACGAAGCGTTGATGTTGGCGCCCAACCAGTCAGTGATCTGGCTGGTGATGTTGGCACGGCCGGTGTAACGCTCATAGTTGGTGGTCTTCAAGATACCATCCTCGTTCAAGTAACCCAACGACATCATGTACTGGGCGTGCTCGCTACCACCTGTCACCTGCAACTGGTGCTCGTGACGGAAGGCGTTGTTGCGGATCACGCTGTCATACCAGTCCTCGTTCCAGGCGCTCTTGGCATCCTCGTGAACATAACCGGTAGCGGGGTCAATCAGTGTGTCCCAAGTGTAGTTCTTGAAGGGGTTGTACTGCTCACCACCCAGTTGGCTGCTCAGGCTAGCGCGAGCATAGGCCTCAGCGTCCTTCCAACTTCTACCGTTGTCGATAGCCTGGTTGCGCAGTGCCTCATAAACGAGTTGCACATACTCCTTCTGGTCAACGTGGTCATAGCGCTTGGTGGCACGAGATGACCAACCGAAGGTCGAACGCCACATCACGTTGCTGCGGCCCTCAACACCCTTCTTGGTAGTGATCATCACAACACCGTTGGCACCACGGGCACCATACAGAGCGGCGGCACTTGCATCCTTCAAGACGGTCATCGACTCGATATCCGACGGGTTAATCGAACTTAGGTTGCCGTCAAAGGGGGCACCATCAACTACATACAGCGGGGTGCTGTAAGCGTTGATCGAACCATAACCACGAATCTGGATGTTGGGCGACGAACCGGGCTGACCCGATGCGCTGGTCACCTGCAGACCGGCTACGTTACCCTCAAGGGCCTTGGTAGCATCGGTCACGGGACGCAACTCCAGTTTCTTGTTGGTCACAGCCTCGGCCGAACCGGTGTAGGAGGTCTTCTTGGCAGTACCATAGGCAACCACCATCACCTCGTCCAGAGCCGTGCCATCATCGGTCAGGGTGATGGACATGTTAGGCTTGATGGGAAGTTCTTGGGTCTTGTAACCCACATACGAAACCTTGAGGGTCTTCACATTGTGAGGAAGATTGAGCGAGAACTCACCGTTTACGTCGGTGGCTGCGCCGTTTCCTCCGCCAATGGGCTGGACAGTTGCACCAATCAGCGGCTCGCCGTTGGCGTCAACTACCTGTCCCCTCACTACTTGTTGGGCACTCATGCCCAGTGAGATAGCACAAATGGCTATCAGCAGCAGAAATAGCTTCTTCATAAAATAGTGATGTTTAAATTAATAAAATATTTAAAATGTGTTTTAATCAGTTACTTTGCAAAGGTATCGATTTTGTGATTTTAATCTCGCCGCTATCGATTTTTACAAGTATGCAAAACTAGTCAAAAAAAGTGAAATGGGCAAAATAAATGGAATATTTTAACTAAAACACCGTGTTTTCTGATTTTTTTCTTCTTTTGAAAAACATTTTGAATAAAAAAGAATTTTACATATTATATTTATCTTAATATATTGATTTTTAGAATATTTAATCTAAAACCCCTCTCTATTTCCATGAGAGTTTAAACTCTTTTCTGAATGTTAAAAACAAGACTTTTTAACATTCCTATTTTAACTATAATTCAAAGGATTTTGACCCTTTTTTCACTCAATCATCAGTAAAATAGTAGCAAATGGGTACCTGTTAATAACTTTTTCGGCTACGTTATAACCTGAATTGTGAGTAAACATGCCACATGACGATAGCCGCGCAGCACGATATATTTAACGAGTGCTTGGTGCCATGTTGCGGTATTTCCACACACCTGTCGCTGGCATCCACCACCTCCTGGCCGACGCCTTTCACTTCGTTTCCCAGAACGATGGCGATTTTGCTGCTGCCGTCGATAACAAAGTTTTCCAGACTCACGCTGTCATGCACCTGCTCGATGGAGCAAATCTGGTATCCCTCCTGCCTGAGTTGCTCCACGGCACCGATTGTCGTGGGATAGTACTGCCATGCAACCGAATCCTCGGCACCGAGGGCCGTCTTGTGGATCTCGGCCTTGGGGGGCTGCGGCGTGATGCCGCACAGGCAGATGCGCTCGATGAGAAAGGCGTCGGCCGTACGGAACACCGACCCCACATTCATCTCGCTGCGCACGTTGTCAAGAACCACCGTCACGGGCAGTTTCTCCACCTTTTTATATTCCTCCACACCCACGCGGTGCAGGTCGAGCATCGATTTCTTCTTCATGACAATCAATTTATCAATAATCCCAGCCACAAAGGTACAAATAATCCCGTATACCGTCATTATCACCCGTCTAGATATTCTAGAATATCTAGTGCACGGCCTTGTCAACCACTTGTCAATAACACCTGTTAATAATTGTTGAAAACTCATTGAAAAAAATCAATAAAAAAACCTTGACAAATTCAAATCAAGGCGGCTTATCATTATTTTCCAGCGCACCAAAAAAGTTAGCACCAAATTTTTATTGCTCTTTAAACACGGTTTTCTACACATTTTCATGGGAAATCCGACAATAATTTATTAACTTTGCGGGTTGTTTACACCCTGTTAATAACAGCGAGAATAGGCTATAAGTCAGCAATTAGGCTTGTCAATAAACTATTAATAACCCAACGGGTGGAGTTGATAAGTCGATGGCTCGATGATGAGCGATAAAGTTTTCAACACTGTTAACAGGCTATAATCATCAATATAAAATTAAAGTTTTTAAAAAATTAAAATTAATCATTATATAATATATGAATGTTGAAAAAGGCTATGTCGATGAGCCCATCGAGGCCGGCATCGACTTGAGAGAAGAAATTCTGCGCTTGAAGAAGGAGCGCAATGCCGTTATCATGGCCCACTACTACCAGCGTGAGGAAATCCAGCAGTTGGCCGACCACATCGGCGATAGCCTGGCACTGGCTCAACTGGCCGCCAAGACCGACGCGCCGGTCATCGTGCTGTGTGGTGTGCACTTCATGGGCGAGACGGCCAAGATCCTGTGTCCCGACAAGACCGTCATCGTGCCCGACCTGAGTGCCGGCTGCTCGCTGGCCGACAGTTGCCCTGCCGACAAGTTTGAGCAGTTCGTCAAGCAGCACCCCGATCACACGGTGGTCAGTTATGTCAACACCAGCGCCGCTGTCAAGGCCGTGACCGACGTGGTGGTCACCTCGTCCAATGCCAAGGAGATTGTGGGCAGCCTGCCCGAGGATGAGAAGATCATCTTTGGCCCTGACCGCAACCTGGGCAACTACATCAACAGCATCACGGGAAGGAAGATGCTGCTGTGGGACGGTGCATGTCACGTGCACGAGAAATTCAGTGTGGAAAAACTGCTTGCCCTCAAGCAGGAGCATCCTGGAGCCAAGGTGCTTGTCCATCCCGAGTGCCCCAAGCCCATCCGCATCGTGGCCGACAAGGTGGGCTCGACCCAGGCTTTGCTCAACTATGCTGTCGATAACGAGAGCCAGGAGTTCATCGTGTGCACCGAGAGCGGCATCCTCTTTGAGATGCAGCGCCGCTGTCCCGACAAGACTTTCATTCCCGCTCCGCCCGAGGATGGCACCTGTGCCTGCAACGAGTGTGAGTACATGAAACTCATCACGCTCGAGAAACTCTACAATTCGCTCAAGTTCATGGCCCCGACCATCGAGGTGGACAAGGACATTGCCGAGCGTGCGGTAAGGCCCATCCAGCGCATGCTCGAAATTTCCCGCGAGTTGGGAATCATCAAGTAACAGGCTAGTAGAAGCAATAACCATGAAAAAGGTAAGAATCATACTATCATTATTAATTATATTTAATGTATTCAACATTATGGCACAGAACGTATATGATTACACTGTCAAGGATCGTCGTGGCAACGACGTGTCGTTAACCCAATATAAGGGCAAGGTGCTGCTCATTGTCAACACTGCAACCCGCTGCGGTTTCACACCTCAATATGAGGAACTTGAAGCCCTCTACAAGAATTACAAGGATCAGGGTCTGGAGATTCTGGACTTCCCCTGCAACCAGTTTGGCGAGCAGGCTCCCGGCACCGAGGAGGAAATCCATCAGTTCTGCACCTTGAACTTCGGCACCGAGTTCCCGCAGTTCAAGAAGATTGAGGTCAACGGCGAGAACGAGTCTCCCCTGTTTACCTATCTCAAGGCTCAGCAGGGTTTCAAGGGCTTTGACAAGGACCACAAGATTGGTGCCCTGCTCGACGAGATGCTCTCCAAGGCCGATCCCGACTATGCCAGCAAGCCTGACATCAAGTGGAACTTCACCAAGTTCCTTGTTGACCGTGAGGGCAACGTGGTTGAGCGCTATGAGCCCACCACCGACTGCAAGGTCATCGAGGAAGCCATCAAGAAATTACTTTAATAATTTTTAAAAAATGGGACAAAAGAACCGTCCCTTTGTCCCAAAATACCTAAAATTAATGGACTATAATTATAAAGAAATAGAGCAAAAGTGGCAGCAGTACTGGCGTGACAACCACACCTACAAGTGCGACATCGATAAAGGGCGTCCCAAGTTTTATGTGCTCGACATGTTCCCCTATCCCTCGGGAGCAGGATTACACGTGGGACATCCGCTGGGTTACATCGCCAGTGACATCTATGCCCGCTACAAGCGTCTGAAGGGCTTCAACGTCTTGCACCCCATGGGTTATGACGCCTATGGTCTGCCGGCCGAGCAGTATGCAATCCAGACGGGTCAACACCCCGAAATCACTACCAATGAGAACATCTCACGCTACCGTGAGCAGTTGGACAAGATAGGTTTCTGCTACGATTGGGACCGTGAGGTGCGCACTTGTGACCCCAAGTACTACAAGTGGACGCAGTGGGCCTTCTTGCAGATGTTCAAGAGTTATTATAACACCGAACTTGACAAGGCTCGCCCCATCGATGAACTGGTGGCCCACTTTGAGAAACACGGTACCGAGGGCTGCAATGCCCACACCAGCAGTACCGACGAGTTTACCGCCCAGCAGTGGAACGCCATGAGCCAGGTCGAGAAAAACGACATGCTCATGAACTACCGCATCGCCTACCTGGGCAACACGATGGTCAACTGGTGTCCCAAGTTGGGTACCGTGCTGGCCAACGATGAGGTGAGCGAGGGTGTGTCGGTGCGCGGTGGTTACCCCGTCGAGCAGAAGATGATGAGCCAGTGGTGCCTGCGCGTGTCGGCCTATGCCGGACGCCTGTTGCGCGACCTGGACACTATCGAGTGGACCGAGTCCATCAAGGAAACCCAGCGCAACTGGATCGGTTACAGCGAGGGTGCCGAGATGACTTTCCCCATCGCCGACAGTGACAAGAGCCTGTTGATTTTCACCACCAGGGCCGACACCATCTTCGGTGTGACCTTTATGGTGCTGGCTCCCGAGAGCATCTATGTGGACGATGTGGTGACGGCAAGCCAGCGTGCCGCCGTCGATGCTTATCTCGATGAGGTCAAGCACAAGACCGAGCGTGAGCGCATGATTGAGAAAAAGGTGAGCGGCGTGTTCACGGGCAGTTATGCGGTCAATCCCATCACGGGCAAGAATATACCTATTTATATCAGTGACTATGTGCTGGCTGGCTACGGCACGGGAGCCATCATGGCCGTTCCTGCCCATGACAGCCGTGACTATGCCTTTGCCAAGCACTTTGATCTGCCCATCATCCCCCTGATTGAGGGTGCCGACGTGAGCGAGGAGAGTTTTGACGCCAAGGAAGGCATCATGGCCAACTCGTCCAACGATCGCCTGCAACTCAACGGCCTGCAGGTCAAGGAGGCCATTGCCAGGACCAAGCAGTATATCGAGGAAACCGGCATCGGCCATGTGAAGGTCAACTACCGCCTGCGTGACGCTATCTTCAGCCGTCAGCGTTATTGGGGCGAGCCGTTCCCCATCTATTATGACGAGAATCACCAGCCGCAGGCGCTCGATGAGAAATATCTGCCCCTGCAGTTGCCCGAGGTGGACAAGTTCCTGCCCACCGAGACGGGTGAACCCCCGCTGGGACGTGCCAAGGGTTGGGTGACTGCCGACGGTTATCCTCTGGAGTTGAACACGATGCCCGGATTTGCCGGTTCGTCGGCCTACTACTTGCGCTATATGGATCCGCACAACGACGAGGCCCTTGTCTCACGCCAGGCCGATGAGTACTGGCGCCAGGTGGACCTCTATGTGGGCGGCACCGAGCACGCCACGGGTCACTTGATTTACAGCCGTTTCTGGAACAAGTTCCTCTATGATTACGGTTATGTGTGCGAGGCCGAGCCTTTCCGCAAACTGGTCAATCAGGGCATGATTCAGGGTCGCAGCAACTTTGTTTACCGCATCAAGGACACCAATACGTTTGTCTCGCTCAACCTCAAGGATAAGTATGACGTCACGCCCATTCATGTGGATGTCAACATCGTGCATGCCGATGCCCTGGATATTGAGAAATTCCGCGAGTGGCGTCCCGAGTTCAAGGATGCCGAGTTCATTCTCGAGAATGGCAAGTACATCTGCGGCTGGGCTATCGAGAAGATGTCCAAGTCGATGTTCAATGTCGTCAATCCCGATGACATCGTGGACCGCTATGGTGCCGACACGTTGCGCCTGTACGAGATGTTCCTGGGTCCCGTTGAGGCCAGCAAGCCCTGGGACACCAACGGCATCGACGGTGTGAACCGTTTCCTCAAGCGCCTGTGGGCCTTGTTCTACAAGGGTGACAACCTGCAACTCGTCGATGAGAAACCCAGTGCCGAGGCGCTCAAGTCGCTGCACAAACTCATCAAGAAGGTGAGCGGTGACATCGAGACCTTCAGTTACAACACGTCGGTGGCCGCCTTCATGATCTGTGTCAACGAGTTAACCAGCATGAAGTGCCGCGCCCGTGAAATCTACGAGCCGCTGGTAGTGCTGCTGGCACCCTTCGCTCCCCACATTGCCGAGGAGTTGTGGCACGTGCTGGGACACGACACCACCGTGTGTGACGCGCAGTGGCCCACGTGGAACGAGGACTACTTGAAGGAATCGACGGTGAAATACACCGTCCTGTTCAACGGCAAGCCGCGCTACAATATCGAGGTTGCTGCCGGAACAGCCCAGGACGAGGTGCAGCGCATTGCACTGAGTGATGCCGGCGCCGAGCGTTGGCTCGACGGCAAGCAGCCCAAGAAGGTCATCGTTGTTCCCAACAAGATTGTCAACGTCGTCGTCTGAAGATTAAACAACAATAAATACAATAATTACAATTAATTATCTGACAATTAATTATTTGTATTTGTTGTATTTATTGTTTTTCTTTTTTTGAAAAGTAGTTGTTTTTTATGAAGAAGATTGTATTTGCTACCAATAATGCGCACAAGTTGCAGGAATTGAGGCAGATGATAGGCAGCCAGTATGAAGTGCTGGGTCTTGCCGACATCGGTTGCCACGAGGATATTCCCGAGACGGCCGATACCATCGAGGGCAATGCACGCATGAAGGCGGAATATGTCAAGCAGCATTACGGATATGACTGCTTCAGCGACGATACGGGACTGGAAATTGACGCCCTGAACGGCGAACCTGGCATCTACTCGGCCCGCTATGCGGGACCTGGACACGACAGCGAGGCCAACATCGACAAGGTGCTGGCCAAACTTGATGGCGTGACCCGCAGGACAGCGCGCTTCCGCACTGCTATTGTACTCTTGCAGGGTGATGAAACACACCTGTTTGAGGGCCAGGTCGAGGGCGTTATCCTCACCGAGCGTCATGGCACGGGAGGCTTCGGCTACGACAGTATTTTCCAGCCTGTGGAGGGTGACGGCAGCACCTTTGCCCAGATGTCACCCCAGGACAAGAACCACATCAGCCACCGCGGCCGTGCCGTCGCTCGACTGGTGGACTTTCTCAGCAAGCAGTAAGCGCTCAACAAGGTGGATGCTTTTGCACTATATCGCTTGCCGCATGCCGACTGGTGTACACTCGTGGGCCAGAATGGCATGCCTGTCTCCTTACCGTCATTGAGATTGCTCGATGGCGAGTGCGGCTATGTGATATCGCCATTCACGTCAATGACAGGATTGCCCACTGTGCTGATCAGGGCCGATGTCGTGATGCGCTATTCCACGGCCGACGTGTCCCGATCGATTCATGAATTGGACTTCAGTCTTGAGCGTGTTGACCACCCGGTCGATGGGGAGTGCCGTGAGGCCTATCATGAGGATTTTTGCCGATTTCAACGTACTTTTTCCTCATCTCACATCCTCAAACTGGTACTTGCCAGAACCCTCGAGGTAGCCCATCGCGGGACCGATCCGCTGCTGCTTTTTGAGCATGCGTGCAAGCACTATCCCGAGGCCTTTGTCACCTTGTTCTCGGCACCGCAGTGCGGCATGTGGCTCATGGCGACGCCCGAGGTCTTGCTGACTCATGATGATACCTGCTGGCACACGATGGCGCTGGCGGGCACCATGCGCTATAGTGACCCGTTGCCCTCATGGAGCCAGAAGAACGTCAATGAGCAGGCCTATGTGTCCCGTTACATCAATGAGTGCTTGGCGCGGTACTGCCATGACGTGAACATGAACGGCCCTTACACGACCCGAGCAGGCAACCTGGTTCACTTGCGCACCGATTTCTCGTTTTCACTGAATGGAGATACCCGAGTGGGCGAACTGCTGCATTCCCTGCATCCCACTCCGGCTGTGTGTGGACTTCCCAAGCAGGAAGCGCAACAGTTTATCATGGATAATGAGAGCATCGACCGCAGTTATTACAGTGGATTCTCGGGCCCCTTCAACCTGGGTGGGCAGACGGCACTCTACGCCTCATTGCGCTGCATGCGCATTCTGGCCGACCGTTACCGTCTCTATGCCGGTGGTGGCATCCTGCCACAGAGCGAGGAATCGCTGGAGTGGGACGAGACCGCTGCCAAGATGCAGGCCATGTTATCATTAATTGATTGAAATTTCATGAGTTACAGTGACAAGGAAAATATCAATATCCTGTGTGCGGTGATGCTGGGACACGGTGTGACCCATGCCGTGGTGTGTCCGGGATCGCGCAATGCGCCCATCGTGCACAACCTCAACGAGTGCCCGCAGGTGAAATGCTATCCCGTGACCGACGAGCGCAGTGCAGGCTTTTTTGCACTGGGCATGGCCGAGCAGTTGCAGGAGCCTGTCGCGGTGGTTGTCACATCGGGCACAGCGCTGCTCAATCTGGCTCCCGCCGTGGCCGAGGCCCGTCATCGCCACCTGCCGCTCGTGGCCATCAGTGCCGACCGTCCCATGGCCCACATTGGCCAGCAGATGGGGCAGACCATCGACCAGCCGGGTGCCTTGTCACGGTTCACGATGATGGATGTCAACCTGGTGGAACCTCACGACGACCTCACACGCTGGCATTGCAACCGCCTGGCCAACGAGGCTTTGCTGGCAGCCCGGCGTGGTGGCCCGGTTCACATCAATGTCCCCTACGACGAGCCGCTGTTCAACTTCTCGGTGACCGCTTTGCCCGTGGAGCGCATTATCACATCGATGACCGTTTCGGTCGATGAAATGGCGCTTCTTGAGGTGCTGAAGCCCGTCAAGATGGCTCAAAAACCGATGCTGGTAATCGGTCAACTTGACCGTGGCATATTGACCGATGAATTAATGAATCACTTGGTGCCTCATTTGGCTGTGCTTGTCGAGTCATTAGGTTCAGATGTCGGTGGTAACCAATTTGACGAGTTGTTGCCTCTGGTTGAGCAGAATCCCGATTTTGCGCCCGATTTTGTCATCTACATGGGCGGCACGCTCGTGAGCAAGCGCGTCAAGGCCTATTTGCGCCGCCTGGCGGATATGCCCATGATTCAGATCAGCGCCGATGATGAAGTCCACGACACCTTCGGCCACTTGACGCAAGTCATCCATTGTGCTCCTGATGCGGCTTTACATGCGTTGCAAAAACTGTTTGGCATCGCCAAGGGCAAACCTTTTGGTCGGCTCTGGTATGAGACCTTGGATCAGATAGTATGGCATTTCGACTATCTGCGCCCCGATTTCTCCCAGATGCTGGCGGTGAAATGCGCCTTGAGGTCGGCCACCGAATTGAATGAGCCTGTCGTGCTGCATTTCGCCAACAGTCAGCCTGTGCGCTTGGCCAATCTGTTTGCCCGACAGCACGTGCGTTGCAACCGGGGTGTCAACGGCATCGAGGGAACGGTATCGGCTGCTGCGGGTTGTGCCGCGGTGACCGATAAGCGTGTGCTGTGTGTGACAGGCGACCTGAGTTTCTTCTACGACCAGAATGCCCTGTGGAACAGCAACCTGCGTGGCAACTTGCGCATTCTCTTGCTCAACAACGGCGGTGGCGGCATTTTTGCCCAACTGCCTGGCCTGGAGGCATCTCCGGCACGCGATACGATGATAGCGGCGGGCCACACGACCCATGCCCGTGGATGCTATGAACAGCATGGAGTGGAATACCGCGCCGCCCACGGCAGCGAGGACCTCTACAGCGGCATCACATGGCTCGTGCAGGATGGCAGCGACCGTCCGCGCCTACTCGAAGTGGTCACCGACGTCGCCCATGACCGCCGCGTGTGGCAGCAGGCTGTCGAAGCATTACATCACAAATTGAATTATCTATAAAGTCAATTGACGACTAAAACAACACATATATATATTAATATGGCAAAGAGAGAATGGAAAAAGATTGAGGGATTTGACTTCAAGGAAATCCTGTTTGAGCAATATGACCGCATCGCCAAGATTACCATCAACCGCGAGCGCTACCGCAACGCTTTCACACCGCTGACCACGCTAGAGATGTCACAGGCCTTCAGCCACTGCCGCGAGGCGTCCGACATCCGCGTGGTGCTGCTCACCGGTGCTGGCGACAAGGCCTTCTGTGCCGGCGGTGACATGCACGTCAAGGGACGTGGCGGATATGTCGACAGCGAGGGTGTGCCCCGCTTGAGCGTGCTCGACGTGCAGATGCAGATACGCCGACTGCCCAAGCCCGTGATTGCCATGGTCAACGGTTATGCCATCGGTGGCGGGCATGTGTTGCACGTGGTGTGTGACCTGACGATTGCCAGCGAGAATGCCATCTTTGGCCAGACGGGTCCCAAGGTGGGCTCGTTTGACGCGGGATTCGGTTCGTCCTATCTGGCACGCATCGTGGGACAGAAGAAGGCCCGCGAAATCTGGTTCCTGTGCCGCCAGTACACCGCCCGTGAGGCCGAGCAGATGGGCATGGTCAACAAGGTGGTGCCCCTGGAGCGCCTGGAGGACGAGTGCGTCGAGTGGGCCCAGACGATGATGGAGCGCTCGCCGCTCGCCCTGCGCATGATCAAGATGGGCCTCAATGCCGAACTCGACGGACAGGCCGGCATCCAGCAACTGGCTGGCGACTGCACCATGCTCTACTACTGCATGGACGAGGCACAGGAGGGTGGCAAGGCCTTCCTCGAGAAGCGCAAGCCCGACTTTGACCAGTATCCCTACCTTCCCTGATGAGCCGTTATCACATCGAGATCACCACCCGCGTGTTCCACTTCAAGGAGCCTGCGGGCACCTCGCGCGGTGTCTATCACACGCGCACGAGCCGTTTTGTGCGTCTCACCTGCGATGACATGCCTGGCATCGCGGGAGTGGGGGAGTGTGCCCCGTTGCCGCGGTTGAGTTGTGACGATGTGCCCGACTATGACGCGGTGCTGCGCCGCCATTGCGACGACGTGTGCGCACGTGGCTCCATCGACGTGGATGCCCTGCGCGACTGGCCGTCGATGCTCTTTGGCCTGGAGACGGCCTGGCGGCAACTGCATGCCGGCGGCAGCACGGCACTGTCGGCGACCCCCTTTGCCCGCGGCCAGGAGGGTATTCCCATCAACGGACTGGTGTGGATGGGTGATTTTGACACCATGGCAGCCCGTCTGGAGCAGAAACTGGCCCAGGGTTTCTCCTGTGTGAAAATCAAGATCGGCGCCATCGATTTTGCCGATGAAATCGCGCTGATTGCCCGCCTGCGTGACCGCTACGGCAGCGACCGCATCGAGTTGCGCGTCGATGCCAACGGCGCCTTCTCGCCCGTTGATGCCTTGGATCGCCTGCAGCAGTTGTCACACTATGACATTCACTCCATCGAGCAGCCCATCATGGCAGGCCAGTGGCAGGAAATGGCCCGCCTGTGCGCATCTTCTCCATTGCCCATTGCCCTGGACGAGGAACTCATCGGCGTGAACACACTGGAGCGCAAGCGCGCATTACTCGACACCATCGCTCCCCGCTACATCATCCTCAAGCCGTCGCTGCACGGCGGCATGGCGGGTTGCCGTGAGTGGATCGACCTGGCGCGGGAACGTGGCATCGGTTCATGGATTACCAGCGCCCTCGAGAGCAACGTGGGCCTCAATGCCATCGCCCATCTGGCTGCCGAGGTCTATGGCCCGGCCATCACTGTGCCGCAAGGACTGGGAACCGGCCAACTGTTCACCGACAACATTGATATGCCCATCACCATCCGTGGTGAAAAACTCTGGTATCTGCCATGACGGTCGAGGAATTTATCGCGCAATGGCATGATCAGAACAGCACCATCGAGGTGCGCACCAGCGGCTCGACAGGCACGCCCAAGGTGATGCGTGTCGAGAAATGCCGCATGCTGGCCAGCGCACGGGCCACGTGCGACTTCCTGGGGCTGCAGCGCGGCGACACGGCCCTGCTGTGCATGAGTGTCGATTATATTGCCGGCAAGATGATGGTCGTGCGGGCCATCGAGCGGGGACTGGTTCTGGTGGATGTGCAGCCGTCAAGTCACCCCCTTGAAAACCTGGAAAAAGTCGTTGAAATGGGCAAAAAATTGGATTTTGCCGCCATGGTGCCCATGCAAGTCTATAGCAGCATGCAGGTGCCCAGCGAGCGACAAGCCCTGGCCGGCATCCGTCACATCATCATCGGCGGCGGCCCCCTTGACCCGTCGCTGGAAGCGAAGTTGCGTCAGTTCCCCAATGCCATCTGGCACAGTTACGGGATGACCGAGACGCTGTCCCATGTTGCCCTGCGCCGTGTGAGCGGCAGCGGGGCCACACCGTGGTTCACGCCCATGCCCGGCGTCACCTTGACCGTCAATGACGACCACTGCCTGGTCATCGATGCGCCCCACTTGTGTCCCGAGCGCCTCTTGACCCATGATGTTGTGGAGATGGAACCTGGATCCCAGCGGTTTAAGGTGCTGGGCCGTCTCGATAACGTGATCAACACGGGTGGTGTCAAAATTCACATCGAGCAGGTAGAGCAGGCCTTAGCGCCCCACATCACACAGCCTTTTCTCATCACCAAGTGCCCAGATCCCAAGTTCGGCGAAATCGTCGTGATGCTGTTACAGGGTACAGAGGATGATGTTCTAGCCGTCCGCGACGCGTGCCATCTCGTTTTGACGCGGTATGAATGCCCCAAGTTGATTTTTGCCGTCCCCGCCTTGCCCATGACCCCAACAGGCAAACCCGCCCGCAGCGAGGCGGCATCCCAGGCCCTATCCCTATTGAAAAACTAACGCCAAGCCTGTTTCACCATCTCACGCAAAGTCGCTGAGTTTTAAAAACAACTTGGACAACTAGAACAACTAGAGCAACTTTCTTTTTTAAACAACTGAATAGTCTGAATTTTCTGAGGGCATCCGCACTCTGAATTTCACGTTAAGGCGCTAAGACGCGAAGATTTCTTGCGAGCAACAAGGGAAAAGTTTAGCGTGCCGGAGGTCTGCACAAGGCCAGCGGCCTTGATCTGTATTAACACCGTGGCGAGAGGGCCGAGGTTCCTCGTGGCTTAGTTATCTTTGCGGCTTCGCGTCTTTGCGTGAGTTTTTGAATCAGGCGATTAGAGAATTCAGATTGTTCAGTTGATAAAACCAAGAGTTTGCTACCGAAAAAGTGTAATGCAAAAAAAATATCATTATACATAAACCCCATTTTCGTTCACATTTTGCCATTTTTTTGCTTTTTTCGACCAAATTTTTTGCTTTTTTTGACCTTTTCGATACTGATTGCGGATGTGTAATTTTTCTAATCATTTGATAATCAGCCTTGCATTACGATGTGTAAATGTTGTATAACGATTTTTTGAGCCAAAATTTGGCCAAAATCGCTGCAGTCCCTATTTTTGCGCACACCGCAATTACTCTAGGCTATATTCAATACAATCGTTAATTGGTTATTTTCTAGATGTTTAGCAACGTATTTAAATGCGCATGCCTTAATCATCCATGAGTTGCCTCTGATTCAGATGGTTTTTTGCTGTCTGGTAACGGGGAGAATAATTTGGATTTTTAGGCAAGTGACATATTAATTTTGTAAATAATTGAAATACAGATAGATAACATACCAAAAAATGACCTGTTAAATTTGGTGGCTTGTTTTTATTTGAGTATATTTGGGGCTAAAGTGTGCCGAAAATGTATCGCTGATGCGCTATAACCAGCCGATATAATCTTGGCGCAAAATATCGCTTTTTGGACGCCAAAAGCGATGTCCAAAAATGGTGTTACACGGGTGTTACATTTTTTTTGTAACATATTGATTATCAATAGTTAAATCAATAAAGTGTTACATCGTGAATACATGCTTTTTTCGACAAGATGTTGTTACTTTGCGTGCGTGCGATGATAAAGTATTGTAAACAATATCATTATCTGCCGCCAGTTTGGGCAGATTGGTAAACGATTATATAGACACTACATGTTGCCCTAGGAATAGTTTAGCAAACTCATGGTTTGCAAGAAGACACACCTGTAATTAATGGCAAAATCTATTGAGATGCCTTGTGCAGGCGCATTCAGGTTCTGCCATTTATATCGAAATAATCTATCCTTAAAAGGATCAATATATATTGAAATATTAGCCAATAAAACAAATAGAAGATAGCCGAAGATAACAAAAATACGATCATTTTATTATAATCATTTAATAATCAATCAAAAAGTTACTCATTATGATTTCTTTAAATCTACATTCAGTGCCCATGACGAGTATTCGGTCGGCACAGTTCAAGTTCAAGCAACTGCTTGTTGCGTTTATCCTGTTGTCGGCATCCTTGTCGGCTGTGCTATTAACATGATAGGCTTGCGCACTGATGGGTTCTACCCGGTCAAAGACACGCTTATGATCCATCCAAGTCTTCTGGGAAAGACTTGCACGATTCACACGACCTCGCATTTTGAGGGCTATCTGGAACATTGGTATATCATGATCTATACGCCCCAGGGTATGTATATCACATCACCGGTGCGTGGTTCGGACATGACGCTTCCCTACATGAACAGCAATGGCGTTTGGTCCTATTATGATGCTATTCTCACTTCACACAACGAGAATACTATCGTAGGCGACCAGTTGCTCTCGTCATTCTCGTCAACATCTACTGAGCATGGCTATTGGGATCCGAACAACAACGGCAATTATCAAGACTATGGACCTATCAAGTGGGTGCCTGGCGACTATGGTGATATGTTTACATTCACGCTGGATATTCCCGCAGACTTGACGTCGTGTAACGTTAAGATCGATTTCTTGCTTTCTAGCACCTATGATAACCGTGGTGTTGGCGTGGTAAGTAATTTCCATCATGTGAAGAACCTGTGCCTGCATGTGGGTTATCAGCCTGGCGATAGCGATGGTGACAACGTCTTGAACATCAGTGATGTCACAGCGTTGATTGACTATATTCTGGGCAAGAATACCTCCAGTGACGATATTTACCAAGCGGACTCATGGGACGTTAACAGGGATGGCACCGTGAACATCAGCGATGTGACTGACCTCATTGACTTGATTCTCGGGCGATAAAATCCGCTGTAATCACGTGCGATAGCACCGTCGGGGACAGCAGTAGCCCCATCTCGATCTAGGTTGGCGGATGCCCTCTCAATCAGCAACTGAGTCATCAGAGGTATTGTGATGAGCATCCGTATCCCACAACCCCCACACAATGACGCGAAGCCGCAAAAAATTAAAATACAGAAACTTAGCGGCTTCGCGACTTTGCGTGAGGGCTGGATCAGGCCATTAGGAAATCAGAATATTCAGATTGTTCAGTTGTCATTTAAATACTCAGCGGCTTAGCGTGAGTTTGTAGCCGCCGAAGATGATTCTCCTGGTGTCGTGTGATTGTTAAAAAAAATCAATGGGGCAAAAAAATCGGCTGAGATTTTGCCAGTTCGTCAAGTTGCCGTAACTTTGCATAAAATTTGAATATAATTACCTTTTTAGACCATTCAGATTTTAATTGAATAAGCAAAATAGTTTAACCTAAATATTTGAATATCAATGGAATTACCATTTGCAGAATCTTGGAAAATTAAGATGATCGAGCCCCTGCGCAAGAGCACCCGTGCCGAGCGCGAGCAGTGGCTCAAGGAAGCCCACAACAACGTTTTCATGCTCAAGGCCGACCAGGTTTACATCGACTGTCTGACCGACTCCGGTACAGGCGCGATGAGCGACCGCCAGTGGTCCGAGATGATGCTGGGTGACGAGAGTTACGCCGGTGCCAGTTCGTTCTACAAGTTTGAGTCGGTTGTTCAACGCATCTTCGGCTTCAAGTATGTCATCCCCACTCACCAGGGCCGTGCAGCCGAGAACGTGCTGTTCTCCTATCTGGTGAAAGAAGGCAATGTAGTTCCCGGCAACGCACACTTTGACACCACCAAGGGCCACATCGAGAGCCGCCATGCCAAGGCCATCGACGTCACCATCGACGAGGCCAAGGATACCCAACTCGAGATTCCCTTCAAGGGCAACGTGTCGCTCGAGAAACTCGAGAAGGTGCTCCAGGAGAACAAGGGTAATGTTCCCTTCATGGTGCTGACCGTCACCAACAACACCGTGGGTGGCCAGCCCGTGTCGATGCAGAATATCAAGGATACTTGCGAATTGTGCCACAAGTATGGCGTGCCCGTCGTGATGGACAGCGCCCGCTTTGCTGAGAATTCCTACTTCATCAAGACCCGCGAGGAGGGCTACGCCGACAAGACCATCAAGGAGATTGCCCGAGAGATGTACTCCTATGTTGACGCCATGACCATGTCGGCCAAGAAGGACGGCCTTGTGAACATGGGCGGCTTCATCGCTACCAACCGCGAGGACTGGTATGAGGGTGCCAAGTTGTTCTGCATCCCCTTCGAGGGCTTCCTCACCTATGGTGGTCTCAATGGCCGTGACCTCAACGCCCTGGCAGTAGGTCTGGACGAGAACACCGAGTTTGAGATGCTCCAGACCCGCATCCACCAGGTTCAGTACCTGGCCAGCAAACTTGACGAGTATGGAATCCCCTATCAGCGTCCCGTGGGTGGCCACGCCCTGTTTATCGACGCCGACAAGGTGCTCTGCAACGTACCCAAGGAGGAATTCCCCGCCCAGACGCTCACCTGCGAACTCTATCTCGAGGCAGGCATCCGCGGTTGCGAGATCGGCTACATCCTGGCCGACCGTGACCCCGTCACCCGCGAGAACCGCTTCGGTGGCCTCGACCTGCTGCGCCTGTGCATCGCCCGCCGCGTTTACACCGACAACCACATGAACGTGATTGCCGCTGCCCTGAAGAACGTCTATGACCGCCGCAACGAGATTACCCGCGGTGTCGCCATCGAGTGGGAAGCCCCGCTGATGCGCCACTTCACCGTGAAACTCAAGCGACTGGGCTAATAATAATCATAGAGGTAAAACCTGAATACCATTAACTGACCTGGGCAACGGCGGGACACGAGTCCCGCCGTTGCTGTTGTGTGATGCCATGGCGGTTTGGCCAGATGGGGTTACAGGTTTTGTGGAGTTGGGAAAAAATAGTATTTTTGTGGGCCAATTATATAAAGATAATGAGCAGGACAGTGCGTCTCATAGTGTGTTTGCTTGCCCTGATGACGGGTTTGACGGGGTTTTCCCTTACCCCGTCGCGGGAGCACAGCAAGTGGCTCGAACTGTCCACCCAGCGGCTCATCGAGATGGCCGACAAGGACTTTGACGACGGCAACAAGAAGGACACAGCCCTGATGTGCTACACGATTGTCGCCGGCCGCTATGAGCCGTCCATGACGCGCGAGCACAAGGTCATGTGCAAGGATGCCAACATGAGGCTGTGGTCCATCTACTTCTATGACTTCTATGACTACCCCAAGTGCTTTGACTGCCTGACACACGCCCTGGAGATTGCCGAGGAGTCCGACATCGAGGACGCCAACATCTATCTGGGGTTCGGCTGCATGTACCAGACCATCTCGGAGGAGTGCAATAACAGGGAATTGGGGGCCAGGGCCCTGGACTATTACAAGCAGGCCCTGCAGGCAGGGCTCAGGACCCATGACGACCGCTACACCGACATGGCCTGCACCGACGTCTTGTCGATGGCGCGCGTCCAGGGCGGCCTGTCACAGATACGGGGCATCTGGCAAAACTACCTGCTGCTGCCCGAGGACAACGAGACGTGGATACTGCGCCGCTACAACAAGATGCTGCATGAGGCCTTTGACAACGTGGAGCATGGTCGCCTGGACGATGCCCTGGCCATGCACGACCGGCAACTGCAACTCATCGACACCACCCGGTATTCCCGCCTGATCTACTTCACCCATATCGAGAAGGCCAAGGTCCATGCCCTCAAGGGAGACTTGGCATCGGCAATCGCATCGGTCAAGCAGGCCGAAGCCATAGCCGTCGCCCTGGAGATGAAAGACTGCAAACTGGAGGTGTATGGCCTGATGGCACGCTACTACCAGCAGATCGGTGACCACCTGTCCCGTGAACATTACTTCAACCGTTACACCATGCTCAAGGACACGTTGACCAACTACCAGCAACTGGCGAGCGTCAGCGAGATGGAATTCCGCAACGAACTCAAGGGCATGGAGCAGGAAATGGCCGACGTGAAGCAGCACCGCCAGTTGATGAGCATCGTCACGCTGGTCTCGCTGGGATTCCTGCTGGTGTTGCTGGTGCTGCTCTATATCGTGTACCGCAAGAACGGCGAACTCACCCGCTCCAACCAGTCACTCTACCAGAAGAACGTGGAAATGCTGCGTGCCGAGGAGGAAGAGCGCAGGCGCAGGCTCCAGCAGGACAGGGAGCCAGCCGCCGAGCCGATTGCCGAGCCACTGGAGGATGAGCCCGCAGCCGACGCTGATGACGCGGTCAAGTACAAGAGCAGCCACCTGAGTGAAGAAGACAAGCAGCAACTGCTGGCACGCATCGTGGACATCATGGACACCAGCAGCGAGATCTACTCCCCCGACTTCTCGCTCGAGCGGCTGGCCATGCTTGCCCAGTCCAGGTACAAATATGTCTCACAGGTCATCAACGAGCATTACCAGCAGAACTTCAACAACTTCCTCAATTCCTACCGCATCAAGGAAGCCTGCAAGCGCATGCGCGACCTGGACAACTATGGCAACTACACCATCGAGGCCATCAGCGAGAGCGTGGGTTTCAAGTCACGCTCGACGTTTGTCGCCTCGTTCAAGCGCATCACGGGCTTGACGCCCTCCCAGTATCAGCGGCTGGCCAAACAAGAAGCCGAACAGTAGTAACTCTGCTTCACGCAAGGCCGCGACGTTGTTTTCTAACAACTGATTATTCTGAATTTTCTGATGGCATCCGCCCTGGCGACCTTTTTTGATTTCTTGCGAGCCCTTGCGAGCAATTATTTTCGTCTTGGCGCCTTAGTGTGGTTTAAGGAAGCAAATGTCGCCGAAAAATGATCGAAAATGGCTATTTTTTGTGTGAATTGCCGAATTCTGTACATTTTGCAACCCCATTCATCAAGCATTGACCATCGTTTTTAAGTAACTTTGCCAAGAATAATTCACTCTGCTGCCCGTGTTTCCAACTCTCGCAGCAGTAATCATTAACTACTTTAAAACCAATTTGGAGAATGAGAAGATCTAGAACCTTACTCGCAATGCTCGCGCTGGTGGCCCTGATGGCATCGGCTGCAGAGCCCTCCACGACCTACTCGGCGGACCTCAAGCCCATCAAGCAGGTCGTCAAGTCTGAAAAAAGGGCCAAGTTGCTCGCTGCCCATCCTGCCGTCTCAAGAAAGAAGGCGCCGAGCGCTGACCAGTTCGAAGGATTGACCATGTATGTCAACCTGACCAACTCCAATGACTGGGCCAATGCCAGCATTGGATCGGTGCCCTATGGCATCTACTCCATCACCCTGGGTGGCGGCGACTTCACGGCACTGGCCACCGATTTGAGGTATAACTTCATGGCAAGCGCCATGGGACGCGAACAACTGGTGGGCGCCAGACCCATGGAGTTGTTCGGCAGCCTGAATGGTGTTGAATACAACGGCTTGAGCCGTGACGACTTCCACGAGGTGTGGTCGCAGGTCTATGAGCAGGTGGATTACAGTTTCATCCCCTCGGTCATGGCCTATGACGTGACCAGCGACATCATCTACTCGGTTCAATACAATGCCGACCTGACGGGCCTGAATATGGCCAAGTGGAATCCCGTTAGCCGCATGTTTGAGACCTACGCCTCATGGCCCAACCGCTTCCAGCCGATGGCCATGGGCTTCACGCCCAATGGCGAGATGTACTGCGTGGGCAGCGACGGCGAATTCTACCAGATGGACAAGGAGACCGGTGACGCCCGCTCGGTGGGCACGCTGGATGTGATTCCTCTGATGTATGTGCAGGGCATGGGTTATGAGCCCCACAGCGGTTGCTTCCTGTGGATGGCAGTGACCCAGGAGGGTTCGGGCATCTATGCCATCAACCCCTATGACGCCAGCACGACGCTCGTCCAGGAACTCACCAAGAATGAACAGGCTACCACCGTGTTCTTCAAGGACAATCAGGCACCCGACGGGGCACCCGCTGCCATCAGCGACCTGGCCCTCAACTTTGACGGTGCTTCGACCAGCGGTGTCATCAGTTTCACCGTACCCACCACCACCTATGGAGGCGGCAACCTGAGCGGCAACGTGATGATGAGCGTGTGGCTCGATGGTGAACCCATCGCCAACTATGTCAACGTGACCCCCGGCAGCGAGCAGACGTTTGCCCTGGACTTGACCAACGACAACCACTACGTGTATGTCCTGCTCGAGAACGAGGGCGGTTGCTCACCCGTCAACTGCCTGTACAAGTTTGCAGGCTATGACACGCCGCTGCCCGTGACCAACGTCAACCTCACCGTCGAGAATGGCGTGGCCAACCTAACCTGGGACGCTCCCGCAACGGGCGTCAATGGCGGTTATCTCGATGGCGTGACCTACAACGTGGTGCGCATGCCTGGCAACATCGTTGTGGCTCAGGGCATCAGCGAGTGTGCGTTCACCGAGGTGCTTCCCAGCAAGATGGAGCGTTATTACTACATCGTCACCCCGTTCAATGCCGACGGCAAGCGTGGCGAGGATGCCATCTCCAACTCGGTACTCACTGGCACAGCCTTCATGCCTCCCTACTTCGACGACTTCAGTGATGCGTCGACCCGCAGCCTGTGGACTGTTGTCAATGCCAACAATGATGATAACGGCTATGGCACGGAATATACCTGGTCCTTTAACGACTATAGCGGTTGCTGGGGCATCTACACTGGCCCGTACAACATGGGTGCCGACCAGACTGGCGCCGACGATTATCTCATCTCGCCGGGCATCAGCATCGAGCAAGGCATCTCCTATGCCCTGATTGTGAACATGCGCAACACCTTTGCCAACTACAAGGAGCGCGTGAGCCTGCTCATCGGTACCGATCCCACCGACATCTCCACCTTCAAGGTGCTGGAGAGCAACGACAGTTATGACGTGAGTGGCACCAACACTCCTTGGGAGGTTGACTTCCTGGTCGAGGAGGCTGGTACCTACTACTTTGCCGTGCGTGCCTACACCCTCAAGGACGATAATGCCTCGGGTCTGTTTGTTTACTCGATGGCTGTGAACCCGCTGGGCAAGACCAATGCTCCCGCCGAGGTGACTAACCTCACCATCACTCCCGATGAGGATGGCGAGATGGTTGCCGACGTGACCTTCACCGTTCCCACTACCTCTCTCAATGGCGCTGACCTGGCCGGTGACCTGACCGCCAACATCTACCGTGACGCTACCGAGGAGCCTGTTGCACAGTTCCCCGTTGTGGCTGGCGAGAATGCCTCCTGGACCGACAACACCGTTGAGGGCGTTGCCGTGCACACCTACACCGTCTCGATCGCTAACGAGGCTGGCGAGGGCAAGCGCGTGAGTGCCGAGGCCTTTATCGGCGTGTACACCGCCCCCTACAGCAACACGTTTGACACCGAGGCCGACACCCGCGACTTCATCACCGTCAACGACTCGTCGATCTACAGCACCAACGAGTACCGCTGGATCTGGAGCAATTACAACCAGAACCTGGCCCTGGGTGGCTACGGCTACTTTGTGCAGCACCCTGTCGAGAAGATCTGGCTCTACATGCCCGCTATCAAACTCGAGAAGGACATGGTTTACAACTACTCCTTCAACTGGACCTACAGTTCCTATAACCAGGTGTGCCCGGGTTATGCAGGCATCGGCATGGCTCCCGATTCGCTGGCCCAGACCATCTATCCCGACCAGTTGCCGTTTACCAACTATGGCGAGAAGGTCCTCATCGAGAACGAGGTCATTGCCAGCGAGACCGGCAAGTACTATCCCTCGATCCTCATGGTTGCCGATGTGGCCAGCAGTTACATCTCGCCCAGCATCGACGACATCTCGATCACGCTCGTGGGCTCGGCTTTTGCCCCCTACAGCGTCGAGAACCTGGTTGTCGAGCACGACATGACCGGCCTGTTGAAGGTCAACTTTGCATTCAACGCGCCCAGTGTTGACTACGCCAAGCGTCCGTTGCAGGGCCCGTTGACGGTCTACATCTACCGCAGCGGTTCGGCCATCCCCTTGGCAACATTTGAGAACATCGAGCCCGGACAGGCTCTGGAGTGGGTTGACGAGCAGCCCCTGAACGGCAACAACTCCTACATCGTCGTTGCCGAGAACGAGTATGGCCGCGGCAAGGTGAGCGAGGTGACTGTGTTTGCAGGTGTTGACGTGCCCATGGCAGTCGAGAACATGGAAATCCGCGGTAACGAGGACAACCAGATGGCAGTGATCACCTGGGACGCTCCCGCCGATGCCGTGAACGGTGGCGTGCTTGACGGCTCGTTGCAGTACAACATCGTCGAGTACTTCCCCAATGGCGCTACCCCCGAGGAGCAGATGGTCATCATCGGCACCACGACCGGGACTTCCTTCATTGTTGAGCGTGAGCCCAGCGACGAGATGGAGATGCACTACTATGCTGTGATTCCCTCGACCTCGGCTGGCGTTGGCCAGGCTGTTATGGACTATGTTGTCCTGGGTCGCCTGAAGGATGTTCCCTTCAGCGAGCCGTTTGACAACGGTGTGCTGTCCACCACCGGTTGGGTAGTGGATGCCGATGTCGACAGTTACGGCACCACCTGGTATGTGCTCAACGACAACGATGAGATGACTTCACAGGACGGCGACAATGGCTATGCCATGTGCTACAACGGCAACTACTACAGCAGTTTCCACTGGAGCGACCTCATCTCGCCCAAGATGATGATTGAGGACGGCAAGCAGTACACGCTCTCGTTCTGGGTTTACATGGGCACGACCTCGTCGGCTGCCGTGATGCCCACCCTGGTAGTGTCACAGAGCATCGACGACAATGCCGCCGAGGAACTGATGACCATCGACGTCACTCAGGGTAACGGCGAGTGGACCCTGTTTGAGATTCCGCTGTCTGGAATGCAGATGGGTAACTACATGAAGTTCATCTTCCGTGGCAACATGAGCACGATGAGCGAGCGCATCTGGCTCGACAACATCAAGGTCACCAGTGAGGATGCACCCAGTGGGGTCAACGAGTTGGTTGACAACCAGCGGCAGGTTGTTGCTGTCAACGGTGGCATCAGCATTGACGCCTTTGAGGGCCAGACGGTACGCGTCTTCACCATTGACGGCCGCCAGATGGATTCCTTTGTCAGCGACGGTCACCGCACCCTGTCGATGTCGCCCGGCATCTACATCGTCACCGTCGGCAAGCAGGCCTTCAAGATCAGCGTGAGATAAAGCCTAAGAAGATTTATTCATAAGCCCTAATGTGATTAAGGCGTGCCATGTTGATGTGGCACGCCTTAATTCATCCGCCAACCCTTGACTCATGCACGCCTGTTCCACAAACTCACTTTTTAAAACAACTGAATAGTCTGAATTATCTGAGGGCATCCGCACACTGAATCTAAGTCGCTAAGTCGCTAAGATGTTCATGTTTTAAATTCTTTGCGGCTTCGCGTCTTTGCGTGAGATTGGGAGTCGTCTTTGCGTGAGATTAGGAGTCGCCTTAGCGTGATATTCAGATTGTTCAGTTGTTGAAAAAGAAAGTTGTTGTTTGAAAAGTGGGTGGGGGATGCGGAGTTAGAGGGCGCCTTGCTCGATGCGGATGCAGATGCGCTCGATCATGGCGTCCTGCTTGTTCTTGTTGGGGTGGTAGCCGGCCTTGAGGCTTGCACCGAAGAATTTGCTGAAGGTCTGCCAGAACCCTGCCCTGAAGGTGCCCAGGAAGGCTTTCAAGATGCTGTAACTGCTCTGGTTGGTCTCGCGGTTGATGAGTTTGATAAGCAACTTGCCCTGGTTTTTGGTCAATTTCTTCATCTGTGGCTTGTACTGGGCAAAGAGTTCTTTCTCAAAGCGTTTGAGGTAGGCCTGCTTTTGCTTCTGGGTCTGGTAGGTGTCTATGTACTCATAGGTCTCCAGCAGCGTGCTGCTGATGAGTTTGGCATAGGGGAGCGTCTTCTTGATATCGCGCACGGTCTTCCAGTACTGTTTCTCCTCGGCCTTGTTGCGGAAGCGCTCGCGCGGATAGATGATGATGGGGTTGAAGACGATCATCGCCAGCGTGTCGCCCGTGGATGGCTCGATGAAGTGGTAGTAGCCGGCAAAGGTCTTCTGCAGCACCGAGGGCAACTCGATGTTGTCGAGCGGATCCTGCACGGCGGGAGCGGCGTGCGCCTTGGCGTCCGTCAATGCCGTCATGGTAGCGGCAATAGCCAGTATGAGGAATAATAGACGTTTCATTTCTTTGCTTGTGGGCAGCAAAAGTAGGATAAAGAAATGAATCCTAGCAAGTTTTGGATGTTAAATTGTCTTTAGTTGATGCATTGCGCCCCTTTTTTCTCACTTCATCAGGCGCAGGAACCCGGCATAGGTCACCGTGGCGCCAATGCCGACACCCTTGACCGACGGGTTGAGGTTGCCATAGCGGGCATAGGTGACAAAGGGGCTGACGCGCAGCGATGACGTGTAGTGGGCCTGACTGTCGCCGACGGGGCTGTCCACGAGTTTGCCATGCAGCCTGATGTCGATGTCCACGCTAGCCATCCAGCCCAGGCTGCTCTCGTGGGTGGCCGTGACATTCTCGATGCTGGGCCTCTCGATGCCCTCATCATCGAGTTCATACTTGATGTGGTTCAGTTCCCATGACAGGCGGTTCCAGTTCACACCCACCATCGGGGTGATAGTCACCTTGCCCAGGCGGCACACGGTGCAGCCCAGTTGCAGCCCGACGCCCAGCAGGGTAGGGTTGGCGGTGGCGTTGAGCCGGATGTTGCGGCCCTGGTCATCCAGGATGGAGTAGGGGTTCTCGTTCTTGAACGAGGGCTGGCCATAGGCCACGTCGGCCTTGAATCTCAATCGCCGATACTCGGCATTCAGGCCTCCGGTAAACAGGGCGCAACCCTTGAGGTCATCGGCCAGTGAGCCAGTCGGCACCATGCCGCCGGCGCCCAACTGGAAGCCCAGCCCCCAACTGTTAAACAGCGATCCAGCCTCCTGGCCGCGCAATGCGGCAGGAGCCAGCGTCAGTATCGCGAGTAGAATCAAAATCGTCCGTTTCATCGTGTTACATTGAGTTTACTATAGTAACGGACAACGAGCCTTGAAATTGCATTTTAGGCTTTTGGGCTATAGATTTGGAAACGATAAAGCAGTTGGCCCTAGTAGTTTTTTAATGCTAATTTCGCGAAGAAAACCTGTTTCACGAAAAAACATTTAAAACCATTCGTGATCAATATAACAATTTATTCGTGAAATTCGCATTAGCCCCGCAGGGGGGTATCACTACCAGACTAAGGAATTACCACCACAGGCTGCGGTAGTACTTGTGGTAGAGCGACAGACCCTCGCTGATGGGCTTGAGGGAGGCCTTGGCGGCACGCTTGAGGTCGGCCAGGTCTTCCTCGTTGTTCCAGATGGCCTTGATGTAGGCCTTGTACTCGGGGGTATCCTCCTCGGTCTGGCAGGCGATGCGCTCAAAGGCGTATATCATCTTGTCCAGGACTTCGTTCCACTCCTCGTGGGACATGTTCAGTCGCGGGGTGCGCTCGCAGTGCTGCTTGAACACCATGAGCCGGGGCAGGATAAAGCGCGCGATGGTCACGTCGAGGTCATAGAGGTCGTCGACATGAATCGTCTTGGCAATGGCTTCGGGGTTATATTTTCTGTTCATAATCGCAATGAGAGGTTTTTTTGAAAAAAATAGATTGTATCAGGGAGCAAGTTTAAGCATTTTTCCTGACATGGCAAAGAATTATTACAAAAAAATGACATTTTGCGCCTTTTTCCCGCACATTCCAGCCCATCTCAACACATAATTGCCGAATATATTGCCATTCAGTCACGACGACAAGCAATGACAAATCTGATTCCCATGAAGACTCCCGTCACCATCATGATAGGAAACAATAAAGAAAGGGCAAGAAAGGCAACATTTATCATTATCCCTTCTTGCCCTTCTTGTCCTTCTTTATTGCGCTATCGGTATGGAAGTTTCTTTAGAAATTCCACTTGACTGCGAGAGTCGGATTGATGAAGAACGTCTTGTCGCTGTAGGTGTTGAAGATGAAGTTGTTGCTGATCTCAACCTCAGTGCCGACGCTGAAGTGTGATGTCGCGTTATACCACAACTGGGGCTCGGACAGAATCACGAGTTGGCCGTGACCATTGGCCTTCTCGCCACGCCACAGGTCGATGAAGCCCGAGAACCGGCCCTTGCCCTTGGCGAAGTTCAGCCCCCAGACGCCGGTCAACTGCACACTGTGGTAGGCGCGGGTGTTCTCATAACTCTTGAAGTAGCGCTTGTACATGAGTTGCACCGAGTAGGTCTTGGAGAAATCGGCCGAGTGGCCGTTCCATGCGACACCCACCAGAGCGGCCTGCTGGAAACTGCCGAAGCGGTTCAACCCGCCGTTGTACTCGACGTGTGCGGCTACGGGCACTTTCTTGCCCAGGTTGATTTCGCGCGAAATCTCGGTGTAGGCACCCTCGGTGAACTTGCGGCTGAAGTCGATGTCCACAAAGTAGAACCACGAGCCCCACTTGTCCGCATTGAAGTGCTCGAGCGTCATGGTCACCTTTTGGCGGCCTGCCTCCTCGTCGGGATAGATGTTGCGGCCAAAGTCGTAGTGCAGTTGCACGTTCTGTGCCTGCACGGCCATGCCCATGAGCATCAGCATGGCCAGGAGAATCTGCTTTTTCATTTTGTTGATAGGTTTTTAAAAGTGTGACATTTATCAGTTAATATTAAATCTTAGTTTCATTACAACAGCGGTGCTACATACTTGAGCACAAAGAACACTGCCAGGATATACATGGCAATCGACAGGTCGCGATGGCGCCCAGTGCACAGTTTCACCAGCACATAACTGAGCATACCCAGCACGATACCCTCGGCAATGCTTGCCGTGAAGGGCATCATCAGGATGGTGACAAAGCAGGGGAATGCCTCGGTGATGTCCGCAAAGTCGATCTTGGTGATCGTGCGGATCATCAGCACGCCCACCAGCACCAGCGCGCTGGTCGTGGCGGCGGCAGGAATCATCAGGAAGAAGGGCGAGAAGAACAACGCCACGACAAACAGGATGGCCACCGTAAACGAGGTGAGACCCGTGCGGCCCCCGGCGGCGATGCCGGTGGTGCTTTCAACAAAGGTGGTCACCGTGGAGGTGCCGGCCAGGGCGCCCACCGTCGTGCCGATGGCGTCGGCCATCAACGCGCGGTTCAGTCCATGGATGCGGCCGTTCTTGTCGACCATGCCAGCGCTCGTCGAGGTGCCGATGAGCGTGCCCAGGGTGTCAAAGAGGTCCATGAACACCAGCGTGAACACGACAATGTAGTACTCGATGTCCAGGCTCAGGAAGCGGGAGAAGTCCAGGTGGAAGGCCACAGGCTCGATCGATGCCGGCAGGCTAAGAATAGAAAACCCCTCGGGAATCTGTGTCAGTCCGAAGGGTATTCCAATCAGTGTCATCGCAATGATGGTGTAGAACAGGGCGCCGCGCACTTTGAGCGCCATCAGCACGCAGCCCAGGATGACGCCCCCGATGGCTAGAACCGATTTGGCCGTCCATGGCGCTAGCGTTGTCACCGTGGCATCGCTCTGGACGATGATGCCGCCATTCCTCAGGCCGATAAAGGCGATGAACAAGCCGATGCCCACCGAGATGGCGTAGCGCAGGTTCAGGGGAATGGAATTGACGATGGCTTCGCGGACGCGAAACACCGTGAGCAGAATGAAAATGGTACCCTCAATAAACACAGCCGCCAGTGCCTGTTGCCATGAGAAGCCCATGACGAGCACAAGCGTGTAAGCAAAGAATGCATTCAGACCCATGCCCGAGGAAAGGGCAAATGGAAGTCGAGCATAGAAGGCCATGACCAGAGTGGCGATGGCTCCTGCTACTACTGTAGCAGTGAACACAGCACCCTTGTCCATACCGGCATCACCCAGGATGAGCGGGTTCACGGCGAGAATGTAACTCATGGTTAAAAACGTAGTGAGGCCCGCCATCAGTTCGGTCCTCACCTTGTGTTTTGCTTCGTCGAAGCCTAAGAAATGCAAGAAATTTTTCATGAAGGTTTTGGGTTTATTTAGAAAAAAATGCAAAATAAAGATATACTGTTGACATGGCCAAATAATTTCCTTACTATTTTCGGTAAATATCTGAAAAAGTTTCAAAAAAGTTTCAACGCTGGATAATCAGTCGGGGCGTTGTGTCATTATTGGCATCAAACAACAGGGGCATATCGGGATTGTGAGGGCTATAATGCTGATAACTTTTCAATATTCAGCAAAAAGTATTACCTTTGCGTCACTATGACGATACAAGAGGCACAAGCGCGGGTTGACGCTTGGATTAGGCAATATGGCGTGCGCTACTTCAGTGAGTTGACCAACATGGCCGTTCTCACCGAGGAAGTGGGCGAGGTGGCCCGTGTCATCGCGCGCCGCTATGGCGACCAGTCGAGCAAGCCAGGCGATGACCTGGACCTGGCCGACGAGTTGGCCGACGTGATGTGGGTGGTGATGTGCCTGGCCAACCAGACGGGCATCGACCTGGATGCCGCCCTGGAGCGCAACTTCGCCAAGAAGACCCGCCGCGACAGCCACCGCCACCTGGATAATGACAAACTTAAACATTAACCGATATAAAAACAGACAATCATTTATGAGCAATCACGAACATGAACACTGCGGCTGTGGCTGCGGGCATCACCACGATCACGACCATGAGCACAAGCCCATGGACAAGTACATGACGGCCATCAGCCAGAGCCATGTCACGACCGACGACGCTGCCGTCAGCGCCGCCGTGCAGGAAATCATCGACAAGCATGCTGCCGAGAACAACACCCCCGAGGTGCAGCAGTTCCTGCTCAACTGCGTCGACCTGACCACCCTGGCTACCGACGACAGCGAGCGCAGCGTGGCCCAGTTTGTGCAGCGGGTCAACGACTTTGACAACAACTATCCCCAGTACAAGAATGTGGCCGCCATCTGCGTCTATAGCAACTTTGCCGCTGTGGTGCGTGGCACGCTCGAGGTGAGCGGTGTTGACGTGGCCGTGTGCAGCGCCAGTTTCCCCGCCAGCCAGGCCCACATTGAGACCAAGATCGCCGAGACCGCCCTGGCCATTGCCGACGGTGCCGACGAGGTGGACATCGTCCTCAACGTGGGTTACTTCAAGGATGAGGCCTATGAGGAATTGTGCGACGAGATCAACGAGATCAAGCAAGTCGTGGGCGACCGTCCCTTGAAGGTCATCCTCGAGACAGGCCTGCTGAAGAGTGCCGAGGCCATCCGCCGCGCCAGCATCCTGTCGATGTACTCGGGCTGTGACTTCATCAAGACCTCGACGGGCAAGATCTATCCCGGTGCTTCGCTCGAGGCCGCCTATGTCATGTGCCAGTGCATCAAGGAATACTTCATCCAGCACGGCCGCATGGTGGGCTTCAAGGCATCGGGCGGCATCCGCACCACCGAGGACGCCGTCAAGTACTACACCATCGTCAAGGAGGTCCTGGGCGAGCAGTGGCTGGACAACCGCTACTTCCGCATCGGCGCTTCCAGCCTGGCCAACTCGCTGTTCCAGTCCTTCGCCGGCACCGACGAGAAGCCCTTCTAAAACGACAACTTAAAAACTAAAATAACTAAAAGGAAGACAATAAATACAATAAGTACAATCAATTGAATCCCAATGATTTGTATTTATTGTACTTATTGTTTTCCTTTTTTATTCTGGGTCAAACTCGTGTGCCCACAAGCGAGTGAAAAACTCCTTAACAGGGATACACTCAATATCACCTATGCGACGTGGTATAATATCCAGCGAAACAATTACACGGTGGCTATTAGGGTGTTCTTCTCCAAATGCTTTGAGTCCCTTGAGATGCTTGTTGAGCACTTCTTCCACCGACTTGATTTCAATAGCCACTCTTGCGTCACCTATCACAATGTCAACCTCAATACCAGTATAAGTGCGCCAGTAGGACAGTTTTTCTTCCTGATGGGTGTAACTCATATAGGCGATGAGTTCTTGCACCACCAAGTGCTCAAAGGCATGACCATATTGGGGTGTGCCTCTTACCAGTTCACCCCTGTGTAGCAAGTGATTAACAATCCCAACGTCAAAGTAATAAAATCTTGGAGCCTGAATCAAGCGGCGCTGTACTACACGGGTATAGGCAGGAATGCGATAACCAATCAAAGTGTCCTCCAAGATGTCAAAATAACTACTCACTGTAGTTGCACTTACTCCGCATTCCTGAGCAATATTATTGTTGTTGATCATCTCACCATCGCAGATTGCAGCAACTTCAAGAAAACGCTGAAATGCTGTGAGGTTACGAACCAACGATTCTTCCTTGATTTCCTCTTTGAGATACACATCAATATAAGCCGCTAACCGGCGAATGGGGTTCTTGGCAAGGTAATGCGACGGTATCATGCCATAGTTCACAGCACGGTCAATATCCAGGTCGGGCAGTTCAGCACTCACAAAGGGGAAAAAATAAACCGGAAAAGCCCTACCTCCAAGGGTGTTTGTTCCCTTGCGCTTAAGTTTTCTGGCACTCGAACCGCACAAGATAAAACGAAGATTCTTCTCCGAGATAAGCCGATGCACCTCGTTGAGCAATTCGGGCACCTCGGGAATCTCGTCAATGATTGCCAAGGTGCCTTCGGGCTTATCTTTTAGCATCTCATATAATAACCCTGGACGTTTTGTCAACCTGTTCCTTATATCGGTGTCAAGCAGGTCTATATAGATGTCGTTTGGAAATTGTTGCCGCAATGCGGTGCTTTTCCCTGTCTGTCGTGCTCCAAACAGGAAGATACTATCATCTAATTCATTGTTAAGCAGATAAATGCGATTAATCATGCTCTATTATCATTAAAAGTTTTACTTGTGATTTTCATTGAAAATCCAAAGTTCTACTTGTGATTTTTAATGAAAATCGAGTGCAAATATAGCATAATTTTTAATATCACCAACAACTTATATAGAAAAAATTAGGCAATGATATAGCAACCCTGCCCGAACCCTACGGGCCTAATGCCAATTGCACGAATAGTTTTGAATATTTTTCGTGAAATACGTTTTTCTTAGCGAAATTAGCATTAGAAAACTTTCTCAGGGTCAACTGTTCCCCGACTGAAACAATAACCAGGAGATAAAAAGAAGACAATAAATACAATAAGTACAATCAATTGAATCCCAATGATTTGTATTTATTGTACTTATTGTTTTCCTTATTTTTAAGTGCATTCGTTAGGAAAAATGTGGTCAACACTGCTTGAGGAAATGTAGTTCTTTCTCGTATCGGAATAGACTTATAACGCTCATGATAAACGCTAAAAACAACATCCAACCACTCATCTTATATTCCAAGTAAAGCAATGGCAAACTGGCTAATAATAGTATGACTGCAAACCATAGCAAAATGCGGCTCAATAGGCTCAAATCAGAACGATACCTTTGCAAGCACGATCCCACCCATAATAACGTAAACAAAACCATGCTGTAATTAGTTGTGAACAACTGTGGAAAATCAAAATGAATCACGTCAAAATGGCCTAAAAGTTTGATGGTTGACAAAGAGAGGAAAATGAAGAGTACAATTACACCTAAACCCTTTGCGACTTTCTCACTCCATGTGTGATGAGGTGTTGAAAAGAAACCACTTGTCGGCTTTTTCTTTTCAGGATTTTCAGTTTGTTGCTTTTCGACTTTCTTGATTTCACGTTCCAAATCATTGATACCCCATGTCCACTTGGTGATTTTTACGGCAAAATATCCCATGAATAGAAGCCAAATCATTAACAAAATGCCCATTATCCTTGTTACAGCATCCTCGGTCAAGAACTGCTCAAGGATATATTCTATGGCATAAATAGCAGAGATTAATACGATAAGTGTTCCTGTCCATTTGTTGCGTTGCGTTTCAAGGGCATGCTTCTGTTGTTGGAACTCTTGTAGGCTAAGTGGGTGGCTATTGTTATCGGTCGTGTTCATAGTAGTTGTTTTGAATTGTTTTCACCCTTTAGACGCAGCAGTACATGAAAAAACTACATCATCATTCCAGAATGATGATGTGGCGGGCGGCATTTGGGTTGAGGTTTTGTCTTGTGTGTAAAAACGTGTACCTTTGTGGGCATGAAAGAGGGCATGAATCGGGAAATATTGAGAATCGCGCTGCCGGCCATTGTGGCCAACATCACGGTGCCGCTGCTGGGACTGGTGGACACCGCCATCGCCGGGCACCTGGGCGACAAGGTCTTTATCGGTGCCGTGGCCGTGGGCGCGATGATGTTTAACCTGGTGTACTGGAACTTCGGGTTCCTGCGCATGAGCACGTCGGGTATGACGGCGCAGACCTATGGCAGCGGCGACTTCAAGCAGTCGGCCAAACTGCTGGGCGAATCGACCGCGCTGGCGCTGCTCGTCTCGGCCATCATCATCGTGTTGCAATGGCCCATCAGGCTGCTATTGCTGTGGATCATCGGTCCATCGCCCGAGGTGACATCACTGGCCATTACCTATTTCACCATCTGCATCTGGGGTGTGCCGCCCGTGCTGGTGATGATGGCTTTCAAGGGGTGGCTGCTGGGCATGCAGGACTCGCAGAGCGCGATGTGGATCTCCATCATGACCAATGTCTTCAATATTGTGGCGAGCCTCGTGTGCGTGTACTTGCTGGGAATGGGATTTATGGGCATCGCCGCGGGAACCCTGGCGGGGGAATGGCTGGGTCTGCTGTATGCCGCCCTGACGGTGCAGCGCCGGTTCCCGCGCCTCAACGGTGTGCTCGACTGGCGCCGCGTGTGGCGCTTCAAGGGCGCCGGGCGCTACTTCAGGGTGAGCCGCGACATCTTTGTCCGCAGTTTCCTGCTGATGACCGTCAGCCTCGCGTTTGTCTCCATCGGAGCACGTAGCGGTGACCTCATCCTGGCCGTCAATGCCTTGATACTGCAATTGTTCACCCTCTATAGCCACTTCATGGACGGCATCGCCTTTGCCGGCGAGGCCGTCGTGGGCAAGTACTATGGAATGGGCGACATGGCGCGCATGCGCCGCTGCATCAGGCTGCTCTTCCTGTGGGGTGCGGCAGTGGCCGCCGTGTTCACGTTGATATACTCGTTCCCGCGGGTGGCCTTCTGGCTGCTGACCGACCAGCAGAACGTCATCGAGGCCGCCATGGACTACCGCGTGTGGTGTGCGCTGATTCCCGCGGCAGGCATGGCCGCCTTTGTCTGGGACGGCGTTTTCATCAGCCTCACCCGCTCGATGGGGATGCTCATCAGTGCCGCCATCGCCTGGTCGCTGTTTTTTGTCATCTACTGGGCGACACCCGCCGCTTGGGGCAACAACCGCCTGTGGATCGCCTATCTGAGTTTCCTCGCCCTGCGCGGCATCATCCAGACGATCCTCTACAGCGGTTATCTCAAGCGCGGCGTTCTTGCCGCTTGACAGTTCTTTTGTGCTAGATTGTGTTACCCGAACCCGATAACAGCGAGTCGATCAACGAGGTCACGTCGCTGATGTTGACCACGCTATCGCCGCTGAGGTCCGAACAGGTCTCGCAACAGTTGGCAGTGGTATTATCCAGCAGGAAATCGATGATTGTGGTCACGTCACTGATGTTGACGATGTTGTCATGGTTGGCATCGCCCCTGGTGTAGTTGTGGACGACTTTCATGTACCAGAAACTGGCCGTTCCGTCGCGGTTGATGACCATCTCGGTCACGGGCTTGCCCAGGTAACCGGCTTTGCCCGTAATCTGGCCGAAGGAGTCCATATTCAGGATCGTGGCCGGTAACGTCTCGTCGGTGACGGAGTGATTGCTTCCTTGAGGCCACAGGTCGTCGCTCTCGCTGTACTTGCTCAACTTGTTGTCGGCCGGCAGCAGGGTGATTAACTGTGTTTTCTCGTTGTTGGGCTTGTTGTTGGTCCAGTGGCTGGCACTATAGGTGATGTGGGTCACCATGATGCCCTGCCCCGGCAGATAGCGGTCCCAGCCCACGCGCTGGCGGTTCTCCAGGATGAAGTACTCGTTCTTGTTCACGTCACTCCTGATGCACACGGCCTTGTCGGTCACCGCGCTACCCTGGTTCCACACGGGAAGGGTGTATTGCGTGTTGGGCTGGGGAGTGATGTATTGCGTCCATCCCATGAACACCTTCTCGTAGGCCGAATAGCCCACTGGCGTGTACCCGTCATTGTTGTAGCAGCCCAGGCACATGATGTCCCAGTTGCCCATGCCGTAATTGTCGTTGTTGCCCGTGTCATACATGTCGGGCAGGCCCAGGCAGTGGCCGAACTCGTGGGCAAACGTGCCGATGCCGTCGATGGTCTTACCGTTGTCGTTGCTGCCGTGCAACTCGTTGAACACGGCAAAGTGGTTGACGTAGGGGTCTCCCGAATCGGGGCTGAAGGCGCCGTTGCCGCCTCTGGAGTAATACTGGGCGGCCTCGAGCGTCCAGTTGCAGGGCCAGATGGCCTCGGGGTGGTACATCGAGGCCTGGGCCTCGCCCACGCCGGCATATATCACGATGACCACGTCGCAGTAGTAGTCATCGTTGGTGTCATAGGGCTCAAACGACACGCCGTCGTCGGCGGCCATCTGGCAAGCCTCGGTCACCATCCAGCCGATGCCCTTGTCCTTGGTCGTTCCCGAGTGGCCGCCGTAGTACTCGCGGTCCTGCGACAGGCAATAGATGCCGTGCACGTCAAACTCGGGGCGGTACAGCCCGTTGGACTGGTCGCGGAAGTACCGGCCCACGCTCTCGTTGCCCGTGAGCATGGCGTCGATGATTTTTTCCTTGGTATTGTTGAACTTCTTGTCCTGGAACTCCACCAGGATGATGGGGATGCGGCGGTCTCCCATGGCCGGCACATCGGCGGCGGCGTTGCTGCCCACGGCGTTGAGGCGCCCTTGCCGGGCCGAGGGCAACTTGTAGGGCTGCTGGGCGGGCATCGTCAGGTGGCCCCGCTGGGCGTTGACAAAGGTTTTCTCGCTGGCGGTGCGCTCTGTGGCCTCGTGGGCCCGCATTGCCGTCATGCCTGTCAGCGACGAGGTGTAGTAGAAGTCACCATCGGCTCCACGGGCCACCGTCAGGCCGTCAGTGGTCACGATAGCGTTGTTGAAGGCGTTACCCACGGCCTGCACCTTCAAGGTGGTACCGTCACTCTGGCTCATGGTGTGCCAACCGGGTTTGGCGGGCATGGCTACGGCTGCAGTGCTGCAGCACATGAGCGTCAACAGGGTCAATAAAGATTTTCTCATTCTAGAAACAGGTTGTATAGTTTTTATTGATTAAATGATGTTTCTTTTTCATAACCAAGTGATGTTAACCACCATCCTAATAAGCCATCGGAGAGTGGCATAATGTCAAATATGGCCGCAAAATTAGGTATAATAATCCATCTTACAAAAAAGTTTACATCTTTGTTTTCCCGAACCTATTGGAAATCATGACGCTTGAGTGATTCTGCCTGTCCCGTGACAAGTCACGGCGCCAGGAGATAGGGCTTCCTGGCGCCGTGTGGTAGGGTTGTGGGATTGTGGTGGAAGGGGTTATTATCCCATGGCGACTTTTTCGGGGTTGAGTTCGCCGATGGGCATGCCGTTGTTCACCGATGAACTGCGGCGCATGATGTCCTCCATGCTGTCAATGACGTTGACGATGAAGTCGCCCAACTTCTCGGCCTCGCACACGATGTCCATGTAGAAGATGCCAGCCTTGTAGGGGTACTTCTTCTGGTTGACGTTCTCGATGTTCTCGGTGCGGCACTGGTTGCGGAAGTTGTTGATCTCGCGCTCCTTGTTGTAACTGCGCATGAGGTCCTCGGGGGTGACGTTGTCGATGTCGGTCAGCACCATGAGCATGTTGGTCATCGCCTCGCTCACCAGGCGCAGCATCTCGTCGATGTTGGAGTAGTTGTACTCGTTGAAGTGGGCGTCGGCCTGTTCCTTGCGGACAAGGGCCTTGGCGATGTTGTTGCAACTGTCGCCGATGCTTTCCAACTCGCTGATGATGCTCAGCAGGCTGGCCACTCGCGACTTGGCCTGGCTGCTCAAGCGGCCGTCCAGCACCTTGTTCAGGTAACTGCCGATTTCAAACTCCATCCTGTCGGTGATGTCCTCATATTTCTCTACGCGCGAGAGAATCTTGTTGAACTCGGGCGTGCCGGTCTTGGTGTGCACGAGATCCTTGACCATGCCCAGCATGCGCTCAACACGCTGAGCAAACACGACGATCTCGCGCTGGGCAGGGTCGATGTTCAACTCGCTGGCGCTCATCAGACCACCCTGGATGTACTTGAGTTGGAACTCCTCGTCCTCCTTCTTCTTGCTCTTGATGAGGACGTTGAGCAACTTGACATACAGTCTGGTGAACCATATCATGATCAACAGGTTGCACAACTTGAAGATAGTGTGGAACATCGTCATGCCGATGGACATGGCCACCTGCTCCTGCACCAGGGAATTGCCATTGACGCTACCGCCGCTCTTGACCGCGTTGAACAGGGCCGTGGGGTCGCCCAGGTGGAACAGGTCCTTGACTACCCAGGTCACCATCGACACAAACGGCTCAAAGACCACCAGCACCCACACGGCGCCGAACAGGTTGAACAGCGCGTGGCCCAGCGCGGCTTTCTTGGCCTCGGCATTGCCGCCCAGCGACGCCAGCAGCGGCGTGATACTGGTGCCGATGCTCGCGCCCAGCACCATCGCGCACGCGATGTCAAACGAGACCCACCCCTTGGCGGCCATAATCAGCACGATGGCAAACGTGGCGGCACTCGACTGGATGACCATCGTCACAATCCATCCCACCAGGGTGAAAAACAGGATGGACAGGAATCCCATCGAGGTGTACTGCTGCAGCGAGGCGAACACCTCGGGAGACTTGGACAGGTCGGGCACGTTGGCGCTGATGGCGTCAAGGCCCATAAACAGGAATGCAAAACCGATGAGCAACTCACCGATGTTCTTGTAGTTGTTTTTCTTGATGAACAGCATCGGGACCGCAAAGGCCAGCAACGGCAGCAGGAAGGCCGACATCTTGACCTTGAAGCCGAAGATGGCGATAATCCACTCGGTGAACGTGGTTCCTAGCGCGGCACCGAAACTCACCGCCAGCGACTGCTCCAGCGGCATCAAGCCGGCATTGACAAAACTGACGACCATCGACACCGATGCCGACGAACTCTGGATCAATGCGGTGATAATAACGCCCGTGACGATGGCAAGGAAGCGGTTCTTGGTCATCCAGGCCAGGATGGAACGCAAGCGGCTACCGGCAGTCTTCTGCAATCCTTCACTCATGATCTTCATTCCATAGAGGAATAGACACACAGCGCCCAGCAAGGCCAAGAAATCGACTAAACTATAATCCATTGAACTACAAGAATTAGTGAAATTATTAATTTTTGGTCACAAAATTATAACAAATATTGCACATAGCCGTCATTTTGGTCCCGTGAATTTGTACTGGAGGATAAGATTTTGGGCAGCAAAGGGACGCTTTGGGCCGCTGAACCCTGTCTGGAACGGGCTTAGTTGAAAAAAACAGGCCTGCGGCCCAAAAATTTTATAAAAATGAGTAATTTTGTGCTCTCATGCGAGGGACATCCTCGCTTAACCAGTATAGAAACATCTATTAACCAACAAATTACATTATTATGAAAAAATTCTACACTTTAATTCTCATGGCTGCAATGGCAGCAGGAGCAATGGCCCAGGACTTTGTGAGCCAGGGCAATGGCACCGTTTACACTTTCAACACCCTGAGTCAGATCGACGGCACGGGCGTGAGCCTGCAGGATGACGGCTCCTACCTCGTGAGCGCCGACTTCACCATCGCCGCTGGCGACGTGCTGCAGATTGTCAACAACGATGTCATCAAGATGGCCAATGGCGTGACCGTGACCATCGACGGTGATGCCGACTTCGCTCCCGCCGACACCGCCCTGATCACCCGTGACGCCGAGGGCAGCAACCCCCGCGGCTTCTGGATGCTGGGCGAGAACGGCAACGCCACGCTCAAGAACCTGCGTGTCGAGTATGTGGGCATGTGCTTTGGCGGCCTCAATAGCAGCCTGAAGGCCGACAACTGCACCTTCACCCTGTATAACGGCAAGTTGTCGAGTTCGGGCACGATCTCGTTCAACGCCTCGTGTGACGGCAACATCATCGAGAACTGCTACTTCATCGAGAACACCCTCAACGCCATCGGCAACGGCGCCACCAATCCCGTGGGCATCATCATCCGCAACAACCTGCTGTGGCACAATGTCACCTCCAACCGCAACAAGCCCCAGATCAACCTCACCTGCGCCGGCGACTATGATGTCCACATCACCGGCAACCAGGTCATCGGCGGCCAGTTCACCCTCTCGGGCGGCATCGGCGTGAGCAACATGATGGGCATGGGCCACACTGGCGTCGTTTACATCGAGGACAACTACATCGCCGACAACCGCTACGGCATCACCACCATCGGCTCGGTGGACTGCGTGATCAAGAACAACACGATGATCGACAACTGCTACGAGACCAACGCCAACAATGGCGGCAGTTGCGTGAGCATCTATGACAGCAGCAGTAGCAGCAACATCTACATGGAGGGTAACTGGATGGAAGGCGGCCTGTGGGGCATCACCGTGCCCACCGGCGCCCCCAACATCAACCTGGGTAAGGTCGAGGACCCCGAGGCCGAGGACTACAACCCCGGCAACAACACCTTTGTCAACAACGGCAACGGTGGTGTCCTCTATGACTTGTTCAACAACGGCACTGCCACCATCTGGGCCCAGGGCAACACCTGGAACGTCGAGGAGCAGACCGAGGAGCAGATCGAACAGGTTATCTACCACCAGGTGGATGATGCCAGCAAGGGTCTGGTCATCTTCATGCCCGCCAAGACTCCCGGCAGCAGCGTCGAGGAAGTAAGCGCCGCACAGCAGACCGACGGCCTCTATTACAACCTCATGGGCGTACCTACCCAGAATCCTACTGGCGGCATCTACATCCACAACGGCAAGAAGATCCTCGTGAAGTAACCCCTCACGACATTCCCTCCATCCACAACGATAAAGGGAAGACAATAAATACAATGAATACAATGCCATCCGGCTTGTAACCAAGTGTTTAACCACAACTGGGACAACTGTGGACAACCCTAATAATAGGTTGCCGCAAGTTGTCCCAGCCTGTTTTTATAGAATTCCTATAATAGATTTTCTATAAAAATGTCTTTTTTGTCTTTCTAGTCTTCAAATCTGACCATCACAAATAGTATTCAATTTATTGTACGTGAAATACGTTTTCTTCACGAAAACAGCATAAAAACCCACTAGGTTCAACATCAATATCGTTCCCTAATCATTTGTGTTTATTGTATTTTTGTTTTCCTTTTCTAGAAATAAGGTCTGTCACGAGTTGCCTCAAAAAAATTGTCTTTTTTGTCTTTCTTGTCTTCAAATCTATGATTGAAGAAACTTTTTTGCTATCTTTGCCCGTGGAAATGGCACGCTAGCGTGCCGTCTCCATGACATTGCGGTAAAAAATTAGCGTTGGCTATTATTCAAACGTTCAGAAACTTGCAGGTGAAAGAACATGTCTTTAGAATAATGGTAGCGCTCACTTCATGTGGGCGTTTTCCTGATCTAAAGGCATAGGTTTCCTGCAAGTACCTTGAACGTTGGACGGGGATTCGTCCACATTCTGTGTCCCGAGGTGCTTGCAGGAAAGTTTTGTTTATTGGCCCAGCGCATTAATTGGCATCTAGATTAATGCATCATGGCAAACGAAAGTTTATCTAAGGCTAAGGAAGCAAAGAATGACGAGTTCTATACTCAATACCATGATATTGAGAAAGAAATCTCGGCCTATCTTGAGTATAACCCAGACGTGTTCCGTGGCAAGACGGTGCTGTTGCCATGTGACGATCCCGAGTGGAGCAATTTCACCAAGTATTTTGCTCAAAATTTTGAGAACTTCGGGCTCAAGCGACTCATTTCCACCAGTTATGCCCCCGAGAGCAAGAAATACAAATTTGGCTATCAGCCGTCATTGTTCGAGACCGAATCGCCTCACTTCGATGCCGACAAGAGCAAGACTCATGGCAAAATCTTCATCCTGGACCATGACGTGACAGGCGACGGGCGCATCAACGTCGATGACCTGCAATGGCAATACCTAGAGGGCGATGGAGACTTCCGCAGCCCCGAAATCAGCAAACTGCGTGACCAGGCCGACTTTATCATCACCAACCCGCCATTTTCCTTGTTCCGCGAGTTCCTATTGTGGATAATGCATGCAAAAAAGAAATTTGTCATCATCGGTAACATGAATGCTATTACTTACAAAGAAGTATTCCCGTTAATTAAGAAGAATAGGATTTGGTACGGCCCATCAATTAGTAGTGGGGATAGGGAATTCGGAATACCAGATGAATATCCCGTAACTGCTGCTGGCTGGAGAATTGATGATAATGGCAAAAAATATATTCGAGTGAAAGGAGTTCGTTGGTTTACAAATATTGACCATGGTCGCAGACACCAACATCTTCCCTTAATGACGATGGCTGACAATCTGAAATTTAGCCGCCATAAGGATATAAAGGGTAGAAGCAGTTATATCCATTATGAAAACTACGATGCCATTGAAGTCCCATTTACCGATGCAATACCAAGTGACTACGATGGGGCAATGGGGGTACCAATCTCTTTTCTTGACAAATATTGTCCCGAGCAATTTGAAATATTAGGTATCAGTTTAGAACTGGCTAATATGGATATTATTAGAAAGAGATTAGGGAAATTGAATGGCGGTCCTCGATTATATGTTGAAAGAGATGGGGAACTGGTTCGTCTATATGAAAGGCTTTTAATCCGTAAAAAACAGTAAGAAGATGAAGACGATATTAAGGACAGACATAACGGTGCGCGACATATGCGAAGGATTTGTTTATAACGAGTTGGAGGGTAAGGGATTGTTTGGCATGAATGGCCAATTGACTATCCAGCCCGAATATCAGCGCAATTACATCTATGCCGACGGCAAGAAAGACGTCGCTGTCATCGACTCGGTGCTCAAGGGCTACCCCTTGGGACTCATCTACTTTAATCAAGTGGGCGACCGCTACGAAGTGCTCGACGGGCAGCAGCGCATCACCAGCCTGGGACGCTTTGTCACCCACAAACTTGCCATCAAGGATCGCAACGGCATGATGCAATACATCGACGGCTTGAATGAGGAAGACCGCAACAAGGTGCTGGATACCCGATTGCTCATCTACATCTGTGAAGGTACCGAGGGCGAAATCAAGGAGTGGTTCCAGACCATCAACATCGTGGGCCTTCCCCTCAATAATCAAGAGAAACTCAACGCTATCTACTCGGGGCCTTTCGTCACAGCCCTCAAGGCTGAATTTAGCAACAGCCAGAATGCCAATATCCAGAAGTGGAGCGCCTATGTCACAGGATCGGCCAACCGACAGGATTTCCTGGAACGTGCCCTGCAATGGGTGAGTCAGGGCAATGTGGAAGCCTACATGAGCAAGCACCGCCAGGACAATGACATCACTCCCGTCAAGACCTACTTCAATACCGTTATTAACTGGGTATCAGGCGTGTTCAGTGACGTCTTGCCCGAGATGCGCGGCTTGGAGTGGGCGCGACTCTACGTGGAGCACCACAACAAGCCCTTTAATGTGACAGTCGTCTCTCAGCGAGTCCACGAACTGTATGCCGACCCCTATGTGACCAACCACAAGGGTGTGTTTGAGTTCATCTTGGGGGGAGAGAAGGACCTGAGCCTGCTGAACATCCGCGTGTTTGACCGCGCGACGATCAACCGCGTCTATACCAAGCAGACCGCCCTAGCCAAGGAAAATGGCGTCAGCAACTGCCCCGACTGCGCTCTGCAACAGGGCAGCAACAGCACACGCATCTATAAACTCAGCGAGATGGATGCCGACCATGTTACCGCCTGGAGCAAAGGGGGCGCCACCGACGAAGCCAACTGCCGGATGTTGTGCCGCCACCACAACCGCTCTAAGGGCAACAAGTAGTTCCCACCACGACACCCCTGCCTTCACGATGATAAAGGGAAAACAATAAATACAATGAATACAATGCCATCCGGCTTGTAACCAAGTGTTTAACCATAACTGGGACAACTGTGGACAATCCTATTAATAGGTTGCCGCAAGTTGTCCCAGCCTATTTTTATAGAATTCCTATAATAGATTTTCTATAAATATTGTCTTTTTTGTCTTTCTTGTCTTCAAATCAGACCATCACGAATTAGTATTCAATATATTCTACGTGAAATACGTTTTCTTCACGAAAACAGCCTAAAAACCACTAGGTTCAACTTCTATATCGTTCCCTAATCATTTGTGTTTATTGTATTTTTGTTTTCCTTTTCTAGAAATAAGGATTGCCACGAGTTGCCTCAAAAAAATTGTCTTTTTTGTCTTTCTTGTCTTCACAATCAATGTGTAAGGAAACTTTTTCGTACCTTTGCACCCCAAATAGTAAATAACCGATAAAAAAGAATATAGAAACCGATATGAAGGAAGAGAAGAAATTTGCCCGCACGCTGGTGACCACCGCGTTGCCCTATGCTAACGGCCCGGTGCACATCGGCCACCTGGCAGGTGTGTATGTGCCCGCCGACATCTACGTGCGCTACCTGCGCTTGCAGGGCGAGGATGTGTTGTTCGTTGGCGGTAGCGATGAGCACGGCGTGCCCGTGACTCAGCGTGCCCGCAAGGAGGGCATCACCCCCCAGCAGGTCGTGGACCGCTACCACAAGATCATCAAGGACTCGTTCCAGGAACTGGGCATCTCCTATGACATCTACAGCCGCACCACCAGCAAGACGCATCACCAGTTTGCCGCCGAATTTTTCCGCAAACTCTATGATGACGGCAAACTCATCGAGAAGACGACCAAGCAGTTCTATGACGAGCAGGACGGCAAGTTCCTCACCGACCGCGACGTGGAGGGCGAGTGCCCCTATTGCCACCATCCCGCCGCCAAGGGTAACCAGTGTGAGGACGGTTGTGGCCGCGACCTGGACCCCACCGAACTGATCAATCCGCACGCCAAGGACAGCGACCACCCGCTCGTGTTGAAGGACACCACCAACTGGTTCCTGCCCCTCAATGAGTATGAGGACTGGTTGAAGGAGTGGATCCTCGAGGGCCACAAGGAGTGGCGCAGCAACGTCTATGGCCAGTGCAAGTCATGGCTCGACAATGGCTTGCAGCCCCGCGCCATGACGCGCGACCTGGACTGGGGCATCCCCGTGCCCGTCGAGGGCGCCGACGGCAAGGTGCTCTACGTCTGGTTTGACGCCCCCATCGGCTATATCAGCAACACCAAGGAACTGTGCGACGCCCAGCCTGAGCGCTGGGGCTCGTGGCAGCAGTGGTGGCAGGACAAGGACACTAGGCTCATCCACTTCATCGGCAAGGACAACATCGTGTTCCACTGCATCATCTTCCCCACCATGATGAAGGCCCACGGTGACTACATCATGCCCGACAACGTGCCCGCCAACGAGTTCCTCAACCTGGAGGGCGACAAGATCTCGACGAGCCGCAACTGGGCCGTGTGGCTGCACGAGTACCTCAAGGACTTCCCCGGCAAGCAGGACGTGCTGCGCTATGTGCTCACGGCCAATGCTCCCGAGACCAAGGATAACGACTTCACCTGGAAGGACTTCCAGGCCCGCAACAACAGCGAACTGGTGGCCATCTTGGGCAACTTTGTGAACCGTGCCCTGGTACTGACCCACAAGTTCTGCGGCGGCATTGTGCCCGAGGCCGGCGAGTTGACCGACGTGGACCGCGCCGCCATCGAGGAGTTCAAGAATGTGAAGGCTGTCCTCAACGACCACATCGAGCACTTCCACTTCCGTGAGGCGCTCAAAGACGCCATGGACCTGGCCCGCTGTGGCAACAAGTACCTGGCCGACACCGAGCCCTGGAAACTGGCCAAGACCGATATGGCCCGCGTCAACACCATCATGAACCTGGCACTGCAGATCACGGCCAACCTGGCCATCGCCTTCGAGCCGTTCCTGCCCTTCAGCAGCGAGAAACTGCGCGGCATGATAGGCATGGACAAGGTGGAATGGAACCGCCTGGGCGACATCGACCTGCTGCCCGCAGGCCGCACGCTGGAGCAGCCCGTGCTGTTGTTTGAGAAAATCGAGGACGATGTCATCCAAGCACAGATCGACCGCCTGGAGCGCATCAAGCAGGAGAACATCATCAACAACTTCAAGCCCAAGCCCGTCACCACAGTGAGCACTATCGACGACTTTGCCAAACTCGATATCCGCGTGGGTACTGTCCTCGAGTGTGAGAAGGTCAAGAAGGCCGACAAGTTGCTCAAGTTCACCATTGACGACGGCATGGCAGGACGCACCATCATCAGCGGCATCGCCAAGTGGTATGAGCCCGAGGACCTGGTGGGCAAGCAGGTGTGCTTTATCGCCAACTTCCCGCCCCGCAAACTCAAGGGCATCGAGAGCCAGGGCATGATCCTGAGCGCCGAGGATGCCGGCGGCCGCCTCGTGGTCATCGGCCCGACAGGCCCCGTCAAGCCCGGCTGCCAGGTAGGCTAAATCAGGTAACAATAACAACTTAAGGACAACTGGAACAACAATTAATGAGTTATTCCAGTTGTTTTTACGTTGTTAAGGTTGTTTGAAAGAATCGTTGACAGGGGAAATGTGAGTGTTAAAATATGTTAAGTTATTGGGAAATATTTGGTTTATATTATAAACCGCTTTATATTTGCAGCGTGAAACTAGAACGGTAATCGCGAGTGCTGTTCTTTTTTCGGAGATTTTCAGTTTATTTTTTAAACCACTTTATAACCACTTTTAAAACAATTCAAGTTATGGAAGAGAAGAAAATGACCGAGCGCGAGAGCCTCGAACTGATTACCACGATGATCAATCGCACCCGTGAGCGCTACATCGGTGACGGCAACATCTTGCTCATGTGGGGTTACCTCACGGTGATTGTGACCGCACTGGTGTGGATCATGCTTGTCATGACCCACAACCCGGCATGGAATTGGTTGTGGTTTGCAATAGGAATCGTTGGCGGTATCGCCACGCCCATTATGTCAAGGAAGAGCGACCTCAAGAGCGGTGTCAAGAGTTATTCCGACAAGGTCACGTCTCAGATCTGGACCACAGTAGGCTTGGCGTCGGTGGTTGCGACGCTGTTCTGCTTCGGCTTTGGCCTCAATGGTTATAACGCCTGGGCAATGATGTTTGTCATCCCGCTCCTTGATTGTACCGATGGCCGAAATAGCCCAAGGCATTATCGTGAAAGAAAAGTCACTCGTCGCTGGCGGTGCCATTGGATTGTGTGTCGGGCTATTCACGTTCTGCTGTATCGTTGGCAACGTGCGCCTGCTCATCAACTGGTTCCTGCCGCTGTTCATGATTGCCTTCGCCTGCATGATGATCATCCCTGGCCACGTGATTAACCATAAAGCCCGTCAGCAGCGATGAAAGAGTTAGATCCCATCCTTCACTCCCAGTTGCGGCTGGCAGTGATGTCCATCCTGATGAATGTGGAGGAGGCCGACTTTGTCTATCTCAAGGAGAAGACCGAATCCACGGCGGGCAACCTGAGCGTGCAACTCGACAAACTCTCCACGGCGGGCTACATCACTGTCACCAAGGGGTTTGTCGGCAAGAAGACCCGCACCACCTGTCAGGTCACCGAGCAGGGCCGCAAGGCCTTTAAACAGTACGTCGAGGCCCTCAAGACCTACCTCAACCTGTAAACGACAATCTTTATAGGGAAGACAATAAGCACAATAAATACAAATCGCTAGAAGTCAGTTGATTTGTATTTATTGCACTTATTGTTTTCTTTTTTAGAGGACTTGGGGCTTGTCGTCGGGCAAGTGGGTGCTGAGGATGCGCAGGGGCTTGGGGTAGAGGTTGTTGGCGCGGTTCCCCAGGTTGTTGGCGAAACCCAGCACGGCGCCCTCGTGGGCGATGAGGACGTGGCCGCGGGGAGCATCCACGGTAATCGATTCGCCGCGCATGTAGCGCAATGCCGTGGGGTAATCCACCTCACCGACTGGAAACGCCTCGGCCGACCTTGCCGTTGACATGGCCAGGGCATGATGCGGCACCGTCTTGCGACCCATCACGGTCGCCAGTTCCACACCGGCATGCAGCACGTTGAGCGAGGCGCGCAGGGCGGCCACCTCGCGACGGATGTCCTGAGGCACGGCAATGCAGAGGTCTTCCTGCTGCTCGATGGCATATTCATCGGGTTGAGAAAGCCAGTTTTTGCCGATTTCAACGGCCTTTTTTACCGATTTTTCCTTGATGCGGATGTCACCTCGCGCGGCATCACCGTTCTTGCGCAGCACGGCCATGAACAGGCCCTCGCCATCCACGCGGTGAGGCATGAAGCGGTAGGCTGGTATGGTGCTGCCGATGGCGGGATGGATGTTCCATGACGGTTCCACAGGCACCTCTATGGGGGTGGCACCCAACTCGTTGACGATGAAGTCGGCGATGTCCTCGTTTTCCAGGCGGTTGTAGGTGCACGTGCTGTAGATCAACAGGCCGCCGGGACGCAGGGCAGGCCACACGTCGGAGAGGATTACGCGTTGCCGCTGTGCGCACTGCTTGACCAACGGCGGTGTCCATTGGGCGACAGCCTCGTCGTCCTTGCGCATCATCCCCTCGCCACTGCACGGTACGTCGGTGGCGATTACGTCAAAGAAATCGGTCATCTTGCCCACCTGGGCTGGCGCGTTGCTGGTCACCACACAGCGGGGATTGCCCCAGCGGATGACGTTGTCGGCCAGCACACGGGCACGCGGCGGCACAATCTCGTTGGCCACCGTCAGCGACCCTTGCGGCAAGGACTGCATCGCCGCCGTGGTCTTGCCTCCAGGAGCCGCACACAGGTCCAGATACCTCACGGGATGCTTGACAAAGTGCCTGATGACGTGGGTGATAAACATCGATGAGGCATCCTGCACATAGTAGCGCCCCGCATGCCAGTCGGTGTCAAACGTGAAGGCGGGGCGTCCCTCTGTATAAAATCCCGGTTCGCACCATGGCACGCGGCGTGCGCCCACGGGTACAGCCGCGGCACGCGCCTCGTTGACGCGCACGGCCACGCTGGGCTCGCTCGTCGTGATGGCCGTCGCCAGGGCCTCCCACTCGCCTGGCATCAGCCCGCGCAATTGCTCGATAAATTCCTGTGGCAGATTCATAGCGACAAAGTTAATGCAAATGCCGCAAACAGGTCACAAAACAGGTCCAATAAATTATTCAGGGAGCGATACAGCAGTTGCCCCTGAGAAGTTTTTTAATGCGAATATCTCCAAGAAATTCGTGATCAATATAATTAATTCGTGAAATTGGCATTAGCCCCGCAGGGTTCGGGCCTCATATATCAATACCACCGTTTTTCGTCCAAATCTATACTTTTTACCCCACATTTGGACAAAAATCGTTCGTTTTTCGTCCAAATCTATACTTTTCACCCCACATTTGGACAAAAATCGTTGTTTTTATCCTTTTTCAGTTTTATCTTTGCCAACACAATTAAAATGGAATACAATGGAAAGACTTATCGGACGTAAACAAGAATGTGAAGAACTGAAGCGGGCAATGGAATCCCAGCGCTCAGAGTTGATCATCCTGTATGGTCGTCGTCGCATAGGCAAAACCTTTCTTGTGCGCCGGTTTTTCAATGACAGATACAGTTTTCACTATGTGGGGGCGCATCATCAAAAAAGAGCAGTCCAGTTACAGAACTTCAGGGAAACCTTCATGCGGTACTCTGGCCGGAATGACATTCCCTTGTTTGAAAATTGGCATGACGCTTTTCTTGCATTGCAAGCATTTCTTGAGAGATGCCCAGATAGGCGTAAGGTCATTTTTTTTGATGAAATGCCGTGGATAGACACTCAAGGTAGTGAATTTGTCGATGAACTTGAATATTTCTGGTCCAATTGGGTGCAAAACCGAGACGACATAGTTTTCATTGCCTGTGGGAGTGCCACAAGTTGGATGAAAGAGAAACTGGAAGACAACCAGGGAGGGCTGCACAACCGCATTACCCATAACATCTACCTGCGTCCATTCTACCTGAGCGAGTGTAAAACCTACCTAATCGAGCATGGCTTCGAATGGGATGATTACCAGATTTTGCAATGCTATATGGTATTTGGCGGAGTGCCTTACTATTTGAGCCTATTGAGGCCCGAGTTGAGTCTCCCCGAGAATGTGGATTCCTTGATTTTTCGTCGAGGAGGTGACTTGAGCAACGAAATCAATGAACTATACCATGCCCTGTTCAATAAAGCCGACCGCTACATCAATATCGTCAAGTTGCTTGCAACCAAGCGTGAGGGTTTGACCCGTGGCGAGATAGAGCAGAAGACAGGATACAGTGGCGGAGGCCTAACCAAGCTACTCAATAACCTCGAACGCTGTGATTTTATCATATCCTACGCCCAGTTCGGCTATAAAAACAAACAGACACTTTTCAGGCTTGCCGATTTCTACACGCTTTTCTATTTCCGCTATGTGGAGAATAACCGAACGCGCGATGAACAGTTCTGGCAGCACCATTTCACCGACCGTAGTGTGGAGTCGTGGGAAGGGTTTACATTTGAAGAGGTATGCCTTCGTCACTTGCCTCACATCAAACGGGGATTAAGTATTGCAGGGGTGGCTACTGAGGCCTCTTCATGGAGGTTTGTTCCACGTAAAGGCGACTCTCGTAAAGGTGCCCAAATTGACCTTGTCATCAAACGCGCCGACAAGATCATCCACCTGGTTGAGATGAAATTCTCGGAGAAGCCCTATACGATTACAAAGGACTATGAAAAACGATTGCGTGAACGCAAGGATCTCTTTATGGACGTGACAGGTATCACAAGAGGCCCCGTCATCACATTCATCACTCCAATGGGTGTTTCCAGGGGGGCGCATTCCTCAATTGTCCATAGCCAACTCACCGCTCGAGATCTTTTCGCTACGTTCTGATTGTCCTCAATATGATGTTTTTCGTCCAAATCTATGCTTTTTACCCCACATTTGGGCAAAAATCGTTCGTTTTTCGTCCAAATCTATACTTTTTACCCCACATTTGGACAAAAATCCATGTTTTTTCGGTTCCTTGACACACGATTTGACGAGGATGCAAAAAGGCGTGAGGAATCGCGCTTGGAATTATGGTTTTTTAAGGATTTAAAACTTTGGCAAGTGAGTGCTTTTTTGTAATTTTGTACGTTTTTAGACACCCTCTTTTCCTTAGGGTATAAAACAGCAAAAAACTACATTTTTATGTCAGAAGAAGAAAAATATATCGAAGAACAAGAAGAAAAGAATTATTCAGCCTCCAACATCCAGGTCCTTGAGGGACTTGAGGCCGTGCGCAAGCGCCCGGCAATGTACATTGGCGATACCCATGTCAAGGGTCTGCACCACCTCGTGAGCGAGGTCGTGGACAACTCCATCGACGAGGCCTTGGCTGGATTCTGTGACCACATCGAGGTGCTGATAGGTGAGGACAACAGCATCACGGTTCGCGACAATGGCCGTGGCATCCCCGTTGACGAGCACGAGAAACTGCACAAGTCGGCTCTCGAGGTCGTCATGACCGTGCTGCATGCCGGCGGTAAGTTCGACAAGGGGTCCTACAAGGTCTCCGGCGGTCTGCACGGCGTCGGCGTGAGTTGCGTCAACGCGTTGAGTGACTACCTGCGCGCCGAGGTTCGCCGCGGCGGCAAGGTCTATATGCAGGAGTACAGCCTGGGCAAGCCGACGAGCGAGGTCAAGGTCATCGGCGACTGCCGCGAGGAGGACCATGGCACGACCATCATCTTCCATCCCGACGCCAACATCTTCTCGACAACGGTCTATGAGTTTGACATCCTGTCCAACCGCCTGCGCGACCTGGCCTACCTCAATGCCGGCGTGTCGCTCTCGATTACCGACCTGCGCACACGCGACGAGAACGGCGTGGCACGCACCGAGACCTACTACAGCGAGACCGGACTCGACGAGTTTGTGCGCTACATCGACGGCAACAAGGAGGCGCTCATTCAGGACGTCATCCACATCAAGAGCAAGAAGGGCGACATCCCCGTTGAGGTCGCCATGACCTATAACACGTCGTTCAACGAGAACATCTACTCGTTTGTCAACAACATCAACACGATCGAGGGCGGTACCCACTTGACGGGATTCCGCCGCGGTCTGGGCTCGACGCTCAAGAAGTATGCCGAGGACAACAAGATGCTCGAGAAGGCTAAGGTCGAGATCAAGCCCGAAGACTTCCGCGAGGGTCTCACGGCCATCATCTCGGTCAAGGTGCTGGAGCCCCAGTTC
>Ga0310695_10000495_pt1 | contig 102650 bp, 80 predicted proteins | sample RumenRJG_04DNA_FD_203882 | JGI IMG/M metagenome (GOLD analysis project Ga0310695, IMG submission 203882) | Bovine rumen microbial communities from Lethbridge, Alberta, Canada - RJG_04 (v2) (version 2) | ecosystem: Host-associated > Mammals > Digestive system > Stomach > Rumen | place: Canada...
ATCTTCAGCGGGGAAACAGTGTTTTGCACCAAGTCCTGCCTCTGTCATATTGCAAACATTTTGTGTAGGCACGTCTCTTACAATAAGTTTCCGAATCATCCTATTCACCTGCTTCACAGAAATAGGTAATAGTCTGTAGCACCAATAGGCAAGTTTAGATTTCAGGGGATTTGTATCAGAGATTTTGCAGCGGCGAATCTTATAGAGCAGGTGTTTTTTCTTGAAGACACGCTCACGTTCCTGTAGGTCATCAGGCACATAGTCGATGGGAAACACGTCGATATAAACGCCTATTTCGTAGCCATCGGTCTCTTTCTCTATCATTCTGGTACGCGTATCAACGACCTTTGCAAAAGTATAGTAATAATGAGGTTCCTTATCCGGATTCAGAAGTCTGTACGTCTCGTTCCCCTGATATATCTGGAGCAGGCGCTCATAATCCTTACGAGGCATATAGATATCGATATCATCGTCCCAAGGGATATAGCCACCGTGACGCACGGCTCCAATGAGTGAACCACTGGAAAGGAAATAGGTCAGTCCGTGCTCCTGACAGAACTGATGAACATTGTCGAGGATGCCCATTTGCAGTTGGCGCAACTCCTGTATATCGGTTATTTGTCTCATTGGAATGCAAAAGTAAGCAAAATCTTTTGAACTTCCAACTTTTTGAACTATTTTTGCACTCAGTTTATGGAGAACCTTAAAGAAAAGACTGCCAAGGGCATAGCATGGGGAGCCGTGAATAACGGAACGACACAGGTACTGAACCTGGTGTTCGGCATCGTATTGGCACGAAAGTTGACAGAAGCCGACTATGGCATCATTGCCCTGCTCACCATCTTCACGGCACTGGCAGGATGTATCCAGTCTGCAGGCTTTTCACAGGCACTAGCCAACCTGAAGCTACCCACGAAACAAGACTATAATGCTGTGGCTTGGTTCAACATCCTAGCAGGCTTCTCCATGTACATCATCCTCTTTTTCTGTGCACCGCTGATAGCACGTTTCTTCCACCTGCCCGTGCTGACTGATGTATCACGACTGGTATTTCTGGCCATACCCCTGTCGGCCCTTGGCATCGTTCCCAACGCCAAACTATGGATAGAACTGCGCAATCGTGAGTTGGCTATCGCAGCCATCGTCTCACTCGTCATCTCAGGGTGTACGGGCATGTGGCTCGCCTTTCATGGCTATGGATATTGGAGTCTGGCTTGGCAACAGGTCATCTTCATCGGCATGAGCACCATCATCAAATATGGTTTTACACGGTGGTACCCTTCGCTGCCTATCGACTTCAGTCCCATCCATCGCATGCTAGGCTTCTCCTCGAAGATGCTGTTCACCAATATGCTGACAATTATCAGTCAGAACGTACAGACCTTCATCTTTGGTAAGATACTACCCATCGGTGTGGTTGGTCAGTTCAACCAATCTAACAAATGGAACACGATGGGGCACTCGTTCATCTCGAACACGATGGCACAGGTGGCACAGCCCGCGCTGACCAATGCCGACAATGAAGAGGGGCGACAGGAGCGTGTGTTCCGTAAGATGTTACGTTTCACGGCCTTCATCAGTTTTCCCCTTATGCTCGGACTGGCAATGGTAGCGCATGAGTTCATCGTCATCACCATCGGTGAGAAATGGCTGCCCTGCGTGCCATTATTACAGATGCTATGCATCGGTGGGGCCTTCATTCCGCTTCATACCATCTATCAGAACTTTATCATCAGTAAGGGACGCAGCGACATCAACCTTGTCTGCATCGCCCTGATGATTATCCTGCAAATAGGCTTGACGCTGAGTCTTTCACCATTGGGCATCACGGCGATGGTGGCAGCATTCTCGGCACTGAATGTGGTGTTTACGATCTGCTGGCATATTGCCTTGCAGCGGACACAGCATCTGTCGGCACTATTGGTGCTGAAAGATATTGCGCCTTTCCTCTGCGTGGCTATTGCCGTAATGACAGGCACCTATTATGCCACATGCTGGATCCAGCAACTGGTTCCTCTCTTAGTGGCACGTATCATCATGGCCAGTCTACTTTATCTCATCATCATGCACCTGTTGAATGCAGTTATCATGAAAGAGTGTCTGCAACTCATAAGAAAACGATCATAATGGAAATATCTGTCGTCATACCTGTCTACAACAAAGCAGAATACCTGGACAGTTGTTTTAACAGCATCCTGAAGCAGGACTTCGATGCGTTCGAGGTGGTCGTCGTCAATGACGGAAGCACCGACGGCTCGGGCAACATTTGTGACAAGTGGGCTGAACAAGACAAGAGACTAAGAATTATCCATACAGAAAATGGCGGGGTGACGGCAGCACGCAGAAAGGGCGTGGAGGCTGCACGGGGAAAATACGTTGTCTTTGCCGATGCTGATGACGAACTGTTGCAAGGTGCCCTCCAGTCATTATACCGAACAATAGAAGACACACAGGCCGATGAGGTTATTGCCCGCTATAGAAGTCAGGACAAGGTTGTATCACCTATCGTCTTTAGCGGGTTTACCGACAGCATCCGGCCTATCTGGTATATCATCACTGGCAAGAACCGTTTCCCTATACTATGGGCATGCATCTTCCGACGTGAACTGCTGGCGGACGTATTGGACACACCGCGTGAGATCATTGAGGGCGAAGACAAGATGATGCAAGTAAAGATTTTAGCAAAAAGTCCCAAAGTGTATTTCTCAGAGGCATGTGTCTATGAGTATCAGGTGGGACTGCCCAACTCAAGACACAGGACACTGGAACGCGAGAAACTCTACGACAACATTCTGCAACAGGTGCTGGCTCCTCATTGGGAAAAACTGAAGTCTGGATTCGCACTACATCAATTAAAGGAATATGAGAACTTCGTCCGCGAGGGACAATTCCATGTACGCAAAGACTACTATGCCCAGGAACTGAAGGTGCTACCTGCCGACATCCCACTCTACGACAAGGTGATGTGGCACCTGCCGCCAGTTCTCAGCCGTCCGTTGATACAACTGTACCGGAAAATCATCAAAATAAAACAGCGGGGACTATGAATAATACTTGATCACCTCGCTTACAATGCTGTCAGGCACAAGTCCCTCGATACTCTCCCCTGCCCTCACCTTTTGACGTATCTCTGTGCTAGAAATGTCGAGCAGGGGCACCTCAATGGTACCAAGATACTGGTCGCGAGGATATACGATGACATCGTGATGACGCAGGATGTCCTGCCAATGGCGCCAGCGTTCGAAACGGGCCCAGTTGTCGCCACCTATTAATAATATAAAGGTGTCATCAGGATAGTCATTTGAGAGGTGCTGCAAGGTATTCCAAGTATAAGAGGGCTTGGGCAGGTGGAACTCATAGTCGCAGGCCTTCACGCCCTCAACACCCTCCAGTGCCTTCTGTGCCATCTGCAACCGCAACTGGTCATCAAGCAAATCTGAACTGTCACGCTTCAGCGGGTTCTGTGGCGACACCATCAGCCACACCTCGTCAAGGCCACATTGCTTCAGCACCGCCTGTGCTAAGGCAATGTGTCCATTATGGATGGGGTTGAACGAGCCGCCAAAGATGCCGATTGTCCTATGGACTATGGCTTTTGGCTTTTGGCTATTAGCTATTGGCTCTACCATGATACTAGTGGGCATACTCCTGTTAGTAACTGCTAACTGCTAATTGCTAACAGCCAAGAAATGATTTATAACATGATAGGTTTCTTGTTTTGCGGATTCCAAATCGTCATTGACAATAACCTTGTCAAACTGACTGGAAAAGGTTAATTCGTAGGACGCTTTTGACAATCTTGTTTCAATTGCCTCTTGGCTATCAGTACCTCGTCCTTCCAACCTCTTTCTAAGTTCTTCGATGGATGGTGGTTGAATAAACAAACTCAATGCATTCTCACCATAGAATTTCTTGATATTTATTCCTCCCTTTACATCAACATCAAATACCACATTCTGACCAGCCTCCAATTGCTTCTCTACTTGAGATTTAAGTGTTCCATAGAAGCGATCGTTATATACTTCTTCGTACTCTATGAATTCATCTTTCGCTATTCTCTGCTTGAAATCTTCAGGAGAAATAAAGAAATACTCCACGCCATTCTGCTCTGTGCCTCGTGGTTGTCGAGAAGTACACGAAATAGAAAAATACAAATTCAATTCGGGATGCTGGCTCATCAACCACTGTACTATAGTCGACTTGCCACTTCCTGAAGGTGCACTAAAGATAATTAATCGTCCTCTCATATACTTTGTTTTCTTAATATTCCAATAAACCTTCCAAGACCTTTCTGTATCACCTCTATTTGGGTTCTTAGATTATCATATGTCTTAGAGTCAATATATTGCAGTTTAAATGCAACAGTCAACTGAGTTTCAATTTCAAAGGCAGAACCCAATGAAATCTCTAAGAAATGTGCAAAATCCAAATCTGAACTTCTAGAAGACCCTTCAGAGATATTTGAAGATATAGAAACCGCTGCCCTTTCCAGTTGATTAGCTAATGCAATTCTCTCATGAGATGGAAAGGTCTTGCATACGCCATAAACATCCACACATAATTGCATAGATTGTTGATACACCTTATATTCTCTGAAATTTCTCATTTCAAAAAAGCCAACAGCTAATTGCTAATAGCCAATAGCAAACGCCCTTAAAGGGCGTTCAGCACCTGTTCCTTAATCTGCTCCAACTCGTCCTTCATCTGGACTACGATATTCTGCATCTCTGCCTGATTGGACTTAGAACCTGTGGTATTGATCTCACGACCCATCTCCTGAGCGATGAAGCCCAACTTCTTGCCCTGTCCATGACCGTCACGCATGGTCTCGCGGAAATACTTCAGGTGGTTGGTCAGACGCTGCTTCTCCTCACTGATATCCAGTTTCTCGATATAGTAGATGAGTTCCTGCTCCAAGCGGTTCTTGTCGTACTCCACACCGGGTATCTGCTGTAGGCCATCCACGATGCGCTGACGGATCTTTTCTACGCGACTCTTCTCATAAGGCTCAATCTCTGCCAGCAGGCGTTCGATGTTGTCAATTTTCTCTGCGAACTTCTTCTCTAGAGCGGCTCCCTCCTGCTTGCGGAAGTCGACAAGTGCCTGAATGGCCAGAGCGACAGCCTGCCGGGCTGCCTCCCACTCCTCGTCACTAAGCACCTCCTGATCAGTCTTTGTCAGTACATCAGGCATACGGGTCAGTGTGTACATCCAATCCTCGGGTTCTGGGATGCCCACCTTTTCTGCCACCGCCTTCAGTTGGTGATAGTAGTTCTCCACCAGAGCAGCATTCACTGGCGTAGCATCGACACCCGCATCCTTCTCTATCCAAAGGGCAAACTCCACCTTGCCACGCTCCAGAGCAGCGGCAATCATCTGGCGAATCTCCATTTCCTTTTCACGATAGAGCGGGGCAATACGCGTCTGTAAGTCAAGTTGCTTCGAGTTGAGCGACTTAATCTCTGCACTAATCTTCTTATCCTTAAAAGCCACGACAGCCTTGCCGTAGCCAGTCATAGATTGTATCATTTCTTTCGGTTATTATTATTGTCGCAGCAAAATTACAGAAAAATCTTCAAAATGCCAACGCAATGCTTGGAAGAAATGATAATTTTTCTAAAAACAACGGAAGTTTGGGGAAAAATGCGTAACTTTGCACATTCATATTATAATAAGGTAGAAATAAATGTCGTGTATACTACATATTGAAACCAGCACCGACGTGTGTTCTGTGGCCGTCTCAGAAGACTCACAGGTCATTTTCCATCAAGAGGATCACAGCGGGCCTAACCATGCCGAGCGTCTGGGGACAATGGTTGACGAAGCCCTCTCGTTTACTGACAACCACGCAATTCCGTTCGATGCCGTAGCCGTCAGTTGCGGCCCTGGTTCCTACACAGGACTGCGCATCGGCGTATCGATGGCGAAAGGCATCTGCTATGGGCGCAACCTGAAACTCATTGCAGTGCCTACACTGGAACTGATGTGCGTTCCCATTTTGCTGCGTGAACTTGTAGAAGAAGATGCCCTGCTCTGCCCGATGATTGACGCACGCAGGATGGAGGTCTACGCCAGTATCTACGACCGTGCCCTCCATGAGATTCGTCCCGTTGGTGCCGATGTCGTTGATGCTGAGACCTACAAGCCCTGGCTTGACGCACATCCCGTTTACTTTTTCGGCAATGGAGCCGCCAAATGCATGGAGACCATCAACCATCCGAATGCACATCTCATTGAAAATGTTGAACCTCTGGCCAAGTGGATGCAGCCCTTGGCTGAGCGTCGACTAATGAACGGCATGACTGAGGATGTGGCCTACTTCGTACCCTTCTACCTGAAGGATTTCGTGGCCAAAATGCCAAAGAAACTGATTTAACACTATGGACATACAAGGATTAGACTACAACACTAAGCGCGAGCAGTTGCTACTGCCAGAATATGGACGTGAGATACAGCGAATGGTAGACCATGCCGTATCACTGCCCGATAAGGAAGAGAGACTGAAATGTGCAAAAACCATCGTCAGGCTGATGGAGACGAAGGTGCCTCAGATTCGTGAGAACAGCGATTACGAGCAGACACTGTGGGACCACCTCTACCTGATGAGCCATAAGCAACTGGACATAGACTGGCCCTTCGACGTAAGTGAGGCCGAGAAATTCCTCAGCAAGCCCGAGGCAATGCGCTTGCCTCAAGGCGGCATCCGCCTGCGTCACTATGGAAAACTGGTCTGCGAGTTGCTTGACCGCCTGAAGGAGATGCCAGAGGGCGAGGAACGTGACGAACTGATTCGGCTGACAGCCAACCAGATGAAACGCGATCTCTCCTTGTGGGGACATGGTTCCACTGAGGACGAGAAAGTGGCCGACGACATGGCTCGTCTGACCGATGGTGCCATACAATTGGATCTCAGCCAATTCACATTTGAGCACATTCAGAAAGGCGACTCCCAACCAAAGCGTATCAACGGAAAGAAACGTAAGTAATGGCAGCATTCATCATCGAAGGGGGACATCCTCTGAGCGGAACCATCCAGCCACAGGGCGCCAAGAACGAGGCCCTGCAGGTGATCTGTGCTACCATACTGACCAGTGAGCCTGTCACCATACACAACATTCCGCATATCCGCGATGTGATGAACCTGATCCAACTGCTCAAGGATATAGGCGTAAAGGTCTCTAACAAAGACAATACCTACACCTTTCAGGCTGACGACCTGAATCTGGATTATATGCAGAGCAATGAGTTCGTGCAGAAGTGTGCCCAGTTGCGCGGATCGGTGATGATGATCGGGCCCATGCTGGCCCGTATGGGTAAAGCCGTGATTGCCAAGCCAGGAGGCGACAAGATAGGACGCCGCAGGCTGGACACCCACTTCCTGGGCTTTGAACGCTTGGGGGCGCACTTCAATCCCGTGCCAGAACGTAATGTCTATGAAATATCGTCCCAGCAGTTGAAAGGACAGTATATGCTTCTTGACGAGGCCTCCGTCACCGGAACTGCCAATATCGTGATGGCCGCCGTCTTGGCACAAGGCACCACCACTATTTATAATGCTGCCTGCGAGCCTTATCTCCAGCAACTCTGCAAGATGCTCAACCGGATGGGAGCCCGCATCTCTGGCATAGCATCCAATTTGCTGACCATCGAGGGTGTGAAAAGCCTCCACGGCACAGTACACACTGTCCTGCCAGATATGATTGAGGTGGGGTCGTTCATTGGAATGGCTGCTATGGTGGGACAGGGCATCCGTATCAAGGATGCGTCTATCAAGGATCTGGGCATCATCCCCAGCACATTCCGCCGTATGGGCATCAAGGTGAAAGAAGAAGGTGACGACCTCTTCGTGCCACAGATGCGCCACTATGAGATACAGTCGTTCATCGACGGTACGGTGATGACGCTGGCCGATGCACCATGGCCTGGTCTGACCCCCGACCTGCTGTCGGTGCTGATAACCGTTGCCACTCAGGCCCGCGGTTCCGTACTGTTCCATCAGAAAATGTTCGAGAGCCGCCTCTTCTTCGTTGACAAACTCATTGACATGGGGGCTCAGATTATCCTGTGCGACCCACACCGGGCTGTTGTCGTAGGTCATGACCGCAAGTTGCAACTGCGAGGCGGCCGTATGTCGAGCCCAGATATCCGTGCAGGCATCGCACTGCTCATTGCCGCCATGAGTGCCAGGGGCATCAGCCGTATTGACAACATAGAGCAGATAGACCGAGGCTACGAGAACATCGAGAACCGTCTGAACGCCCTGGGAGCGCACATTGAGAGGGTAAAGTGAATTGCGAATTTGCGACCGCTATAGATGATAAAGCAGGAAGAAGTATACAAGATTGGCCGACTGGGCAAGACACACGGTGTGAAGGGTGAGATTTCATTCATGTTCGACGACGATGTGTTCGACCGTGTGGATGCCGACTATCTCATCCTAGAGGTCGACGGCATCCTAGTGCCTTTCTTCATGGAGGAATACCGGTTCCGAAGCGACAGCACGGCCCTTGTCAAGTTCGAGGATATTGACACCCAGGACAGGGCTCGCGAACTAACCAATTGTGACGTATATTTCCCACGCGCCCTTACTGATGATGACGAGGAGAATCTCTCGTTTGCTGTCCTCGTAGGCTTCGACATCGTCGATGCAAACACAGGAAAGACGGTAGGCACCATTGCCAGCATCGACGACAGCACAGCCAACATTCTCTTCGAACTGGAGGATGACACACTCATCCCTGCTTCAGAGGAATTGATAACCCACATCGACCAAGAAAAGAAACAAGTAACAATAGCCCTGCCTGAGGGTATTCTCAATTTATGAAACGACAAATAGCCATATTAGGTTCAACAGGCAGCATAGGCACACAGGCTCTCGAAGTTATCGAAGAGCATGCCGACCTCTATGAGGTGTACTGCCTGACAGCCAACAACAAGGTGGAACTGCTGGCAGAGCAAGCCCACAAATTCAAACCTGCTGCCATCGTCATCGCCAATGAGGCACGCTATGACGAACTGAAGCGACTGATGAGCGACCTGCCCGACGTGAAGGTATATGCCGGAGCACGTGCCCTGGACGAGATTGTGGAGGCCGGTCCTATTGACATGGTGCTTACCGCTATGGTAGGCTTTGCAGGACTGAGCCCCACCATACATGCCATCAAGGCCCATAAGACCATCTGTCTGGCCAACAAGGAGACACTGGTCGTTGCCGGTGAACTTATCTGTCAACTGGCCCTGGAGAACCATTCAAGCATCCTGCCCGTAGACAGCGAGCACTCGGCCATCTTCCAGTCACTGGTGGGTGAAGACGAGAATCCTATAGACAAAATACTGTTGACAGCCTCTGGGGGACCGTTCCGCTTGAAGTCACTGGAGGAAATAGCCCATGTGACCAAGGCCGACGCCCTGCGCCACCCAACATGGGATATGGGTGCCAAGATTACCATCGATTCGGCCTCGATGATGAACAAGGGCTTTGAGGTAATAGAGGCCAAATGGCTGTTTGGCGTAGAGGCCAACCAGATTCAGGTGCTGGTTCACCCGCAGTCTATTGTCCACTCTGCCGTTCAGTTCCAGGACGGTAGCGTCAAGGCCCAACTGGGCGTGCCCGACATGCGCCTGCCCATCCAGTATGCCTTCTCGTTCCCGAAGAGGCTGCCACTGAGTGGCGACAGGCTGGACTTGTTTGCTGCTCAGAAACTGGAGTTCTTTGAGCCCGACCTGAATAAGTTCCGCTGTCTGGCAATGGCCTACGAGGCTATTCGTCAGGGTGGCAACATGCCGTGTATCGTCAATGCTGCCAATGAGATTGTGAATCGCGCCTTCTTGGAAGACCGTTGCGGTTTCCTGCAGATGGGCGACATCATCGAAAAGACCATGCAGCGTGCCACCTTCATCCAGAAGCCCACCTATGAGGACTATCTGAACACCGATGCCGAGGCAAGGCGCATAGCAACAGAGTTCTTAAGGGAAGAACGAATAGTGAAAAGTGAATAATTTGCTACCGCTATCCCTTATAAAAACAAAGATAACAATTAATATAATAAATAGGAAAAGTGCGGAAGCAAATTTTTCACTTTTCACTATTCACTTTTACATACAAAAATGGAAGTTTTTCTGATAAAAGCATTACAATTCATGCTCGCCATCGGCTTGTTGGTGCTGCTCCACGAGGGCGGTCACTTCTTCTTTGCCAAGTTGTTCAAGGTGCGAGTGACAAGGTTCTATCTCTTCTTCAATCCTAAGTTCCACATTGCCAGCACCTACGACACATGGGTACGTAAACTACTCGGACTCAAGCCGGAACAGGTTCCGACGAAGGAGAATGAAGAAGGTAAGAAGGAGAAAGAGTATGTGGGCACCGAGTATGGCATCGGCTGGCTACCTTTGGGTGGCTATTGTGCCATCTCAGGCATGATCGACGAGACCAACCAGAAACTCAGTGAGGACGTGAAGCCATGGGAGTTCCGTTCGAAACCGGCCTGGCAGCGACTGCTCATCATGATTGGCGGCGTGCTAGTCAATTTCCTACTGGCGCTGTTTATCTACTCCATGGTGCTCTTCTACTGGGGCGACTCCTACGTACCCATGGAAAAGATGACTCAGGGTATGGAGTTCAACGAACAAGCAAAAGCACTGGGATTCCAAGATGGTGATATCCTGCTGGGAACCGACGAAGGCCCCTTCAAAGGTCCTAAGTCTGAACTGGGCATTGATGTGAACGGCTATCGCCAGATTACCAATGCCAAATACGTGAACATCCTGCGCAACGGACAGCCTGACAGTATCGTTATTCCCCACGTACAGAAGAACTTCCTGTTTTTATCATGGGAGTCAAATGAACTGAGCCTGCTCGAGATGGGCAAGAACTGGCCACCGTTCATGCGTACCTATGTGCCGGCCGTCATTGACAGCGTACTGGCTGATACACCAGCAGCCCAGGCCGGACTGCAAAAGGGCGACAAGATCGTGATGGTCAACGGTAAGGATGTGGCGTCCTACAACCAGTTTACCGATGTGATTGTCAACATCAGTCAGGAACTGAAAGAGGTCAGCACCCACGGCGACAGTCTGGCCTTGCGCCAGATGACTTTGGTCTATGAGCGTGACAACCAGCGCGACACAGTATCTGTCATGCTCAGCGAGCAACTAAAACTGGGCTTTGCTCCCAAACTGCAATACGAACCCGACACCATCAGTTATGGCTTCTTCGAGAGTTTCCCTGCCGGCATCAATTATGGTTGGAACGTGCTGGTATCCTACGTGGATGACCTGAAATATCTCTTCACAGCCGACGGTGCCAAGTCACTGGGAGGCTTCGGAGCCATTGGCAGTCTGTTCCCCGACAAGTGGGACTGGCATCGCTTCTGGCTGATGACGGCTTTCCTCAGCATCATCCTCGCCTTCATGAACATCCTGCCCATACCCGCACTCGACGGTGGCCACGTGCTGTTCCTGCTCTACGAGATGATAACCCGTCGCAAGCCTTCGGAGAACTTCTTAATCAAGGCAGAATATATTGGATTCGGCGTGCTCATCCTACTGATGGTCGTGGCTAATCTGAACGACATACTGCGCTGGATAGGCGTGATGTGATCAGATAGATGATGAGTACTATGGCATAAAGGAGACAGACTTGAAGCACCGACGGGTGCAGGCCATCGATACTGGAACAAGGCATTTGGGCAATCCACCCAAGTGCCTTATTCATTATCCGCACCATCTCTGCCAGCCAAATGCCCAAAGAGGGCAAGAGCACCACGATCAGGGCCCCATAAAGAATGGCTGTCACCATGGGAATGACAATGAAATTGGTGAGCAGGAAATAGGTGGAGAACCGGCCAAAGTAAAACGCGATGAGAGGGGCAACGCCCAACTGGGCCGCCACCGACACAGCAACCATGCCTCGCAACCACCTCATCAGCCAATTGTCAGCAGGCCAGAACCGCTCTATCAAGGGCACGAAGAGCAGGATGCAGAGTACAGCCAAGAACGAGAGTTGGAAGCCGACATCGAAAAGAGATGAAGGATCGACCAGCAGCATGATTATAGCGGAAAAAGCCAGCAGATTGACTGACGAGCGACCTCTGCCACCAATGGAAAATACGGCATAGATGGTAATCATCGTTGACGAGCGAACTATGCTGGGCGAAAGGCCCGTCAGAAAAGCAAAGGCCCAGATGCACATCACGATAACGGTCTGAGAAAGCCAGAAGCGACGGCGTCCCAACATCAGCCTGCTCAGCAGCATATAGATGATGCCAAGGTGCAGTCCGCTGAGAGCCAGCACATGCGAGGCACCCGTCACAGAATAGGTCTCGCGAATCTCTGATGTCAGTGCCGACTTGTCGCCAAGTGTCATTGCTGCCAGCACCCCGTATGCCTCTTCCTCCATCGGTGTCTGGCGGTAGCGTTCCAATAGTTGGTGTCGCCACAAGAGGAAGTTCAGCCGCACACGATCGATACGTCCCATACGCTGCAGGCCATCACCACCAGGCCACCAGTCACGGCGCGACACGAAGCCATCACCTATTTTGTTCAATACCAGCGCATGTCCCAACTGCAAGGCCCGGCTTCGCTCATCTTTCCAGATATAGCGTCGCACATGCTGACCAGTCTCTGGCAACAACAGATCAACACGGATCGTCTTCGGCTTTTCCACAGGCTCTGAGAAAACCACTACCTCGGCGCGCTGTTGCGAATCAACAGGAGGCGGCTGCCGCTGAACGGTCACCATACCCACCAACAGAAAGTCGGCCAAAATCAAGAATGTCTGAGCAACAGGCCAGCGAGAAAGCATGAAAGACAGCACTACGCAGCCCGCTAACACAGGCAACACCGACCATGACACCGGGTGGAAAGTCATCACGACGATGCCCGCCATCATACTGATGGCCGGTGCCAACAAGGGGACGTGATGTCTTGTCAGGGCTTTCATTGATGCAAAAGTAAACAAAAAAAGTGAAGGGTGAAGGGTGAAGGGTAAAAAAAATTGCTGCTGCACGGATTTTTTCATTTTTCATTTCTCATTTTTCATTTAATTTATTTATCTTTGCACCCTGAATAACAAAAATCAACTACTTAAGCGTATGACAAGAAATCTTACATTAGCCCTCGTCCTGCTGTTCGTCTCGCTGACCACACAGGCACAGTCGTTATCCACAAATAGATATGCCGGTGGCGACATCTCGATGCTGAAGAAATTCCAAGACGAGGGAGCCGTCTACAAAGACAACAACGGTGATGAGGTACAACCCTTGACATTCTTCAAGCAACAAGGATGGAATGCCATGCGTGTACGGCTCTTTGTCGACCCTTCAAATGCTTTTTCTGACGATAAGAAAGAAGGTGTCATACAGGACCTGGCCTACGTCAAGATGTTGGGCAAAGACATCAAGGATGCAGGCCTGCAGTTCATGCTCGACTTCCATTATAGCGACACATGGACTGACCCCGGGCAACATGCCATGCCAGCAGCCTGGAGCAGCATGACGGCAGAGCAGTTGAAGACGCAAGTCTATGAATACACCAAGGATTGCCTGCAACAACTGAAGGAAGCCGGTGCCACCCCCGACTTCATCCAGGTGGGTAACGAGATAACAACGGGTATGTTGTGGCCTACGGGTAAAATCTATGCGTCAGGCGGTGCCCCCACAGGAGGCTCATGGGACAACTTCGCCGCCTATCTGGCAAATGGTATCAAAGCCTGCAACGAAGAGTGTCCGCAGGCTCAGATCGTCATTCACACCGAAATGCACGCCCCCAACGACCTGCCTGCGTTCTACAACAAGTTGAGCACCTATGACGACGTCAAATACGACATCATCGGACTGAGTTACTATCCAGACTATCACGGCAGTCTGAGCGTACTGAACACTCTCCTGACAAAACTGGAAACCGATCATGCCGACAAGCAGATCATGATTGTAGAAACCGGCTACGGCTTTGAATGGCAGTTGACAGGTAAAAAATACGATCTCTCAGGCACTTGGCCCATCAGCGAAAACGGACAGAAGCAATTCACTGCCGACCTGATCACGGCCCTTCAGGCTCACCCCAACGTGAATGGCATCTTCTGGTGGTATCCTGAATACACACTGAACAACATCGTATTCAAGAATGGCAGCAGCGACTGGAGCAAGAACTTCACCAGCGGCTATTGGAATGCCGCCCTGTTCCACTATAACACCGGCAAGGCTTTTGCTGCCCTCTACGAACTGAAGAATTTCATTGGTGAGACCACGGGCATCAAGTCTATGACCTCCAGCCTCAAGCCGAGCGACGGCTGGTACACCCTTGACGGCAGGCAACTGTCGGGAGCGCCCTCACGAAAGGGCATCTACATCCATCAGGGCAGGGCCCGCATCGTCAAGTAGCCTCCGCGGCTTGCTTTAATTCTTAATTCTAAATTCTTAATCGCGAAGCGACAACTCTTAATTCAAAATTCTTAATTCTTAATTTAAAAAGAAAGCTCCTTCCCTCGGTAGAACTGGATGAGGGCTTGCTGATAGAGATATTCGTAACGAGCCTGGGTAAGGTCGCTCTCGGCTTTCAGATAGTTGTTCTTAGCCTCGTTGAACTCGGTGATGGTTGACTTTCCATTCTCATACTTCGCCTGTATCAACCGGAAGGCCGTCTCACTACTCTCGCGGGCTTGGTCGCTGCTCTGCAGTTTCTGCTGGGCTGCAATGGTGTTATAGTAGGCCTGCTGAATCTCCTTATACAATGTCTTCTTCGTGTTGTCGAGCGTCAGTTGCTGGTTGTCGCGATCTATCTTTGCCGAGCGAATACTGTTTCGAGTCTGAAAACGGTTGAAGATGGGGATGCTCAGGTTGAAGCCCAGATACTGGCTGAAATTGTTTTTCATCTGCTCACCAAAACTTTTCGCCTCAAAGCCAGAAGTCTTGTAATAGTTGCTGCCCAGTCCAGCATTGAACGATAGCGTGGGATAGTAGCCTGCCCGCGCTATCTTTATATTGTTATCGGCAGAGCGCAAGCGCAATTGCTGTGCCTGGATCTCAGGCTTCACCGTCAGAGCCTCAGCAAAAATCTCATCGGGAGTAGTAAGGGAAGAGTGAAAAGTGAAAAGTGAAAAATCCGACGGTCTCACTACCGAAAAGCCATCAGGACTATTCAATTCCAAAAGTTGGGTCATCGAGAGTATAGCCAACTGCAGATTGTTCTCTGCCTGAGTAGCCGTCAGATGGCTCTGAGCAAGTGTTGCCTTCTGCTGTGCCAGTTCTGCCTCACTGGCCTTACCCACTTCAAGCAGTGACTGCAGACGAGCCACCTGTACAGAGTCGATACTGATCTGCCGATGGGCCACGTCGGCTATCTCCATACTGTAGAGAATCTGCACGTATGCCTGTGCCACGCTTGTACGGATGTCGTTCTTGGCCTTTTCCAGATCCTGCGTCGCAGCCTCCAGGTTCAACTGGTTCAGTTTGATATTGTTAGGAATCTGGAAGCCAGTGAATAGGGGAACACTGGTGCCCAGCGAGAACGAAGTCGACGAGGTGTTCGTGTTCGTATAGGTATTCTCTGCAGTCAGACCACGACCGAAAGAGAAGTTCTGTCCTGCACTGGCACTAAGGTCAGGCAAGCGCTGGTTGCGGGCTGTAGAGAGTTGTATCTCACGCTGCCGACGCTGGTTCTCATACTGCTTGACAGTGATGTTGTGCGCCACGGCATAGTCACAGCATTGCTTCAGCGACCAAGACTGTTGCGCATCAACGGGACTGAATGACAGAAGGCAAATGATAAATGATAAAAGGGCAAACTTCTTCATAAGGCATTAGTCATTTGATTGGTCATCGGTTATGATTTGCGGGCCGCGTACCTTATCATCGACGGTAAGCCCTTCTTTGATCTCGATATGCACGCCATCGCTAAGACCTGTCACCACAGCCTTGCGCTCGTAGGTATGGGGTGTGCCTTCGCTCTTAACGACATAGACAAAAGTACTGTCGCCACTGAACTCGATGGCACTTTCAGGAACGGACAGCACCTGATTGGCCTGAGCCAGGACAATTTCTGCATTGGCACTATAGCCCGAACGGATCTTTCCGTCGGCAGGTACTACAACGGCAGCCTTGATCTCAAACTGATTGGCTCCATTGCTCTCAGTGGCTTTAGGCGAGATATACTCCAGGGTAGCATCGAACTGAAGGTCCTGCAGGGCACCGATGGTTATCTTCATCGGCACGCCGATGTTCAGTTGACCCACCTCTGTCTCGTCGATATTACCACGGAAGATGAGATCCTGCATATTGGCCACGGTGGCTATTGTCGTACCATCGTTGAAGGTATTACTGTTAATCACAGAATTACCAACCTTCACAGGAATATCGAGGATGATACCACTAATGGTTGAGCGGATGAGTGTGCTGGAAGCAGAGGCATTCGACTTTGACACACCATCGCGCACCACCTGCAGGGCATCTACAGCAGCCGCTTTCTCCTCCTGAGCCTGTCGCAGTTGCTGGCGCGACTTCTCAAAGTCTTCGTCGCTCACCAGTTTCTGGTCGTGCAGGCTCTCCATACGGGCATAGTCGGTCTCTACTTGACGCAGGTTGATATCGGCCAGGCGCACACGGCTCTCAGCACTGCTGAGTTGTCCCATGTCAGGAATCACCTTCACTTTAGCGATGACCTCACCCTGCTGTACCATGTCACCAGGCTCCTTCATCAGTTCGGCAATGATACCACTGATCTGCGGTTTCACGTTCACCTCGTTGCGGGGTTCAATCTTTCCCGTAATAATGGTGGTCTTCTGGAGATCAATCTTCTCAGGCGTAAACTCCGAATAGGAAATCTCCTTAGGCTGACTCTTCTGCCATAGGAACACGAAGGTTCCGATGAAAATCAGTGCGATAATCACTGCGACAATCAATTTGCTGTACTTTTTCATAATTGTATCTTTTTTCTTGTTTATTTCTATTGGGGCTAGTATGACTAAACAGTTTTACTAGTTATTCATCTCTCATTGCATCGACGGGCTTGATACTCATGGCACGGGCAGCAGGAGCAAGACCGGCCAGCACTCCCATGACAGTGATGACAACAGCAGCACCAATGGCCGTCCAGAATCCTACCTGGAAATGAGCGGTGAGGATGCCGTCCTCCGTATTTGCCAGTTCCAGCATCTGCAGGATGAGCACACCAAAGAGGATGCCGCTCATACCCGCCACCTGTGTCAGCACAATACTCTCAGAGATAATCTGCGAAAGTATCATCCTGGGCTTGGCTCCGATTGCACGCCGAATGCCAATCTCCGTAGTACGTTCGCGCACGGTCACCATCATGATGTTAGACACACCAATGGAGCCAGCGAGCAGTGTTCCCAAACCTACGAGCCAGATAAGGAAGTTGACACCCTTGAAGAGATTATCGAGCAACTGGAAGAGCACCTCGGTATTGAACACCATTGCTCCCTGTTCGTCTGTAGGATCAACAGCATGGGCACGGGCCACGGTCTCGCGGATGCGGTCAGTGACCTTCGACATCACCACACCATCTCGTCCAGTGACGGCAATCAGATCGACGGCATTGCCACGATTGTATGCCTGCTGCATAAAGGTCAGCGGAAGGATGACACCCGTACCGTTTTCCCCAGTGATATTGACACCTTCACCCATGTTGTAGTCTACACCAACTATCTGATAGTAGATGTTATCTATGCGAATCCGCTTGCCGCAGGGGTCACCACCACCAGGAAACAGTTCCTTATAGGTCTTCTTCTGAATGACGCACACCTTACGGTGATCACGGATGTCGGCATCGTCGATGTAACGGCCATAGAACAACTTTGGCTCGTTGACGCGCTGGTAGTCGGGCATTGCTCCGCTAACACCGACGGTAGCCTTACGGTCACCATAGTAGGCAGTACCACCGTTCGAGAAAAGCAGGGGGGTGACAACGTCGAGTTCTGGGACACTGCGACGAATACGGTCAACATCCTTGTAGTCCATCGTCCACATACGCCCCTTGCGGAATCCCTTATAGGCCTTGCTTGTAGGCTGTGCCCACACCAAGGCACTATTGGTAGCAAATCCAGCGAAATTCTGCTGAAGCAGTTCTTTCAGTCCGTTGCCGCCACCCATCAGTGCCACAAGCATAAAGATGCCCCAGAACACGCCAAAACCTGTAAGAAACGACCGTGACTTATTACGGGTCAGCGTGTCAATGATTTCCCTATATGTATCTAAATCTAATCTCATGAGTCTAATAGTATTTCCAGTTTCACCATTTCGACTAGTCAGCACGCAACGCCTCTATGGGCAGAATCCTACTTGCTTTAAAGGCAGGGATGAGTCCGGCAAGGGTACCTGCAAGAATCATCACCATCGTGGCTTCAAAACAGACATCGAGTCCCACTGTGGGGTCGAGGAACATTGTGGCTTTGAACAATCCTGTGTCGATGGTCTCATGCCCTAACGTCGCATCCATATATTCGTTTGCAGCGACACCCAACACCATACCGATATAGCCAAAGAACGTGGTAATGATGACACTCTCGATGATGATGAGTTTCAAAATGCCCCAAGGCTTTGCACCAATGGCCTTACGGATGCCGAACTCGTGAGTACGCTCCTTCACTGTGATGAGCATAATGTTAGAGACGCCCACGATACCGCTGAGCAGTGTGAAGAGTCCCACAATCCAGAGTGCTGTGCGGATGATGCCTATACCCTTCTCCATCTGCAAGTTCTGAGTGAAGCGGTTCCAAAGCCAGACGGCATCTTCGTCGTCAGGGTGTGCCTGATGCTCAGCATTCAGACGGTGACGGTAGTCCCTCTCAAAGGCTTCATTGGCTTCCTCTGTTGGCAGGCCATGAAAGGTGAACTCAATGCGGCCGGCATCGTCGGTATTAGCACCATAGATGCGTTTGATGGCTGAGTAACTGCCGAACACTTCGGCACGTCCGTTCTCGTTCTCCTTATAGATACCCACCACCTTGAAGGCGAAGTTGCCCACATTCACAAAGTCGCCAATGCGGCATTTCAGTTCCTTTGCCTGTTTGTTGCTCATGACGAGCACCTTACGGGTTTCTTTCAGGTCTATCTCGTTGATGAATCGTCCATCAAGCATCTGGACCTTGTTGATCTGCGTGTGGTTGGGATACACGCCTGCGATACTGGTTGAGATGTACTGCTGTCCGTGACTAATGGTTGCCGATGTGGTATATTGAGCGCCCACATCATCGACGTTCTGCGCAAACTCAGTGGAGGTAATCTCCATATCGCGCTCGTGCAGACGGATGTCGCGACCCTCTTTCAGTCCCTGATAGGCCTTCGACGTCCAACCGCCATACACCACCATCGATGACGAAAGGAAACGGTCGCTCTGTTTCAAGTTGGCATTGATGAGGCCGTTGCCGGCTCCCAGCAGCACAATGAGCATGAAGATGCCCCACGCCACGGCAAAGCCCGTGAGCGTCGTGCGGAGTTTATTTCTCCTGGCAGTCGACCATATTTCTATTATGATATCTCGCATAATCTTCTAGTTTTACTAGACTTTCTAGATATTCTAGACTTTCTAGATATTCTAGATAATCTAGAGTTTCTAGTCTATTTCATGAGTCCTCCGCTGCCGAATGGCGAAGCATCGTGGTTCAGGTTCTCATCAATCTGTCCGATAACGCCATCCTTGATATGCACAATCTTGTTCGTCTCGTTGGCCACTCCGCTCTCGTGCGTCACCACCACGATGGTCATTCCGTCGTCCTGATTCAGTCGCTTGAGCAGTTGCATCACCTCGACCGATGTCTTCGAATCGAGTGCGCCCGTAGGCTCGTCGGCCAAAATGATTTGCGGATGGGTGATGAGTGCACGGGCTATGGCCACGCGCTGTCTCTGACCACCACTGAGTTCGTTGGGATAGTGGGATGCCCAATCCAGGAGTCCAAGCCTCTCCAGATACTCCAAAGCAAGGGTGTGTCGCTTCCTACGCGACACCCCTTGATAAAAGAGCGGCAACTCCACATTTTCTACAGCAGTCTTAAAGTTGATCAGATTGAACGACTGGAAGATAAACCCAATCATCCGATTACGGTATTCAGCAGCCCTACTCTCTGAGAGATTCTTGATGAGAACCCCATTGAGTTCGTAGACACCCGAGTCATATTTGTCCAGAATGCCGAGAATATTCAGCAACGTAGACTTTCCTGACCCCGATGCTCCCATGATACTGACAAACTCACCCTTCGCGATGTCGAGGTTGATGCCTTTCAGCACATGGAGAGGCTGTGCTCCTTTGTAGGTCTTATTGACATTTTCTAAGTGTATCATCACGCTATGCTTTATTCACTATGCAACTTTTGTTATTGTTCATCCATTAGACGCAAGGAGGACTATAATTGTTGCATATCGTACACTTCTTTAACATCTTCTAACGTAATGCCCAGCAACTGCATCTGACGGAACAATTCGGGCAGACGCTCTTTCATGAACACCTGCTTGCGCTCTTTCAGGATCTGCTTCTTCGCCCCTTTGGTGACAAAGTAGCCCAAACCCCGCTTATTATATATAATGTTCGCGCGAGCCAGTTCGTCATAGGCCTTCACCGCGGTATTGGTATTCACCTCCAACAGCACCGCATACTCCCTTACCGACGGAATGCGGTCGTCGTCCTTATAGGTACCTGCCAGTATCTCGTCGCACAGGCGGTCGGCCATCTGGACATAGATTGGTTTATCAGAATTGAAGATCATATATTTGCAAATTTATGTGTGACAACCTGCCAGCGGCAGAACAGATAGTAGGCAAGCCAAGTGAAGAGGATAACAGCCAACGTCCAGAATACCGTCACGGTGATATAATAGGCAGTATGACTGATATCGCTAGGCTGTCCTGGATCGGTAAACATATTTATACATGCAACAAAGGCCGCAAATGCAATCACCACTACGGCAGATGCTGCAATGAAATGGAACTTTTTGAAGAACACGCCTCCAAGCAAATAGAAGGAGTGAATGCCTATCACAAAACTATACTCCATGATAGTACTCAGCCAATCGTTGATGGTCACACCACCATAATCCGACACATGCGGCATCATATTGAAGAACCATTTAGTCGTACACATCACGGGATTGTCAGTCATCCAAAGATAAGCGATGTGAACACCATCGGCCACGAAGAACGGCAGCAATCCACCTACCAGCGAGAAGGCCACCAAGTAAATCCAGCGTGACAGGAATTTTTCCTGATTCGATGCAGGCAGCATCAGCCACGCAATACGCTTTTGCTTTTTCTGCTCACCACGAAAAAGGGTACTGGCAGAAATCAGGAAGAAGATGAAACAGGCCATAAGGCTGAAAGCACCCACTGCCTCACAAATGGTACGAACACGTAACATTGTCACATCCTCTGGGGCATCATACCAATCAAACCTGCTTTCATGCATTCCGATGTTATGGGCAAACCAAAAGAAGAACAGATAAAGCAGCATCATGCAGAGCGCACCCCACAACATGGGCTTATATCCCTCTACGAAGTCAAGTTTCAGCACACGGCCGAAGCGTGTCATATCAAAGTTTTTCATTTTACCAATCCTTTCGTTACAGCGTTAAACAATAGTTCCAAGTTCACTTGCGTCTCAGGCATATCGGCCGTGCGGCGCACCATAGCAATATTGCCTTGCAGCGACGGCTCTGCATAGATCACGGTGTCACCCATTTCCTGCGGCATTCGCATCTCAAAGGCATACTTCTCAGTAATCTCAGCCACACTGGCATTGAGCAGCAGTTCTCTTTCCGTCAGGATCATGACATGATCGAGCAGAGCCTCAACATCATGCACCTGATGTGTAGAGATAATCAGCATGCGGTCTTCACTCATATTCTCAGCCACCACCCTGCGGAACTGGCTTTTCGAGGGGATATCGAGTCCGTTGGTGGGCTCGTCCATCAGCAGATAGCGGGTCTGTGCAGCCAAAGCAATACTCATGAACACCTTTTTCTTCTGTCCCATCGACAGATTGCTCAGATTCAAATCAGTTGACAGTTCAAAATCCTTCAGGCAGCGCTCAAGCACCTCACGACTGAATCGCGGATAGAAGTCCTCCATCAGGCGAGCGTACTTATTCAATGTCATACTGGGCAAGTCAAACTCCTCTGGCACAAGGAATATCTCCTGTAGAGTCTCTGCCTCTCGCTTGCAGGTTACTACTGATTCGCAACAAACGGTACCCTTAGTGGGGCGCAGCAGACCAGCAATCAGATAGAGCAATGTCGACTTGCCCATCCCGTTCTTGCCAAGAAGGCCGTAGATACGGTTCTCCTCCAGACTGAGGCTGAAGTCTTCAAAGACCAGACGCTTCTGTCCGGCATACTTGAAACTGATGTTGTTTACGTTGATCATAACTTATTAATAACTTAAAAAACAGTCTATATTGGTGTACTACTTTAATAGTACACTGCAAAAGTAGACATTTTTATGATACCAACCAAATATTTTGGCGACTTTCTGAAGGCATTAACACACTTTTAACTATTCCACCTTATTTATTATAGAGGTGCACCAAAAGCACAATACCTTTCGCAAGTATGATAACGACCTCCCACTCGACCTTAGTCCCGAAGATGTGCTCATCCAACTTTTCATTTTTGAAAACCATCAAAAAAGGTACAAAGTTACACTTTGCAGTTTATCTATTTGATTTACAGATAGATGCATCGGTGTACCTTTTTTGCAAAGTTACACTAACCTACACCATTGTAAGATGGGACATTAAGGTATTGATAATAAGCCACTTATATTGAAGGCATATCACCTATAACTACAAAACAACTTGTTTTGTTCTTGTTAAGACTATTTCTTCGATGGTAAGGAAGCATTCCTTTCAGAACAAAACAAGTTGTTTTGTTCCTGAAGGAAATATCCCTTCAACTCATACAAACCAATCCTTTGTCAGAGGGGCGCTATTCCAGCAGGGAGTTAACAGGCATTCTTCAACTTGTAAATGCCTACTCGAATTATTGGGGAATGCGAAGCACCTGGTCGCAATAATCAACAACAGCAGGACGGTGGGTGACGAAGATGACGGTGCGACGATGGTCGCTGAGAATATTTTCCAGCACCTTCTTCTCTGTTTCCACATCAAGGGCACTGGTGGCTTCGTCAAGTAGCAGGATGCTGCCTGGACGCAATAGGGCACGAGCTATGGCCACGCGCTGGGCCTGCCCCTCACTGAGCCCGCCACCCTGTTCAGAGAAGCGGGTGTCAAGACCATCTGGAAAATCGTCCACAAAGTCAGCACAAGCCAGCCTGAGGGCTTCAAGCATCTGTCCGTCGGTGGCCTGAGGGTTGCCCAACATCAGGTTCTCGCGCAGCGTGCCGCTGAGTAGGGTATTGCCTTGCGGCACATAGACAAAGTTGCAGCGATGAAGATTATTAAGGGTAAAGGGAAGAGTGAAAAGTGAAAAATTTCTTTCAGTCGCTTTGCTTGGTGAAAGCGAGCAAGCTCGAGCGGCTACCGCCGTCCCTATACCATTTGCTGCCCCTTCGCTATTACCACTAAATATCGTAATCTTTCCTTGCTGAGGACGAACCAGTGACAGGAGCAAGCGGATGAGGGTGGTCTTGCCAGAACCAGTCTCACCCATGACGGCTGTACACGAGCCTGGTGGAAAGTCGAAGGTGAAATCCTGGAGGACGGGCTGCTGGCCTGGCGCACCATAACCGTAGGTCACATGCTCAAAGCGCACGCCGCAAGGGGCTGGCAACAGTTGCGGCTCACCCTGCTTCTCCTCAGGCGTCTGCTCCAACTCCATCAGACGCTCGGCTGCAGTAAAGACACTCACAAAGGCAGGCACCAACTTGGCCAGGTCGCGGGCTGGCCCCTGTATACGGTTCACCAACTGCAGGAAAGCCGTCATGCCGCCAAAGGTCAGCGTGCCGGCATATAGGCGGAGGGCACCCCAGAGAAAGGCCACAAGGAAACCGATGGAGAAGCCCAGATTCAGGAAGAAATTGCTGGCCACAGAGAAAGCGGTACGCTTGCGAACCCATTGGCGCAGCGTCTGCTGCGTGCCGTCCAGACGGTTAAGCATCTGCGCGTCGGCCTCCATCGTTTTCACCAACATGCGGTGCTGCATGGTCTCCGTGAGCAGACTCTGAATCAGACTTTCCGTATCACTCACCCTGCGATTGTATTTACGCATATATGCCACATAGATGCGACTTACCAAGATAAAGAGAGGCAGGATGGCCACCGTGACTATGGCCAGCCATACATCCATCTGGAGCAGATAGACGAAGGCACCTACGAACATGGCCACTGTGCTGACAGTCGAGGGAAGGGTCTCCGTGAGGAACGTGACCACCGTCTTCACATCATGCTCCAAGCGGTTGACAATGTCACCACTATGCATCGCCTCCCGTCCTCGCCATTCAGAGCGGAGCAGACGGTCCAAGACGTGCTGCTGCATCCGGTTCTGTGCCTTCACGCCAAGGATATTCCTTATCCAAACGCGCGAGATGCCAACGGCAAACTCGCCCAGGATAAGGGCCGCCATCACACCTACCGCCATGTAGAGCGAGCCTTCGCGAACACCAGCGGCCGTGTCGATGGCACGCTGCATGGCCCACACGGACGACAATCCCAAGGCGACACCCAGCAGTCCGACGCACGCATTCATCACGGCCTGCAGGCGATTGCCCTGCAGAACCTTCCACAGCCATCGGAAAATCTCCATTGCAGAAAAGTGGCTGTCAGGCAGTTGGAGGAATTCTCTAATTCTCAACTCTTAATTCTCAACTCTTAATCGCATAGCGATAATTCTTAATTCTTAATCGCGAAGCGACCGCTCTTAATTCTTAATTCTAAATTCTTAATTCATCTCACATCCGCCCCCCACATCAGTTTCTCTCTCAGCGTGGCGAAATAGCGCGTGCCGCTACGCTTCACCACCTTCACCATATAGGGAGCATGGGTCAGTCGCAAGGTGGTGCCTTCTGGCAGTTTGCCACTGCGACCATCGATGGCCACAAGGAAAGTGTGGCTGCGGCTGCTCACCGTCAGTTCAATCTGTGCCGTATCGGGTATCACGATGGGGCGAATGTTCAGCGAGTGCGGAGCAACAGCCGTCATCAGCATCACCCCCGTGCGAGGCACTATAATAGGTCCACCGTTCGACATCGAATAGGCTGTGGAGCCTGTGGGAGTAGAAACAATCAGACCGTCAGCCTGATAGGTGGTCAGGTATTCGCCGTTGATGCTGGCACGGATACTGATCATCGATGCCGAGTCACGCTTCAGGATGGCCACGTCGTTCAGGGCACACTCATAGCCGTCGATGGGTTCGCCGTTGGTCTCCACATGGATGAGCGAACGGTCTTCCACAGAATAGTCACCCCGATAGAGGGTGTCAACCATACTCTCTATGTCTGAGGCACTTACATCGGCCAGGAAGCCCAGACGGCCCATGTTGATGCCTACAATGGGAATCTGCTTGTCGCGTACACGACTGGCTGTCTTCAGCAGGGTGCCGTCGCCACCCATCGAGATGGCGAAATCGGCCTCGAAGTCGCAACCTCTGAAAAGAGAGAAGCGCGTATTCTCCGGAATCTCAGGAGACTGAGGGTTAGCGGGGGTCTCTGATACGCCCAAGATGCTCTGTACGCCAGGTATCTCCATAAGGAAATGATAGTACTCCTCGTCAATGATGATGCGTGCGCCGTGCACCTTCAGGCAGGCCAGCACCTGACGGATTGCTCCTGACTTCTCTCGCTGATAGAGGTTGCCAAAGAGGGCAAATGTGAGGGTCTTCGATGACATATTTCTACTTTTTCTTTCACATTTCGCAAAGATTTTGTATCTTTGCAGGGTTAATTCACTGCAAAAGTACAAATTAAAATTGAAAATATGGCAAAAGTTTATGTTTTTCTTGCTAACGGCTTCGAAGATGTCGAAGCGTTGATACCCGTCGACGTGCTGCGCCGCGGTGGTGTAGAGGTAGTTACCGTGAGTGTTACTGGCGACTCACAAGTGGTGGAAACAGCACACAGAGTACAGGTTGTGGCCGACGAGATGTTCGAAGACTGCGACTTCAGCGATGCTGACCTGTTGATGCTGCCTGGCGGCATGCCAGGAGCCAGCAACCTGAACAACCACGAGAGTGTGCGTCAGGCCCTGCTGAAGCAGCATGCCGCTGGAAAACGCGTGGCAGCCATCTGTGCCGCTCCACTGGTGCTGGGCGGTCTGGGCATCCTGCGCGGCAAGCGTGCCACCTGCTATCCTGGTTTCGAACAGACGCTGGAGGGAGCCACCTACACTGGCGACCTCTGCACCGTTGACGGCAACGTGACAACGGGCGAGGGTCCTGCCGCTGCTTTCCCCTTTGCCTACGAACTGCTCAGTCAACTGAAAGATGCCGACACCGCCAATCAGGTAGCCACCGGCATGAGGTATGTTCACCTTGTAGAATCAATATGAAAGAGAACATAGGGGGAGTGGATTACGTCATCATCGTGGCAGGAGGAAAGGGCCTGCGCATGGGCGGCGACGTGCCCAAGCAGTTTCTGCCCATCGGTGGGAAGCCTGTGCTGATGCGAACCATAGAGCGCTTTCGCGAGTACTCTGCAGACCTACAGATTATTCTGGTGCTGCCCAAGGCACAACAGGACTACTGGCACACCTTGTGCCAAGAGTATGGCTTTAAGGTGGAATACCAACTGGCCGATGGCGGCGAGACGCGCTTCCACTCCGTGCAGAACGGGCTGGCACTCATCCCAGACGATGCGCAAGGAGTAGTAGGCGTGCATGATGGCGTACGACCCTTCGTTACTATCGACGTGATACGTTCCTGTTACGAAGCCGCCCGTCAGCAGAAGGCCGTCATCCCAGTGACACCTGTCGTAGAGACGCTTCGCCACATAGGGAAGGGCAATGTCTATCGAGCCGACTATCGGCTGGTACAGACGCCACAGACCTTCGACATCCAATTGTTGAAGGCGGCCAACAAACAGCCCTATAGCGAGACCTTCACTGACGATGCCTCTGTGGTTGAGGCCTATGGCCATCCTGTCGCAATGGTAGATGGCAACCGAGAGAACATCAAGATCACCACGCCCTTCGACCTTATCATGGCCGAAGCCCTGCTTAACTCTTAAATCTCAAAACTCAAACCTTGAACATTCTCGATCAGGATATCAAGTTTCTGCCAGGCGTTGGGCCTAACCGCAGGAAGATGCTGAGCCAGGAACTCGGCATCGAGACCTTTGGCGACCTGCTCGAGTATTATCCCTACAAATACGTAGACCGATCGAAGGTCTACACCGTGCACGAACTGACTGGCGACATGCCCTTCGTGCAGGTCATAGGACACATCCTTAGTTTCGAGACCTTCGACATGGGGCCACGCAAGGAGCGTGTGGTAGCCCACTTCACCGATGGCACAGGCATCATGGACCTCGTGTGGTTCAATGGCGGCAAGTATGCCAAGCAGAACTACAAGATCGGACAGGACTATCTGCTGTTTGGCAAACCGTCGGTGTTCAACAACCGCATTCAGGTGCAGCATCCCGACCTGGACGATGCCTCAAAGGTGGACACCACCGCTATGGGCATGCAACCATACTATAACACAACGGAGAAGATGAAGAAGGCGGGGCTGAACTCCCGCTCCATAGAACGGCTGACGAAGACGCTCATCATGCAACTGAAGGAGCCACTGGCCGAGACTATACCCAACTTCATCACTGCCCCACTCCACCTGATAGGACGCGACGAAGCACTACGCACCCTGCACTATCCGCAGAACGCCAAAGACCTGGAAAAAGCACGTGTACGCATGAAGTTCGAAGAACTCTTCTTCGTACAACTCAACATATTAAGATATGCGAGCGACCAGCGTCGAAAGTACTGCGGTTTTGTATTCAACCGTATCGGCGACATCTTCAATACGTTCTACACCCAGAACCTGCCATTCGAACTGACGGGTGCACAGAAGCGCGTAATGCGCGAGATACGACAGGACCTCTGCTCCGGACGGCAGATGAACCGTCTGCTGCAGGGTGACGTTGGCAGCGGCAAGACGCTGGTGGCACTGATGACAATGCTTATCGCACTGGACAACGGCTATCAGGCTTGCATCATGGCCCCTACGGAGATTCTGGCAGAACAGCATCTGGCCACCATCCGTGAGTTCCTGAAAGACATGCCCGTCAGGGTGGAATTGCTCACGGGTATCGTAAAAGGCAAGAAACGTCAGGAGGTGCTCGACGGCCTGCTCTCAGGCGACGTGCAGATCCTGGTGGGAACACACGCCATCATCGAGGACACTGTGCAATTCGCACAACTCGGCATGGTAGTCATTGACGAACAACACCGCTTCGGTGTGGCACAGCGTGCAAAACTCTGGGCCAAGGCATCGCCTGACGGTGGCAGGAGCCTGCCCCATGTGCTGGTCATGACAGCCACACCCATCCCGCGGACACTGGCCATGACACTCTATGGCGACCTTGACGTCAGCGTCATCGACGAACTGCCGCCAGGCCGCAAGCCCATTCGCACCACCCACGTCTTCGACACCCGCATGACCTCGCTCTATGACGGTATCCGCCGTCAAATTAACGAGGGCAGGCAGGTCTACATCGTTTTTCCGTTGATAGAGGAAAGCGAGAAGATAGACTTGAAGAATCTGGAGCAGGGCTTCGAAGTACTGCGTGAGGCCTTCCCTGAGTTCCGCATGAGCAAGGTGCACGGCAAGATGAAACCCAAGGAAAAAGAGGAGGAGATGCAGAAGTTCGTCAGCGGCGAGACGCAGATTCTGGTGGCAACCACTGTCATCGAAGTGGGTGTCAACGTGCCCAACGCCTCTGTCATGGTCATCCTTGACGCCCAACGTTTTGGTCTCAGCCAACTGCACCAGTTGCGAGGTCGTGTGGGGCGCGGCGCCGACCAGTCATTCTGCATCCTTGTAACCACCTTCAAACTCAGCGAGGAGACACGCAAGCGCATCGACATCATGTGCGAGACCAACGACGGATTCCGCATCGCCGAGGCAGACCTGAAATTGCGAGGTCCTGGCGACTTGGAGGGAACCCAGCAGAGCGGCATGGCCTTCGACCTGAAAATTGCTAACATTGCCCGTGACGGCCAACTGGTACAGATGGCCCGTGATGAGGCCCAGAAAATTATTGACGAGGACCCGCTATGTCAGTCGTCCAAATACCAGATATTATGGAAAAGAATGCGCGAACTACGCAAGACAAATGTTAATTGGGCGGCAATTTCGTAGGATTAATGTTAAAAGTACACAAATAAATCGCTCTTTAGCATACTTATTCCAAAATTATTTACTAACTTTGCATCGATTTTTTAGTTGAACAATGCGTCATTGGATTGTAATGTACGTGTTTGAGACTAGGCGTCTGAAGGAATAACGAATTGAATAATAATACAACCTATGATATTCAAGCAATTGAAGAAACTGTCACTTTTGGCACTTGCATCGCTAGTTGCCTTGCCTATGGCAGGCCAGGATCTACTGGCCAATCAAGCACCTATCGACCGCAAGATGAAGGCTGTTGACTCTTTGATGATGCAGCAGTTGATCATGAACGAAGTTTGGGAAGCACCTGCTGCCGACCTCTATGAGGACTGGAGCAACAGTTACACACACACGTCTGCAAACCTGCCCGACTCGTTCCGCATCGACCTGCGCGATTTCTGCATGCCGACCACCAACCGCGTCGTCACCTCAAACTTCGGTGCACGCTGGGGCCGTCAGCACAAAGGTTTGGATGTCAAGGTTTATATCGGTGACACTATTCGTGCTGCCTTCAGCGGCAAGGTGCGCATCGTCAAATATGAGCCTCGCGGTTATGGTAAGTATGTAGTCATCCGCCACCCCAACGGTTTGGAGACCTACTATGGCCACATGTCGAAGCAACTAGTTACCGAGAATCAGGATGTACGTGCAGGCGATCCTATTGGTCTGGGTGGCAACACTGGTCGTAGCACAGGTTCACACTTGCACTTTGAGACCCGTCTGGCTGGCGTAGCACTCAACCCCGCTATCTTATTCGACTTCAAGAATCAGGACGTCATAGGCGACGAATGGACTTTCCACCGTTCTACCTATAATCAGGAGTCGGCACAGGCCACTCGTCTGCGTGGCACAGGTGGCGTCTATCGTGGTGGTGACGGTCTGAACTATGCAGAAGTTCCAGGATCCAAGAAAGGTCAGGCTAGCAGCAACGTGCGCTACCATAAGGTTAGACGTGGTGAGACGCTCTCTGCAATTGCCCGCAAGCACCATACAACAGTCAGTGCTATCTGTAGCCTGAATCGCATCAGCAAGAATGTCCGTCTGAAGCCAGGTCAGATCCTGAAATACAAATAAGAAGGTAATTATTACATCCCACAATAACAGAAGAAGCCCTTAACAATTGCTCAAGGGCTTCTTCTTTTTTATGGTCAGAACTGGAGATCGGAGAGAATCTTCCGAGTGGCACCAGACTGTCTGCTGACATATGCTCCTGCCTGTTGGCCGGCAGTACTAAGGAATTCGGCATCAGTTTCAAAGCGCTTCATCAGACGCTCAAAATCCTCATAGCCAGTAATCTCAAAGCCACCGCCTTGGACTTTCAGCCCCTGAGCCTCCTGGAACTTCTGATTGTTAGGGCCGAAGATAACAGGCACGTCCCATACTGCAGCCTCCAGGGTATTGTGGATGCCCACACCAAATCCGCCACCAACATAAGTGACATCGGCATAGCGATAGATGCTACTTAACAGCCCGAAGCAATCGACAATGAGCGCCTCACCGCCTGTTCCTCTCCATTGGGAGGCATTTGCAGTCAGACTGGTATAACGTGTAACATTCCACCCTTGCAGTTTCTTCTCTATCTCCTGAAGATGATCTTCATCGATGACATGAGGAGCAATAATGAGCGCCCAATCGCGGTGAGCATTGAAGTATTTGATAAAGATATCCTCGTCGGGTGGCCAACTGCTACCTGCAATAAACGCCTTCGGTTTTGTTGTACTATCAACAGGAACAATATTGATGGGCAACTGCTTTGCATCCTCCTTGATTTGCAGCACGCGGTCAAAGCGAGTGTCGCCAGTCACGGTGACATTCGTCAGGCCTATCTTTGCCAGAAGATCTCGACTTACCTCATTTTGCACATAGAAATGAGTGAAGCATTTCAGCACACGCCCATACTGACGGCCATACCAGCGAAAGAACACCTGTCTTTCGCGGAAGATGCTACTGACACTATAGACTGGCACATTGCGATGTTTGAGGATATGCAGATAATTATACCAGAACTCATATTTGATGAAGAAGGCCATCTCGGGACGTATGGCTCTCAGAAAACGCCGTGCATTGATGGGTGTGTCAAGCGGCAGGTAACAAATAATGTCAGCCCCCTCATAGTTCTTACGGACCTCATAACCAGAAGGTGAGAAGAAGGTAAGCAAAATCTTGATGTCAGGGTGGTCACGGCGCAATTGCTCCATCAGTGGACGTCCCTGTTCAAACTCACCAAGCGATGCAGCATGGAACCACACATAGCGGGCATTAGGGTCCACCTTCTCACGAAGCACCCTAAAGGCATTGCGTTCACCACGCCACATTCGCCTCACCTTCACGTTAAAGCGACTGTAGACAGCCACTCCCAACAGATAGAGGTAGATAATAAGGTTATACATTCAGTAAAGACGATTGATAATTGATAATCAGACCTTATCCAAGCACTTCTATTGCCGTTCTTGTTCTACGAATGGTCTCCTCCTTGCCCAGGAAGGCAGCCAGTTCGTACATATCTGGACCCTGACCAGTACCCACTAGGGCGATGCGCCATGCGTTCCAAGGCTTGATGCCTGTCTGCTCTACCCATGGGTCGACAACGGCCTTTATACCATCTGTAGTCCAGTCATTGACTGTTTCCAGCACGGCAACCATCTGATTCATCTGCTCGGCAGTATTCTCATTCCAGTTCTTGCGGATAAACTTGTCGCCTTCCTTGTCAAAACTTGTGGGAGCCACGAAGAAGAACTTGGTGAGGGGCCACAGGTCGCTGGGGAAAGACACGTTGCGCTTTCTCTTGTTGCCCAACTTGTCCTGGTATTCAATGACTTTTGTCTTCATCATCCTAATCACTTCGGCCTCCTGCTCAGCAGTAGCGTTGATGCCGTTCTCCTTGAGCAGTTTGTCGAATGCAGGACACCAGTCGGTGTCAGGATGCATGAGCAGATACTGGTGGTTGAACCATGCGGCTTTCACATAATCGAACTTGGCGCCAGCCTTCGAACATTTAGTAATATCGAACAAGGGCACCAGTTCGTCGAGTGAGAAGATCTCCTGCTCGCCGCCAGGGTTCCAGCCCAACAGAGCCAGGAAGTTGATGACGGCCTCAGGGAAATAACCGTACTCGCGATAGCCGCTGCAGAACACAGGGTTACCTTCCTTGTCGGTGCCGTGCCAGTCGAGGGGAAACACTGGAAATCCCAACTCGTCGCCATCGCGTTTTGACAACTTACCCTTACCACTCGGTTTGAGCAGCAGGGGCAGGTGGGCAAAGCGAGGCATGGTGTCCTCCCAGCCAAAGGCCTGATAAAGCAATACGTGGAGGGGGGCTGAGGGCAGCCACTCCTCACCACGAATCACGTGGGTAATCTCCATTAGGTGGTCATCCACTATGTTTGCCAGATGATAGGTGGGTAACTCATCGTGACGCTTGTAGAGCACCTTGTCGTCGCAAATCTCACTCTTCACGCGCACCTCGCCGCGAATCATATCGTCGACCAGCACTTCCTGACCAGGCTCCACCTTGAAGCGCACCACCCAGGTATCAGTATCGCGCATCAACTGCTCCACCTCTTCCTTGGGCAGGGTCAGCGAGTTGCGCATCTGACTGCGCGTGTGGCAGTCGTACTGGAAGTTCTCAACAGCCTCGCGCTTGGCAGCCAGTTCCTGAGGCGTGTCGAAAGCCACGTAGGCCTTGCCGTTGTCGAGCAACAGTTGCACATACTTCTTATAGATGTCGCGACGTTCACTCTGACGATAGGGACCATAGTTGCCGCCGAAACTAACACCTTCGTCGAACTTGATACCCAACCACTGGAAAGCCTCGATAATATAAGCCTCTGCTTCCGGCACAAAGCGTGTTGTATCGGTATCCTCAATACGGAATACCAAATCGCCCCCATGCTGACGGGCAAAGAGATAGTTATACAGGGCGGTACGCACGCCGCCGATATGTAAAGGTCCTGTGGGACTGGGTGCAAAACGCACTCTCACTTTTCTTTCTGTCATTGCTTGCTTTTCCTATTTTGCCTGCAAAATTACAAAATAATTATGAATTATGCATTATGAATTATGAAATATTTATTATCTTTGCAGTCAAATAACGACAAAAGATGAGAAACTTCAGATTCAAGATAGACTTCACCTGGCGTGACATTCTGATTCGCATTGCATTGGTTATCTGTACTACAGCGGCTATCATCTGGTTCATGCCAAGAGACAACAAGCCAAACTTCAAGGCGGAAGTAGGCAAGGTTTGGCGCCACAACGACTTAACTGCTACGTTCGACTTCCCAGTTCAGAAAAGCGACTCAGTCATTCAGGCAGAGCGTGAAGAGGCCATGAAATCTTATGAGCCATATTACACCTTGAACAAGCATACAGCCGCTAAACAGGAGCAATTATTAATCGAACAAATTGAAAAAGGGGGAGACACACTGGGCATAACCCTTAAATGGACTATTATTGCCCAACTGAAAGATGCCTACCTCCAAGGAATCGTCGACACCAAAGAACCTATTGGCGGAGAGACAGACACATTGCACACCCTTCGACGCATCGACGACAGGGAGACTACAAGCATCAAGGGCAGCAACGTGCTGACCCCACGACAGGCCTACGAACGCATCATGCAGTCGCCAATCATCCTGCAGAATCAAGAGAAACTGCAAGACCTCAACCTAAACGACTTCATCGTTCCCAACCTAACCTACAACAGCGTATTGAGCGACTCCGTAAGGGAACAATTACTCAGTAGCGTACCTACGAGCAGCAGTGTTGTACAGAGTGGTCAGAAAATTATTGACCAGGGTAGTGTCGTCACTGAAGAAACTTATCAAGTTCTGCTTTCTTACCTTAAGGAGATTGACCGTCGAAGCAATACAAGGTCGAAGGTCAACACCGTCATTCTGGGAGAAATCCTCTATGTGTTCCTCGTTATTCTTGCATTTACATTCTATCTGACGATCTATCGCAAAGAGTACTTCGAAGAGATGCGCTCCATTGGCATGCTTTATGCCCTTATCATTCTCCCTACCATCATGGCCTCGCTGATGGTCAGCCATAATGTGCTTCACGTCTATATTCTGCCTTTTGTCATTATACCTATCTTTATACGCGTGTTTATGGACTCACGGACAGCATTTATGGCCCATTTGTCAATCGTCATCATCTGTGCCTGTATGCTACAGAAGCCGTTGGAGTTCATGGCCGTAGAGATGGCAGCAGGACTGGCTACCATTTTCTCACTCAGGGAGATGTCGTCACGCTCACAACTTTTCTGGACTGCAGTGAGTGCCACAGCAGCAGCCATGCTGGCCAACTTCGCCGTATTCCTGATTCGCAACAATGACATCAGTCGCATCGATGAGAGCGAATACATCTATCTGGCTATCTGCGGTATCGTCATATTCTGTTGCTACCCCCTACTCTACCTCGTAGAGAAACTCTTCGGGTTTATCTCCGATATTACGCTCATTGAACTATCGGACATGAATAAAGATGTGCTCCGACGAATGAGCGAGGTCGCACCTGGTACCTTCCAGCACAGCCTGCAAGTGGGCAACTTGGCTGCAGAGATTGCACGCCGCATTGGTGGCAACCCGCAACTGGTGCGAACAGGAGCCCTTTACCACGACATCGGCAAGATGCAAAACCCCATCTATTTCACAGAAAACCAATCTGGCGGTATCAACCCGCACGATCAACTATCATACATAGAGAGTGCACAGATGATTATCAGTCATGTGACTGAGGGACTGAAACTCGCTGACAAATACAACCTTCCCGTGCAAATCCGCGACCTCATTGCAACACACCACGGACAAGGTAAAGCAAAGTATTTCTACATAAAATATAAGAATGAGCATCCCAATGAGCCTGTCGACGACCTACTCTTCACCTATCCTGGTCCCAATCCCTTTACCAAGGAGCAGGCCATCCTGATGATGGCCGATGCTGTGGAAGCCGCCTCCCGCTCATTGCCCGATTATACAGAGCAGAGCATCCGCACACTGGTGAACCGCATCATCGACTCGATGGTCGACGACGGCTTTTTCCACGAATGTCCCATCACTTTCCGCGACATCCAGTATGCCAAGACTGTGCTCATCGAGAAACTGAAGACCATCTACCATACCCGCATCAGTTACCCTGAGATGAAGAAGTAACTAAAGAAGTGCCAAATAGACACTTATTCTTGCACAGAATGCACGTTCTGTGCAGAAATGTGCAGTTTTATGGTTAATAATCCTTAAATACTGCACATTTTTTCTTTTTGTGTGCGACAGAATACGTACCTTTGCAGCCGTTTTTAACAAAAGTTTGTTTAAAGGATATGAAAACAATGAAAGCAATGCTTGTTAGCGTGATGCTGACTGCTGCAACAACAACCACCCTTGCTGGTGGAATTCTGACCAACACAAATCAAAGTATTGATTTTCTTCGCAACCCCTCTCGTGATGCCGCTATCGGCCTCGACGGTGTCTACTCTAATCCGGCCGGTGTGGCATTTATGCCCGAAGGCTTCCACCTTGGCTTCAACTGGCAGTATGCCCACCAGACACGTACCATCACTTCCAATAGTCCTGCATTCGCACTAGGCCACAAAAACGACGGTTCGACAAGAAAAGTATTTGAGGGCGTGGCTGATGCTCCATTCATCCCTTCTCTGCAGGCCGCCTATAACACAGGTAACTGGAGCATACAGTTCAACTTTTCCATTCCAGGCGGCGGCGGATCATGTGAGTTTTCTGACGGTCTAGGCTCATTTGAAACCGTGGTTGGTAATATAGCAACACAACTGAGTCCCTTAGGAGCCACTGGCTACGACATGGACGGTTACATGCAGGGACGTCAGTACTATTTTGGTTTCCAGTTTGGTAGTGCCTATAAAGTGAGCGACCAACTGTCTGTTTATGGTGGTCTGCGTGTTCTCTATGGAACTGCAACCTACAAGGCTAAAATCAGTAACATCATGGTGAAGCAGGCCAATGGCAGTTATATGGACTTTGGTAGTTTCCTGAGTAATGCCACGGCTGTCATCGATGGCGGTCTATCACAGGTTGAAGCCGGCATAGCCCAATTCGAGGCAGCAGGCGTAACCGTTCCTGATGCCCTCATACAACAGAGAGCCCAACTGGAAGGTACACGTTCCAATTTGGATGCCCTGCAGAAATACTCCGAGGGAGTAAACCTGCTGTGTAACCAATCGAGCGTTGGTGTGGCTCCTGTGATTGGCATCGACTTCAAACTAAACGACCACTTTAACTTCGCAGCCAAATATGAATTCAAGACTCAGATTCGCATGCTGAATGAGTCGACAGTGAACAAAGCCAGCGAGATTGCTGCCGTCAACAAGTTCCGTGATGGTGAGAAGATCAACGAGGATATGCCTGCACAACTGGCAGTAGGTGCCATGTGGAGCCCTATCAACGAAATCCGCCTCAATGCAGGATGGCACCACTACTTCGACAAGAGTGCCTCATGGTACAATAATGCCCAGAACCTGCTCAACCACGACTCCAACGAGTACCTACTAGGTGCCGAATGGGATGTCACCGACCGCTTCACCGTGTCAATTGGTGGCCAGTTGACCCGCTATGGTCTGAGCGATGAGTATATGAACGATATGTCGTTCGTCACCAATAGTTATAGCATCGGCTTCGGCGCCAACTACAAAGCCAACGAACATATCACGCTGAAAGCCGGCTATTTCCAGACCGACTACGATGATTACAACCGTACAGACTATCCCCCATTGTCAGGTCAAAGCGACTCGTTCACTCGTACTAACCGTGTACTCGGTCTGGGAATTGAGGTTAGTCTCTAATATCCGTCAGATTATCATAGCGGATCTACATCATAGTAGATTTGTAGCGAACTGTAGCGCTTGTCTTGCAGCATCTGCTGTTGGGCAAGCGCTAAATATTGTCGCACACGTGGCATATCGATACCACTTTCAAGTTTGAGCACTATCTTACGGATGCTCAAGGTCTTGATACGAGAGACAGCAGGCTTGTCAGGTCCCAGGACACGGTCGCCGAACCACTGGCGCAGACGGGTACCCAGTTCGATACCAGCCGTTGTAACAATGTCGTCACGGCGATGTTTCAGATAGACATAGACAAGCCTATAGTATGGCGGATAGTGGAACGACTGTCGTTCAGTAGCCAACACACTATAAAAAGCGTCATAATCATTATTCACTACCTGCCGGACAATCGGTAAATCGGGATTCTTAGTCTGTAGGATAACCAGTCCGCGCTTGCCTTTGCGTCCTGCACGTCCGCTGACTTGAGCCATCATCATAAAAGCATGTTCGTAGGCACGGAAATCAGGCTGGTTGAGCATGCCGTCAGCATCAAGAATTCCTACCACCGATACACGGTCGAAGTCGAGACCCTTTGAGATCATCTGCGTGCCAATGAGCAGATTGGTGCGCCCATTAGAGAAGTCTGTGATGATACGCTCATAGGCATTACGTGTCCGGGTCGTATCGAGATCCATACGTGCCACACGGGCATTGGGGAATATTTCGCGTATCTGATCCTCTATTTTCTCTGTACCATACCCTCGTCCCTTCAATTCCTTATTGCCACAGGCCGGACATTTATCTGGAATCTGATAGGAGAACCCACAATAGTGGCACGTCAGTTGGTTAAGATTTCTATGAAGGGTCAGACTGACGTCGCAGTGCTCACATCGGGGAACCCAGCCACACTGGCTGCACTCAATCATCGGTGCCCAGCCACGACGGTTCTGGAAAAGAATAGCCTGTTCATTACGCTCCAGGGCCTCACGCACTTTCTGCAACAGCAGCGGTGAAAAGGGGCCGTGCATCATTTTCCTACGTTGCAAGTCCTTCGTGTCAACGACCTGGATCTCTGGCATCTCAATCCCCTGATAGCGTTCCTTCAGTTCTACCAGTCCATACTTGCCCGTCCGGGCATTATGGTAAGTCTCCATAGCCGGTGTAGCCGTGCCAAGAAGGACCTTAGCGCCTAACATGATGGCTGCACTTCGGGCATGATACCTTGGTGCAGGATCCTGCTGCTTGTAACTGGTCTCATGTTCCTCATCAACAATGACGAGTCCCAAGCGCTGAAATGGGAGAAAGACAGCACTGCGGGCTCCCAAGATAATGTCGTAGGGATTGCCCGACAACTGCTTCTGCCATATCTCCACGCGCTCGGCATCACTGTATTTAGAATGATAAATACCCAGCCTGTTGCCAAATACTCGCTGCAGGCGCTGCATCATCTGTACGGTAAGTGCAATTTCCGGCATGAGATAAAGCACCTGTCGATGTTGTTCCAGTTCGCGCTGGATGAGATGGATAAATATTTCCGTCTTACCACTCGATGTCACACCATGCAAGAGCGTGACACGCTTCTTCATAAACGAAATGAGTATCTGATTATAGGCTTCCTGTTGGGCAGGGTTCAGTGTCTTAATCTGCTCAGGATGTGGCTCACCGCCATGATTCAGCCGCCCCACTTCAACTTCATAGGTCTCCAACAGGCCTCGCTTGACCAACTGGTTGATAATAGGAAGCGTTGTCTCTGCGGCATTCATCAGTTCTTCGCGGGTAATTTCCACTACCGGCTCACGGCATAGATTTCCCTCGATGGTGTCCCATCGCGAGAGCGAGAGATAGGCTATGAAGGCCTCTTGCTGCTTGGCAGCCCTGTTCAGCATGTTAAGGGCGACATGGAGTGTCGGCTCGTTGCGATAGGGAGCCGTCAGACGGATGTAGGTCTCCGTGCGAGGCTTGTAACCCTCCTCGGCCTTCAGACCGGCAGGTAAAGCAGCCTTATAGACCTCGCCGATGGGAGACATGTAGTAGTCGGAAATCCATTGCCACTGCTTCAGTTGCGCTGGCAATAGAATCGGGCTGGAATCAAGCACCTGCATGACAGACTTCACCTCGTAGTCCTTCGGTGGTTGGTCGTGCAAACGTACCACAATGCCCACATAGGTCTTATTCTTTCCAAAAGGCACGAGCACACGCTTGCCCTCCTTCACCTCGTTCTGACAAGTATCTGTCACGGCATAGGTGAAACAGCCGTCAAGCGGCACGGGCAATATCACGTCTGCGTAATTCAATGCTAAAAGATATAGGTCAGCGATAACGACCAGGCATTAGTTGCAGATTTCGCATGATGCAACGACTGGTCGGCAAGTTGTGTATTCAGCGTGTCCCAAGTAAAGTCCGCCGTCTTACCTAACTGAATGTTATAATAGGCGGCGCACTCTAGGTGGTTACCCACCTGTACGCCACATCCCAGATTCAGGCTAAGTTTAGTGTCCTGTAACGAGAAACTGTTGCGATAGCCCTTTGAGTCTTCCCAATAGAAAGTACCAGGCCCCACATTGAATGCCAGTTGAGGGCCGGCACTGGCAAAGACACCAACGATTCCTCCCAGATGGACACCAGCCCTGAGATTGCCAGGAATAATGATCGTCTTATGGGTCAAAGACTCTTCAGCCACCTTCAGGGTCCGTTGGTCATAGAGCACAGAAGCATCTATGCTCAGGAAAGGTAGCGGAGTACTGATATAGAGACTAGGTCCGACAAAGAATCCCGCACGGTTCGACTTTCCAAGCAAATCACTGTTGAAGTCCATACTTGTCACATCAATACCACCTCGGACTCCCACCCTGAGACTCTGAGAAAATGATGGTACGGCCCAAAGCCATACCACCAATACCGCGAATGCTACGTAAAGTTTCCTACCCTCCATTATTCCTTTATGTTAGCCCACTAATGACGCTCACGGCGTACTGAAACACGGGGTGACGATGAACCACCCGACGACTTTGAAGAGCCTTTTGACCGACTGACATTTGATGACCGGCTCTTACGCTCTTTCTTAAGAGCCGCCTTCGCCTGCTTGGGATCGAGGCTAGCAATACTGTCCAGTGAATCGCGCTTGGCCTTGTCACCGAAGATGTTGTTACGGAAAGCCTCCAGTTCCTTCTCAATACGTTTCTGCTCGGAAGTCAGTTTCGTAGAGTCATTACCAGCCATCTGTGCCAGCGTCTTGCCCAGTCGGTTAGCAGTCTTGTAGATGGTGCCCTTATACTTATTGAGCGTAAAATAATCGTCTAGGTTCATGATAGCAGCATCATTCACATCACTAGTCTTCACGGTCTGACGGCTCAGGAAGGGTTCCACTTCTGAGTACTTCACCCAGAAGAGCGGATACTTGGCAGCCTCACCACCAAAGTCATCCTCACGAAGCATCACGGGACAGATGGCCTGCGGCTTGATATGGAATGACGAGTTGGCCTGATCGTAATAGGCACTCTCCTTCAGATAGTACATTTTGACCTCTGCTGACGGGATGTCACTATTCTCTACTTTCAGTTTGCCATCTTTCTCCTCGTACCAGATATGGTAGTTATCGAGGATGGTCTTCATATCGACTTTAGCAGTAGCATCGAGCACCTCATTGCCATCGAGACGATACTCATAGACAGGGATATAGCCATTGAGTGCCAGTTTGAACACATAGGTGAAGAGGTTCAGTTGTTTGCCCACCGGCTCCACAGGGTCGTAGAGTCCAGCGTTGGCCTCATCGTTAAGGTCTACCTCCCTATAGATGTCGCGCCGCCACACCACATCCTCCGGCATATCAAGTGCCGTGGGATACTGGATGCGCATACGCTGTGTCATCCCTTGGCCGTTGGTCTGTTGCTGCTGCTGAGCGGCCTGTTGCTGCTGGGCACGGCTTTTCTTGGGCTGGGCCTGCGCTTCGCTAATTGACAATTGACAAATGATCAATGATAAACCAATCACCATCATCCATCGTTTGCCTATTTGGAACTCTTTCACTTTCATATTATTATTCATTTATCTATTTCATCTATCATAAAGGCCGTAGGCCGCTATTTTACAATGATTTCCATCGAAGTGGGCAGTGTGCGCTCGATACCATCGGGGCCGATGGCCTTCACACGTGAGATGTAGAAGCGGCGGTTGCGCGTCAACTTTCGGAAAGTATCCTTCTGACGGGCAGAGAACTTGTCGCCATCACCAACCATCGGCACGGCATTACCCATATTGTCATAGAATACGGTTTCAAACGAGAGCACTCGGAAGCCAATGTCGAGAATACCATCGTCGATGGCAGCACCGATTCCATCAATAGACATCAGGCTGGCCTTGGCGAGGCCACCACCCTTGTAGCGTAATGGATTACCATTCTCGTCCTTCATATCAATATAAGGTATGGGGTCTGGCAGACGGCGCACCCTGAAGGTGAACTGTCCCATTTGTTGTGGACGGCCTGTGTTGGTCGACACCACGGTAATGGTGGCATTCTGTCCGATCTGGGCAGGTTTAGCAATATAGCGACCAGGACCCGTTGGGGTCAGGGTGCCGTTAGTCATTGTAGCAGAGATCTTGTTCTGGGGCACGCCTGGCACAGAGATGCTGATTGGGTTAGCATAGCCCGCATAGAGCATATTCATCAGGTCAGCCGAAACTGTGGCCGATGGATCAACGACAGTATATTTCTGAGAGAAGTCACGACGTATCCTGTCGCCATTGCCATTGATGGTCTGAATATAGCCCGACAGGGTGAAATCACCTGTGCTGGTGCATATCCTCTCATAAATATTGTCCTGCAGGTCTACCTTCTGGTCACCGATGTAAATCTCAGGAATCTGTGTTGTATCGACGGCAGCCATCACGATATGAGCCGAGAACTTATCTCCACGTACGATTGTCTGCGAGTTTGGTATGACGAAAGCCTCCAGAAGGTTAACGCGGATATCCTTCACGTCGATATTTTGTACCAATGTATGGAGCACTTCCTTCTCCGCATTACGCACATCGCTCTGCAATTTAGAGAGCAGGGTGACAGCAGCGGCTGCAGGCATCGATTCGAACATATACTCCTGCCAGTTCTTGCCCAAGCCAGTAGGAGGCACCTCAGTAGTCAGGTCACTGGCTATGCGACGCTGCTGAGCCGTATCCGGCAACAGTTGCAGTATTTTGGTACGGTATTCGTCGATAGCGTTTTTCAGTTCTTCACCACGTCCTCGGTTAGGAGACAGCATTACCTGATTGGCGGCCTCCAGATCCTCTTTGTTTTTCAAATTGGCAGGGTCGCCATCCGCGCCGTCGGCCTCAATGGCGATAGCGACCTTCAACTCCTGTGCCAGATTATAGAGTTCATGACTCTTGAGTTTCACGAACTGGGCCTTATCGTACCAAGGACCCACCTTGGCAGGATTCGCCCTCAACTGGTCATCGAAGTCTTCGTATATGGCTTGGTTCTCCTTTGCCGCGTTCTCTGTAGTGCGTTTCAGGCTTTCCTCAACAATGGAGAAGCCGTTGAGCACCTCATTCGAGACGTTCAGCGCAAGCATGGCCATCAAGACGACATACATCAGGTTGATCATCTTCTGGCGCGGAGATATGGGTCTTTTCTTTATTGCCATAACTTTTTCTTTCTATTATCTCTAGTCTTTCTAGTTTGTCTAGATTGTCTAGCCTTTCTATGATTGTGGTGCCACCTTCGGCATATTCACCGTCATGGCCTCAATCATACGTGTGTAGATCTTATTGAGTTCGGCAATCTGCTCAGCCATACGGCGGCTCTGCTCATTAATCTGATCGATGGTACCAATTTGCTGAGAGGCGCCCTTCAACTGCATCTCATAAACCTTACAGATACCTGTCAGCGTGCGATTCAGGTTCTCCATCTCCTCAGAGTCGCGAGTCAGTCGTTCACTCTGATCAGACACCTTCTGCAGGGTCTCGGTGAGTTTCTTCAACTGCTCCACATAGTTATTCGTGGCCTCCTCCATATCGGGATTCAGTTCAGGCAACTCTGGAGCCACGACACCACCAATACCGCCTATGACGCCACCGCCCATGACATTGGTGCCTTCTGACTGGAGGTTTGACGGGTTCTCGCCAGCAGTTTGCACGTTGCCCTCCGGCAGTCCGCCACCACCGCCACCAATAATGATGGTGCCACCGCCACCACCGCCGCCAAGAGCAACATTGCCCTCTCCGTTGACGACGACACCCGACAATTGTTCCTCGCCGACATGGGTAGGCAGATCCATGCCGTCGGCAGTCTTGTCAAACGGCCGGTCGAAGGCTGCAATGAAGAACACCACGACCTCAGTACCCATGCCCAGGAACAGCATGAAGTTGGCACCTGGCAGGTGGGTCAGTTTGAAGAGCGTACCGAGAATCACAATCGATGCACCCCAACTATAGGCATAGTTCATGAACGTCTGCCCAGGAACGCTATCCAGCCACTTCTGCAAGCGGTAGATAATATTCAATTTGCTGTATTTCGTCATTTCGCTTTTTCGATATTACGTTATACGATATTACGTCATTACGACTTTCCATTCTATTTTCTTGCCTTCTTGGCAGAAGCCTTCACGGGCTTCGCCTTGTCGCTGGTGGTATTAGCCAGGCTGCGCACACAACGGAAGCCGATGTACGAGCGCGGCTGGTTTTGATACTCACTTGAACGCCAGGCAGAGCGGATATAACTCTCTGGATCCTTCCACGAGCCACCACGAACACTCTTCTTTTTCAGACGGTAGGGGTCTTCTGCGGCAGCGTTATACTTCAACTGCGGATTGATGTCGTTCATAGCATCCACACCAGCCTCGGTATAGATGGTCGAAGTCCATTCGGCCACATTGCCTGCCATATCATAGAGGCCATTCGAGTTGGAACTGTAGATACCCACTTTCGAGGTAATCAGGTTACCATCCTTGGTGTAGTTGCCGTTATCGGGTTTGAAGTTGGCATAGAAGCAACCCTTGCCGCTGGCCACATCCTCGTTATCCCAAGGAAACTCGTTCTGGTCTTTGCCGCGTGCGGCATACTCCCACTCGGCCTCAGTCGGCAGACGGTAGCGCTGCACGAAACGGGCAGCAGGTCCGAGACCCTTCAGCAAAAACTCAGTACGCCATGCACAGAAGGCGTTGGCTTGCTCCCAAGTGACACCCACCACGGGATAGTCGTTGTAGGCCGAATTGGAGAAGTAACTGCGCATATACGTCTCATTGTCGGCATTGGGAAAGTCGTTCACCCAGCAGGTCGTATCAGGATATATATTAATAATGTACGTATTGAGAAAGTCCCACGGACCTGTCAACTGGCGGTTGATGGTCTGACGCACAATTTTTCCCTCGTCATCGATATAGGCCGTATCTTTTGATATCCATACCTGCTCATTGGGATTGACGGCCACATCGGTATTCAAGTTACGCTCACTGGGGTTCAGTCGGTTACGGCGCAAGGCAGCCTCGGTGTAGTCGTAGATTTCGTAGCGGTAATTCATCTGACTAGCATCAAGCATCTTCTCGCCCGTCACAGGATTGGTCACGTAGACACTCTCTATGGCACGCAACTCGTCCTCATTAGGCTTACGAGGCAGAGACTTTTTCCAGTTCAGGTGCGGCTTCACAGGATCGCCATTCTTGTCTTCCTCAATCTTGTAACTCTCGTCACCACCATAGTTGGGGTCAGCCAGACGCTCGCGGATGATGGAATCGCGCACATAGTTGACAAACTGGCGATACTCAGAGTTCGTAATCTCCGTATCATCCATCCAGAAGCCCTCTACCGAGATATCCCTCACGGGTGTCTGCTTGCCCCAAAGGGAGTCAGTATTCTCTATACCCATACGCAGATGGCCTCGTTTGACGAGCACCATACCATAGGGCGCAGGCTCAGAAAAAGCCTTGCCGCTGGCTCCTGTCAACTCACCTCCCGACGAAGTGGCGGTCTTGCCGCCGAAACAACTCGTCAGTAAAAACAAAAAGGCAATAAGGTAAAAAGGTAAAACCACCTTTGCACCCTTTTCTTCTTGTCTGGTCGTATTCACAATTGGTCTCATATCATTATGTCTTATATTTTTTCAACTTTTCACTTCTTTACCTATTCTCAAAGTATTCTCACACTCTGATGCCGGTTACGCCCCTTTTTAAAGAGGTTGATGTCAGTCTGATAGCCCACGAACAGTTCGTGGCTGCCATTGCCCATATTGACGGCTGAGGTGTACATCTCGTAACTGTAGCCCAGCATGATGCCATGAAACGTACCACCCAGATAGACGGTTACCGAGTTAGTGGGACTATAGCCCGCCCCGGCATACATCACCTTTCCGTCATGCGAATAAGTCAGACGGGCTGTCACGTCGGCACGATAGCCAACACCGTCATAACGTCCCATTACAGAGGGCTGTATTGATAAGAACGGATTTTTAAAGCGAATATTGCATCCGGCCATCAAATAATACGTCCTGGCCACATCCAGTTCGTTCGTTTCTCCCAGTTCCACCTGCGGTTCCATAGCATGTTGTACGGATGCTCCCAGATACCACCATTTACGCTGATAGTAGAGTCCGACACTCACGTCGAAGGCGGTTCCAGTGACATCGGAGGTTGAGAATGCCTCATCACCCGTATCTTCCAAATCGAGTTTCGACCCCTTCAACGACTCGCTCAGGAACCCGGGCTGAACACCGATGCTCAGCGTGCCGCCCAACAATTTCTGCTTATAGGCATAGATCACTGAGAACTTCTTATGCGAGAAGGCACCGATATCGTCGTTTATCAACTGAGCACCCACACCGTGATAGGCACCTGCGAAGAAAAACGGCATATCGGCCGCAGCATACAAGGTTCGCGGGTTATTCTCAAAACCCACCATCGACATGTTATAGGCAGCCACCACGTTCAATTTCGACTCTTTACCAGCCGCAGCCGGATTATAGGCCGTTTCCATCGTCCAGTAGTGACTGAACGACGGGTCGTACTGTGCCGTTGCTTCCTGCAGAGCCATCAGTAACAGGGCCAATATCGTGAGACTTCGCCTTAACACGTTGATAATAACGCCCAACTCACCTTTTTATTATAAAAATTTGGGGAAAAGGCAAAAATATTGTATATTTGCACCCTCAAACTGAATTTTAATACATTCTAAACAATATGAACAAAAGATTACTACTAGGCGACGAGGCTATTGCTTTGGGTGCCATCCACGCAGGACTGAGTGGTGTGTACGCCTATCCCGGCACGCCGTCGACAGAGATCACAGAGTTTATTCAGGGCAACCCACTGGCCAAGGAGCGTGGCATCCACAGCCGTTGGAGCACCAACGAGAAGACGGCTATGGAGGCTGCCTTAGGTATGTCGTTTATGGGTAAGCGTGCACTGGTATGTATGAAACACGTAGGACTGAACGTCTGCGCCGACCCGTTTGTCAACAGCGGTATGACGGGCGTCAACGGTGGTGTGGTTGTACTGGTTGCCGATGACCCCTCCATGCACTCTTCTCAAGACGAGCAGGACTCGCGCTTCTATGGCAAGTTTGCCATGATACCCACCTTCGAGCCCTCCAACCAACAGGAGGCTTACGACATGATGGCCGTAGCCTTCGAGTATTCTGAGCAGCAGAAGTTGCCCGTGCTGATGCGTGTCACTACCCGCATGGCCCACAGCCGCGCCGTCGTAGAGTGTGTTGACGTTCCCCGTCAACAAAACGACCTCAACTACAACGCCGTGGCTGCCAACTGGGTGCTGCTGCCCGCCAATGCCCGCAAGCGCAACGACATCGTGACGGCCCAGCAGGCACAACTCGAAGAAGACGCAGCAAATTCCACCTATAATATATATGTAGAAGGACAAGACAAGTCGTTAGGCATCCTGGCCAGCGGCATCGGCTTCAACTATGTCAACGAGTGCTTCCCCGGAGGGAGCCCCTACCCCATCCTGAAGATCTCGCAGTATCCGCTGCCCAAGAAACTGGTACGCCGTCTGATGGACGAGTGCCAGCAGGTGCTCATCGTCGAGGAGGGACAACCATTCGTTGAGGATATCGTCCGTGGTGTGGCTGACCTGAAGAACATTCGCGGCAAACTGGACGGCACCTTACCCCGTACGGGTGAACTCACCCCCGATGCAGTTAAGCAGGCGCTTAACCAAATCTTAAACCCCAAATCACAAAACTTAAATCAAAACGGCTTCGCCCCATGCGAAGACGTCGTGCCCCGTCCACCTGCACTCTGTCAGGGTTGCGGTCACCGCGACGTTTATGCAGCACTGAACGAGGTACTGAAGGAGTACGACAATCCCCGTGTCTTTGGTGACATCGGCTGCTATACCTTAGGCTTCCTGCCGCCCTTCCGCGCCATCCATTCGTGCGTTGATATGGGAGCCTCCATCACGATGGCCAAGGGCGCTGCTGACGCAGGTCAGTGGCCTGCCGTTGCCATCATTGGCGACTCTACCTTCACCCACAGCGGCATGACGGGTCTTCTCGATGCCATCAACGAAAATGCCAACATCACCGTCATTATCTCAGACAACCTAACCACAGGTATGACGGGTGGACAGGACTCGGCTGGCACAAACAAGTTCGAGGCAATATGCCGCGGACTTGGACTCAGCGACGAACATCTGAAGGTGGTCGTTCCCCTGCCGAAGAACATGCCGGAGATTACCCAGATTATCCGCGACGAGATCAATTATAAGGGTACAAGTGTAATCATCCCCCGCCGTGAGTGCATGCAGACATTGCAGAGACACTTAAAGCAGAAGAAGGCTCAGAAGTGAAAAGTGAAAAGTGAAGAGTGAGAAATTTGCTTCCGCTCTCATGTTATCATAAAGTTCGAAGTAAAAGAATATGAAAACAGATATTATCCTTTGCGGCGTAGGAGGACAAGGCATCCTCTCCATTGCCACCATCATAGGCGAAGCCGCCATGAACGAGAACCTATACATCAAGCAGGCCGAGGTGCACGGCATGAGCCAGCGTGGCGGTGATGTGCAGTCGAATCTGCGCATCTCCTCCGACCCCATCCATAGTGACCTCATTCCGCGTGGCGGTGCCGATGTCATCATCTCGATGGAACCCATGGAGGCTCTGCGCTATATACCTTATTTAAATAAGGAAGGCTGGATCATCACCAGCAGCACCCCCTTCGTCAATATACCCAACTATCCTGACATGGAAGTCATCAAGGCCGACCTCGCCAAGTTGCCACAAGTCATCAGCATAAATATTGAGCAGATGGCCAAGGACAACGGTGTGCCCCGTTCGGCCAATGTCATCCTATTGGGTGCAGCCCAGAAGGCCCTCGGCATCGAGTACGAGAAACTGGAAGATGCTATCCGTCGCGTCTTCGGTCGCAAGGGGGAGGCTATCGTCGAAGCCAACATCAAAGCGCTGGCTCTGGGACGCGAGGCGCAGAAGTGATTATTTCGGAATAACGATTAAACGATTTAACGTCATAACGAAAATAATGAAACCAACCCCTATCAAGAAAGAAATCGTCGACGGACTGATTGCCCAGTTAGGCATTCAGGACTTCGCCAAGGCCACCATCCGCGAAGTGAAGCAGGTAGCCGCTATGGCCGAGAAAGAGAGCGGCGTGGAATATATCAAAATGGAGATGGGCATCCCTGGACTGCCTGCCGCCAAGGTGGGCGTGGATGCACAGATAAAGGCCCTGCAGGATGGCATCGCCCACTCCTACCCCGATATTCAGGGCTACCCTGAACTCAAGAAGCAGGCCTCGCGTTTCGTCAAGGCCTTCATCGGTGTCGACATCGCCGCCGAAGGCTGCGTGCCCGTCAGCGGTAGCATGCAGGGAACCTTTGCCTCGTTCCTCACCTGTTCGCAGGCCACAAAGGGCAAGGACACGGTGCTGTTCATCGACCCTGGCTTCCCTGTTCAGAAGATGCAACTTCAGGTGCAGGGTGTGAACTACGAGACTTTCGATGTCTATGACTTCCGCGGCGACCTGCTGGGTCCCAAGGTGGAGTCGTATCTGAAAAGCGGAAGGATTTGCGCCATCGTATACTCCAATCCCAACAACCCCGCCTGGATCTGCCTCACAGAGAGCGAACTGCAGACCATCGGTGCTTTGGCTACGCAGTACGATGCTGTGGTAATGGAAGACCTGGCCTATTTCGCTATGGATTTCCGCCAGGACCTAAGCAAGCCCTTCGAACCGCCCTATCAGCCCACTGTTGCCCGCTATACGGACAACTACATGCTACTCATCAGCGGTTCCAAAGCATTCAGTTATGCCGGCGAGCGCATCGGCGTGGTTTGTATTAGCGACAAACTGTTCCACCGCCACTTCCCCGACTTGGCTGCCCGCTACGAGGGTCTGCCCTTCGGACTCGTGTTCTCCACCCGCATGCTTTATGCATTGTCTTCCGGCACCAGCCATTCGGCCCAATATGCCCTGGCCGCCCTCTTCCGTGCCGCCTGCGACGGTGAATACCGTTTCCGCGACGACATCAAGGTGTATGGCGAGCGTGCCCACCGCCTGAAGGAGATTTTCTGCAAGCATAAATTCTATGTGGTTTACGACAAAGACCTTGACAAGCCAATAGCCGACGGTTTCTATTTCACCATCGGCTATCCTGGTATGACCAGTGGTCAGTTGGCCCGCGAACTGATGTACTACGGTGTGTCGGCCATCTGCCTCATCACAACTGGCTCCCATCAGGAAGGCTTGCGTGTCTGCACCTCGTTTATTGAGGATCATCAGTACAGTCAACTGGAAGAGCGCATGACCATATTTGAAGAAAACAATCCCATCGTCGGTTGACGATGGGATTGCTTTTTTCTTATCTGTTCTTTAGAAATAGACGCCGAAACTCAACTGGTTCATTTCCGGCCCACGATTGTTCTTGAAGAACTTCATGGGGCTATATTTGCAGTACACGTCAGGGAACGAGGGAATACGCACCACAGCCAACAAATCGATGGTGACGGGACGCTGACCAATCTTATTGAGATCAATGTCAAAATCCTCATCGCCCACAGAATACTCGCGGGTAGCATGAGCACCAGTGTTAAAGTTGACTATGCCGCCCACGGTAAAGCCCCAGCCATCTTCGTCGGTGAAGTAATGGGTATAGGTAATGGGCACCTGCAGGCTGAATGCCGTCATTGAGGTCACCCTGTCATCCTGACCGGCAGCATAGGGTGCCAGTCCCATCACGTTATTAGTCTTCACCCAGTAGGTGGCGTTCGACATGCGATAGTAGCGCCAGCCAATACCAAAGCCGATACTCCACACATTCTTCTCGCCGAATGGACGCCATTCTGCCGTGAGACCGGCCCCGATCTCCCACGAGGGCCACACCTTAAAACTATAGCCGTCAGGAGCACCCACCATCGTGCCTAAGCCAAGATTGACATATCCTCCAGGTGCCCACTTTGGTGTCTTGTTTGGCTCTTTACCATCCTTGACAACATACTTACCGACACTTCTGGAACCCTTGAGTTCGCGTTTCACTGCCGACGAATCGCTGTAGGGAATAGTCTGGTTGTATCTGAAGTCAGAGTCATACTTTGCACCTTCGATGAAGATACGCTGTTCGTTGGCACTGTTCTCAATACGCACCTTGTCCGCATCCTTAATCACAATCGTGTCGCCTACGACCTCTGCCGAGACTTGTAGACTGGCAAAGCCCATCAGGGCAGCCATCACAAATAACCTTTTCATAATCATTCCTATTAAAAAACGCTGCAAAGGTAATCTTTTTTTTCGTAACAGCAAAGAAGATCCTTGTATATTGCTCATTTCTCCACCCTGATGCGGGCATCGACGGCAATGACATCGTTTCCGTCGGCCAACAGCGGGTTGATATCCATCTCCTTGATCTCGGTGGCGAAACGCAGCAGCGTACTGAGCCGCACGATGATTTCTGCATACTTACGCTCATTGATGCCCTTTTGCCCACGCGTGCCTTTTAATATCTTATAGGCGCGCAAAGAACGAATCATCGAATCGGCCTCCTCGTAACTCAGCGGAGCCAATCCTGATGACACGTCGCGTAACACCTCGACAAAGATACCACCCAGGCCACAGAGCACCACATGACCGAAACGCTCTTCGTACTTTGCGCCCAGGAAGAGTTCGGTGCCCCTCAGCATCTTCTGCACCATCACGGCAGTGGCATCAGGAATCTGCATCATGCGGTCGAACTCAGCCTGTAGTACCTCCTTCGAACGAATGTTGAGGGCAACGCCACCCACATCGCTCTTATGCACCAGTCCAACCACCTTGGCCACCACAGGATAGCCGCATTTCTCGGCAAAGGCACAAATCTCATCCTTGTCTGCACTCACGAACTCCGGCACCGTCGGTATGCCGGCAGCAGCAAGCAAGTCGTGAACAACGGGTGGGTCGACCCACCCGTTGAGGGTCTGTATGCTGTCGATGATTCTTCTTATGCGGGGCACATCGACACCGTTCACAACCACGTTCTGCTCGGCTGGAGCCGGTGTCTTCATCACTTGAGTAAGGGCTGTGGCCAGTGTCACCTCGTCGCTAAAGTTCACGTGGCCACGCCTCAGGAACTCCTGCACCTCAGGCCCGGCCGTGCTCACACAGGGCAGGATGGGGAAGATGGGCTTGCGGCACTCCAGTATTTTCTTGTGTAGCACGTCATAGGCCTCGAAGATCTTCACCAGACCGGGCGTGCCGAAGATGACCATGATGGCATCGATGTCTGGCATCTGCTCACAAAAGTCGATGGCAAGGGCCAGATGCTCCGCGCCTCCCGTTGCCAGTATGTCGATGGGATTGGCCACGCTGCTGCCCGGCAAAAGTTTCGCCTTCAGTTCTTCGGCCTGCTGCCCCGTGATGGGAGGCACCAGCATACCACCCTTCGACAGTGCATCTGTGAGCATCACGCCTGGCCCGCCAGCGTGGGTCACGATTGCGACTCTTAACTGAGAACTGAGGGTTCTCAGTTCTCCGTTCTCAGTTACCTTAAAGATGCACCCCACGGTAGTCAGTTCTTCACGACCGAAGCAACGCACGATGCCTGCCTTGCGGAAGAGAGCCTCAACGGCCGAGTCACTTGAGGCGATAGCACCAGTATGACTGCTGGCTGCACGACTGCCACTCTCGCTCGAGCCAGCCTTGATGGCCGCTATGCGACAGCCCTTGCGTATGAGGTTCGTTGCGTGGAAGAGCAGTTTGTCGGGGTCGGTGATGTTCTCTATATAGAGCAACTTCACCTTCGAGTCGCGCTCAGCATCGAAGTTCTCGTCCATATACTCCAGTACCGTCTCAATGCCTATCTGCTTGCCGTTGCCGATGCTCCACACCGAGTTAAACGGAAGGCCCTTGGTCACGGCACTCTCCAAGATGAAGACTGCTGTGGCTCCCGAGCCGCTGATGAAGTCCACGCCCTTGGGATCCAGGTGCGGAATAGGTTTGGTGAAGACGGAGTGGTGCCAACGGTTCAGCAGGCCGATACAGTTAGGACCTATCAGCGCACAGCCATACTGCTCGCAGGTGTCCAAGATGCGCTGTTCCAGCAACGCTCCCTCGTGGGTCTCCTCGCTGAATCCTGCTGATATAATAATGAACGCACGCACGCTTTTCTCCTTCGCCAGCAGTTCCACGTAGTCTGGACAATACTTGGCCGCCACAACCAGGATGGCCAAGTCGGTGGGTGGCAACTCACGTGCATCGTGGAAGGCCTTGATGCCCTGTACCTCGTCCTCCTTGGGGTTGACTATTCGTAGCGTGCCTTCATAGCCGCCCTGCATCAGGTTACGCACCACAGCCCCACCAGGTTTATGCACATTGTTCGAGCCACCGATGACTACGATGCTCTCTGGTTGCAACAGTTGTTTGTTAATCATATTTCCATAGTTTTAGGTCTTTCTGCTGCAAAATTACGAAAAGTCGAGCACAAAACAAAGAAACCCGTTTCTTTTTTTGTCGAGACGGAGTAAGTTCGCCATCTTTGATGGCAAAATTACGAAAAAACGAAGGAAAAGCCAAATATATTTTCGCTTTTCTAAGTGTCCAAATTACGAAAACCCTATTTTCCGCGAGTCCCTTTGGTCAAGTCGTTCGTTATCACAATGGCGTATGAGCATCGGAAGCATATCCTCATTCTGCCCATGCAGGATGGTGTCAATGGCATAGTGGCGGGCTATGTTTTCTATCTGACCTCCACTGAAATCATACTTCGAGGCCAAGGTATGGACATCCAGTTCGCTGAGGTCAGGAATCATCGAGTGCCAAATGCTGGCGCGAGCCTCTTCCGTTGGCTTGTCGAACTTGATTTTATACAAGAATCTGCGTTCGAAGGCCTTGTCCATATTCTGCTGCAGATTGGTAGTGGCAATCATGATGCCGTCGAGTGTTTCCATCTCCTGGAGGATGATGTTCTGGATGGAGTTCTCCATCTTATCCACTGCACTCTGTGCCCCGTTCTTACGAATGCCGATGATGGCATCAGCCTCGTTGAACAGCAAGATAGGCGTCACCTGGGCTCGCTTCACTTGTTCACGATAGCGGTCAAAGAGCGCCTTGATATTCTTCTCGCTCTCCCCCACCCACTTGCTCTTGATACGCGGCACGTCCACCACCATGATACTCCGTCCTGTCTGTCGTGCCAACTGATAGACGGTCTCTGTCTTACCTGTGCCTGGTGAGCCATAAAACAGGCAAGCAAAACCATTGCGGAAGCCATTTTCCTTCATCCGCTCCTGTATCTTCTGAAAATTGTCTGGCTGAAGGAAACGCCCCAGTTCCTCCACCTGTCGCTGAATATCCTTTGGGAAGAACAATCGCTTTTCGACCAGCGTCTTCGGATCAATGACATCAGCCAACTTTTCCGTTGACACATTGATGTTCATCTCTGCCAACAGCGTCCGCTTGGCGCTCTCCGTCAGTTTATAGCGTGTATTGTCGGCGATGCCGTCCTCGCAACGATGCTCTATCAGTTTCTTCACCATCAACTTGTGCTCTCCACTACGCAGGCTGCTCTTTGCCCTGCTGAATTCGTTCTTGCTATCGAACAAATCCTCCATCTGGCTAAAGCGGATGTCATCATCATCTTTGTTGATCAGACAATGACAGAAGAACGTCACCAGCAACTGGTCGTTATCCCTCAGATAATACTCCTTCAGATGACGAACGAAACCTATCTGCGGATTATCTTTAAAGAGCACTTCGAGTTCCTCGCGTAGTTCTTTGGGCGAGATGGCGTTGTCGTCCAAATCCTCAAACCACATGTCAAGCAGTTCAAACAGTTCGCTGCAGTCCAGCCCCGTTCGCTTGGGCAACTGATACACTTCGTTGTGTTTTAGACAGCGAATGACTGCTGAGGGGATGTCGAAGTCGTCCTCATCCTTCACATCACAATAGCGCAACAGTCTGCGGCGCACCAGCGCATCAATATCGCTGGCGTAACTGAGCACACATATCTTATTTAAGTCCAGAAAGGAGGCCAAGTCGTCATAGTCCACCCGTCGTGGTCCCTTCTCCATACAGACACAGAACAGAACGGCCTGTCGCTCCGTGATGCCATAACTCTTGGCCAACATCTGAATCTCCGTCTTGGCCTTCTTCATGAACTCCTTGCTCATCTTCGAGTCCTCTGCCAACTCCACCACACGCTCAATGGCCTGCAGCAGCGTCATTTCCTTGTTCTTCTTTGTAATTGTTGTTGCCATATCTTTTGATTTTTTGTTTGATATGTATATAATAGACACACTCACAAAAAAATTCAAAAAATATGGCAACTTTTTTTCATGGCCATATAACTAAGGACGAATGAATGCAGCAAAAACAATCCTCAGATTCGCTGTATACACAACTCTGAGGATTGACTTTTACTCTTTACGGCACAAATACTTTTTTGTTATTATGTATGTAAATACCCTTTTTTGTTGGCTTCTTCTCTAATTGTCGGCCATCTATGGTATACCACGTGTCTTTTGCCGAAGTGGTGTTACTGATGTTTCTTATAAAAGTCTCGCTGCCATTTCCTCCCTTACGGGCTATTTATGTCGACTGCAAAAATTAGAATTATTTTGCAATAAACAAAATTATAGGATGAAAAAGTTTATATAGACGATAAAAAGACTACAGTTGGGGTAAATTCCTTTACGTGCTATAGTAACCTCCTCAATTATTGATTCCTTGTAGTTCTATTCAATATTCATAAATCAATCAAAAAGCACTTGTCAAATCCCTCATCCCTCACATCGTCGCTGGGATCGCCTTTGTACAAAGGTGTTTCGGCACGGGAGAGATGATTTACATCCCTCCCTTATCCCTCCCGTCACCCCTCATGCAGACTTCAAGGGTGCCACATCGGAATAAGGTACGCAGAATGCTGCGAAAGATTTATGACAGATTTGTGTAGATTTATGTCCCTTACAACCTGAGGCATCATGGGAGGGATATGTGAGGGGTGCAAACAACCCCTCACATGCCAAAAGTCCTTTGTACAAAGGCTTTTCCAGCGATGACGGGAGAGATGAGAGATTTTTGAATTAAGAGTTAAGAATTTAGAATTAAGAATTGTCGCTTCGCGATTAAGAATTAAGAATTCTTTCAGTCGCTTCGCTTGGTGAAAGCGAGCAAAGTAGAGCGAATGCCTTCTGTCTCTCGTTCCGATGCCTCGCAGCCTCCGTCCGGATGCTTCCTTAGGGGGGTAAGGAAGCATTCGGATGGTTGGTGCAAAGCATCGGAATGGGGCGTAGATGACGTTCGGACGAGCCATCCGAGGCATTCCTTTGGGAAACGAAAGGAATTTAAGAAACGAAAGATGGAGTTTAAAAAGAAACGAATTGGAATAATTAAAACGAATTTTATCCACGAATTATACTAATTATCATATATGTCTTAGCAAAGAAAATTATAAATTAAGAAAAATTCGTGACAATAATTAAGGTCAATTAGGAATATTCGTTTCTAAGAAAAGACCCTTGCGCGGTCATTTGGTCATGGTCATTTTGGTCAAAATCGAAAACGGATTGTCAAAATCCGACACTATTATAATAAATATATATATTTATTTAATAGTGAGAAATGAAAGCGTTTCCGAAATCGAAAATGACCAAATGACCTTGACCAAATGACCACGATTCTCTGAGTCTAGGGAGCCTTTCAATTGGCGCTTCTTGTGGTGATTTTCTTCCCCTCCTTGTCCCAAGTGATTATCCAGCAGCCTTTGCGGCTGGTGATGGTGCTGCTGGAGACGCCGACAATCTCACCGACATTCGAGACACTCATTGTTTTCAACGTCTTGCCCCTGGCGTCGCAGATGTAATAGAAGGAATGGCGCTTCGACACGAAGAAGTCGCTGCCCCAGCCCTTCAGTTCGCCCACGCTGCTGCGCGAGAGGCCACAGACACGCTTGCCCTGCTCGTCATAGACGTAGTACCAGTTCTTTGTCTCCTCGATATACGATATCTGCTGTGCCTGGGCCTGAACAGCCAGCGCTACAAATAATAATAGGATGGTGAATAGTCTCTTGCTCCAGTCTTGCATCATAGGTCTCTTGGGTTGCTGATGTTAGTTACTTGTTGCGTCCGCGTGCCTTTCTTTTTTGCTGATTCTGCTGACGCTGGAGAAAAGGCTGCTAAACGGCCCGGCAAGTTTCTCTCCACTCTCTTTTTTGAATAAGGTCCACTCTTCCCTGCCGTCCTGACTGGTCTTGCAGCGGGCCACGGCCTGTATTTTATGGGGATCGTCGTTAAACTCTATACGCTTGTCGTAGATGGTAGGGTCGTTAGGGCCGGAAGTCTCCTGCACGTTGGTCACCCTGGTGCTGTTGGGCAGTTCCGTGCGCGGCATCTTCGCCATCTCAGGAATCAGCCTCTCCGCAGGTTTCTGCTCAGGCATGGGCTCATGGTCCCTGAGTTTCGTGGATTGGTTCTGCTGTGACGATCCGCCCAGTCGTTGTTGTTGTGCCTGTGCCCTTTCTTCACGGGCCCGTTGGGCAGCATGGCGGATCCTCTCCTCAATAATATTAATTTTCCTCTTATATGCCTCAGGATCACTCCAGGTATGATCAGAGTGTTTTAAGGCTAATTTCTGGTTATATCCTATGAGACAATCCGAAACATGACCTTGCACCAGTCCGCATTCCTCGCACTTCACACCATGTCCGTACTGATACTCTATGGAACTGAAGTCGGGTGACCACGCTGCTGCCTCAGCCTTGGCCTCAGCCTCCGCAATCTTCTTGGCGATAGGACACCAGGACTTGTGGTCAGAGATCTGTACCCACTCTCCACCTTGTTTGCGTTGCTCGTTTCCGCCACATTCGGCGCAAACACGACTATTCACTTCGGGCACCTGGGCCACAACAGACTGCATCAATGCCAATGCGATATGGGATAAAATCAATCGTCTCATAGTTCTCCTCGTTTTTTTATGCTGCAAATATAGGAACTATTTCACAACAAAACAAGAGAATTCCCCTCTTTTTTCATAAGGGAAACCCTAAAAAGGCAGGCGCGACAGAAAGAGGAAACGGACTACAATTATCGAAACTAACAAGAGGAAAACAAACAAATTGAAACTTTTTCTTGCTTTTTCTTGGCAGAATGCAAGATTTGTTGTACCTTTGCACAACACAAGACAAAGAAAATAAGACATGATCTGGAACCCCAACAAAGAGTGCATGAGCCGCGACGAGATGAGCGCGCTCCAAGGCAAACGCCTACACAGAATAGTAGAGTATGTGTATCACAATGTGCCGTTTTATCGGCATAAACTGCAGGAACTTGACATCTGCCCCGATGACATCAAGACCATTGAGGACATCAAGAAACTGCCGTTCACAACGAAGAAAGACCTGCGCGACAACTACCCCTTCGGACTGCAGGCTGCCCCTCAGAGTGAGATTATCCGCGTGCATGCCTCATCAGGTACCACGGGTAACCCCACCATCGTGGGCTACACCCGTAAGGATATCGGCGTATGGAGCGAGTGTATGGCACGCTGCCTGACATCCTTCGGCGTCACCCGCGACGACATTTTCTCCGTGGCCTATGGCTATGGGCTGTTCACTGGTGGTCTGGGAGCCCACTATGGCGTGGAGCACCTCGGAGCATCAGTCATTCCGGCAGGTACGGGTAACACCGAGAAGCACCTGAAACTGATTCGTGACCTGAGCATCACAGGCATCGCCTGCACCCCGTCGTACGCCCTCTATCTGGCAGAGACCATGGAGAAGATGGGCATCCGCAAGGAGGACATCAAACTGCGCATTGGTGCCTTCGGCGCTGAGCCCTGGACGGAGAGCATGCGCAAGGAGATAGAGGAACGCCTCGGCCTGAAAGGCTACAACATCTACGGCCTCTCCGAGGTGATGGGTCCCAGCGTGAGTTACGAGTGCCAGATGCAGCACGGATCACACATCAACGAGGATCACTTCTATCCCGAGATCATCAACCCAGTGACGCTGGAACCGCTGCCCAACGGCCAGACGGGCGAACTCGTGTTCACCACCCTGACCAAGGAAGGCATGCCCGTCATCCGCTACCGCACCCGCGACCTCTGTTCTTTGCTGCCCGGCACCTGCGACTGCGGCCGTACCAACGTGCGCATGGGTCGCATCGAGGGTCGTTCGGACGATATGCTTATCATCCGAGGCATCAACGTGTTCCCGTCGCAGGTGGAGAGCGTCGTGCTGTCGCTGCCGGAGTTCGCACCTCACTACATGCTCATCGTCGATCGTCAGAAGAACCTCGACACCCTGCTGGTACAGGTAGAGTTGCGCGAGGAGGTCTTCACCTCTACCTTCGACACGCCTGCCGCCGTCGATGCCCTCGAGAAGAAACTGGCCGCCAAACTGAAGAGTGTGCTCAGCATCGCCGCCAAGGTACAACTCAAGGCTCCTGGCACCATCGAGCGCAGTCAGGGAAAGAGTGCTCATGTGATTGATAACAGAAAACTGTAGAACGATAAAAGAGCAAATCTAAACAAAACCAATGAACGACCAATCACCCTTTTTGCATCCGCAATACGAGACGATGTCTCGTGAGGAACTCAACAAACTGCAACTGGAACGCCTCAAGGCGACGGTGCGCCATTGTCTGACTAATGAGTTCTACCAGAAGAAATTCAAGGAAGCCGGTATCACGGCCGATGATATCCAGACGCTGGACGACGTGCGCAAACTGCCGTTCACCACGAAGCAGGACTTGCGCGACACCTATCCCTTCGGCATGTGCTGCGTGCCTATGCGCGACTGCGTGCGCCTGCACTCGTCGAGCGGCACTACGGGCAACCCCACCGTCATCCTGCACACGAAGAAAGACCTCGACGAATGGGCTAACCAGGTGGCACGCAACCTCTGGATGGTTGGCCTGCGTCCTGACGACGTGTTCCAAAACTCCAGCGGTTACGGCATGTTCACCGGTGGACTGGGTTTCCAGTATGGCGCCGAGAAACTGGGCATGCTCACCGTGCCTGCCGCTGCAGGCAACTCCCTGCGCCAGATCAAGTTCATCAAGGACTTCGGCACCACGGCCATCCACGCCATCCCGTCGTATGTGACCCGCCTCTATGAAGTGATGAGGCAGGAGGGCGTCGATCCGCGACGCGACACGAAACTGAAAGTCCTCGCCATCGGTGCCGAACCCCACAGCGAGGAGCAGCGCAAGCGCATCGAGGAGATGCTCGGCGTGAAGGCCTACAACTCGTTCGGCATGAGCGAGATGTGCGGACCTGGCGTCGGCTTCGAGTGCAAGGAGCAGAACGGCCTGCACTTCTGGGAGGACTATTACATCGTGGAGATTGTTGATCCTGAGACCCTGGAGCCCGTGCCCGACGGCGAGATTGGCGAACTGGTGCTCACCACGCTCTGCCGCGAGGCAATGCCGCTGCTGCGCTATCGCACCCGCGACCTCACCCGTGTCCTTGGCCGCACCTGTCCTTGCGGACGCAACCATATTCGTCTTGACCGCATGCGCGGCCGCTCGGACGACATGATTGTGCTGCGCGGAGTGAACATCTTCCCCATCCAGATAGAGAAGATACTCATGAAGTTCCCCGAAGTGGGCAACAACTACCTGATCACCCTCACCACCGAGGACAACAACGACCAGATGACCGTCGAGGTCGAGGTGAACGAGGGTACCGACGACTTCAACAAGTTGCAGACGCTGGCAGGCGAGATTCGTCACCAGATCGGCGACGAAATCCTCCTCAAGCCCCGCGTGCGTCTCGTCTCCAAGGGCTCCCTGCCCGTGAGCGAAGGCAAGGCCGTGCGCGTCGTCGACAAGAGAAAAGTTTACCAATAACATCGAAATATCGAGATATCGGCATATCGTTATATCGACACATCGCAATATCGACACATCGCAATATCGACACATCGCAATATCGACACATCGCAAACAAAAATCGAAATATTATGACAATCCATCAATTATCCATCTTCATTGAGAACCGCTCGGGCACCCTCATCAAGGTGCTGGAGGCACTCAAAGAGGCCAAAATCCAGATTGTGGCCTCCACCATTGCCGACACGGCAGAGTATGGCATCTATCGCCTCATCTGCAGCGAACCGCTGCGTGCTTACGAGGAATTGAAGAAAGCCGGTGTGGCCGTCGCACTAAGTGACGTGCTCGCCCTGGAACTGGACGATGAGCCTGGCCGTGCTGCTGATGCTGTGAAAATGTTCAGTGATGCAGGCATCAGCATCGCCTACATGTTCACCTTCCTGTTGCGTGGCAAGGGTATCATGATCTTCCGTACCGACAATCCGGATAAGGCCCGCGAGGTCATTACCCTCAACAAACTGAAGTTCATTGCAGAGAAAGACCTCAGCAAATGGGTATAATGCCTGACTAAAACCTACAACGAGGGGGAACCGATTTGGCTCCCCCTCGCTGTTTTATGTACGATATCAGTTGATCAGGAATACCTTTTCCTTACCATTATAGGTGGCCCTCACGGTGGCACGGCCATCAGAGATGGGGCTGACCACAAACTTGACATCGGCTGTTGAGGCAGTTTCAATCTTAGAGCCAGACTTCAGCGGACCATAGAGTTGATAGTGGTTGGCCTCGGTATAACCGTTCTGGTTGGTAGCCATGATGGGTTGCTCAGGGATATTAAGTTTCTGACCATCGACGGTGATGGTCACCTCAGGCACCACGGGGATATTGGACGTGTTGAACATGTGGCAGTCGAAGCCAATACCATGCAGGGTGAAGAGGCCCTTGGGACGCTGCGGCTGCTGAGGACGCATGCCCCACTGGGGACGGCCTTGTGGATGCTCGGGCTGCTTCAACTCGGGACCTTCTACCACGAGGTAGACGGCATACTTGCCCTTGAGGGAGGCCAGGAGATCGCGGGTGGCGTTGCTCAACTGATGGAACTCCACCTTGGTCTCTGACTGTTCCTTGGAGATGAGATTGACAACCGCCAGTTCGCTGCCTGCATAAGGATCATCGAGTTTGACGTGTATCTTGAAGGCACCCAAGTTGCCACCCTCGATGGTCAGACGGAGTTTCAGAAACGGCGTATCCTCCTTGCCTATACCCGTAAAGGCCCTGACACCCTTGGTGTCCTTGGCAAGACCTTCGAAGTTGAAGTACTTGAAGCCGATGATGCTGCCGTTCTGCAGACCTGCCAGGTCCATCGAGTTGTTCCACACATCGTGATTATCCTGCATATAGTTGTTGGCATTAGGACCATCCATGTAGCAGGCGATACCAGCAGAGTAATAGGCGTAAGGGGGCAGACCGAAGATCTGGAAGCCCTCGCTGGTCACCTCGGCACCCGTATAGGTATTGCCGTCAGTGGCAGCAGCCACCCATTCATTGTTCTTGGCAAAGGGGTCGTAGCCGGTAATACGCACCTGACCGCCTTTGGCCACAGGCTTCTTGTCCCACTCGATCTTCACGGGAGCCACCATAGCCTGACGGGCATAGCCAAAGCCACGTGGCGGACGGTGGTAGAACACATACCACTGGCCATTGATCTCCTGCAGCGATCCATGAGTGTTGTGACCGGCATTCGTGGTGATGAGACGGGAGCCGTCAGCATTGAGCACCACACCGCGAGAGTCAACCAGCACGCCACCGCTTCTCCAGGGGCCCAGAGGTGAGTCGCCATAGGCATAGCGCAGAGCCGAGTTGGTATTGTCGAGACCATACTCCTTGCCAGAGTAACCAGAGAACACCATCACATACTTGTTGCCCACCTGACGGATGCTCGATGCCTCGAAGAAATTGAAGTCGAGCGGGTTCTGACCCTTGTAGAGAGCCTTGTACTCACTTCCCTCCTTATCCAAGAGTTTGCCGTCGCGGCTGCTGGCAGGGATGAAGGGGTCGATGAGTTCCGTACCCGGACGCTTCGAATACATCGTGTTCTGATCAAGTTCGCAGGCTGTGCTGTGCTGGAAACCATAGAACACGTAGGCACGATAGCCAATCTCGTAATCAGGGTCTTTCTTGTTGTTCACAGGCTCGATGAATACCGAGGGGTCGAAATCAATGAGCGAACCATCCAGACAACGTGAGCCATCCTCAGTCAGGTTGATAGGCGTGAAGGGGCCATCAGGACGGTCGCCCTTGCACACCATAGCGATACGGCCCCAGCCACGCGAGTGGGGATAGAGCCAGTAGGTCTTCTTACCTGTCGTGCGATCGACCGTCTCTACAAGGTCAGGAGCATACATGGTATCCCACCGTCCGTTGACGAACCACGAAAAGATGGGACCTTCGTCGCGCCACTGTGTCAGATCCTCGACGGGAGCCGACCACATGCGCACGTCGTTACCACAATATTGGGTATAGTGCACGTCGTGCGAACCAATAATATATGCCCTGAACTTACCTGGTTGGTCAGGATCCTCAAACACACGGGGCTCGCCGTCAGGCAGATGTTCCCACAGAGGGAGATAAGGGTTCTGTGCCACCACAGGACTCAGTAGCAGACTATACAAAAAACATAATACTAACTTTCTCATAAGTTCAATAGGTTTGGTGATTATCTGCTGCAAAGTTACAAAAAAGAATTAGAAGTGCTACTGCCGCCAACGTCTCATTCCTGCCAGTGAAACAATTCCGAAAAAGATAGTAACAAAACCAAAAGGGTGTTCCTTCCATTTTTACTAACTTTGCAAGCAGATTTAACAATTAAGACAACTCATGAATAAGAATCTACTTTTTGCATGCCTCGCCTGGATGGGTCTGATGACGGCCCAGGCCGGCGAAGTGGTGACAAGCCCCAATGGGCGAATCAGTGTTGAACTCAGCGTAAACAACGGACAGCCCTGCTATCAGGTGTCGTACGACGGACAGGTGATTATCGGCCAGTCGGCCCTCGGCCTGAAGACCAACATCGGCGACTACGGCAAGGACCTGACGCTGACGAAGGTGGACACACACGACGTGAAGGAGAGTTATGACCTGCGCAACATCAAGCAGAGCCATGTGGACTATGAGGCCCGCGAGGCCGTGGCCCAGTATGAGCAGCAGGGACAGCACGTGATGGACGTGACCTTCCGCGTCAGCAACCGCGACGTGGCATTCCGCTATACCATACAGCCCAAGAAGCAGGGACGCGACATGACCACTTGCTGCGTCATCGAGTCAGAGGCCACAGCCTTCCAACTGCCCGCCACTGCCACCGGGTTCCTGGCTCCACAATCGAAGCCGATGACGGGTTTCGCCCGCACCGCTCCCAGTTATGAGACACGCTATGGCATCGACGAGCCCGTTGGCAGCAACGGCTGGGGCAACGGCTACACTTTCCCCTGTCTGTTCAAGGTTCCGTCAGTTGCGACTCAGTCGCAACAAACACCGAACTGGGTGCTCATCTCTGAGACCGGCACCGACGGCTACTACGTGGGCTGTCGTCTGCTTTGTGATGACAACAAACCTCAAAACTCAAACCTCAATCCTCAAATCACTTACAGGATAGGTTTCCCGCAGGAGGCCGAGGGCAATGGCTGGGGGGATACCTCTGTGCAGATGGCCCTGCCTGGCAACACCCCCTGGCGCACCATCACCGTCGGCCCGATGCAGAACATCATCGAGACTACCGTTGCATGGGATGTCGTACAGCCAAAATACAAGGCCAGTCAGGCCTATGACTACGGCAAGGGCTCATGGTCGTGGATCATCGGCATGGATCCCAGTTGTAACTTCGACGAGCAGAAACGCTATATCGACTTCTCGGCAGCAATGGGCTACCGCTCTGTCCTTGTAGATGCCCTTTGGGACGTACAGATAGGCTATGATCGCATCGCTGAACTGGCCGCATACGGCAAGACGAAGGGTGTGGGCCTGTACCTGTGGTACAACTCCAACGGTTCCTGGAATGATGCGCCTCAGTCGCCACGTGGCATCATGGACAATGCTACCAAGCGCAAAAAGGAGATGAAATGGATGCACGACATAGGCATCCTGGGCATCAAGGTCGACTTCTTCGGCGGTGACAAACAGCCGATGATGAAACTCTACGAGGACATCCTCAGCGATGCCAACGACAACGGACTGATGGTCATCTTCCACGGCTGCACGCTACCTCGTGGCTGGGAGAAGATGTATCCCAACTATGTGGCCTCTGAGGCCGTGCTGGCCAGCGAGAACCTGCACTTCTCGCAGGGATTCTGCGACAACGAGGCCCGCGACTGCGGCACCATGTATCCCTTCACCCGCAATGTGGTGGGCTCGATGGACTTCGGAGGCTCAGCCCTGAACAAGTTCTACGGTGCCGACAACAAACGTGGCAGCCAGCGTAAGACCTCCGACATCTACGCCCTGGCTACGGCTGTTATCTTCCAGAGTGCCGTGCAGCACTTCGCCCTGGCACCCAATAACCTGACGGATGCTCCAGCATGGGCCATCGACTTCCTGAAGCAGGTACCTACGACATGGGATGAACTCCGCTTCATCAACGGCTATCCCGGCCAATACATCATCATGGCCCGCCGTTCTGGCAACAAGTGGTATGTGGCCGGCGTGAACGCCACCGACCAGCCCGTCAAGCAGACACTATCGCTGCCTATGCTCAGCGAGGGCACGGTGCAACTCTACCAGAAGGACCAACTGACAACCGCCAAACTGACAAAGAAGAAGACCATCAAGATTGAAATTCCCACCAATGGCGGCATCGTCATTATCCAATAAGAAAGCCCCATGAAACGTATCCTAAGCATTCTGCTAACTCTGACGGCCTGCATCTTGACGCAGGCCGCTGAGCCTTTTGTGACCTTCACCCCACAGGCCGACGCCATTGCCCTGAACGGTGCTACTATCAGTTTCAGCGAGCAGGAGTATGAAGGTGTCAAGATAGCCATCGATAATCTGATGGCCGATTTCCAGCGTGTGGGCATGAAAGCCACAGTATCTAACGAAAGCCCTACCCTCCTCATCGGCACCTTGGGTAAGAACCCTGCCATCGACCGTCTCAAACTGACCGACTTGAAAGGCAAGCGGGAGAAATTCATCATCACCACCATCGGCCAGCAGGTTGTCATCGCCGGCAGCGACCGCAGAGGCACCATTTACGGCATCTACGAACTGAGCCGGCAATTGGGCGTATCACCCTGGTATTGGTGGGCCGATGCCCCTGTGGCTAAGCACGAGGAGGCATTCGTCATCAAAGGTACTTACACCGATGGAGAGCCCGCCGTGGAGTTCCGCGGTCTGTTCCTTAACGACGAGGCGCCCTGTCTGACGGGCTGGGTGAAGAACACATATGGTACCGATTATGGCGACCACCGCTTCTACGAGAAAGTCTTTGAACTTATTCTCCGTCTGAAAGGAAACATGCTCTGGCCTGCCATGTGGGGATGGGCCTTCTATGCCGACGACCCAGAGAACGGCAAGACAGCCGACCGCATGGGCATCATCATGGGCACCTCCCACCACGAGCCTATGGCCCGCAACCATCAGGAATATGCCCGCCACCGCAAGGACTGGGGGGCTTGGAACTACCAGACCAACCAGCAAAAACTCGACCAGTTCTTTCGTGAGGGCATCGAGCGGATGAAAGGCACCGAGGATATGGTGACCATCGGCATGCGTGGCGATGGCGACGAGGCCATGAGCGAAGATGCCGACACCAAACTGCTCCAGCGTATCGTGGAAAACCAGCGTAAGATCATCAAGGACGTGACAGGCAAGCCGGCCAACAAGACCACACAGGTCTGGGCGCTATACAAGGAAGTTCTCGACTATTATGATAAAGGTATGCGCGTGCCCGATGATGTCATCATGCTGCTATGCGACGACAACTGGGGCAATGTGCGACGCGTTCCTACCACAGAGAAAGAGCGCAAGCATCCTGGCGGATGGGGCCTCTACTACCACGTAGACTATGTGGGGGCGCCCCGTAATACAAAATGGCTCAATGTCACCCAAACGCAGCAGATGTTCGAACAACTCTCGTTGGCCTATGACCACGGCATTCAGCGCATGTGGATATTGAACGTGGGTGACTTGAAGCCCATGGAGTACCCCATCCAACTCTTCATGGACATGGCCTGGAACCCGAAGGAGTTCACCCAGCAAGACATCACCGCCCACACCTACCGTTTCTTCTGTTCTGTGCTCAGCGATTTCGTCGCTGAGGAAGCCACCGCTATCTACAATCTCAACTGCCAGTATATGGCCCGTGTCACCCCAGAGATGCTCGATGCCAAGACCTACAATGTGGAGACGGGTGAATGGAAACAGGTGGCCGACGACTACCTGCGCTTAGAGACCCGCGCCCTGCGCCTCTATGAGGATATCCCTGCCGAAGCCCGCGACTTCTACCGCCAACTGGTGCTTTTCCCCATTCAGGCAATGGCCAACCTCTACGACATGTACTATGCCCAGGCTATGAACCTCCAACTGGCCTCGAACAACAATCCCGATGCCAATAAGTGGGCTGACGAGGTGACACGTTGCTTCCGTCGCGACTCCCTGCTCTGTCATTATTATAATAAGGTAATGAGCAGCGGCAAATGGGATGGCATGATGACGCAGAAGCACATTGGCTACCGCATTTGGAACGATAACTTCCCTAAGGACATGCTGCCTCAGACCAAAAAGGTAGAGAATGGGCGCTCTGGAGGTTTCACGTTCACCCATGCCTACGGCTACGTCGCGATGGAGGCTGAGCACTACCACGAGGCAAAGGCCTCCGAAGGCACTCAGTGGACCATCTATCCCGACTATGGCCGCACACGCAGTGCCGTAGCGCTGACGCCCTATACGGCTCCTGTAGGCGATGCCAGCATCAGTTATCGTTTCTCGCTGCCTAAGGGCATCAACACGGTGAAGGTACACGTGATTGTGAAATCAACGCTCGACTTTCTCAATGTCGGCGGTCATGAGTACACCGTCAGCCTCGACGGCTCTGAGCCTCAGACGGTTAACATGAACAAGACGCTTGTGGACCGCCAGCCCTACATGTACTCTGAATTCTACCCGACTATCGCCCGCCGTATTATCGAGAAGGAAGTAGAGTTGCCCGTAGGACAAGGCGAGATGCACACATTAACGCTACAGCCCCGTCATCCTGGCATCGTCTTTGAGAAGATCGTGGTCGACTACGGTGGCTATAAGCCCTCCTACCTCTTCATGAATGAGTCGGAGTGCAGGAGGGCTCAGTAGTTCTTTCAAAAAAGCGACTAGTTATTTCACTTCCATCTGGAAGGGCGACATAGGCAATCCGTTCTGGCCAAACACATTGGCTCGGAGCGGATTGTTTTTCCAGGCATAGCGCACGCGCTTGGGATTCTCGACAGATGACTCGATGATGACAATCTGCGAACCCTTGCCAACAGCCAGGGCATTGACGAAACGCCCGTCAGCACCAGCCAACTCAAACTCGTAGAGTTGTCCCTCATGCAGCAGGGGCTGGTCGAGCTGCAGCGTGACCTGCTTGCCGTTGACCTGAGTGCTGATCACCTCGGGTGACAGCGTCACCTTTTTGTTCCAGATGATGTGTTCGAAACAACGGGCTATGCGCTGAGCCACCTCACGCTTGCGCAACGGATGGATGTCAACGGTTTCACCTAAGTCGATGATACAGGCCAGTTCGGCATTCGGCTGTTTCTTCGCAACCAGACGCTGCGCCTCACGCACTTGGCTCCAGCCAGTGTCCTGTGGCTTGTCAGAGGGATCCATGAAGTTGGCTAACTGCACGATGACGAAAGGCAGGTCGGGTGTCTGCCACAACTGTCGCCAGCCAGTGACGAGTTCTGTGAGATACTGCTCATAGCCCAGTCCGAGATCGGTGTTCGACTCGCCCTGATACCACACCATACCTGAGAGGGCGTATGGAGCGAGCGGATAATGCATAGCGTTATAGAGCACGGAGGGCAGGCTCTGCCCACCAGCATCGGCACCGGGACAGTTCGGCATGCGAGCACCTTCCTTGATGTGCCATTGCTCAGAGAGCAGGACCTCTGTACCGTCTTCGAAAATCAATTTGTAGGGCTTTTCCGGGATGAAATGGGGTGCACCACCCTTGGTGACGAAACGAACGGTCAGCGCATTGTCGCCCTCCACGAGCACACCAGCAGGAATCTGATAGCGACGGGGCGGATACTGATAGCCCGTAGAACCCACCTGACGACCATTGACATAAGTCTGGTCGGCATCAAAGAGCGTGCCCACAAGCAGTCGGGCCGTTTTGCCGGCATGGGCAGCATCGATGGTGATATGCTGACGGGCATAGAACGAGCCCGTATAACGGAAATCGCGTGTAAGGTTATTGCTCTGCTGGCGTCCGTTAGGCAGACGATTGAAGGCATCCTTCACTTCCCACTGGCTGTCGTCATAGTCGCGTGCGGCATAGTGGTCACGATAGCCAGGGTCGGTATCCGTGAGCATTTTCTGCCAACGGTTCTGTGCCATCATATTGCCATGCTGCAAAGAACGCACCATTTCATCGTCCTGGAAGAACAAGGTACGCTGGAATTCACGGGCGTGGTTCTGTCGCAGCGTGTCAGCATCAAGCCAAGCCTGAATAGGCGTTCCGCCAACGCTGTTGACGATGATACCCTGCGGCACACCCGTCTTCTCATACATCTCGCGACCCAGGAAGTAGCCAGCCGCCGAGAACAGCCAGGCATTGTCCTTCGTCACGGGCTTCCAGTTGATGGGCGTGGGCTTCACGTCGCTCTTCGGTCCGTGGGTATCAACGTCGGTCTGTACACGGAACATGCGGATATTGGCGTTCTCATAGTCATCGATCACCTTTCCGTACTGCGGATAGACGCGCTCTATAGTCACATCTATGTTCGACTGGCCAGAACAGAGCCAGACATCACCGAACAGAATATCCTTCAACTCTATGGTCCCCGTTTGGCCATCTGTGGTGCTTTCATCAGAAAGCACCTTCAACTCATAAGGTCCTCCAGCCTTCTGCGAAGGCAACATCACCTGCCAATGGCCATTGGCATCGGCAGTGGTCTCATAGACCTTCTTCTTGAATGTCACACTGACCCGCTCACCAGCCTCAGCCTGCCCCCAAATGGGGACGGGCTTGCCTCTTTGGAGCACCATACCATTCTGGAACATCTGCGGCAACTGCACCTTGGCGCTGCACATCACGGCACTCAGCAGGAGTACCCACATAAAGATGAATGTTTTTCTCATAACTCTGCAAATGTACACTATTTTTTCCATATAGGGCGGAAAAACAATAGACTTTTTTCGCTTATGAAACAATTACAATAGACTTATGATACAAAAGGAAAGATGAAATCAGAAGAAAAAGACTATCTTTGCAAGCAAAAATAACAAAACAATCAATTATGTCAACAGTTAACGCTCAAGAATCAAAAGGATTCTACAAACTTTCATGGCTCCAGCGCATCGGCTTCGGCTCGGGCGACTTGGCGCAGAACCTGATTTTCCAGACGGTAGCATGCTACCTGATGATTTACCTTACCACGGTATTGAAAATTAATCCAGCCTTTGTCAGTGGACTGATTCTTACAGTTCGACTCATTGACTGTTTCTGGAGTCCTATTGTGGGACGTTATATCGATAACCGCAATCCCAAGTTAGGCAAATATCGTACTTATCTTCTTTATGGAGGCATTCCCCTTACGGTTGCTGCCTGCCTGCTGATGCTTCCTCAGGTTGCCGAGTGGTCTATGACAATGAAGATGATTTATGCTACAGTCAGTTATACCGTGCTGAGCATGATCTATTCGGTGGTCAACATCCCTTACGGCTCCATCATGGCCAGTATGACCCGTGACAACGATGAGGTGCTTATCCTTACTTCTACACGAATGGTGTGTGCCAATATCGGTCAGATTATTGTTCAGGCCGGTTTCCCCATCGGACTCGCTTTGTGCATCCATTCTGCTATCAATTGGGAACAAGCGATATTTATGGCTATTGGCACCATTCCTGCTTTCATTATCTTACCTCTACTGCCCACGCTGAAAAGATGGTTGGGTAAGAAAGGGCTTTATTATACCCTTCTTGCCATCGGTTTGGTAGGATTTGCCTTTTTGTTTTACATCGGCAAATTCGATGATGTCAGTAGTAGTAAATGGACATTATTCGTTATTAATGTATTAGATGCTAAAATTCCCGTCACAGTTATCATGTTAGTTAAACTTATGACGGGTGTCGGTCTGCTGGTAGGTTCACTGATGTGGGCATTGGTTCCTGAAGTCATCACCGAGTCTGAGTACCGTACAGGCAACAGACCCGCTGCCACAGTGAATGCTCTTGCTGGTGTTGCCTTCAAGGCTGGTTTCTCCGTGGCAGGTTGGATTACGCCTCTGGCCATGGGATGGATTGGTTTTAACTTTGCCACTGAGGAGTCTGCTCTGGCTACCGATCCTATGGCATGGTTCACTGTTACAGGTATCTTCGCTATTGTAGGTTTCTTCCTTTTGATGCTATGCTTTATGGGCAGCAAGGAGAATATCACCACCACTCCAGAGAAGCCTGTTACTTTCGGTGAGATGTGGCAGGAGTTCAAGGCAAGCAAGTGCCTGCAGTTGGTACTTAGCATCTTCGTAGTAGTATTCCTGGCATCATTCATCAGTGGTCCAGTAAATGCCTACTATACAGAATTGAATAAATATTCTGACATTGCCCAAAATGCCATCCTTATATTCACCTGCATCATTCCTGCCGTTCTGCTGATTGTTGTAGGACTCCTGATTTACAAGTATCCTCTGACAGATGAGAGACTGGACGAGATTAATAAAGAGATTGAAGCACGTAACAATAAATAATGAACATGAATATTAAGATATTATCACTCTGTCTGGCCATGATGCCGCTGGCATCAATGGCTCAGCAGGGACTGAAGGACGCCATTGGCAAGTACTGCCTCATCGGCGCAGCTATCAATCAATGGCAGAGTGACGGACAGGTGCCCGAGGGCGATGCCGTCGTGGACAAGCACTTCAACTGTGCCGTGGCCGAGAACTGCATGAAGCCAGAGTCGCTGGCTCCCGCTGAGGGTATCTTCGACTTCCGCGTGGCCGATAAATTCGTGAATTATTGCGAGCAGCATAAACTGAAGGTCATAGGCCACTGCCTGGTGTGGCACTCACAAGCCCCTGACTGGTGGTTCACCAATGGCTATGCCGCCAGTCCCGCTTCGAAAGAGGTTCTGAAAGCCCGCCTCATCAAACACATTAAGACCGTGGTAGGCCACTATAAGGGTCAGGTGCACGGCTGGGATGTGGTCAATGAGGCTATCAATGACGACGGTTCGTTCCGCAAATCGCATTATTACAACCTGTTGGGTGAGGAGTTCATCGAGATCGCCTTCCGCGCGGCTCATGAGGCCGACCCTGACGCTGAACTCTACTACAACGACTACTCGATGGCCGGTGAGAAGAAGCGTGAGGCCGTCTGCCGACTGGTGAAGAACCTGAAAGCCAAGGGTCTGCGCATCGACGGTGTGGGCATGCAGAGCCACAACGGTCTGGACTATCCCGACCTGGAGGAATATGAGAAAAGCATCGATGCTTTCGCAGCCTGTGGCGTAAAGGTGATGATTACCGAACTCGACATGAACGTATTGCCCAACCCCGAGGGCTTCGGTGGTGCCGACATCGCCCAGAACTTCGAACTTCAGAAGAAGTTCAACCCCTACACCGATGGACTGCCCGCTGCCAAGCAGAAGGAAGTGGACAAGCGCTGGCTCGACATTTTTAATATCTACTACAAGCACCGCCATCAGATCAGCCGCATCAACCTGTGGGGCGTCAGCGACGGTGGTTCATGGCTCAACGGCTGGCCCATCAAGGGGCGCACCAACTACCCCCTGCTCTTCGACCGCCAGTACAAGGAGAAGCCAGTGGTGAATGAGATTATCAAGATCTTCAAATAATTCGAGACATCGAAACATCGAAATATCGAAACATCGAAATATCGAGATATCGATATATCGACATATCGGAACATCGATTACCCGAATAATCGAGGAAACGAGAAAACGAGAAAACGAGAAAACGAGGAAACGATTAAACGAAAAATCGAAATAAAAAACCAACAGTTTATGAAAGCAAGGTATCTTTTCCCCAGTGACTACATGGCCGACCCCGCGGCCCACGTGTTTAACGGTAAACTCTTCATCTATCCCTCTCACGACTGGGAGGCAGGTGCCGCCTTCGATGATGACGGCGGTCACTTCCAGATGAAGGACTATCATGTGCTGTCGTTCGACGATGTGGAGAACGGCGACGCCACCGACCATGGTGTCATCCTCGACGTGAAGGACGTGAAATGGGCAGAGAAGCAGATGTGGGACAGCGATGTCGTAGAGAAAGACGGCAAGTACTACCTCATCTTCTCGGCCAAAGACTATAATGGCGTGTTCCACCTCGGCGTAGCCATCGCCGATCGTCCCGAGGGTCCGTTCATTGCCCAGGAGCATCCCATCCGCGGTGCCTACAGCATCGACCCCTGCGTGTTCAAGGATGACGACGGACAGGTGTACTGCTACTATGGCGGCCTGTGGGGTGGACAGTTGCAGTGGAACGTGGCTCCCCAGAAGGTGCTGAAGGAAGGTATCGACCTCGGCCCTGCCCCCGACCGTAAGACGCAACTCTTCACGGCTCCCGACATGCCTGCACTGCCCAGTCTGATGGCCCGCATGACCGACGACCTCATGCAGTTTGCAGAGGCTCCTCGTCCCGTGCTCGTCATCGACAAGGACGGTCAACCGCTGAAGGCCGGTGATCCGCACCGTTTCTTCGAGGCCTCCTGGATGCACAAGTACAACGGCAAGTACTACTTCTCCTACTCTACCGGCGACAGCCACTTCCTGTGCTACGCCATCGGTGACAACCCGTACGGTCCCTTCACCTATCAGGGCGTCATCCTCGAGCCCGTCGTAGGCTGGACTACGCACCACTGCATCGTGGAGTTCAAGGGCCAGTGGTACCTGCTCTATCATGACTGCGTGCCCTCCAACGACATCACCCACCTGCGCTCGCTGAAGGTGCAGCGCCTGTTCTACAACGAGGACGGAACTATCCAGACCGTGGTGAATGAATAACCAGTCTATCATAGCAGACTATTACAGCAAGCATAGAGGCGAGATTCTCGCCTTTGTGCTGCTTCGTCTACAAAACATCGACGAGGCTGAAGACCTGGTGCAGGAAGTGTTCCTGCGCCTGCTCAACGGCCAGCGTCCCATCAACGAGACCACCCTGCCCAACCTGGTCTATACCCTCTGCCGCAACCTCATCACCGACTGGTACCGCCATCACAGCATTCGCCAGGATGTGGAGCATCGGCTATACAGCACGACGGCCACGGCCGACTCTGCCGAGTCGGTGCTCTCCGTGCGTGAGATCAACGAACAACTGGAGCGCGGACTGGCCCGAGTGCCGAAGGAATGCCGCGAACTCTACCGCTTACACATCTATGGGGCCATGCCCATCAGCGACATCTGTCGCCATACGGGACAGCCCTACAAAGCCGTGGAATATCGTCTCGGCATGGCCCGCAAACAAGTCAGAAACCAACTTCGCCACATCATATGAAGAAATACGCCCTTTTCCTTGTTTTATCATTCATCCTTTCTTTCAAAGCACATGCCGAGGATGGCAGCCGCCTGTGGTTGCGCTACGACAGCACGGCCATGAAAAGTATCACCCTGCAATTGGACCCCGCCATGCCGCTCGACGACGGCTACCGCATCGAGGGCCGTGTAGTGAAAGCCCGCACACAGCAGGGCCTGCTCTACGGCAAGTATGCCTGTCTGCGAGGCGAGCAGGGCGAGTCGCACCCCTACTTCCGGCTGCGCATCCTCAACCACTGGGACAATATCGACGGTTCCATCGAGCGTGGCTATGCAGGCAACAGCATCTTCTGGGACGGTTCTCCGTCCTCACCCCTCAATGCTCAGTTGATAAACTCCTACGCCGAGGCATGTGCCTCCATCGGCATCAACGGCACGGTGCTCAACAACGTGAATGCATCGCCAAAGATGCTCACGACGGCCTATCTGAACAAGGTGAAGGAGATAGCCGACATCCTGCGCCCTTGGGGCATCCGTGTCTATCTGTCCGTCAACTTCGGTTCGCCGAAGGCACTGGGTGCTACCCGTACTGCCGACCCGCTGAATCCGCAGGTGCACCGCTGGTGGAACAACAAGGCGAAAGAGATTTACCGACTGATACCTGACTTCGGCGGTTTCCTCGTTAAGGCCAACAGCGAGGGGCAGCCTGGTCCCTTCGACTATGGCCGCACGCATGCCGATGGAGCCAACATGCTGGCCGACGCCCTCAAGCCCTACGGGGGCATTGTCATGTGGCGCTCGTTCGTCTATGGTGCCAAGCATAAGGGCGAAGACCGCGTGATGCAGGCTGTCAGCGAGTTTGCCGATCTCGACGGCCAATTCCGCGACAACGTCATCCTCCAGTCGAAGAACGGCCCGCTCGACTTCCAGCCGCGTGAGCCCTATGCCCCCATCTTTGACCAGATGAAGCAAACGAAGCAGATGGCCGAACTGCAGATCACACAGGAGTATCTGGGTCAGGGCGACCACCTCGTGTTCCTCGCCCCCATGTGGAAGGAGTTCTTCTCCTACGTGGAGCCCTCCCGTCTGGTGGGCATCGCCGGCGTGGCCAACATCGGCCTCGACACCAACTGGTGCGGTCACCACTTCGCCCAGGCCAACTGGTACGCCTTCGGCCGACTGGCGTGGAATCCCGCCATTTCATCGGAACAAATAGCAAGCGAATGGCTCGGTCTCACCTTCAATGAGGAGTGTGGACTAAAGGGCATGATGCTGAGGAGCCGTGAGGCCTGCGTGGACTACATGATGCCGCTGGGACTGCACCATATCTTCAAGTTCGACCACCACATGGGTCCTGAGCCCGACGGCTTCAAGGCAGAATATCCACTGGAGTGGTGTCCGGTCTACTACCACAAGGCCGACGCCGCCGGTATCGGCTTCGACCGTTCCACCCGTGGCACCGGTGCTACCCGCCAGTATCGCGAGCCCTACAGCACCCTCTACGATAGTCCTGCCACCTGTCCTGAGCGTTATCTGCTCTGGTTCCACCACTTGCCTTGGGACTACCGCACCCTGAGCGGCCGCACCCTCTGGGAGGAGATGCAATATCGCTACAATCGTGGTGTCAGCGAGGTAGAGGACTTCATCCGCATTTGGCAGGAGGCCCGTCCATATATCGACGAGCAACGCTGGCAGGAGGTTGACGCGAAACTCCATAAGCAGTTACATGATGCCCAGGAATGGCGCGACACTTGTCTCGGCTATTTCGGCTCATTTGCTGTCCGCTAAAACTTTTTAATCCATATACAAATAAAGGTCGGAACCATCGCTTGGATTCCGACCTTAATGTTACCTTTGTTTTGCTACAAAACATTAATAACGTGAACTGTCATTTTTGGCTGGTATCACTGACTCAACTGTGGTGTGACAGTGACAGTTGTGACAATTAGAAATTGAGGTTACAATATGCCTTAAAATACTATATAACTAATTGATATATAGATAGTTATATATAATATTAAAGGAATTGACACCCCTCAAAAACTAACTGTCACAACTGTCACTGTCACGCTCACACCACATTTAATTCATCTAAAAGGCTGATATACAATAAAATACGAAAATAGTAAAGCGATTACTCCCGCTATGCCTAACCTCGGAAAAGGTACAGAATGTATCAAATTACTGCTCTCACAGGCCTCAAAAGACATGCACGAACCCCTCGTTCCGATGCTTTTCCCCTCACTTGCCGCACATATCAGCGGCGCAGAATTTCAGTATCCTGACCGCTCGTGGAAGGAAATGTGCAGCAAAATGGCCAATCTGGTGGGCGATTCGGGGTGTAACAAGGGTCAATTGACCGATTTGACGAAGGCTATCTGTCGCGACTTCATCCAGCACGACAAAGCGGAGATTGACAAACTGCGCGAGTGGAAAACACAGAGCACAGTCATCCATCGCATTGCCTCGGATGGGTCATCCGAATGCTTCCAACGACCCATTCCAATGCTTTGCAACAGCCGAAGGAATGCTTCCTTACCCCCCAAAGAAGGCATTCCGATGGCTCATGGAGAGCATCGGAAAGGGAAAAGCGAAACGACTGAAAGAAACCTCAACAACCACGAATATTCCATCGAAAAAAATCCACAAATCGACTGACATATTTACAATTGTTAGTCGATTCTGTAAATATGTTAGTCCCTTTTCTTGTGTTTTATGTATCTTTGCGCTGTATTGAAATAAAACACCAGCAATTTGACTATGAAGAAATTATTTGTATTGACGATGGCACTAATGGCCATCTGCCTGACAGCGCAGGCACAGGGAATTGGTAGAAACTGGACGGAAGCGTCGCAAAGTTCGTTTCAGAATGTAATAAACAGGATGCAGCCTGTAGGCACGTCATACGCCATCACACCAACGCCAATCACCATTCTTGAATTTCACAATATCTGCTGGGGCAGTACAAACACACGGCTCATGACGGCACAAGAGAAACGGGATGGCATGGATGCCATCAAGGATGTAGGCAATGGTTTTCCTAATGAATCCGTGACTTTTACCTCTGCAGTAAATAATCACTTCGATAACTGGAATAGTCCTTATTTTAAGGTGGCCACCAAAGCCCAGATTAAGGAAGGGCACAGAAAGGTGGGACTACATGGCGAGCGCTCACACGCGAGCACGCAGACCAGAGGCTTCTACGTCGTTATGAGTTATAGCGACTGGAAAAGACTGAAAACAAATTGAGCCGTTATTTTGTTTATTCGGCTTTTTTGTTTACTTTTGCATCGCCAAGTCCTCATTCTCGGCCAACAAAGATAAATGTTTAAGAGAATCACATTGCTGCTCTTTCTCCTGCCTGCCATCATGACTGCGATGGCGGGATGCCCTGAGTTGAAGGTGGAGGTGAAGCGATTGCCCGACCTGAATGTTCCCCGTGCAGGCCACGCCGTGTTCGTGGCGAACGGTGAGTTGACGGTGGTGGGAGGACATACCAGCGGTTTCGTGCCCACAGCGACGGCCGAATACTACAGCGACGGCGAGTGGCACCTCATGCAGACCGTCTACACCCACGACCAGGGTATCTGCGTGCCCATGAGCGATGGACGAGTCATGCTGGCTGGAGGCCACGAGAAGGAACTGGGCATCGGACAGACCTATACCGTGGAGTTTTACCACCCCACGACACACTCCTTCGAGGGCTACGGATGTCTTGACAAGAAGCGCACTTGGGCTTGCGGCATCGAGTTGGACAGTGGCCGCGTAGTCATCAGCGGCAATTGGTACAGCGACGACGGCATGGAGCAGTACAACGGCTCGCGCAACCTCACGGCCCTGCACCCCGTTGCACAGCAGCGCTCCAAGCCCTACATGCTGCACACGGCCAAGGACAACGCCATCGTCTTCAGCGCCAGCGATGAGCACGGCGACACAATCCATGACATTATCGTAGACCGCATCAAGGGGGAGCCGTTCACCCCACCCCTCTTCAGTACCTGGCGGCCTAAGTACCTGCACTACCCTCCACTCTGCGAAGAGAGCGACATTGGCCACGGCATCTATCTGCTGCCCGTGGAGGACGGCACGGGGCAACTGGCCATTGCCCAAGTGCAGGGTGAGACGTTCAGCATGCTGCCCACCGACGCCCCCGTGCCCATGACCTTCCATCAGCAGCCCATCACATATTTCTCACCAGTCATTGTCGACAGCCTTGCACAGCGGGCCTACATCACAGGCCACGATGACAGTTCCCGCCTCTTCGTGCTCAGCGTGGACTGCACGAAGAAGCCGGCAGCACTCACACTCTTCTATACAGAGCCGATGGACAGCCTCGAAGTGCACGTCAAACCTGTGCTCACCCCCGACGGCAACCTGGCCCTGATAGGTGGAATGTCTGAGAGCAACTTCGAACCCTCGACCGTCGCCCTATTGCTGTGCGTAGGCACGGAGGCAAAGACAGATATCATGACAGAAGCCGAAACCTCGACGCATCTCGCCTGGTGGCTGCTGCCGGCTGGTGCCCTCGCCATGGTGGCGATAATATTCCTTGCCATTAAGGTGCTTAAGGCCAATAAGCCACTTAAGCCCCAAGAGTCTGCGGCACCCTCTACCGACCTCATGCTGCGCTTGCGCCAGTTGATGGACGAGCAGAAACCCTACCTCAACGCTGAACTGAAACTACAGGACGTGGCCGACATGCTCAACACCAACCGCACCTACGTGGCCGACTGCATCAAGGCAGCCACTGGACAGACCTTCACGCTGTTCATCAACACCTACCGCGTAGAGCACGCCAAGCAATTGCTCGCCCAACACCCCGACAAGAAGATGTCGGCAGTATGTACCGAGTCGGGCTTCGGCAACGAGACCTCGTTCTTCCGAACCTTCAAGACCATCACCGATGTCACCCCCAACGAGTGGAAACTAAAAAACACCGATTCCATCGAAAATAACACACAAATCGACTGACATATTTACAATTGTTAGTCGATTCTGTAAATTTGTAAGTCCCTTTTCTTGTATTTTATGTATCTTTGCGCTGTATTGAAATAAACCAACTAACAATTTGACTATGAAGAAATTATTTGTATTGACGATGGCACTGATGGCCATCTGCCTGACAGCGCAGGCACAACTGGGTAGAAACTGGACGAACGCGTCGCAAAGTTCGTTTCAGAATGTGATAAACAGGATGCAGCCCGTGGGCACGTCATACGCTATCACGCCAACGCCCATCACCATTCTTGAGTATTACAACATCTGCTGGGGTGGTACAAACACACCACTCATGTCAGAACAGGAAAAACTGGATGGCGTGAACGCCATTAAGGCTGTAAGCGAAGGTTTTGGTCCTAATGAATCCGGAACTTTCTGCTCTGCAGTAAAACATCACTTCGATAACTGGAAGAATCCCTATTTCAAGGTGGCCACCAAAGCCCAGATTAAGGAAGGGCACAGAAAGGTGGGACTGCATGGCGAGCGCTCACACTCGAGCACGCAGACCAGGGGCTTCTACGTCGTGATGAGTTATAGCGACTGGCAAAGGCTGAAGACAAATTGAGTCAACAGGTTTATTAATAAAGAAAAAGAGGGTGCGCCAATTATTGACACACCCTCTTCTTTGTTTTTTTATCTCGTAGTGATTAGCACTGAGCCAACTTACCGTCAGAACCGAGCACATTCACGATCTTGTGGATGTACATCTTCTTCATGTTCTCGCGGGCGGGCTTCAGATACTGACGAGGATCGAAGTCTCCAGGATGCTCAGCGAGGTGCTTGCGGATAGCAGCAGTCATGGCCAGACGAGAGTCGGAGTCGATGTTGATCTTGCAGACAGCACTCTTAGAAGCCTCACGCAACTGCTCCTCGGGGATACCGATAGCGGCCTCGAGGTGACCTCCGTACTGGTTGATAGTGTTCACCTCGTCCATGGGCACTGATGAAGAGCCGTGGAGCACGATGGGGAATCCAGGGAGTTTCTTCTCGATCTCGTGCAGGATGTCGAATGCCAATGGGGGCGGAACGAGCACGCCATTGACGAGTGTGCACTGAGCGGGAGTGAACTTGTGGGCACCATGAGAAGTACCGATGGAGATAGCCAGCGAGTCGCAGCCTGTACGAGTAGAGAAGTCGATGACTTCCTCGGGCTTGGTATAGTGAGACTCAGCAGCGCTGACCTCGTCCTCAACACCAGCGAGCACACCCAGTTCAGCCTCAACGGTGACATCGAACTGGTGAGCATACTCTACCACCTTCTTGGCGAGAGCGATGTTCTCCTCGTAAGGCAGAGAGGAACCGTCGATCATGACCGAAGAGAAACCGTTGTCGATGCAGTCCTTGCAGAGTTCGAAACTGTCACCATGGTCGAGGTGGAGCACGATCTCAGGATGCTCACAGCCCAGTTCCTTGGCATAAGCCACGGCACCCTCGGCCATATAGCGGAGGATGGTACCGTTAGCATAGTTACGGGCACCCTTGGAAACCTGCATGATGACGGGAGACTTCGTCTCAACAGCAGCCATCACGATGGCCTGCATCTGCTCCATGGTGTTGAAGTTGAAAGCGGGGATGGCATAGCCACCGGCTACTGCTCTCTTGAACATCTCGCGGGTATTCACGAGACCTAAATCCTTGTAGTTTACCATTTTGATTTACAATTAATCGATTACTATTATTTGCTTTTTCTCAATTTCTGACCGCAAAGTTACTCTTTTTTAAGTGAAGAGTGAAGAGTGAAGAGTGAAGAATTTGCTTCCGCCCTACTTTTTTAATATTTATTTGCAGAACACGCCGTCAACGCATGATGATTTGTCAATCTCACTTATCAAAGCGGGAGCAAATTTTTCACTTTTCACTCTTCACTTTTCCCTTACACCAGTGTATGCTGCTCCAGGTACTGCATCACATCGTCCTTGTAGTTGTCGGAGATGGGGATGTACTGGTCGCCAAAGACGATGCGCAGGCGGTCGATGGCCTTAACGCACGACATGTGGACGATGAAACTGCGATGGGTGCGGAGGAACTCGGGATGCGGCAGATAGTCCTCCAGACGCTTCATGGACATGAGCGACATGACGCGCTCGCCACCCTTCAGGAAGAAGCGCACATAGTCCTTCAGGCCCTCAATGTAGAGGATGTCGTCCAATTCGATGCGCTGCAACTTATAGTCGCTCTTGACGAAAAGGAAGCGGTCACGGCGGTAGACCTCCTGCTTCTGTAGCACGCTGAACCAGTCGAGGGCCTTGTCGGTGGCCTTCAGGAAGTCCTGGTAACTGATGGGCTTCAGCAGATAGTCGAGGGCCGACACACGGAATCCCTCGATGGCATACTGGGGGAAGGCGGTGGTGAAGATGACCTTCGTCTCCTTCGGCAAGATTTTGGCGAACTCGATGCCGCTGAGTTCAGGCATCTGGATGTCGAGCAGCAGCAGTTGCACGGGGTTCTCACGGAGGTCGCGCATGGCGGTGACAGCGCTATTGTAGGTACCCACCAGATTAAGATAGGGCGTCTTGTTGACATAATTCTCCAGCAGACCTGCGGCCAGAGGCTCGTCATCTATTATGGCAGTGGAAAGGATCATTGAGAATTAAGAATTTAGAATTAAGAGTTGTCGCCTACGGCGATTAAGAGTTAAGAATTTAGAATTAAAAAGTTAAACTATCCTCCATCCACCATCCGCTCGGCTTTGCCGCTTGGCTCGTCCAAGAACCATTAACCATCCACCAATTCAATAACCAATAACCATTAACCATTAACCACAATGACAATCCTAGACCGATAAGTGCGGCCATCGGCGCTGACACCTTTCTCCCACTGGTAACGGCCAGGATAGGCCAGGTCGAGACGGCGCTGCACCTGCTGCAAGCCGATGCCATGACCACTACGGTCTTGCGAGGTCTTGGGATGGTTGGAGTTCTGGATGTCACAGATAATCTGATGCTCATCGGCCACGATGCTGATATGCACATGACTGGACTCCGTGGGGCTGACACCATGCTTGAAGGCATTCTCCACCAGCGAGATGAAGAGCAGGGGGGCAATCTTGGCGTTGTGGACGGCCAGATCGGCACGGAAGGAGACATCGACAGACTGCGAGAGGCGGATCTTCATCAGGTTGACATAATTCTCAAGGAACTGCACCTCGTCGCTGAGGGCCACCTCCTGCTGCTGATTCTCATAGAGCATGTGGCGAAGCAACTTGGACAGTTGCTGAATGGCCTCCTGTGCCCGCTCGCTGTCGATGGCGGTGAGGGCATAGATGTTGTTGAGCGTGTTCAGCAGGAAATGAGGGTTGATCTGGTTACGCAGATTACTCAGTTCGGCATCGGCCCTGGCCACCTCGGCCTCCTGACGCGCCTTCTCCGACTGATACCAGCGCATGGAGAGATGGATGGTGGTGGCCACTGCAGCGGCAATAGCCAGATTGAAGATGTCACGTACGATGAACAGGCATGTCTGCCACACCTCCATCACACCCCTCGCCCCTGCAGGGAAGAAATGGTCGCGCACAGAGGTCATCCAGAAGTGGGTGCCTATGCCCAGTCCCACACAGAGCAGGATGTTGACCAGCCAGTAGTACTGCTTCTCGCCCTTCACAAAGAAATGGGGCGTCAGCCACAGGTAGTTGACATAGAACACCGTCATCAGCAGCAGGGTGGACACGCTCACCAGCAGATACAGCCCAAGGCTCCCCCCGTTGCCGTGGTTTACGAACGTCAACGGAGAGAGCAGGAATATCAGCCATACGGCCACCTGCAGCAGGATGGCAGTACGCTTACTCATGGCGGATGGCTTCAATAGGATCCATGTTGGCAGCCTTCTGGGCAGGGATATAGCCGAAGAGGACACCAATGAGCACACACACCAGGAACGACACGTAGATGGACCAAGCAGGCACGCTGCTGGGCATGCCCAAGAGGGACACGCACTCGCTGGCACCCACGCCGACCAGCACGCCTATCAGGCCGCCAGTGACGCTGATGAGCACCGACTCGATGAGGAACTGCAACGAGATGACAGGCCCTGTGGCACCTACTGCCATGCGGAGACCTATCTCCTTTGTACGCTCCGTCACACTCACCAGCATAATATTCATGATGCCGATACCAGCCACGAGCAGCGAGAAGGCGGCAGCCACCACCAGGATCAGCGTCACCGTGTCCATCGTGGTGGACATGGTCTCCATCATCTCTGCCTGAGAGCGGATGGTGAAGTCGTCGGCAGCATCGCCCTTCAACTTATGGTTGTCACGCAGCATCTGGGTCAACTCCTCGATGGCGGCATCAGAGAGATCTTCCGTCACGGCAGAGCAGACGATGCTGGAGAAATAGGTCTGCGCTGCGATACGCTTCATCACCGTGGTATAGGGGGCGATGATCACATTATCCTGGTCCATGCCCCACGAGTTGTAGCCCTTCGACTTCAGCACACCCACGACGGTCATGGGGATGGACTTGAAGCGAACGGTCTTGCCGATGGGATCGACGCCACTGCCGAAGAGTTCGTCGACAACGGTCTTGCCGATCACCACTTTCTTGGCAGCCTTGTTCACGTCTTCCTCAGTGAAGCACTCACCCCGCTCCACCGTCCACAGTTTGATGTCCAGATACTCGGTACTCTCGCCGTACATGGTGGTGGTGGTATTGTTGTTGCCATAGATCACCTGACCGCTGGCCGTGACCTCTGGCGACACCTTCGTCACGAACTTCTTCTCCTGCATGATGCGCTGGTAGTCGGCCATCTTCAGCGTCTGCATACTCGACGGGTCCTGGCGCACGCCACCACGCATGTCGGCACCAGGCCGGATGGTGAGCAGGTTGGTACCCATCGTCGACAGTTCCTGTCGGATGCTCTCCTTCGAGCCCTGTCCGATGCTCATCATGATAATCACGGCTGCCACGCCGATGATGATACCCAGCATCGAGAGGAACGACCGCATCTTGTTGTTGGCTACGGCCTTCAGGCTCACCTTAAATAGATTTAATATATTCATAATCCTTAATCGTCTTGCGGTATCGGCAGAGCGGCCAGGGCCTCAGCAGCCGACTTGATGTTTTCATTATAGGTGTCCTCACGAATCTTGCCATCGCGCAGGTTGATGTTACGGCTGCTGTATTCGGCAATCTCAGGGTTGTGGGTCACGAAGATGATGGTGTGGCCCTGACGGTAGAGTTGCTGGAAGAGCACCAGCATCTCGAACGAGGTACGTGTGTCCAGGTTACCAGTGGCCTCGTCGGCCAGCAGCACGGCAGGGTCATTCACCAGCGCACGGGCAATGGCCACACGCTGCATCTGTCCACCCGACATCTCGTTAGACTTATGCTCCATACGGTCACCAAGTCCCACGGCCTGCAGGGCCTTGACAGCACGGTCACGACGCTCCTCGGCCGACACCGACGAATTGTACATCAGCGGCAGTTCCACATTCTCCAGAGCCGTGGTCTTCGGCAGCAGGTTGTAGTTCTGGAACACAAAGCCTATCTTCCTGTTGCGGAGGTGAGCCCGCTGGGTCTTCGACATCTCGCGCACGGAGATGCCGTCGAGGAAGTAGTCGCCACTGGTGGGGGTGTCGAGACAGCCCAACTGGTTGAGCAGGGTCGACTTGCCTGAGCCCGACGTGCCCTGGATGGTGACGAACTCGCCCTCGTAGATCTTGAACGAGACACCACGAAGGGCCTTCACCGTCTCACTGCCCACCTTGAAGTAGCGCTTCACGTTCTGCAGTTCGATTACGACCTTTCTATTATCGTTAACTTCAGACATAATTCTATTTTCGTGTTATTCGTGAAACAGGTGTTCGTTTTTATTTACGCTGTTGCTGCTGTCCGCTCTGCCTGTTGTTTCTCGGACGCGGCATGAAGGGGTTGGTGGTCTGCTGGTCAGCGCCCATCTCGCCACCACTCAGGCTGAAGTCCACCAGGATCTCCGTGCCCTCGGCAACGCCGCTGACAATCTCCGTCAGAATGCCGTTGTTGGTGCCTACCTCTACGCTGTGGGCCTTGAACACGTCGCCCTCCAGCGTCCACACCTTGAAGAGACCCTCGCAGTCCTCTACGCTCTGCTGTTCAGTGAGCAGGGCCTCGTTGGGAATGAAGCGCAGGGCTTTCGACGGTACTGCCAGCACATCGTTCTTCTCCAGTGTGTAGATGGTGACGTTAGCCGTCAGACCGGGTTTGAGTTTCAAGTCGTTGTTGGGAGCGGAGATCACCACCTCGTAAGTCACCACGTTGCTCTCGGTGGTAGCCTGCTGGCGCACCTGCGTCACCTTGCCCTCGAAGTGATCCTCTGGGAAGGCATCGACCGTGAAGGTCACACGCTGTCCTTCCTTCACGCCGCCGATGTCAGCCTCATCGATGTCAGCAATCACGCGCATATCGGTCAGGTCCTGGGCAATGGTGAAGAGTTCTGGGGTATTGAACGAGGCTGCCACGGTCTGGCCCTCCTCCACGGCCTTCGAGAGCACCACGCCATCGATGGGTGAGGTGATGGTGGCATAGCCCAGATTGGTCTGAGCCTTCTGCACACTCTCACGCGAGGTATTCACCTGTTCCTTAGCCTTCAGATATGACAGTTTGGCCGTCTCATACTCGTCGGCACTGACCAGTCCCTTGTTGTACAGCGTCTGATAGCGGTTGAAGTTGTTCTGTTCGTAGTTCAGCGTGCTCTGGGCCGACGAGAGGTTGGCCTGAGCCGTCTTCAGTTCACTGGTGAGGTTGGTCTTGTCGAGTTCGGCAATGATTTGTCCCTTCTTGACTACAGAGTTATAATCCACATAGAGTTTCGACACGATACCGCTGACCTGGGTACCAACCGTAACAGAGGTCACAGGTTCAATGGTGCCAGTGGCGGTGATGGTGCTACTGATGGTGGTACGCTCCACCTTTGCCGTCTCAAACGATACGGTCTCTTTCTTCTTGCCGCCCATCATGAAGAAGGCAGCGATGGCTACAACAGCGACTACTGCGATAATGCCAATCCAAATTTTCTTGTTCATATTATCTATCTGTTTTTTATGTTCATTGTTCATTCAGGGTAAAGTTGGCACCCTCGCCAGCATAGAACTTCAGCAACTGCTGGTTCAGGATGGTCTGGTATTTCGACTGCAACTTGCTGTGCAGGGCCGACAGCAGCCTGTCCTTGCCTGCCATCAGTTCGACAATGTTGGTCAGACCCAGGTTGAACTTCTCCGACAACAGGTCGTAACTCTGCTGCTCGCTGTCAACAGTCGTGAGGGCAGTGCGGAAGCGCTGCTGGTTGGTATTGGCATCGAGCCAGTAGCCCTCAATGGTCTGATAGAGCGTCTTCTGGGCATCCTGCAAGTTAAGTAAGGCCTGCTGCTGCTGGATCTTGGCCTTATTGACAGCCGTCTTGGTGGAGCGGCCATCGAAGATGGGAATGCTGAGGGTCAGACCAGCCGATGTATTGAAGTTAGTCTTCATCTGATTACCCCAGTTATTGGCCGACAGAGAGTTGGTGCTTGTGGTCACGCCACCCGTCATGCTCAGACTGGGAAGCCAGCCAGCCTTGGCAATCTTCACATTCAGGTCACTGCTCTTGATGGAGAGTTTAGTCGTCTCAATCTCAGGACGACTGATGACGGCCTGTTCGAAAACAGTCTGCAGGGCTGGAATGTCACCCAGAGCCTGCTCGTCGGTGGTAGAAGGAATCACCACGTCGAAACTCTCATCGCCGGTCAGTTCGAGCAACTGCTTCAGTTGCAGTTTGTAATTGGCCAACTGTGACTTCACGTCCACCAACGTATATTCATCGCTGGAGCGCTGGGCGGTGAGTTGAGCCAGGTCAGACTTCGACATTTTACCAACTTCCACCATATCACGGCCACGCTCCTCATTCTTCTTACTGGTCTCCAGACTGGCCTCGCTGACCTTAATACTCTCGTCGAGGTAGAGTATCTGCACATAGAGTTGGGCTATGCGCTCCTGAATATTGTTAGCCGTCTCCTGCACCTCCAGTTCCGACATCTGCTCTGACAGACGGTTCACCTTCAGCGTGTTGGTGTTGCGGTTACCATTCCATACTGTCCACTGGGCATTGATGCCATACGAACCATTCAGGTAGGTCTTGTCCACCTTCGTGTTCACCGTTCCGTTGGTTACCGTTGTCGTGCCGGCATCCTGCCAGGGACGATAGCCAAAACTCTGGTTGGCAGAAGCACTCAACGTAGGCAGCAGGGCACCCTTGGCACCCTTCACATCTTCAGCAGCACTCTGCTGGGACAGACGGGCCTTCTGCAGGGTGATGTTGTTCTGCATGGCATAGTCGATACACTCCTGCAGCGTCCACTGCTTCTGGGCACTCACGACCCAAGGCATCACAGCCATCAGGCAAACAGGCACCAGCCTCTTTGCCTCTCCTTTCATCTTAATAAATAGATTCATGACTTTTTCCATATCTTGTTATTTTCTTCATTTTTTCACGGTGCAAAGGTAGAAAGAAAAAAACAAACAGGAAAACAAGATAGACAAAAATTGGCGGTTAGTAGAAATTAACCGCCAATTAGTCGACAAAACTTTCAAATGTTAAAATTAGTTTTTCGCTGGCTCGATAACCTTCCAGATAAGGGCAGCAAGGGCTGCACCTGCAAAGGGACCTACGATAAAGATCCAAAGATTGGTGAGAGCCGTTCCCTGCTGGAACACGGCGGGTGCCAGACTACGAGCGGGATTGACAGAAGTACCGGTATAGCGGATGCACACCAGATGGACGAGCACCAGCGAGAGACCGATAGCCAGGCCTGCAAAGTTATTGGTAGCCCCATTGGTCTTCGAGGTGGCACCCAGCACTACGAGTACGAACACACAGGTAAACACAATCTCTGCGATGAGACCACCCAACCAGGTGACGCCTTTCTGCAAGTCGTTGGCACCCGTTCCATCGAGACCTGCCACATTGCTGGTGAGGGCAAAGAGGATGGCAGAGCCAATAAAGGCACCCACAATCTGTGCACAGATGTAACCAGCAGCATCCTTACCACTGATACGGCCAGTAAGCAGGCATCCCAAGGTGATGGCGGGGTTGATATGACAACCAGAGATGCCACCAATGGTATAAGCCATGGCCACTACTGCCAGACCGAAGGCGAAGGCAGTACCTATCACACTGGCGGCATTAGCCACCGTCGAACAATCAGAACTGCAATTCAGACTCACGGCAACGCCGCAACCCATCAACACAAGCACCATCGTGCCTACTGCTTCTGCTAAATACTTCTTCATAATCGTTAGTTTTTAAATATTAAAAATCGAATTAATTGATTCATTCCTCTACATATTCCAAATAGTCGAAATCGGCATACGAACGGCCCATCTGGAACTTGGGATTGCCATTATAAGCGTAAATACCCATCGTCACACCCGTGAATCCTCCCACCGTCTCCGTGGACAGCAGCGCGCAAGGGACGGCATCCAACAAGGTGTACTTCTGACCATTGATAGAATAATAGAAATAGTATTTGACACCATCACTCTTGACACGAAGCCAGACATTCTCCAACAGGGAACCCCCGAAATTACGATCGACGAGAAACGCCTGCATGCCTTTCAGCACTAAACGCAATCTAAAACGACTATTACCACGCGAATAACTCACACAGCACTGCACATAACCTTCGTGCATCTGATAGACGCAGAGACCGGCCTCATCACCTTCAGTGAAGTCGAAAGCCGAGATTTTGGTATCCAACACAAACTTGGCCGACTCTTGACGCATACCCACGAAAGTAGGCTGCTTGTTCTCATGCATCTCATACACAGAACCATAGAGGCGCATCTTTCCGTCATGCTGCCAGTAAGTGGAAGAGTCAGGATTCTGGATATAAATCATTTCAGGACCCAAGGGCTTACTGAAGTCCACATAACGGCTCTTCTTGGGAGGCTCGTTCAACGCGATGATATTACCGCCATTGACCACTGGCCATCCATCGGCCTTCCATTCCACAGGAGCCAGGAAAGTCTCACGTCCCAAATGGTGGTAGGAGCCATTGAAGTTACGATAAGCCAGGAACACCATCCACCAGTGTCCGCTGGCATCCTCCACCAGGTCGCCATGACCCGTACCCTGAATGGGACTGTCCTGACCCTTCAGCGAGCAATGCGTCAGTATCGGATTGGACGGACAAGCCTCATAGGGGCCATAGATATTCTTGCTTCTTGCGATAGTGATAGAGTGAGCCAACTCTGTACCACCCTCAGAAATCAGCAGATAATAGTATCCACCTTTCTTATATATATGGGGACCCTCTGGCCATCGACCGCCTGTGCCGCGCCATATACTGCGGCTTTCTGTCAGTTGGCGGCCTGTCTTCGCATCAATCTCGCAGAGCGTTATGGTATTGTCAGGATTGCTCACCATATAGCATTTCTGACCCTCGAAATAGAGCGAAGGGTCTATGCCACCTTGCTTCAGCCAGACAGGGTCGCTCCAAGGACCTGCAGGATTAGTGGCTGTCACCATGAAATTGCCTTTGTCGCCAACAAGGGTGGTGATCATGTAATAACGGCCATTATTGTAGCGGATGGTAGGGGCATAGATACCCTGCCAGCCCGTTGCATCCTTGAGCGACAGTTGGGACTCTCGGTTTAGCACATTACCTATCTGCTTCCAGTTAACAAGGTCAGTGGAATGGAAGATGGGCACTCCTGGGAAATACTCAAAGGATGAGTTGACCAGATAGTAGTCCGCCCCCACCCTACACACGCTAGGGTCTGGATGGAAACCAGGAATAATGGGGTTACGCAGTTCTTGCGCCCACAACTGCAGGCAACAAACAGGTAATAACAGCAATAATAATTTCTTCATCGCCTCTATTTGTTATTCGTCGGCAAAAATACGAAAAAAAAACGAACAATGCAACAGATTTGGGCAGAATAAATGAAAAATTTTGTCACTAATCATAAAAAAGGGTCACCGCTGTGACCCAACCTTTGTTAACCTTAAATCTAATACTATGAAAAACACGATGCAAAGATAGTATGTTTTACTTTCAATTCCAAACTTTTTAGGGTCAATAAGTACGAAATCGACAAATTGTTGATATAAATCAAGCCTTACTCATATTTTTTTGCCTGTTCATACACTATTTCAAAAAAGAATGCGTAACTTTGCATTTGTTATGGAAAATCAATATGTAAAACAGTTCCCCGAACTGATGGAGAACAAGACGGTGCTATACGTACACGGCTTCGGCAGCAGTGGCCAGTCAGGCACCGTCCAGCGTCTGCGCACGGTGATGCCCAACGCCAAAGTCATTGCACCCGATCTGCCCGTACACCCCACAGAGGCTCAGGCCTTGCTCAAGGAAATCTGCGAAAAGGAGAAGCCAGACCTGATTCTAGGCACGTCGATGGGCGGCATGTACACAGAGCAACTCTATGGTTTCGACCGCATCTGCATGAATCCTGCCCTCTGCATCGCCGACACGATGCAGGCACATGGCTTGACAGGCACACAGACCTTCCAGAACCCTCGACAGGATGGGGTTCAGCAGTTCTATGTAGACAAGGCCATGGTAAAGGAATACCGTCAGGTATCTGAACAGCGTTTCCTAGGCATAAACGATGAGGAGCGCAGTCGTGTCTACGGCCTCTTTGGCGACAGGGACGATCTGGTAGATACCTTCGACATGTTCCGCGAGCATTACCCGCTGGCCACGCATTTCCATGGTGAGCATCGCATGGACGACCGTTCGTTCATGCACGCCGTGGTGCCTGTCATCCGCTGGATTGACGACCAGCAAGAGAAGCGCCAGCGCCCTATAATATATATAGGTGTAGAGACGCTGAAGGATGCCTACGACAAACCTGCAAGCAGTAGTCAGAAGGCCGTGCGCCTGCTCATCGAGCATCATCAGGTGTTTTTTGTGGCAGAGGACGAAGACCCAACGGAGAGCCGTTGGGGACAGTGGCTCGAGGAGTATATCAACGTGCCGGCCTGGCGCCACACCATCTATACCCCCCGTCGCGACCTGCTCTATGGCGACTACCTCATCAGCAGCAAAAAAGAGGGCGACACGATGGCCACCCTCCTAGAGTTCGGTTCCGACACGTTCAAGACGTGGGAAGACATCATCGAATACTTTTCACGCCTCGGTGGGCAGTAGCACCACACCTGTCTGTTTCTTGCCGTCCATCATAACCTTGAGCGGATGGTCGAAGCGCACATGGCGCACATGATCAGTCTCCTCAACAGCAGGCATGGCATCGAGGACTTCCTTCTGCATCACACCATCACCTGTATAGGTGTTGATGGTGAAGTAGCCGACACCAAACGAGGTGAGGTTCTGGAAGAAATGGGTGCCCTGTGAAGGATCAACATGATAGTTTTTCAGGCCAGCCTCCACAATGACGCGGGCTGCAGAGATATGGGGCCACTTCACAGGAATGCCCAACCAATAGTCGCTCGATCCCCAACGCCCTGGACCGATGAGGATATAATTCTTATCCTCATCCAGGAAGTGGCGGTTGATACGTTCTATCTCGCTGGCTATCTGCATATTGTTGGCTGCCGTGAAGTTCTCGTCCATCTTCACATAGACCACATCGACGACGTCTTCGGATATACCATGTCCCAAAGAGTTGTGGGAACGAAGCAGACACTGCTCGTCAGGAATCTTCTGCAAGTCTTCATCAAGCACCTGCTTCGAGTCAACAATAGGACGGATCTGCAGAAGATAGAAGTCGCCAGTACGATCGGCATTCAGGTTACAGGCAAACTCTATCTCCACAGGGCGCTTCATCTCGTCGGCACCCAGTTTTTGTGAGAGTTGCAGCAGTTCCGGCAGAGGGAACACGCCCTGCTGAAGCACGCCACAGAAGGAGATAATCTTCCGGCCACCCTCATAGATGCCGTCACGGATAACCTGATCCATAGGATCATAAGTGGAGGCGATATAAGTCAGCGCACCATCTTGTTCGGCCTGCTTCACGCGTACCTTCTTTATATTGAAGCCATCGTCCACCTTGAAGTCATCGCCCACGTGGCCCATGTCAAGAGCATAGAAGCGAGTCTGCGTGTCACGCAGAGCCGTCTCCATCTCGCTGGTCTGCAACACCTGATGGGGATGATAGGGTGACACACGCAACGTCTGTCCACCATCAACGATATACTTTCCCAGTCCAAGAGCCAGCGACGCGATGCCCTCTTCTGCCGTCTCGTCGCCGATAGGATAATAGTTCAGCGAACGGAGCACGCCTGAGAACGTGGGATAATAGAGATCGCCATAACGATGGCCTACGACCTCCTGCAGGATCACAGCCATCTTCTCTTGGTCGATAACATTCTGCGTAGCCGTCATGTAGGCTTTCGAGTCACGATAATAGACTGAGGCATAGACGCTCTTGATGGCACAGGCCAACATGCGCAGCATCTCATACTTGTCATCGAGCCAGGGGATCATATAGGTACTATAGATACCTGCAAATGGCTGATAATGGGAATCTTCCAGCAACGACGACGAACGCACGGCAATAGGAGTCTTGATAGCCTCGAAGAACGTGAAGAAGTCGGCAATCAGCGAGTCAGGCAACTGAGCCTTGAGGAAATGCTGAAGGATGACCTCGTCGGGCGCATCACTCAGGGCAATACTCCATAGGTTGTTCTTGTCCATGAACTCATCGAAGAAGTCCGTACAGAGCACAACGGTCTTCGGAATCTGCACGGTGGCATTCTCGTACTGGTTGAGTTCAGGATGCTTTTTGATGATATTATCAAGGAAGGCGAGACCACGGCCCTTACCGCCCAGCGAGCCTTCACCGATACGGGCGAAATGGGCATAACGGTCGAACTTCAGACGATCGAAGACAGCCACCACACCGATATTCTTCATCCTGCGATACTGCACGATGGCATCAAAGATGATCTGGCGGTGTGCATCCACATCCTGCAACTTATGCCAGGTGACATGCTTCAGGAACTGACTGACAGGGAAGATAGCACGTGCACAGAGCCAGCGGCTCATGTGGTTACGACGGATATGGTGCATCAACGAGTCATGGGGGATCTTGAAGATATTATCCTGCAGTTCCTTCAGACTCGAGACACGTGCCACCTCTTCTTTCGTCTCAGGATCACGGAACACGAAGTCACCGAAGCCCAGATGTTCCTCAATCATGTTGCGGAGGTCGACATTGAACTTCTTCGAGTTCTTGTCCAGGAAATCAAAGCCTGCAGCCCAAGCCTTCTCGCGGTTCTGCACCTCACTGCTTTCCAAGATCAAGGGCACATACTCGTCGCGCTTACGTATCTCACCCAGCAGTTTCAGGCCAGCCTCAGGATCACCATCCTCCACTTGGCTCAGCCTGCCAACAGGTGTATGTATTGGAAAACGTGTGTCGCTAATGACCCCCAGCGTATTGTCGTGGTATTTCTCGTAGATGCGCATTGCCTCCTCGTAGTTGGTGGCCAGTACAACCTTCGGCCTGCCTCGCTTGCGCTGGGCAGCAGCATGGGGGTTCAGGGCCTCTGTCGAGAATCGTTTGCTCTGAGCCAGGATATAGTTGTAAAGGTTTGGCAGCACCGATGAGTAGAAACGGATATTATCCTCCACCAATAAGATCATCTGCACACCAGCCTCCTCCGTATCGTGCTCAATATTCATCCGATCCTCTATCAACTTGATGATAGAAAGGATGAGATTGGTATTACCCAGCCAACAGAACACATAGTCGAATATCGACATATCTTCGTTTTGCATACGTTTTGTGATACCATGCGAGAAAGGTGTCAGCACCACGCAAGGGATATCAGGATTCAACTGCTTCACCTCGCGTGCCACCGTAAAGGCATCATTGTCTGCCGTTCCAGGCATACATATCACCAGGTCGATGTCAGTATCGTGCAACACATGGTTGGCCTCCTCGATAGTCGATACCTGAGTGAACGTGGGCGGATAGCGGAGTCCTAACTCCATATATTCATCGAATATTTTCTCATCCACCCGTCCGTCATCCTCCAGCATGAAGGCATCGTAAGGATTTGCCACAATGAGCACATTGAAGATGCGACGTAACATCAGGTTGACGAACGACACATCTTTCAGATAGAACGTATTGAATTCCTGAGGGATATTTGCCATATCAGTCTTTTGAAAGCACTCTGGTTCTTAATTGTATTGATCACTTTTTCATCAGTCGCAGATAGTAGAGGCCAGGATTAAGTGTCCCCTCTGAGGCTGAGAGCCTTACTGCAAACTGTGTCTTCACCGCGCCCTTGTCATCTTTCATAAGCGAGGCAGGGATGGCATACTCCACATTGTAGAAGCCATTTTCCGTACGCTCAACTGATTCTGGGATGACGATGTCGGCAATCTTCACACCGTCAACCAACAGTGTTGCCTTGCGTCCCTTGTCGGATGTCGTGAAGCGGCACATCACAGACAGGTTGTCGGCCTCGCCTTTACTATTGAACAAGGTGTATTGCACATAACCTCCCGTCTGGGCATCACGATAACTCTCACCATTAAAACTACCCTTGCTCGAGTTACTGGAATAGTTATACTCATGACCGGCTTCGCTCTGCTGCTCACCAGGAACGACGAAATCGATGGTGCGCGCCAGCAAGGCCTCGTTGGCAGCCTCTGTCTGTGCCATGCCACTGGCAGCAAAGCCTTCAGGTGTCTGCTGATACCAGTAGCACGAATAGCGGGCATGATGAATCTGATAGAACGGCTGTAGCGTCAGCGTATTCCATTTATAGGTCTCCACCCCTTTGCGACTGGCATCTATCGTAAAGGTGAGTTTCGAGAGATCCTGCACCTTGATGCGATTCAACACATCTGAACGGTCACCGATGAGCAGCGGTGCCGACAACAGGTTCTTCGATGGAGCCATTGAACCTGGCGCATGGTCCATACGACCGGCTCCAGCATATTCGTTAGGCAGGGACTCACCCTCTGTCGACACGTTGGCAGCCAACAGGATAGGACCATACTTGAAGGCAACATAGTCAGTGTAGTTAGGACATTCCTCATAGCGCAGTTCCATAGGCAGTCTGACCTCTATCTTGTCTCCCTTCTTCCACTTACGGTCGATGGTCACATAGGACGCTTTGCCTGTCATTACGGAGGAGTTGACGGCTAAGCCATTCACTGTGATGGAATAATCCTTACCTGCCCAGGCGGGATGGCGGAGGGCAATCTGGTAGTGGCCTGCCTTCCCAATGGTGATGGTGGTCTTTGGCTCGAAGGGGAATCTCGTCTCCTGGGTGACGACGAAATCCTTACTATTGAGCGATGATGCCGTGAAGAGATTCACATAGAGGATTTTATTGCCGTTATGGGTATAGATGAAATGTCCATACTTGGAATGGTTCTCCATGCCTGTACCCACACAACACCACATGCCTTGATTCACCTTCGAATAGATACGATAGCCCTGAGGACGCAATGTCGTGAAATAGACATAGCCACCGGTCTGAGGATCTTGAGTGGAAAGAATATGGTTCCACATAGCCTGCTCGTAAAAGTCCGCATACTTGGCATCGCCCGTGCGGTCGGCCATCATCTCAGAGAGTTTCAGCATGTTATTGGTGTTGCACGACTCCGGGCCATCCAGATGGTCAATATAGCGGTTGCTGTTCTCCTTGGTCAGGAAGTGCTCTCCCACGGAATTACCGCCGATGCAGACGGTGCGGTTCTGAGCCACATCCTGCCAGAAGTTTTCGGCCGCCTTGATGAATTGAGAATTGAGGGTAGGAAGTTGGGAACACTCCATTTCCCCTATCCTCTCCATACCGATGTACTTGGGAACCTGGGTATTGGCATGTTTGTTGTCCAGGAATGTCGGATTTGGCGTCTGCATGCCGTTGAGCATCGTCTGGTGGGTATAGCGCTTAGCCGCACCAAGATACAGTTCGTTGCCAAAGAGTTGATAGGCATCGAGCAGCGACTCGTTCATACCTCCATGCTCACAATTGAGGAAGCCCTGCAAATCGTCGTCAGAGATATTACTTACCACATTGACGCTCCAGTCGCAGAGTTTGCGGAACATCTCTTTGGCATCTTCGTTGCCACCATATATATAAGCATCACGCAGTCCGGCAAGAATCTTATGCTGGCAATAGAAGGGGACCCAGCCCCAGTTACTACGGATTGAAGCAAGGTTACCGTGATAGAGGTCTATCCACGACTGGTTGATAGGTTGTCCTCCTATAAAGCCATAGAGGCCGTCGGTATTGCCGTCGTAGTTATCCTGACACTCCTTCATCACACCAACCATATAGTTGATGCGTTCCTTCAGTTGAGCCTTCATCCCCTCATCACGACAGGCAGCCCATGCCAGCGAAAGAGCGGAGAGATAATGACCGCCCACATGTCCGTCAAGATTGAAGTTGCCACTGCCCCAGTTGGGGAACGACGGGTGTTTCTGCTCCCACTGGTAGTAAGCGCTGTTGGCATCTGCAGAAAGCCCCGACTGACGGATATACGGTGTCAACAGCCTGTCCACATCATACTGCATGAGTGTCTTGAAATTCAGTTCCATAGCCGTCTTCATCGGCCCGTCAAGCAGTGTCACCTGCTCTAAGTCAAAATGATTAGGATAAAGTTCGGTCTGTGCATAGGCATGCATCGCTCCCAGACACCCCACCAATAAGGTGATTGACAGTATTCTTTTCATTGTTCGATGTTTAGATGATTATTTATTATATAAATAACGCCTAAGTTCTCAACTTATTACACCGATACAAGAAAAAATATGCTAAGGCCTGCTTATTGGACAAAATGCAAGGGAAAAGGAAAGATTTTTCGCTTTTTCCTTGGAGGATAGAATATTTTTTCCTACTTTTGCGGTGTTCTAATAACAATCTGATTAACTTTAAAACATAACACTATGGAAGTTGAGAAAATTATGCAAGCCTTGGAGCGCAAGCATCCTGGCGAGTTGGAGTACCTACAGGCTGTTCGTGAAGTGTTGGAATCTATCAAGGATGTCTATAACCAGCACCCCGAGTTCGAGAAGGCCAAGATTGTGGAGCGCATCGTTGAACCTGAGCGCATCACGACCTTCCGAGTGCCCTGGGTCGACGACAAGGGCGAGGTGCAGGTGAACATCGGCTATCGCGTACAGTTCAATAGCGCCATTGGCCCCTACAAGGGCGGTCTGCGTTTCCACCCCTCTGTCAACCTGAGCATCCTGAAGTTCCTGGGCTTCGAACAGACCTTCAAGAATGCCCTTACCACCCTGCCCATGGGCGGTGGCAAGGGCGGTAGCGACTTTGCTCCACGCGGCAAGAGCGAAGCAGAGATCATGCGTTTCTGCCAAGCATTCATGATGGAACTATATAAAGTGATCGGTCCGGACATGGACGTACCCGCCGGCGACATCGGTGTGGGCGGTCGTGAGATTGGCTATCTGTTCGGCATGTACAAGAAACTCACCTCACAGTTCCATGGCGCCACGCTCACGGGCAAGGGCATGGAATGGGGCGGTTCCATCCTTCGTCCAGAGGCCACTGGCTATGGTGCCCTCTACTTTGTGCATCACATGCTGGAGACCCACGGTCTCGACATCAAGGGCAAGACAGTGGCCCTGTCAGGATTCGGCAACGTAGCCTGGGGCGCTGCTAAGAAGGCAACAGAACTTGGAGCGAAGGTCATCACCATCAGTGGTCCTGACGGCTATATCTATGACCCTGCAGGTCTGGATGCTGAGAAGATTGACTATCTGCTGGAGTTACGTGCCTCTGGCAATGACATCTGTGCCCCCTATGCCGATGAATTCGATGGTGCTACCTTCTTCGAGGGCAAGAAGCCTTGGGAGCAGAAGGCTGACATCTATCTACCCTGTGCCACCCAGAACGAACTCAATGGCGATGATGCTGACATGATCCTGGCTCAAAAGCCACTATGCGTGGCCGAGGTTTCCAATATGGGCTGCACGGCCGAGGCTGTCAACAAGTTCATTGCTGCCAATATGCTGTTCGCTCCTGGCAAGGCAGTCAACGCTGGCGGTGTGGCAACATCCGGTCTGGAGATGACACAGAACTCCATGCGCATAGCCTGGACGGGTGAAGAGGTTGACCAAAAGTTGCATCATATCATGGCCGGCATCCACGAGCAGTGCGTACAATACGGCCGCGAGGGCAACTATATCAATTACGTGAAAGGCGCCAATGTCGCCGGCTTCATGAAGGTCGCCAAGGCCATGCTGGCGCAGGGCATTGTATAGAACTCGGCGAATGCCAAGGTCTATATGATGCTATGCGTTGCAGGGCATTGTATAGAACTCGGCGAATGCCAAGGTCTATATGATGCTGTGTGTAGCAAAGCATCGTATAACACAAAAAAAAAGAGAAAATGAGAAATATGAAGAACAAAGACCTACAGAAACTATCAATCCTCTCGAGGACAACACTTTCACGCAGTATTCTCTGCTTCTTTCATCTTCTCATTTTCTCTTTCTTCTATAGTTATGCAGAAGCACAGACTCAGACTATCGGTAAGAAAGAGACTGGCTTTGCTTCCTACTACGCATCACATTTTACGGGAAAGCGCACCGCCAGTGGAGAGAGGTTCCACAATGACAGTCTTACATGTGCCCACCGTACACTTCCTTTCGGAACACTGGTGAAAGTATGCAACCTGGCTAACGACCGGGAAATCATCGTCAAGGTCAACGACCGAGGACCATTCGTACGCGGACGTATCATCGACCTGACCAGAAAGGCTGCACAGTTACTGGGGTTTGCCCATTTAGGCACAACCAAGGTAACCTTAGAGCCAATCATTCTTATACTGCCACCTTTGGAAATAACGCCAACTCACCTCATCCCCCGCGTATGGGAGAACAACGAGGAACTGGTGATGGAATGGCCAGTAATCGAACCTGTTATCGAACCTGTTTTGCCGTCGGAACGGTAAACTGACGTGTCTGCGAGGTAACTTCCTGATGACCTTGCGCAACACCTACTAAAACCATGATCTCACCGTCCTTCAACTTTTTGTCGGCCAGAATAGTGGCCGTATAGCGCACGCCCTGATGCGGAGCGATGCTCTCCACCCTCAAGTTCGGTGATATCTTGATGTGCTTGTTTCCCGTTACGTCTTCTACAATAGGCCTGACATCATAGACAGTCCTGTCGGAATTATTCATGATTTCAAACATCACTGTGCACTCCTCACCACGAGTGAGCACGCCGTCACGTCTCGACTCCACAATCATGGCATTGCGGATTTCCAACGGTGCTTCATCGTTGAAAGTAATACGATCATCTACACCATTCTGAGAAGAATAGGCTCCCTCATCGTAACGAGGTGATGTACGTCCGTTGATACCTCTCTGAGGTTCTACGCGTCCCATTTTCTTTTCCTCTGCCTGATCGACAGCGGCGCCAATCACGGCACCAGCCACCATTCCACCGACAGTTCCTATCAAAGCACCAGTGTGATGTCCACGCCAGCCACCAGAGATACCGCCGATGGCAGAACCTATCACATGTCCAAACTGACCGCCGGCAAAGGCACCTACAGCAGTATTACTACTGCAACTGGCCAACAGGATGGCAGCCCCTACTAAAATAACAACTCCTTTTCTCATAATCGTCAGTCTTTTAATGTTTGCTGCAAAGGTACGCCAATCTCAATAAACTTCAGAAGGATTTCCCCCATTTTCTGATAGGGGAAACCCTATTTCTCACTTTTTCTTCCTCCTTACCAACGGCATGACACACAGGCCGATGGCGAACAGGAAGAGGAGAGCCATTGCCACATAGGCTATCGTCTCTGTGTTGTCAATAGTCTTCGGGAAGAAACTCAGCACCACCTGATGACTGCCGGGCGTCAGGCGCAAGGCACGCAGCACGTAGTTGACACGTCCTATCTCCACCTCTGTGCCATCGACCTCAGCCGTCCAGCCGGGATAGTAGATGTCCGACAGCACCAGAACACCTCCCGTAGCACTGTTCACCTGATACGTCAGTTGGTTGGGCTCATAGCCTGTCAGTTCCACGGTCTGGGCAGAATCCAGAGCAGCGGCCTCACCCAGTATTTCCTTGAATTGTTTATCGGCCACGGCCTCATGGCGCAAGTTCAAGTTAGCCAGTGCATCCAGTTCCTGATTGGCATTGTCAACATATTCCACCTTATCCACAAACCAGGCATTGCCATTGGCGTATGGGTTCTGGACAGGAGTCTGCGCACCAGGATAGATGAAATACTTGGTATTAAGCATGTTGAGCACCGACCAGATACTATCGCCATTCACCTGTGTCAGGTCGCCATAGTAGGTCGGTATGACTTCACGGACAGCCGAGAGTTGCGGTGAGATATAAGCATCTATCAGTTCCTGGTAACGGCGTAATTTGGCAGCGTGGTAGCCACCCACACTCTTATGGTAGTAACTCGTCTCGTTCTCATTGAACACGTTACCGGCCAGGTTCAGCACACGATAGTAGAGGGTAGGATCATCAAGTATCTGACGGTCCACCTCTGTCATCTGACGGATCTGCCTGCGCTCCGTCTTCTTCACGAACTGGTCCTTGTCGTCAGGATTCAGGTAGCGACGGTTCACCTGCCACAAGTCAACCAGACAGAGCACCAGCAACAGGGCCACAGTCAGCCACCCCTTCAACTTTCCTGCACGATAGACCAGCAACAGCAGGGTGCCGATGGCGATGATGAAGAACGACCGCCAGCAGTCAGCCGTAAACACCGCCTGACGGGCACGGCTGAGTGCATCGAGCATCGTATTGGCAGCCGGTGCGGGCAGTATCTGGTTGAAGATGCCCTCTTCAGCATTTGTATAGAAATCAAAGAACATGGTTGGCATCAGAGCAAAGAGCAGGGTTATTCCACCCGTCAGTGCAAAGGCAACGAGGATTTGAGATTTGAGGTTTGAGGTTGGAGATTTGAGGTTGGAGGCTTGAGGTTTTTCTGTAAAAAACAATTCCTTCAATGCCAGCATAGCCATCAGTGGGATGGTGAACTCAGCAATGACAAGGATAGACTCCACGGCACGGAACTTGGCATACATCGGCACATAGTCGATAAACAGGTCTGTCAGTCCCATGAAGTTCTTACCCCATGCCAGCATGATACTCAGCAGGGTGGCTGCCAGCAGTCCCCATGTCAGAGGATTCTTGTAGCACACCAACAGGCACAGCACGGCGAGCATCAGCACAAAGGCTCCCACATAGACTGGTCCCATCGTACCATTGGAGCCTTCTTCCAGATGCTCTTCCCAATACTGGGGGAAGTAGAGGCCGTTCTGCATCAGGTAATTGAACATCTCATCGGCTGTCAGCACCTGACCGTTGCCCACGTCCACCTTCACATCCTTGATGGCTTCCTTGGCCCCCTCGTCATCCCAAAGCAACTGCATCGAAGTGCCGCCCTTGGCATTGGGCACCAGCAGCGTCCAAGTCTCTCCGATACCGTAACTATAGTCGGTGATATAACTGCGCTCCAGACCACTGGAGGTCTGGTTGGCGGCGTTCTCCTTGACCAGTTCGCTCTTGCCACGCATGGTCTCCTTCGAGTATTCCCATGTGTGATAGAGGTTCGACAGATTGATCAACACACCCAGCAGTCCACCGATGATACAGGCTCCCGTGGCCTTCAGGAAACGGGCATACTCTTTCTTGGTAATGGCCTCCACCAGGAAGGCGATGATCATGAAGAGGATGATGAACAGATAATAATAGGTCATCTGCACATGATTGGCATGTACCTCCAGGGCTGCAAAGATGCCCGTGACCACCAATCCCCACAGGTATTTGCCCCTATAGGCCAGCACAATACCACCTATCAACGGGGGCAGGTAGGCCAGGGCCATCACCTTCCACAGGTGACCGGCGGCAATGATAATCAGGAAATAGGTACTGAATGCCCAAAGCACAGAGCCCAGGGCTGCCAGATGCTGACGGAAGTCGAAGGCACGCAACAAGATGTAGAAGCCCAGCAGATAGACAAACAGATACCACACATTGTCAGGCAGCCACAGGTGATAGGCCTTCTCGATGAACGACACGGTATCAGTACTATGATACGAAGGAGCAATCTGATAGGTGGGCATGCCAGAGAACAGCGAATTGGTCCAACGCGTACGCTCACCCGTTTTCTCCAGATACTCTTTACTCTCCTCACCGGCTCCTATACCAGCCGAGATATCCCCCTGGTTCAGCACGCGGTTCTCCACGTCGGCGGGATAGAAATAGGCAAATGCCAGAATGGCGAAAAACACGATGGCTGCCACATCCAGCAGCCCTTGCTTTAAAGATTTCATAACTTGCAAGTCTTTTTGTTTCGGCGGCAAAGTTACGAAATAAATAAGAGAAAAGAAAAGGAAAAGAGATTTTTCTGCCGAAGCAGAACAATTATCGGATTATTTTTCTTATCTTTGAACACAGAAGGAATCATTGCCCAACGAGTGGTCTATCAGGCACCCCCCTTCTGATGCCCTCCCTCTTAGACATTAACCCCCTTACAGAGGCGCGGCTCACAAAAGATAGAAAATGGGAGTGTGTAGTTCGCAAAAAAAAATTCTTCACTCAGAAAAGGTTCTGCGTCAATTTGGGTGGTAATTCCAGTCCCATTTCATCCCCCTGATGTCCCAAGATGAGGTCCTTGCTGTCCTCGATTTCTGAGAAATTTTGCACGCGAAATTTTTTTTTCGAAAAAAAATGAT
>Ga0310695_10000496_pt1 | contig 102605 bp, 100 predicted proteins | sample RumenRJG_04DNA_FD_203882 | JGI IMG/M metagenome (GOLD analysis project Ga0310695, IMG submission 203882) | Bovine rumen microbial communities from Lethbridge, Alberta, Canada - RJG_04 (v2) (version 2) | ecosystem: Host-associated > Mammals > Digestive system > Stomach > Rumen | place: Canada...
CCGTGCTGAGTAATGTGTATCTTGACAAGCTCGACAAGGAGTTAGAAGGAAGGGGACTTCACTTCGCACGGTATGCCGACGACTGCAATATCTTTGTGAGAAGCGAGAAGGCGGCAGACCGAGTGATGACGAGCGTGACCAGCTGGCTGGAACGAAAGCTCCGGCTGAGAGTAAGCGCAAGCAAGACGAAAGTGGTCAGACCGAACGACAGCGTATTTCTGGGATTCACCTTTTGGAAATCGAAGGGAGGATGGAAACCGAGACCGCTGGAAGCCCGGAAAGACAAACTGCGCAAGAAGATCCAAGAGATTCTGTGCAGAAGGCAAGCGGCAGCGCAACCATTGAGCTACACATTCACAAAGCTGAACCAAGTGCTGAGAGGGTGGATAAACTATTTCCGAATCGGAAGCATGAAGAAATGGCTGAAGGAAGAGTTGGGCCCATGGCTGCGCCACAAAGTGCGAGTAGTGATTCTCAAACAGTGGAAGAAGCCGAAGACAATCTACAAGAATCTGATGAAGCTTCATCGCTATCTGAAGAGCAATATTCCCCCGGAACGCGTAAAGGGAGTTGCCAATGCCCGACAGGGATGGTACAGGAGAGCGAAACTGCCGATTGTGAACTTTTTGATATCCCCGGAAATCCTTGCTATGCCTAACAAGAAAGAGAACCGACCGGGACTGGTCGATCCTCTCGCTTACTACCTGAGAAATACTTGAAACCATGCTACGATGTAGCGCCGTATACCTGACCGGTACGTACGGTGCAACGGGAGGGGCGAGGGTTAACACCCTCCCTCTACCCTATTTTTACTGTAAAATCGCCCTCCCATCTGAACGTAAGAGAGTGAGTACTAAGGATGGGAGGCCCTCAGAATGACGGTCGAGCAGAAAGACAGGATCACGGCTCTGCGGAACAGCGGAAAAAGCTATGCGGAAATCGCCAAGGAGCTGGGTCTGGGAAAAAGCACGGTCAGCAATTTCTGCCTGCGGAATGGCGTAGAACCGGGCAGAAACAACTTGATAGAAACCCCGTTCAGAGGTAATGTCGTACACGCCGGAAGCCTTGAAAAACCAAGCATTCCAGCCTGCAAGGTGACCGTCACATATGCTGAAAAGACAAACGAGGCAGCCCTTGCGGACGCTCTGAAAATCCTGATGAACGTGAGGTGACGAAGTTGAAGCGGGTCATTTGCCTTTACCGTGTTTCCACGGTCGGACAGGTGGATCACGATGATATACCGATGCAGCGGAAAGCCTGCCGGGAATACGTAGAGCAGCATCCCGACTGGGAGATCGTGGACGAGATTTCCGAAAAGGGCGTCAGCGGGTACAAGGTCAGCACCAACGCCCGGGATGCCATCGTGGAGATCAAGAAGCGGGCTATCACCCACCAGTTCGATGTTCTGCTCGTTTTCATGTTCGACCGGCTGGGTCGCCGGGATGACGAGACGCCGTTCGTGGTTCAGTGGTTTGTCCAGCAGGGCATTGAGGTCTGGAGCACCCGGGAGGGTGAACAGCGCTTCGACAGCCATGTGGACAAGCTCCTGAACTACATCCGATTCTGGCAGGCTTCCGGCGAAAGCGAGAAGACCTCCATCCGGGTCCGCACCAAGCATTCCCAGATGGTGCAGGACGGAGAATGGCGCGGCGGTTATATACCATACGGATATCGGCTGGAGTACCTGGGCCGCACCAACAAGAAGAACATGGCTGTCCGGGATCTGGTCATCGACGAGAATGAAGCCGAGGTGATCCGGACAATCTACCGGCTTCTCATGGAAGAAGGCTATGGAACCAATCGTGTCGCGCAGTATCTGAACGACAAAGGGATCCTGACAAAAAAGGGTACGACCCTGTGGCGCGGAACGACGATCCGGGCGATCATAGAGAATCCGATCTACAAGGGCATACGCAGATTCGGCGATGAACGCTCGGAGGTGTTTGAGGATCTGCGGATCGTCGATGACGTGACTTTTGAGAAGTGCATCCAACTGGTAAAAGGCAGAGCCTGCTCACAGGCTCACGCTCCGGACGGAGTTGTGCATACGGACAGCCGCAGCCTGCTCAGCGGATTGCTCTACTGTGCGGACTGTGGCACCAGGCTTTATTTCAGCCATAACGTAACGACGAAGAAAATGGCTGACGGAACAAAGCGAAAATACGAACGGGATATGTACCGGTGCTACCGGAAGCTGTCGTCTCGAAAAACCTGCAGAGGCCCCAGCGCCTACAACGCTGAAAGGCTCAATGATGTGGTCGACACGGAGATCCGGAAGCATCTGGCCCGGCTGGGCAGCATCAGCGAGGAAGATCTTCTGAAAGCGGCCTGCAGCCAGAATGCCGATCTGTACGAAGTCGCATACCGGCAGGCCGAGGAGGAGTTCCAGAGGGCCACTCGGCAGGTGACGGCGCTGGAGGAGGAAGCGGTCAAGGCGCTAACCGGGGAAAGCCAGCTGGATCTGGGCGTGGTCAACGGAATGCTCCTTAAGCACCGGGCCAGGCTGGAAGAGTGCCAGTGCACCATGGAGGAGGCCAAAGCCAAGAAGGAAGCTGAAGCGGAAAACGAAAAGGCGGCGAAGGCGCAGGTAAAGGAAATGCTCACCTGGGTCGAGCGGTACGACAAGGCCACCGTCGAAGCGAAGCATATGATCATCGCTGCGCTGGTTGACAGGATCGAGATCGGCGAGAACTACGAAGTCCACATTCAGTTCAAGGTTTCTGCTGAGCAGTTCATCCGGCAGACAGCCTGAACGGCTGGAAAGCAAGCGGGGATTGAATTTCCTCGCTTTTTTGAATTGTAACAGTTTTTCTGCTGGCAGGATTTTCAGGGCTGATGAAAGAAAATACCTGCCTGTATCGTCTATATAATTGGTAGTCGGTACTTTTAACCTGTTGGTTGAAATGGATGAATAATGGGGGTCCGACATGAAAAGGCTTATTGTAGTGTTGTTGGTTGTGCTCCTTCTGCATACATTTTCTCCGTATTTTGTTGCATTCGCAGAGCAAAACAATTATTGTGATCCAATTCCGCAGGATCTGATCCCTATGATTGAAGGGGTTCCGCAGGACTGTATTGTCTTTGATGCGCCAGACGGCACTGTTCATGCCTATATCATTGAAGAATACGGTTCGGGCCTGGACGGATACAGGCTGAACAAAGGACACTGGGAAATGGTTATCGGCAGTAACGATGTACTGAACCGCCGAGATGATGCGAGGTTCGTCCGGCATCAGGCTAATCAGTTGCGTCCGGACGGGACTGCTTACGGAGACGCTCAGGGATTCGATATTGTCGCTTCGGGTGGCGTCTATGACAGCTATCACTGGAACGGAGAATACTATACGCTCTGCGGCTGGTGTGATCCGGAACGTTATAATGGGATTGTAATGATTCAAGGCACAACGCTGAAATACTTCCCGCAGGGAAGTCTGGGCCCGGAGTATGGAACGGATACCAATGACGAACTGACAATGTACAGTTGGACAGGTTTTTATCAGGATCGCCCGGCGACACCGGAGGAGGCCCGGAAAAGAGCGGCAATCCTTCCGAAATCCGTTCAGGAGATGTTTCCCGGCAAAACACTGGTTGAATACCGCTCTTACAACTCCGGCACAGAAGCAGAAGGCGTTTTTGCATCGATTACAAACGAGGAATGGGATAAAGGATATACGCTTCACACTGTGACGATGCATTTTATTGCAGGCCAGGAAGAGGTGTACGGCATTCATCAGACCGATATTCCACTGTCGGATCAGTTGAAAGATATCGACGTTCAGACGTTATGGGAAAATGCTCACGAACTGCTTACGCAACCCGGAGCAATTGACAGCAACCGGATTCCGGTCAAAGGCAGGGTTGTAGATTATGCTGCACAGGAAGATCAGCTGATTCTTCTGACAGAGGATGATGATGGCCAACGCCGCGTTATGATTGCTTATCAGGATGCGGCAGGTGTATATACAACAGAAGAAACTAATGTGCTTCCGCCCGATACAAGACTAGATACGTTCCATGCGGGGGAGAATGAGATCGAACTGGAGTTTAACAATCAAGAATGGGGCGTCGGGTATCACAAAACCCCACCGGATTGGGAATGGCGGCTGAATTGGGTGATGGGCGAAGACACGGATCGCACCGATTACACGGTTTACTGGTGGGGTGTCAGTTACAGTAGTTCCGGGACTGACGGTGACTATCAGCAAGGTCGGCTGATCGGTTCTTTAGAGAACAGTAATCTGATGGTTACGGATTTTGTGAGTATTCCCCGGAAGCTGGATGCATTAAAACAAGCTCTTAATCAGAGCAACTGGGCAGTTGTCCGCAATCCAAATCCGGAGGATCGGCTTTACCTGAGGCCTGAAGCGGGAAACCGGGACAAATCTCTTGGCAAGTTTTACAATGGTACACCGGTAAAGGTTCTGGAAACACAAGGCGACTGGTGCCATGTGAAGATTGGCCCTGACGGTCCGGAAGGCTGGATGATGAAAAAATATCTGGTCTTTGGGATTCAGATGAACAGCGTGGAAATTGCATTCCCCGTCAAGGAGCTCAAGGAAGAATACCAGAATGAGACTGCCTGGTCAGATCCTGAAAAGACAAATCATCATGGCGTACTTAAGGATCATACCTGGCATATCATGGGTGTATTCGAGGATCAGTATATCCTGTTCGATGATAATGGCAACTGTGCTTATGCGCCTGTAGATTGGTTCTGGGAAGGTAACGGATAAAAAAGCAAGGTTTCTGCGGAGCAGTTCATCCAGCGGACAGCCTGAGCGGTCAGGCGGGATGCGGAGCGAGCTGCTCCGCTTTTTTGCTTTTTAGCGCGGCCTGTGATATTATTCTGAAAGTACTTGACGGGGAAGGGATTGTTTGGCTTTTCCGGCACCTTGTTTACATCGACCAACCATTTTGTTCACATCGAAGTTTGGGATATTAGGTGAACCGTCACCTTGCCCACACCGAATTTTGTGTACAGCAAATGAGTACCCCCGGGCGAGGGTAAAAAGAAAGAGAAGCCTGATTTCTCAAGCTTCTCTGGGTGGTGGTGACAGTTGGACTCGAACCAACGACCCCATCGATGTGAACGATGTGCTCTACCGACTGAGCCATGCCACCACGCTTCGGTTTGAAGTTCCTACCAAGGTGTCCTACCGACTGAGCCATGCCACCACGTTTCCCGCCACCCGGCAGTTTGAAGTTCCTACCACTTCGGACTACCGACTGAGCCATGCCACCACGTAACCGTCTGTAGTTCCTAGCGGTTCGGACTACCGACTGAGCCATGCCACCACGCATCGGTTTGTAATTCCTACCAAGGTGTCCTACCGACTGAGCCATGCCACCACGTTTCCCGCCACCCGGCAGTTTGAAGAACCTACCACTTCGGACTACCGACTGAGCCATGCCACCTTATTTTCCGCGCCTGCGGGGAATTTCCCAGTTGGATAACTTGTTTCAGTCGTCCTACCAACTGAGCCAACAGACCATGTTCCGGTCGGAACAGAAGATATGATATCATGCCGGACTGATTTGGTCAAGCAAAATCTTTCTCCTGTTCCGAATCAGGGTTATGATCCGGCCAGGTCCGGCCGGTCGATCGTCTGGAAAACGTTGGAATAAAGCCGGTTGCGTACCGGGATCACCCCGCAGGACCTGAAAAGATCCGCAACGGTATGAAAAGTGAAGCCGCGGGCTTTCAGTCCGGGAATGATCGTCCTCAGCGCTTCCACGGTATTGACATTCCCCTGCATGTCATGCAGCAGGACAATTTCCCCGTCCTTTGCGTTTGCCAGTGTCCGGCGGGCGCGTTCCTCCGCAAGCACCGTGGGCACCCAGTCCTCGCATCCGCTTCCGCAGATGAATGTCAGGTCGATGTTGTCAAACATGTCCTGATTCAGCGCGATGAACGGGGGACGGAAGAACATCGGTTTCCGTCCGGTGATCTCTTTGATTTGCCTGGTGCATTCGGCAACTTCTTCCCGGATCTGCTCCGTCGTCATTTTATCCATGAATCCGTGTGTCACGGAATGGTTTTCAATATCGCATCCCATTTTCTGTGCGCGGCGGACCATTTCAGCGGATTCAGGCGTAATGTTGCCGGCGATCAGGAAGAACGTGCTGACGATTCCGTGCTCCTCCAGGATATCCAGCACCTGCGGTGTGATTGTTGTATTCGGTCCGTCATCAAAAGTCAGCGCGATCCTCATGTGGTTCCTCTCTTTTTGCTTCCGGCTGCCCCGGCCTGTTTTTCCGCCGGTCGTGGATGACTTCGGAGTAATATTTGGCTTTGTTGGCATACATGTCCTCATCTGCGTGCCTGATCAGTTCCTGCACAGGCATGTAGGTTCCGCCCCGCATGGCATATCCCGTCGAGATGGAATATCCCCTGTTCCGTACCAGTCCCTTGACCCGTTCCATCGTTTCATGCACCTTGTTTTCGGACAAGCGGATGAAAAGCAGGGCAAATTCGTCCCCGCCCGTGCGGTACGCATAAACATTCCTGCTGCTGATCTCATCAAGGCACTTCCCGATCTCCCTCAGCGCGGCGTCCCCCGCCTCATAGCCTATCGAATCATTGATGATCTTCAGCCCGTTCATATCCGCGGAACCGATTGCGCTGATCGAAGGATTGAAACGCCTGCAGTCTTCGTAGAAAGACGTCCGGTTCAGGAGCTTCGTCAGGACATCCCGGTTGGTATCGATGGACCGTCGGAACATATACAGGAAAATGCTGCTGATCAGGATGGCGGAGTTCAGGTGGTCTCCGTCGGTCTTCATGTCAATGACGGCCGCTGCAATACATGCCGCCGCACAAAGGTACAGGATGAACCGTTCCCCGATATGGTCCTTCTTCCGGTACCTTTTCCCGGTGATCCATACCGCACAGAAGATGTAGAAGAAGGAGACCCATACCACCGTACGCCCCAGCGGCCCCCTGACAAAGCCATATTCCTCCGAGAATGAAAATGCTGCAGGCGAAAAGAAAGCGGTGATATAGACGGCCAGGTTCACCAGGACCGGGATCCACAGCAGCCATGGACGGTGCTCTTTCGGGTAAATGATCAGGACGATGCTCAGTGCCGCAACAGGGCGCATCACATATCCGATCACCGTGAAAGCGGTCCGGAAAAGCACAAGGCCCGGATCCCTCTGTGCCCACGATTCCAGGGCATCCGCCGCGATGAGGATGACAATGCTGAAGATGGTCAGCCAGTAATAGCGTACAGACCTGTCCGTGGAACCTCTGCTGCCCCAGAGTTTCATGGAAAACCCGACGGCCAGGAAAACGGGAATAAAAAACCGGTTCAGCAGTTCGGCAGTCATACGTGTTCCCTTTCATGGGTTGTTTCATTCTGTTTTGTATTTTCCCATATTCCGGACAGGACGGTCAAGTTGTTTTTTTGTTTTTGCCAGGAGCTCTTCCGTATAGCTGATCAGCGGTCCGATTTCCCGCGACGCTTTCCTGCAGGGGCGGTTGATCGCCGGGTATCCCCAACCGCACAGCAGCCGGTTCGGTCCCACTACGCTCCCGTCCGGCACCGGATGGGACAGGATCCATGCCGCTGCCAGGGAAGATTTTTCCACGGAGTTGAAAGGCGCGATTTCCGCCAGCAGATACAGCGGCCCGAATACGTGTCTGGCAATGGATGTGATTGCGATGCCCGGATGGCTCATCACGATCCGGATATTGGTACCGGCATATTTCTCCGCCAGGGCGTGGGTATATCTGGCCAGGCAGAGTTTGGACCGGGCATAGGCGCCCCGGCTGTCATTGAAATGCCGGAGGTCCACTTTCGCAATCTTATGGATGATGGAGATCGTATTGATGTAAACAACCTCATGTCCGCATTCGAGGAAACGGGGCAGGAGCTTTTCACCCAGCCGGTAAACGCCGAGATAATTGGTCCCCATCACCAGGTCGAACCCGTCCTTCGTTTTTTTGCCCGGACGGTGGAACACACCGGCATTGTTGATGAAGATATCCACGTCCGGCAGCTGCTGTGCGAACGCGTCGATCGAGCGGAAGTCAGCCAGGTCCAGCGGCAGGATCCGGATCTTCGCTTCCGGATAGTCTGCCAGCAGCTGCCGGCGGGCCTCCTCCGCTTTTCCCGGGTTCCTGCAGGCCATGATCACGGAGGCACCGAGACAGAGCAGCGTTTCGGCGGTTTTCAGCCCGATCCCGCTGCTGGCGCCTGTGATCGCCGCGGTCTTCCCCTTCAGGGAACAGCCGCACTCTTTCCGCAGGTACCGGACTGTTTTTTCGGAAAGGCTCACCGGTTTATCTCCTTTTCTTCCGGGATCGATAGTGCTGCGCATCTTCCGGAGCGTCATAATATCCTTTGTCTTCCATTATATGTCTTTTCCTGGATTCTTCAATGTCAGAGACAGTTGCAGGGAAAGCCCCGTATGCTTTTCACCGCGCCTGCTTTGTGGTATGCTTTGCTGGATGAACGGTCCCGCTGCGGGATCCTGGAGGAACCAAGATGAAACAGAAACTGAAGATCACCCTGAACGCTCCTTTTACCCTGTCCTTTGCCCTGCTGTGCGGTCTTGCGACGCTCCTGTGCGCTGTCTTCAGCGAATGCCGGACCCTGCTTTTCTCCACCTACCGTGCTCCGCTGAGCGACCCGCTGATGTACCTGCGCCTTTTCACCCATGTACTGGGCCACATCGACCTGGCGCACCTGATCGGGAACATGACCCTGTTCCTTCTCCTCGGTCCGGCGCTGGAGGAAAAATACGGCGCGTCCAGGCTGCTTATCGTGATCCTCGCCGCGGCGCTGATCACCGGGATCATCCACAACCTGTTTTTCCCGTCCATGCTGCTGGGCGCCAGCGGAGTGGTCTTCGCCATGATCCTCCTGACCTCCTTCACCGGTTTCCGCGAAGGAGAGATCCCCGTGACCTTTATCCTGGTGGCGCTCCTGTATCTGGGACAGCAGGTCTGGGAAGGCATCACCGTCCGGGACAGCATCTCAAACCTCTCGCATATCCTCGGAGGTCTGGTCGGTTCCGGAGCCGGATGGCTCCTGAACAAAAAGCCCCGGAACCGTTTCTGACATAAAAAAGCCGCTCCGACCCATCTGTCGGAGCGGTTTCCTGTTCCGGAACGTCAGCCGTTCGTCGCGTTGAACTGCAGGCCTTCTCCGGCGTTTTCGATCTCATCCTTCCAGCCGATGCAGCCTTCGTCGTCAAAGTAGAATTCCGCAACGCCGTTGTCATAGACAGTCACGATGGGGTCACCTTCCCGCTCGGCATACTCCTTATGGCCGAACAGCGACTGCAGCGTATCATTCTCCGGGTTGTAGACGCAGGAATAGACCCAGTGCGTATAGGCTTCGCCTTCGTACCGCTCGATCTCCACCTTGTATCCGGAGTAGATCTCGCCTTCCGACGGTTCCTCCACATCCCAGTAGCAGTACAGTTCATACCGGGAATCAAGGTCTTCACCGGAAATCCAGACGCCCTGGAACCAGCCGATCTTTTCAAAGGCCAGGCCGGCACCGGCGTTTTCCTTCTCGTCGTTCCAGATCAGCCTGCCTTCTTCGTTCAGGGAGAAAACAGCCTTTCCGTCATTGTATACGTCGTTCCGCTCGATCTCAGAGCCTTCCTCGTCGATCCGGATCTCCGTTTTGATATTGTCCGTATCCAGGGAGACCAGCGTATTCTCTGCCTCGTTGTATCCGCAGCAGTAGTCCCATTCCACCGAGCCGTCCGCGCTCATGATCCGGACCCGCCAGTGATCCTCTTCCGCGTAGATCTTCACAGTCGTAAAGCCGTCCGCCCATTCGCTGCTGTACAGCCGGAGCGCGTCGGGATTTACCGCGGATTCTTCTTCAGCCAGCGACACAGCGCACAGCACCGTCATCATCAGCACAGCCAGCAGTGCAATCCATTTCCTCATCTGACAATCCTCCTTCAGGACCTTCCTGCACGCAGGAAACACTTTCCAGTTTCAACTTCATTTATACGCTGTCATGCACATTCTGTCAATAAAATTGCAAAAATTTCGTATTATTCCGTTTTATTTTTGTATTATTTGGAGTCTTTTCCCGTCTGTGTCTGACTTGACATTCTGTTCCGGATTTTTTACAATTTGTACGGACAAAATAAGGATACAACCAAACACGCAAACAGGAGGGTTATTGCTATGAAACAGTCCTGGCCCCTGGATATTTCCGTTTCCTTTGATCCCTATGCCGGAGAACCGAGCCGGGACGGAGAGCAGTTCGCTGAAGTACTCCCGGACGGAAAAGTGCATTTCCGGATCATCGCCAAAGATGCCCGCGAGGTGGTCGTGGACCGTTTCGGTACGCTCTTCCCACTCTCCCCCGTCGGGGACGGTGCCTGGGAAGGCACCTTTGATATGGGGACCGGTTTCCTTTACTTTTTCCTGAAGGTCGACGGTGCGGACGTCCTCTGCCCCTATCTGCCCATCGGCTACGGCTGCTGCCGTCCCATGAATTTTGTGGATGTCCCGGTAGCTGACATGAAGGGCTGGGACGACCTGGAAGGTGTTCCTCACGGAGCGGTAACCCGTCATTACTACCTGTCCTCCGTCACCGGAAAGCACGAGATCTGCCTCGTTTACACCCCGCCGGCCTGGGATCCGGCGAAAGCATATCCGGTCCTTTACCTGCAGCACGGCTACGGTGAAAATGAGACCGGCTGGATCTACCAGGGCCATGCCGGCCGCATTGCCGACCGCCTGCTCGCCGATGGCTCCATGCAGGAGATGATCATCGTCATGGGCAACGGCATGACGCGGAAGACCGGTGACCCCTCCGACCGTATGCTGTTCCCGCGGATCGTGGTCGAGGACCTGATTCACTTCATTGAATCCCGCTACAATGTTCTCACCGACAAATGGCACCGCGCCATGGCCGGCCTTTCCATGGGCAGCTTCCAGACCAGCATCACCACCCTGACCCATCCGGAGCTCTTCGGTTATGCGGGCCTTTTCAGCGGTTTCATGCGCGCTCCCTGGCCCTCCGATGACGCGCAGGCCCATATGGCCCTTGCCGAAAAGCCCGAAGCCTTCAATGAAGCCTTCCGGGTCTTCTACCGGGCCATGGGAACGGAAGACACATACTTTGAAGCCTTCGCGAATGATGACGCCTGGCTGGAAGGAAGAAATCTGAACATCACCCGGGAAACCTTCCCCGGCGGCCATGACTGGACCGTCTGGCGCCGCTGCATCCGTTCCTTCCTGCCCCGCCTGTTCAGAGACTGACCATAACCCGGATCAAAAGAACCGCTCCGTCCGGAGCGGTTCTTTTGATTTACCGTCCTGCCTTTCCGGCAACCGCGGTATCGTTCACCAGGCTGTCCGGTGAATAGATAAACAGGACTTTATCCACCTTCCCCGCCGAGGCTGCGGCCTCGGAAAAGCTTCCGGCATAGTACCGGGCGTCCACCGCCACGATCCGGCTGTAGTCCGCCGCCAGAAGCGGAAGCAGGCAGTTCGCAAACGAATCCTTGTATACGAGCAGCGTTCCGCCCGGCGCGTCCGGATTCATGATCTCCGCCATTCCGTGGTTTCCGTTCAGGTACACGGCATATCCGTCGTAAGTTTCCGCCTGCTCCGGGAAGATCAGGTGATCCGCGGTCTCCCCGTCCTCCAGGATCATGCGGGTATTCCCCGCCGGTTCCGCGCAATCCAGCACGTCGCCGCTGAAGGCCGGCAGGCCGCTGCGGCTGCGCGTGGTCCCGTAAAAGCCTGTGAATCTGGACCGTTCGAAATCGTCGAGGGAGAGCACCGGCAGGCCGTCCGAATGGCAGGCCGCCTCATAAGCCCGGTAGGCCCCCTCCAGGTTCCAGTGATGATCCGTCCGGTAATAGACTTCCTCAGGGTTTGTTCCGGCCGGCAGTACGTCGAGGAAATGTCCGTCTGCCTCCAGGGCCCCGTAGATCTCATCTTCCGTTTCATACTGCATGCGCAGCAGTCCGTTCATCCTTCCGCGCAGCAGCCATCCGTGGGTCCGGGGCACAATAACCTGCCAGGGAGCGTCCAGGCTCTCCGCCAGCTTTCCGAACTGCTGCAGGCGCCGTTCCACTGTCTTTGCGGACCCTTCCACAGGCTGCTCGAGGAAAGCACCGGCCACCGGCCAGGTTTCCAGCAGCGTGCGCCGGCCGGTCAGCACTTCCGCGCCTGAGTCAATCCCCACCAGTACCGACCGGAAGGGCACCCGGTCGGACAGCCAGCTTTCTGTCTCCTTGTCCGTTTTCCAGGCAGTAAGGGAGGGTGCCGACGGTGCCGTTGCGAGATACCGCCGTTCCGCGTCGGAAAAATCCCCGTGGGGCCAGAGCACGGCAAACAGTCCTGCCGCCAGAAGCAGTCCCAGCGCCAGAAGAACCGCCGCGCGGTCGCTCAGGCCAAAGCGTTTTCCTTTCATGCGCATCCTCCCGTCAGAACTGGAAATACACAAACGGCGCATACCCCTGCGCGGCCAGGGCCGCCAGGCACAGGATCATCAGCACAGGTGCCGCGAAACGGCGCAGCGCCACCCGTTTCGGCTCCGGAAGGAAGCTGATCCCCGCGCACAGCAGGAGCATCGGTGCATAGGCGGCGCAGGTCAGCAGCGTCCGGGCAGAGGCTCCGCCGTATCCGCCTGCCAGGGCCGTCCACAGCTCGCTTCCAAACCCGGAAAAGAGTCCCCAGCCAAGCATTACCATAAAGAAGGTCAGTCCCCTGCGGATCCACTCCGGGACCTTCACCCAGCGGGCGTTCTGCAGCAGGAAGCGTTTTTCAAAGATCAGCAGCACCGCAAAATACAGGCCCCACAGCACGAAATTCCATCCCGCGCCATGCCACAGGCCTGTCAGTGCCCAGACGACCAGCACGTTCAGGTCCCGGCGCACCCGGCCCCGGCGGCTTCCGCCCAGCGGAATATACACATACGCCTTGAACCAGTCCGTCAGTGTCATATGCCACCGGCGCCAGAAATCTGTCAGGCTCGATGCCCGGTAAGGCCGCAGGAAGTTCTCAGGAATGCTGAATCCCATTCCGCGGCACAGTCCGATCGCCATATCCGAATAGCCGGAGAAATCAAAAAAGATCTGGAAAGAGAACGCCAGCAGGCCGACCCAGGCGCCGAGCGCCCCGGCCTCCGCGAAATTGCCGTTCACCGTACCCCACAGGCGTCCCATCGTATCCGCCAGCAGCACTTTTTTCGCAAGACCGGTGCAGAACCTCCGCAGGCCTTCCCGGGTCTCGCTGAATTCCGGTTTCGGATGCGCGATCAGTTGCTCCTCCAGGTCCGTATAGCGCACGATGGGTCCGGCCACCAGCTGCGGGAACAGGGACAGGTAAACGCTGAAGGTCACAAGGTTCTTCTGGACTTTGGCATTTCCCCGGTATACATCGATCACATAGGACATCGCCTGGAAAGTGAAAAACGAGATTCCGGCCGGCAGCATCGGCGCATCAAAACCGGTCTTCATCCCCGTGACCCGGTCCCAGGTATCCACGAAGAAACCGGAATACTTGAACCAGATCAGCGGCAGCAGGTTCAGCACGATCAGGAGGATCAGCACTGCCCGGGATGGTTTTCCTTTCCGGGTCATCCACTGCACTCCGCCCCAGTTCAGCACCATGCTCCAGGCGATCAGCAGCAGCCAGGCCGGATTCCCCCATCCATAAAAAAGCAGGGATGCCGTCAGAAGGAACGGCATCCGCAGCCTGGCCGGCAGCACCCGGTATCCGAGCAGCACGCACGGCATGAACAGGAGCAGGAAAGTAAAAGATGAAAAGATCATGTTATTCTCCCGACAACAGCGCCGCGGTTTCCGCTTCGGCATCCCCGCCGGAGATCATGACCAGCAGCAGGCCCTTCCGTTCGACTTTGGCTTCGGAGAGCTCCTGGAATGCTTTCGGCGCGTAATTCCGGTTTTCTTCCCGCCGGCGCTCCAGGTATTTCTCCATCTGGCCTGCCAGTTTCTCCGCCGCTGCCTCATCCGCGGCCTGCAGTGCCAGGATCTCCCGGCCTTCCATCACATCGCCCTGGAGAAAAACAAAATCGGTATAATCCCCTGCCTGGATGCCCGCCATGTCCGCCAGGTCATCCGCATCAAAGGGTGCCAGCTTTCCCGCGTCATTTGCGATCGCTTCCACCCGTTCCGCCAGGGTCTTCCCGGACTCCTCCGCGGGTGCCGCCGTTTCCGCTGCGGGTTCCTCCGCCGGCTTTTCCCCGCAGCCCGTCAGCATGAATACCATCGCTGCCGCCAGCAGTATCAGCATCATTCTCTTCATATGCTTCATCCTGTATTAATCCTCCGCCGCTTCCGGGATCCAGTTCCCGGCCTCATATTCCGCCTGGGCAAAATCCAGCAGTTCCCGGGCAAAGATCTCATATCCGTCGTCGTTCAGGTGGACCAGGCCGTCTCCGCAGTAAGCTGCCGGCAGCAGTCCGTCTTCCCCCTTCAGTCCTGCTGCCAGGTCCACATACCGGATCCCCAGGGCTTCACATTCCAGGCGCACCGTCTCATTCACCAGGTCAAACCGTTCCTGTGCGTCCTTCCCCTTATGGCTGCCCTGGACGAAATCCTTCGTCACCGGCATCTGGGAAATGATGTAGATCTGCGTGTCCGGGGATACGCTCCGGACCAATTCCGTCATCTCCCGCACATATCTTGCCGCCCGGTCGAACCCGGTCTCGTCCCGGCCGTGCCGCTTCAGCGTGTAGTCCGTGGTAAAGGCGTCATTCAGTCCTGCCAGCAAGAACAGCCGCCCGGGCTGTACCTTCTTTGCAATGGTGTAAAGCGTTACCTTGCTCCCGCCGTCGGTCAGGTGGGCGCCTTCGCTTTCCTCCAGCTTTTTGTATGTCACATAGCGGAACTTGTAGCTGTTGGCCGCCCGGAAATCGACTCCGGCGAAGTAATCCGGATCATCCTTCCGCTTTACCTTGACGAAATTCCGGAATTTGGCAACCTGCGAATCTCCCGCGAATACCGTATCGGTATAATAGGTCATCAGGATCCCGTCCGGCAGGCGCATAGCCGTATCCTCGGCTTCCCCGAAGTCCGCCGCGTCCGCGGCGGTTCCTGTCCCGCAGATCATTCCCGCAGCCAGGATGATCAGCAAAAGCAGTGCTGTTTTTCTCCTCATCATGGTCCCCCCGGATCCTCCTCGGTTTACCCGCTTATTTTACAAATCCCACTGCTTCCTTGTCAACCGGTGCAGGCTTTCAGCGAAGCTTTCAGCTTTTCGTACCGCTGCCGCTTTTCTTCCTTCCGGAAGTGTTCATCCCGGAACTGTTCCGGATTGCCTTCATAAGTCAGTCTCTGCCCTCCGAACTGTTCGCTGGTCAGGTCAAACACGCAGTCCCCGATCACGTTATAGCAGTGGAATCCTCCGTCCGGAAGCGGGATCCCGTAAACCTTTCCGCCAAAGATATCCTGAGCCAGGAACGCCGCGACCGAACACTGTCCCAGGGTCCGGTTGTCCTCGCTCCAGTCCCCGCGCATTCTCGGTGCGCATGTATCGGCGCACCAGAGATCCCACAGTCTATTGTACAGGTCCCTCGGCGTATGGATCCCCGGATAATCCTGGTTCTTTGCCGGTACCGTTGCTTCCTGCCATCCGTAAAAGCCATACGTGTCCAGCCGATAGATCCGGCTGTCCCCGCCGCGCCGGTCCTTCGCCGTCATCATATATACAGCACCGTATTTTTCGTACAGGCCCTCGTGGTCTGTGGAGATATAGACGATCTCTTTTCCCTCCGCCCGGGCCAGCTCCTTCACCCGGCTGATCAGCTTTCCCATGAGGCGCCGTCCCCTGAATTCCGGGAAGGTATATACAAAGCCGATCCACGGTGTCAGTTCCGTATCAGGGATGTCGTCCCGTTCCGCGCAGGTACAGAAGGCAGCCAGGCGGCTCCCGTCCGCCAGCAGCAGTACCTGCGACGAGTCGCCGTACAGTCCGCGGAACCGGTCCTCCCGCAGCAGTGTATGCAGATACTGTCCTGCGGTCCAGTCGCTTCCTCCGATCTGTCTCAGCCACCATTCCGGGTTCTTCGCCTCATAAAAGGACAGGATTTCCATGCGTTCCGTCCCCCTTTCCGCTCTCCTTTTTCTCCCTTTCGAGTCTAACTGATTCGTGGAAAAAACACAAGGGACAACACGCCCGAAAAACGGCGCTTTCCCTTGACTGCCAATGGTTCATCTGCTACAGTAACTCATGGCTTCCGTTTCCTTCCGGATGCGGAGAGTCAATCCTCCGCGAAAGGGAGTTCCTCATGCAGAAATCAGACCGTTCCGCAATGCTGGGCACCATGGAAATGACCCGGCTTGTTCCGAAGATCAGTATCCCGATCATGGCGTCCATGCTGATCCAGGCGCTGTACAATATCGTGGACAGCATCTTCGTTTCCCGCTTTGACCCCAACGGTCTTACCGCGGTTTCACTGGCTTTCCCCTTCCAGATGCTGATGATCGCCCTGTCCACCGGTATGGGCACAGGTATCAACAGCCTCGTCAGCCGCCGCCTGGGCGAACACCAGCCCAAACTCGCCCGCCAGGCGGCCTGGAGCGGTCTCCTTGTGGAGGGTTCCGGCAGCCTCCTGTTCATCCTGTTCGGCCTGCTGCTGGCCGGTCCTGTCATGCGCATGGTCGTTTCCGAAAACCTGGCCAATGCCGATTCGATCCTGGAAATGGGCACGAGCTATCTGACGGTCGTTACCCTGTTCTCCTCCGGCGTTTTCCTGGCTATCTATTTTGAGCGCCTGCTGCAGGCGACGGGCAACACCGTTCTCTCCATGATCACCCAGATGACCGGTGCCGTCACCAATATCATCCTGGATCCCATCCTGATCTTCGGATACCTGGGTTTCAGGCCCATGGGCGTACTCGGCGCCGCCATCGCCACCGTCATCGGCCAGTGGCTGTCCGCCGCGCTTGGTTTCATCTTCAACCAGTGGAAGAACCGGGAACTCCGGCTGAACCCGCAGGATTGCAGGATTCTCCGCCGGGACCTTTCCGGCATCCTGGCCGTCGGTCTCCCCAGCACCGTCATGCAGGCCATCGGCTCGGTCATGAACGTCGGAATGAACTCCATCCTCTCCGGCTTTGAGCAGTCCAACGCCGCCCTGAACGTCATGTCCGTGTATTTCAAGCTGCAATCCTTCATCTTTATGCCGGTCTTCGGCCTGTCCACCGGGATCATCGCCATCCTGGCCTACAATTTCGGTGCCCGCCGGAAGGAGCGGATTTACCGCTGCATCCGGGTCGCCCTGGCCTGGGCCATTGTCATTATGCTGGTCGGTACCCTGGTCTTTATGCTCTTCCCGGGTCAGATGATGTCCCTCTTCGAATCCGAAGCGGAATCCGAGCTCACTGCGCAGATGACGCAGATCGGCGTCGTCGCCATGAGAATCATCAGCTCCGGCTTCATCTGCGCGGCGATCGGCATCATCCTTTCCACCGTCTTTCAGGCGGTCGGTAAAGGCGTTTACAGCATGATCATGAGTATCTGCCGCCAGCTGGTCGTGCTCCTGCCCGTTGCATGGATCATCGCCCGGCTTACAGGGGATGTGTTCGCGGTCTGGTGGTGCTTCCCGATCGCGGAAATCGTAGCCCTGGGAATTTGCCTGTATTACTACCGGCGCTGCAACCGGAAAATGATCGCGGTCCTCTGAAAACAGTCTTGACATTTGTACGGTACCGAACTATAATGCAACTGTTCGGTACCGTATTTTTATGGAACGAATTACAGCGACTGTCGGAAAGGAGTCTGAACATGAATAAAGAGAATGATGTCATCCTGGCTGTCCTGAAGCTGTCCCGCGCCATGCGGCGCTGTACGCCTCCCCCGCCTCCGCCGGCCGGGCTTTCCGGTCCGGAAGGCCCCGGACCGGATCATCCGGGCCGTCCTGCTCCCTGCGCTCCGGCCGTCGGCCGCCTGCTGGCCTGTGTGGCTGAAAACCCGAACGTCTCTTCCCGCGATCTGTGCGAGATCCTGGACCTGCGCCCCTCCTCACTGAGTGAGATACTCACCCGCGCCGAAAGTGAAGGCTGGATCACCCGCACCGTGGATGAGGCGGACCGCCGGATCCAGCGGGTGAACCTTTCCTCCGCGGGAAGATCGTTCATCGAGCGGATGGAAGCAGCCCGGAAAAAGGACCTGGAACGGAAAACCGCCTGCTTCACGGAAGAGGAGAAGGCCCAGTTCTGCGCCCTGTGCGACAGGCTGAGCAGTCACCTGGAATCCCTGGCACTCGACCTGCCGGAATTCCCTCCGCGTCCGGAGCAGCCGCCCCGCAGGCCCCGCAAACCCTTCCCGCCGGGAGGAAAGATCAGGTGTTGACTGAAACGGCGGGCTGATTCGTCAGCCCGCCGTTCTGTTATTCAGTTTCAGGAAACTCAGGAGGGTTCTTCCTCTTCCCCGGTCGTTTCTTCTTCCTCCGGCAGGGTCATGACCTGCATCCGCGTCACCCGGAATCCATCCATCTCGGTCACTGTAAACTGGTGCTTTTCCAGTGTGAAGGAATCGCCCACCTCCGGCACCTTTTCCAGCATCTCGCTGGCCCAGCCGCCTACGGTATCTGCGTCATATTCGTTTTCCAGTCCGTATTTGTCCAGCAGTTCCTGCAGCTGCATGCTGCCGTCCACGATCAGGGTACCGTCTTCCTGCTCCACGACTTCCTCTTCCACTTCATCGTGCTCGTCGTAGATCTCGCCGACCAGTTCCTCCAGCACGTCCTCCATGGTCACGATACCTTCCGTACCGCCGTACTCATCCAGCAGGATCACCAGGTGGGTCTGGGAAGTCCTGAACTGCTTCAGCAGGTTGCTGATGGACAGGCTGGCAGGCGCGAAGACCGGCTCCTTCATGATCTCGGTGATCCGGTCGCAGCCGTCGTGGGTCATCTTGTAGAAATCCTTTTCGTTCAGGATCCCCACGATATGGTCCAGGTCTTCATGATACACCGGGATCCGGGAATACCAGGTCTTCCGGAAGAGGTCTGCCGCTTCCTCCAGCGAAGCCGTATCCTCAATGGCAGTCACGTCCACCCGCGGTGTCATGATATCGGCCGCGTTCTGGTCGTTGAACTCGATCGCGGAACGGATCAGCTCTCCCTCGTCCTCCTCGATGTCGCCTTCTGTCTGGGCTTCATCGATCATGGTCATCAGTTCTTCTTCGATCTGGGATTCTTCCTCTTCCGGCTTGATCAGTTTTGCCAGTCCCTTGCGGTACAGGGAAAACAGCCAGTCCAGCGGCTTGAGCAGCACCACGAGTACCCGCATTGCCGGAGCCACGGACATGGCAAACTTTTCAGGCTGCTGCTTGGCCAGCGTCTTCGGTCCCACTTCACCCAGAAAGAGTACCAGAACCGTCATCACCGCGGAAGCCACAGTGGCGCCGGCGCCTTCGGAAGTCCCCGTCAGGATACGCGTAAAAAGCACCGTCGCGATGGCGGTACCCGCAATGTTCACCACATTATTCCCGATCAGTACGGTTGTCAGCAGGGAGTCATATTTTTCGAGGAGCTGCAGTGCCAGCTGCGCCTTTTCCTTCCGCGGCCCCTCCACCGTCTTCAGACGGACGCGGTTGGAAGCGGAATAGGCCGTTTCCGTAGCGGAAAAGAAAGCAGACAGGATAATACAGAGAATCAGGGCAAGCCATAAGCCCATGAATACATTCAATCCTTTCGGTATAAGTCCGTGATTTACCAGTTCCGGAGCCCGGAACAAGGGAATTATAGCATGAGACCCCTTGCTTTGCAACAATCCCCGTGGTTGTGGATTCCCGCGGTCTGTGTTACAATACTTTTGTTATATACGTTTCCGGAAAATGATTGCATATCTGACCGGTCTGCTGTTCACTGATTTACCGTTTCTTTCCGAATGCAGGGAGTTTTCCCGGGGGAGGTGCAGGTCCATGAACACGCCGTTTCCGGATGGCCGGGCTGTTCGCTATGCCTGTGCCGTGCTGGCGGACTGCAGGATGGGAACGCTGCCGGTGGATCCCCTGGATCTGGCGTCCCGCGCCGGGATCGTGCTGATCCCCCTGTCGCAGATGGAAAACTATACCCTCTGGATTCCCTATGATATCGCCGATTTCCTGCGCATGACCTGTGCCGTAACCCTTTCCTACCCGGCTTTCTGCATTGTCTACCGGGATACCGGTGTCGAACCGGACCGTCTCCGCTTTGCCCTGTTCCATGAACTGGGCCATATCTTCATGAATCATTTCCGGGATTATCCCGAGCTCATGGGAGCTGCCCGCGGCGGGGACAGCGCGCTGGAGGCGGAGGCCGACGCTTTCGCCCTGAACCTGATGGCGCCGGTTCCCCTGGTGGATGTCATCCGTTACAACCGTCCCCGGCAGGCCAAAGCCTCCCTCTTCGGACTGAGCCGTTCCGCCTGGATGCGCCGGCTGGATACCATGGACCGGGACCGGGCTTTTGTGGATGAAGAGATGGCCAACGTCATCATCTATCTCTTCCATGATTTCCTGCTCGGCCGCCGCTGCACCGCCTGCGGCAAAACCTTTACCGACGAAAAGCAGGAGAACCGCTGTCCCTTCTGCGGAAGCACGGACCTGGAGTGGACGCTGTAAACCGGATATATAACAGCGGAACGGAGAAGTTTTCTCCGTTCCGCTGTTATTGTTTTCTCTCTTACAGGGCGTCAATATACCGGCAGGCAGCCAGCGCAGCCGTTGCGCCGTCTCCTGCCGCCGTCGTCAGCTGCCGTACGCTCTTGCTCCGGCAGTCCCCCGCCACAAAAACGCCGGGGGTTTTTGTCGTGCACTGCTCGTCACTGTCAAAATAGCCGTAGCTGTTCAGCTGCGCCAGTTCCTCGAATGCGCCGTTCTCCGGGATCAGCCCGATTGCGACAAACAGTCCGTCGCAGTCCACCGTCTCCCCTGCGCCGCCTTCCCGGGGTTCCACGGTCACGCCCCGCAGCTCCCCGCCTTCTGTCTCCAGGGCCGTGATCTTCACGCCTGTCCGTTTTTCAACGTTTTCACGCGCGAAGAGGATCTCCTGCAGCTTCTTTTCCCCGGTAAACTCCGGCAGATCCTGCAGCATAATCACCTTCGCGCATTTCCCGCTCAGCAGGATCGCTTCCTGCAGTGCGGAGTTTCCGCCGCCGGCCACGCATACGGTCTTCCCGGTGTAGAAATCCCCGTCACAGACCGCGCAGAAGCTGATTCCCTCACCAACCAGCTCATTCTCGCCCGGCAGGCCCAGCATCCGGTGCTTCACGCCCGTGGCGATGATCAGTGCCTTTGCCTCATGCGTTTTCCCGTCATCCGTGAAGACAGCCTTCGTGTTCCCCCTGTCTTCCACCCGGAGCACCTCCGCGAGATCCACTTCCGCGCCCTGGGCCATGACCTGGTCCAGCAGCGCGTCGGCGAATTCGTTGCCGCTCATCTGCGCCGTGCCCGGCCAGTTTTCCACCTTGGGGCTGTAGGTGATCTGTCCGCCGAATCCGTGCTTCTCCAGGATCAGGACGGATTTTCCGTTCCGCAGGGCATACAGTGCGGCTGTCATTCCCGCCGGTCCGCCGCCGACCACGATTACATCAACCATTTTATCCTCCCGAAACAGCTCTCGATAAAAGGGACGCTTTGCGTCCCTTTTGTCGAGGTATGGAACCTTTCTTCGTTATACAGCCTGGCGTGCGGTCAGCATGCCCTTGATCTCGGATACGCCCTTGAACTTCGTGTACTCGTCTCCGGCACCCAGCACCACCAGCGTCGGGGCCTGCTTCACGCCGTACTTGTTCGTCAGTTCCACGTTTTCCGTCGCGACAACCTTCTTGAAGAGGAATCCTTCCTTCTCCAGCAGGCTGATCGCCAGCTTGCAGTTCGGGCAGGTCTGGCTCACGAACAGCAGCGCGCGGGAGTTGCCGGCATTCTCCGGCTTCTTCCCGGCTTCAGGCTGCTCCGCGGGCGCTTCCGCCGCCGGCGCGGTGACCACGGGACCGGTATGGGTCAGGTGGGAATGACCGATGTCGTATACCTTCCGGTCCTTGAATTCCTGCGCCTTGCCGTCGTTCCAGTTCTGTACGGGACGGTAGTAACCGGTGATCCGGCTGTACACTTCCGTCTTTGCGCCGCAGTGGGGGCAGACATACTGCTCGCCGGTCAGGTATCCGTGGTCCTTGCACACCGAGTAGGTGGGACTCATCGTATAGTAGGGCAGCTTGTAGTTTTCCGCGATCTTGCGCACCAGGTTGGCCGCCGCCTTCCAGTCAGGCAGTTTCTCACCCAGGAAGGCATGGAAAACCGTACCGGAGGTATAGAGGGTCTGCAGCTCGTCCTGCACGTCCAGGGCGGAGAAGATGTCTTCGCTGTAGCCTACGGGCAGGTGGCTGGAGTTGGTATAGTAGGGCGTGCCGTTCATGTTGGCGGTCACGATGTCCGGGTACTGCTCCTTGTCATGCTTGGCAAAGCGGTAGGATGTGGATTCGGCCGGGGTGGCTTCCAGGTTGTACAGGTCTCCGTACAGTTCCTGGTAGTCGCTCAGGCGCTCCCGCATGTGGTTCAGCACGTCCTGCGCGAACTTCTGCGCTTCGGGAGTCGTCAGGTCCTTCTTCAGCCAGCGGGCGTTCAGCGCCGCTTCGTTCATGCCCACCAGGCCGATCGTGCTGAAGTGGTTGGCGAAGGTGCCCAGGTAACGCTTGGTGTAGGGATACAGTCCGCCCTCGAGGAGCTTCGTGATGACCGTACGCTTGGTTTTCAGGCTGCGGGCGGCAATATCCATCAGGCGGTCCAGCTGCCGGTAGAAGTCCTGCTCGCTGGCAGCTTCATAGGCCAGCCGGGGCAGGTTGATGGTCACCACGCCGACGCTGCCGGTGCTCTCACCGCTGCCGAAGAAGCCGCCGCTCTTCTTGCGCAGTTCGCGCAGGTCCAGACGCAGGCGGCAGCACATGCTGCGCACGTCGCTGGGTTCCATATCGGAATTGATGTAGTTGCTGAAGTAAGGCGTGCCGTACTTGGCGGTCATCTCGAACAGCAGCTTGTTGTTCTCGGTCTCGGACCAGTCGAAATCACGCGTGATGGAATAGGTGGGAATCGGATACTGGAAGCCGCGGCCGTTGGCGTCGCCTTCGATCATGATTTCGATGAAGGCTTTGTTGACCATATCCATTTCCTTCTGGCATTCCCCGTAGGTGAAGTCCATATCCTTCCCGCCCACGATGGCCGGCAGGTTTTCCAGGTCCTTCGGGCAGGTCCAGTCCAGCGTAATATTGGAGAACGGTGCCTGGGTGCCCCAGCGGCTGGGGGTGTTTACGCCGTAGATGAAGCTCTGGATGCACTGTTTGACTTCCTTCTGGCTCAGGTTGTCCACCTTGACAAACGGCGCCAGGTAGGTATCAAAGCTGGAAAACGCCTGGGCGCCGGCCCACTCGTTCTGCATGATACCCAGGAAATTGACCATCTGGTTGCACAGCGTGGACAGGTGGCCGGCGGGAGAGCTGGTAATCTTCCCGGGCACGCCGCCGAGGCCTTCCTTGATCAGCTGCTTCAGGCTCCAGCCCGCGCAGTAGCCGGTCAGCATGGACAGGTCATGAATATGGATCGCGGCGCTGCGGTGCGCGTCAGCGATCTCATTGTCGTAGATTTCACTCAGCCAGTAGTTGGCCGTGATGGCGCCGGAGTTGGACAGGATCAGTCCGCCCACGGAATAGGTCACCGTGGAGTTTTCCTTCACACGCCAGTCGTTGATGCGCAGGTAGTTGTCCACCAGGTCTTTATAATTAAGGAGAGCGGAATTGACGTTGCGGACTTTCTCGCGCTGTTTGCGGTACAGGATATAGGCTTTGGCCACGTCGGCATAGCCGGCTTCGGAAAGCACCTTCTCCACGCAGTCCTGGATGCTCTCGACGGAGATCTTTCCGTCCCGGATCAGCGGTTCATATTCCGCGGTGACCCGGAGGGCCAGCATGTCGATGACGCTGGGATGATACTGTTTTTCCAGCGCTTCAAAGGCTTTGGTGATAGCTTTCGAGATCTTGCTGATCTCAAATTCTGTGACTTTACCGTCACGTTTTACAACCTGATACATATTTTTCCGCTCCCTGTTTTTTGTTTTTCTGAATGATCCGGAGAACGCAGATTGCCCTCTCCGCGTGCTTGTCTACTATAGCACGCGGAGAGAGCAAAAGTCAATATGTAGTAAATGTTATTTTCTAAATTAACTATATCTTGTGTCCTGTAACTTTTTTCAGTCGACTCCCCTTAACTCTGCGGAAGGCACATAAACCCTTGCAATCTCCAGATACCGGCGCATTTCATCGTCCGAAGGCGCGTGGAATCCTTCGAAAGGAACGGTATCCCGGTCCGTGAATTTCTGCAGGTAATACCGCTTTGCTCCCCGGATCCATTCCCCGATCCCGCGGAAGGAATCCCCGTCATGGAATTCCGCGATCGTTGTCGTCCGGAACTCGTAATCCGTCCGGCCCTCCGTCAGCAGGGAGACGCTTTCCCGCACCGGAGCCAGGTCCATGCTTTCCAGTCCTGAGGTAACCGCGTACCGTTCCGGATCGTTTTTGATATCCATCGCCACATAGGATACAAGCCCCAGGTCGATCAGCCTCCGCAGGCGCTCCGGATGCGTGCCGTTGGTATCCAGCTTCAGCGGGTATCCCAGGTCACGGATCTTTTCCGCCAGCGTCACGAGCTCCTCACCGCGCAGCAGGGGTTCGCCGCCGGTGACCGCAACACCTTCCAGCAGGCCTTGCCGTTTTTTCAGGAATGCCAGCAGCTCTTCGTCGTCCATCACCGCCGGGGCGGTGCCGTCGATCAGCTCCGCGTTATGGCAGAAAGGACACCGCAGGTCGCATCCGCCGAGGAATACCGTACAGGCCACCCGGCCCGGAAAGTCAAGCAGGGTCATTTTCTGCAGTCCGTGGATCTTCATGATGGTTTCCTCCGTTTTCACTCCTTCAATTTTATGTATCCTTCCCTTGCCCGTCAACCCTGACGTGATGTATACTCTTCCGGAAAAGGCGTTGTCTGCAAGGATCCCGCCGTTTCATGACTGTAAATTGTGAATGATGAATTCATCATTGATCCGGAGGATCCCCATGACCATCTTCAACGCAACCCTCAGCAATGTCCTCCTGACCCTGCTGTACCTGCTTCCCGGTTTCCTGCTCTGTAAATGCCGGAAAGTCCGCACAGAGCACCTGAGCAGCATCAGCGTCATCCTGCTCTATGTCTGCGGGCCCGGGATGTTCCTCAACGCGCTGACCGCGCTTGACTATTCACCGCAGAAAACCATCCGGATGGGATTGTTCCTGGTTTTCTCCCTGGTCGGCGAGATCGCGCTGATGCTCCTGATTCTCCTCCTGCTCGGCAAAAGGAGGAAGGAATTCGGTTATCGCATGCTGTCCATTGCCTCCGTCATGGGCAATGTCGGTTTCTTCGGCATGCCGGTGGTCCGCGCCGTCTTCCCGGACGCACCGGAAGCCGCCGTCTACTCCTGCGTGTTTATTACTTCCATGAATATCCTTGCCTGGACCGTCGGCGTCTTCACCGTGACCGGTGAAAAACGCTACATCTCGCTCCGTTCCGCTTTCCTGAATCCCTCGGTGCTGGCGGTTACGGCAGGCGTGATCCTGTATCTCCTCCGGGCGAAAAACTGGCTGCCGGGACTGTTTCAGGACGGATTCCGGGTCATCGGGACCACCTCCACGCCGCTGAGCATGATCGTTCTCGGGATCCGGCTTGCCGCCATGGATCCCCGGAAGCTTTTCACCACGCCGCTGGTCTGGCTGGTCTCCGTCGGGAAGCTCCTGGTCTTCCCGCTCTTCTGCTATGCGCTGACGCTTCCCTTCCCGCTGGATCCGGTGTTCCGGGGCAGCATCCTGATCCTGGCTGCCGCACCGTGCGCAAGCATCCTGCTGAACCTGGCGGAGATCCATCACAACGGCCAGGAGCTGGCTGCCAACTGTGCCCTGCTCACCACGCTCCTCAGCGTCGTCACCATTCCGCTGCTGAGCCTGCTGCTTTGATCCCGTATATGAAAACAGGCGCGGTTTCTGCACCGCGCCTGTTTTTTCATACATTTTAATACGTGCCGTAAATCGCCCTGTACTGGGTGGGTGTACATCCTTTTTTCTCCCGGAACACCCGGTTGAAGGTCGCGACCGAACCGAACCCGCTTTCGATGGCCACCTCCCGCATGGGGATGTTGCTCCGGATCAGCAGGTCCATGGCGACCTGCAGCCGCTTCTGGCACAGGTAATCCTTGAAGGAATAACCGGTCTGCTTTTTGAACGAACGGGAGAAATAATAACGGCTGAAACCGGCAAACTCCGCCACGTCGTCCAGGGAAAGCTCTTCGCGGAAATGGGTATTGATATATCCCATGGCTGCGGTGATGACTTCCGAATCCACGCTCCTGGATGTATCGCGCTGCCGCACTCTTGAATTCAGCAGGTAATGCTGCCCCAGGATCGCGTAAACCCGCAGGAGGTAACCGTAGCAGTCCGTATTCCACATCATGTCGCCCCGGTCGTAGATCGCCTGGGCTTTCAGCAGCGTCTCCCGGATCCGGATATGCGCGTCCGATCCGTCGTGCAGATAGAACGGCCGGTTGAACTGGCGGAGAGCGACCTTGACATCCCGCATCGCATAGATCATATCCGGCTCAAACAGGAACAGGTAACGGCTGCTGCCTTCCCCCATGTTCAGGGAGTGCGGGATATCCGGTGAGAGGATCAGGATCTCGCCCTTGCGTACGTGATAGATCGTATCCTGCACCATGTAATCCACCACGCCTTCCAGCGTCAGGCAGATCTCCACGGCGGAATGCTCATGGTTCTCGTACCGCCAGGGGACGTCAGAGTACCAGATCCGCAGGGAAGAATCATCCGGATACGTCACGTACTCGCGTTTTCCCTGCATGACACGGAAACCGTCTTCATAACGTTTTTCTCTGATTTCGGAGTTGATGCTCCGCGGCTCCGACATGTTCCACCCCTTTCCGGTATTCTTTATGAAAACCAGTTAAGTCTGTATTATTTGTGTTATATGTGTCAGTCCAGATCGCTCTTGGCGGTTCCGGAGGACAGGATCGCCAGGCCGAGGCCCAGGCCCAGGAAGCCGAAGATCAGCATCACGGAACGCCAGGTGATCGAGAACATGCAGAATTTCTCCCAGGTGGACAGATGCGTCACGTCGCTGTAGAGGCCGTAGCTTGTGACATCTTTCACAAAATCCGCTTCGATCTTTTCCTTCAGTTCTTCGGAGCCTTCCTTCATGCCGCCCTTGACCAGTTCCGCTTCCATGGATTCATATTTCTTTGTCAGGCCTTCCAGCACGCGCATACGGCCGGTCAGCGTCGTGTCCGTCATCTTCTTGACCAGCTGGACAAAGGTATCGGACCTCGGGTGTTCGGTCTCGGAAGCTGCGCCGTCTTCAGGCCCGTCCGGGAAGGGCATTTCCGAAATGGCATAGAGTTCACTCAGCTGGTCGGGGCTGATGGATTCCACCCGGCCCTGGTTCGCTGTGATGATTCCGAGAATGGATGTGGCCGTGGCAAGCAGGCACACCACGCTGAGAATGATTCCAATCGCTTTTTTCACGCTTCTACAACCCCTTTCCCGTTAACCCTTGACAGATCCCAGCGCCATGCCGGTAACGAAATACTTCTGCAGGAAGGGATATACCACCAGGATCGGTACGGTGGACACAACGGTGATCGCTGCGCGGATCGTGATCGGCTCCGTCTTGGAGGCGACCTTCAGCGCGTCCGCGGAGGTGTTGGCCGCGTTGGAGTTCTGGCCGGCGGTCAGGATCTTCATCTGCAGGAGGTACTGCAGGGTCTTGGGGTCCTTCTGGCCCGCATTGTACAGGCGCGTGTCGAACCAGCTGTTCCAGCTGCCGACCGCCACGAACAGTGCGACCGTCGCGAGCACCGGGGTGCACAGCGGGAAGATGATCTTCCAGTAGATCCGGAAATCGCCTGCGCCGTCGATACGCGCGGATTCGACCAGTGCGTCCGGAAGTCCTGTGATGTAGGTCCGGATCACGATCATGTTGAAGCACGACAGCATGGTCGGTATGATGTAGACCCAGTAGGTATGGGCCAGGTTCAGCGTCCGGGAGATCAGCAGGTACGTCGGGATCAGACCTGCGTTCACGTACATGGTCAGCACCATGACGGTTGTGATGAACTTGCGCAGCACGTATTCCTTACGGGACAGCGCAAACGACAGCATGCCGGTCAGCAGCAGGTTCAGAATGGTGATGATCACCGTCTTGGACGCTGACACCCAGGCCGCGTCAAAGATCTCATCCTTGGAAAGAATATTGTCGTAACTCACCATGCTGAACTTCCGCGGCACGACGCCGATGCCGCCGCGCAGCGCGTCTGTACCGTCGTTGAAGGACGTCGCCAGGGTATTCAGCACAGGATAAACGGTCACGATCATCAGCAGGATCAGGATGATCACGTTGAAGATCGGGAAGCCCAGGTCCCGCTCATAGCGGAAGAAGTAGACCAGCGCAAAGGCCAGGATGCCCAGCAGCGCCAGGGCTGCATACTGCACGGTCCGGTGGGTATTCGTGCTGTCCGTCATCTTCGGGATGGTGACCGTCCGGGCCGCGTCTTTGCTATCCGTATAGCTGAACTTCTGGTCGGATGCTTCGCCCTGGACCGTTTCCTCATCGATCTCTTCTCCGTCTGCGGGCATGATCATCGGGCCTTCACGGACCAGCTTGTCCTGCATGGTGTCCATCTGGATCGTGGTGTACACGATCAGTGCCACCATCACCAGGCCGAGGAGGAGCGCCAGGTAACGGATCGCCTTTACAGTGCCTTCCGGCTTTTTATGCATCTTGCTGGATTTCAGCGTATAGGCATAAGCTCCGGCTGCCGCGAACATCAGCAGGATCGCTCCGAGTCTGGCCAGGCGGTAGCTGCTCTTGGTATTTTCCGCTTCACTCAGCTCGCCGTCTGTTCCGCGGCGCAGGCGGATGCTGGTCGTTCCCAGCTTTTCAAACTGGATGAACTCCATGTTTTCAAATGCTTCCGCCGCTTTTTTATTTTCTTCATCAGTTCCCCTGTTCAGCCAGTCCAGGTTCTCCATGGTGTTCAGCTGAACCAGGCCGGATCCCTCGACCGCGCTGATGCACTTTTTGATCTCATCATCGCTGGCCATCGTGATCCAGATACTGTTATTTCCGATCGTTTCCAACGCAAGGAAGCGTCCTTCGCCGATCGCCTTTTCATATTCGGCGATTTCGCTTTCCGGGCACATCGTCACCCAGTAGTTTTTGGAGACGACGACCTTTTCTGTCAGGATCAGGCGCTTTCCGTTTCCGTCATAAACCGGGGATTCGGCAAAACGGATCGATTTCGCGCCTTCCGCTTCAATGCGCTCCGCCCGTACCGCATCCTGCAGTACAAGCGCTTCTTCATTGATGGCCACACCGTTGGACGCACGGTTTCCGGCGATAAACATCACGATGAAGATCGCCAGGACCAGTACGACTGCCGCAGTTACGCAGAACCGCAGCTGGCCGGGAGCCATCCGGTATCCTTTCCTCAGGTTTTCCGGAATATCCCGGATCCCTTTTTTTCTTCCGAACGTGGTATTGGGGGTTGCCCCGTTCATTGTGCTCATACGTACACCTTCCTCGTCTTCCGGTTTGTGTTCCGCCGGCGCGCCTGCTGCACGCCGGTCCGTCAGATCAGCGTATCCTCATCCAGTGCCTTGGCTGTCATATTCGCAATGATCAGCAGGACGATGGCAACCACGCTCTTGAACATACCGGCTGCTGTGGCAACGCCGATATCCAGTTTCTCTGTGCCGTACTTCAGCACGAAGATGTCAATGGTGCTGGCCACATCGTAAACGACGCCGCGGCCCAGCAGGTACTGGATCTCGAATCCGGCTTCCATCAGGTGGCCGATATTCATGATCAGAAGGATGACGAAGGTGGATTTGATACCGGGCAGCGTCACATGGAGGATCCTCTGCAGGCGTCCTGCACCGTCGATCGCTGCCGCCTCATACAGACAGGGGTCAATGGAAGTCATGGCGGAGATGTAGATGATCGTGTTCCAGCCGACTTCCTTCCAGACATTGATGATACCGACCAGCCACCAGAAATACTTCTTGTCGCCCAGCCAGAAGACATCTTCCTTGATCAGGCCGAGGCCTCTCAGGATGTCGTTCAGCGGGCCGTTGGTGGCAAAGATGTTCTGCGCGATACTGACGACAACGATCATGCTCAGGAAGTGAGGCAGGTATGTCACCGTCTGCACCGTACGCTTGAATGCTTTGCTGCGCAGTTCGTTCAGCAGGACTGCCAGCAGGATGGAGGACACCGTACCGAATACCAGGTTGATCACACTCATGGCGAATGTGTTCCGGATACTCAGCAGGAAGTCTGTTTTGACCAGCGGATCGTTAAAGAGGAAATTAAAGTTCCCCAGGCCGATCCAGGGAGCGTTCCCCGTCGCCAGCGCGCTTTTGCTTGAATAATCCTTGAACGCTTCCAGCCATCCCCACATCGGGGCATAGTTGAACAGCAGGACGTACAGAAGCATCGGCACGGACATCAGCATCAGCTGCCATTGGCTTCCCAGCGTTTTGGACAATCTCGATTTCCGCGTCGGCTTATAGGCCAAACTGGACATACGGTGACAACTCCCTTCTCAAAAAAGCCCAGGGGAGAGATTGACCTCTCCCCTGGTCAGGATTAAAACCCCTGATTATTCACCGAGGACTTTCGCAGCTTCGGCAACTACAGCTTCCTGCATGTAGGCTTCGAAGGCCTGCGCGGACGGTCCGATTTCTTCAACGAACGCATCCCACTTGGCGTCGAACTCGGCGGGATCGCACATGATCAGCTCGGGCAGCCGCTGATCCTGCACCTGCAGGAACTTGGTGTGCTCGGTGTCCACGGGATCGTAGTTGATCTGCCAGGCTTCTCCGTAGGGAGCCAGCTCGATCGGCGGGTTGACGAAGTCACCGAACTTCTGATAGCCGTAGGCGCTCAGGAATTCCTTGTCATAGTCGTTCATCAGACCGAACAGGATCTCGGGCTGGTTGCCGGGCTCCCAGCAGTTGCCAGCGGTGATGACCTGGTCGCCGATCGTGATGTCGTTCATGATGTAGCCCTGCTTCTTGGGGCTGTTGGTGAAGATACCGTCAGCCTTGTTCTCCAGCTTCCAGGTGCTGTTGGACAGGTTCGCATACTGTTCTTCGGTCATCAGCAGGCGGCCGTCTTCGATGTAATAATCTTCGCCTTCGATACCCCAGTTGAAGAGGATCTGCCACTCATCGGACAGCATTTCTTCCCACATCGCAACGATGCGCTCGGGGCACGCGCAGTTCACGGAGATACCGAAGCCGCGGCGGACGTTCGGCAGGCCACCGTTGACATAGTGCTCTTCGATCGCGGCGCCGTTCACATATTCAGGATCGTACACCAGGCCGAGGGCAACATAGGTGTTCTCATACATCTTGGCATCGGTCAGAGCCTGAGTGGCAGTGCCGAAGTCCCAGGTCTGGTCGAACATGCCCAGGACAGTGCCGCTGGACAGCTTGGCAATGTAGGCATCGTAGCTGTCAGTGAAGGTGCTGGGATCGATCAGGCCCTTCTGGAACGCTTCGTTCAGCTTCTGATAGTAGGCCTTGGCATAGGGCTTGTCGATGAAGGTTTCGGTCTTGAAGGCCACAGCGGGATCGTTGCCGGTCACTTCGTAGTTCTGGTCGGTCACGCAGATGTACACTTCACCGTCGTTCGGGCGGCCCATCAGGTGCTGCACGGGGTTGATCAGGCAGAAGTGACGCCAGTCTTCGCACAGGATGGCGAAACCGGTGTAGGGATTGCCGTTCGCATCGGTGGGGTTGGCATCGATGAAGTTGGCGATCAGGTCGAAGTACTCATTCAGGGTCTTGATCTGGGGATATCCGGCCCAGGCCAGAACCTGCTTCTGCACGAAGAAGGCGGGGCCATTCACAGCGTTGACAATCTGGTCGCCGTCAGCAAGGCCGTAGTTGGGAATGATGTACAGCACGTCGTTGCCGTCCGCATCCTTGTCGATCAGGCGGGCCTTCTGGGGCTCGATGTGCGCCCACAGACGGGGGGTCTTTTCGGGGGACACATAGTCCAGCAGGTTGATCAGGGCACCGCCGCTGATGATCAGGTCAGCGCTGTTGCCGCCGCAGAACAGGTCCGGATAGTCCTTGTTCGCGATCTTCAGACCCAGGGTCTCGTCCAGGTTGCCAGCGAGATATTCAAACTCGAAGGTAACGCCGAACTTTTCCTCGATCATGGCATAGATCTTGTTGTCAGCAGCGGGGGCATCGCCCGGATCGCCGATGAAAACAGTCAGGGTGACGGGTTCGAGGGCTTCGCCTTCAGCCATCACCGCGGGGACCAGCGCCAGCACCAGAGCCAGAGCCAGCACAGCAGCCAGAAGTTTCTTCATGGTATTCTCCTCCATTTTGTTTTTTATGGCACAACAGTGCCCTTTGAGCACATTATGTACAAAATGTACGTACTTTCACAATGGCAGAAAAGGTCATTTCTCCTCAATTATTGCCACTATATTGATCAGGTATTGCATGTTTATTTGCAAACGATTACACACATGCATCATTCTTTGCTCCCTGCGCTCGCTTTATTTTACAATGTTTCGACGCCTTTTACGGTTTTTCCTCCTCATTTTTTGCGCAACAAAAAATAAGATGCTCTTGACGAGCATCTTAATGCAAAAAACGATTATGATTCTGCGGAGCCGTTGTAATTATTGCCTTCGGGCCGCTTTGTCAGAGGAGTTTCTTTCTCATTTCCTCCGGTGTCAGCGGGGACAGGTCCGCAGGGGCAATATCGAACAGCGTTTTGCATCCGAAAATGCCGCGGCTGTTCATCCGGCCGATTGCACGCGCGCAGGCCACCAGCACGGAAGCCGTGAACTCAGGATTGGAATCCAGCTTCAGGGAGAATTCCATCACATGCCTGTGTTTTCCGCCTTCGCCGGTGGATCCGCTGCGGATCACCTGCCCGCCGTGGGGCAGCTCGGCATGGTTCTGCTTCATTTCCTCCGCGGTGATGAAAGTTACCGTAGTGTCATAGTCGGCGAAATAGTTCGGCATTTCCTTGATCTGCTTTTCAATCAGGTCCCTGTCCGCGCCTTCTTCGGCAACGACATAGCATTCCCGGGTATGCTTCTGCCGGGTGGACAGATCCGGGTTTTCCCCGCTGCGGGCGCTTTCCAGCGCCGCGGGGACGGGAACGGTATACTGCCGCGCGTCCTTCACGCCGGGGATCCGGCGGATCGCGTCGCTGTGGCCCTGGCTGACGCCCCGGCCCCAGAAGGTATAATCCTTGCCTTCCGGCAGGACGGTATTCATGTACAGGCGGGCCAGGGAAAACAGGCCGGGATCCCAGCCGGCGCTGATCAGGGCTGTATGGGCCGTGGTCATAGCCGCCTGTTCCACATTCGCAAAATGCTCCGGTATCCGGGCATGCGTATCAAAGGAATCGATCACGCTGAAATGCTTCGCCAGCATCGGCGTCATTTCAGGCAGGTCGGTCGCGCTTCCGCCGCAGATGATCATCACGTCGATCTCCGCCTCGAAATCCTCCACGAGCGCCGCGGAATAGACCGGAATACCGGTCACAGTCTTCACCGTCGCAGGATCCCGCCGGGTGAACACGCCCACGATCTCCATATCAGGATTCTGGCGGAGCGCCGCTTCCACGCCGCGTCCCAGGTTGCCGTATCCGTAAATACCGATCTTCATCTGGTCATCCTTCTTTCAGCAAATCTTTCATATCATACATCCCCGGCGTTTTCCCGACAAGGAAAGCGGCCGCTTTCAGGCTTCCCTCCGCAAAAACGCCGCGGCTGAATGCCTCATGCTTCAGGGTGATCCGCTCGTTCTGCGTGCCGATCATCACCTCATGCACGCCCACAATATTGCCCATCCGGACGGCATGGATCCCGACTTCGTCCTTCGTGCGTTTTCCCTGTCCGCTCCTTCCGCAATTGGCTTCCGCGGCAGGCCGGACTTCCTTCACGGCGTTGAACAGCGCCAGGGCAGTTCCGCTGGGCGCGTCAAGCTTCCGGTCGTGGTGCTGTTCCACAATCTCGATCTCTCCGTCCGGGTACAGCGCTGCCGCCCGTTTCACAAGGTCAGTCAGCGTTGCGATCCCCAGGCTGTAGTTGGCCGCCAGGAACACCGGGATCTTTTCCGCGGCTTCCCGGATCCGGATCTTTTCCTCTTCCGTCTGTCCCGTCGTGGCTAGCACAACCGGCAGCTTCCGCCCTTCTGCGAAATCGAGCAGTTCCTTCGTCGCGCTGTGATGGCTGAAATCGATGATCACGTCCGCTTCCGCTTTGCATTCCGCAAAGCTCTTCACACAGATGCCCTCGGACGCGGGGATCATCATGTCCACGCCGGCCACGATCTCGCAGTTCTCCGCCGCCTCGGCGCAGGTGCGGACCTCCCGGCCCATATGTCCGGTATACCCCGTCAGGATGATCCTCATGCCAGTCCCTCCGTGTTCAGTCCCTGTGCGCGCATCAGCTCCAGGAGCTTCTGCCGGTTTCCGTCTTCCATCTCCACCAGGGGAAGACGCAGGATATACTTTCCGAAGCCCATGGCCGCACAGGCCGCCTTCACGGGGATCGGGTTGGTCTCGATCATCATCTGGTTCATCAGGCTCAGCAGCCGCAGCTGGATCTCCGCCGCGCCTTTCACATCACCTGCGAAGAACTTCCGGCACATCTCCGCCATCTCGCCGGGCACGATGTTCCCTACTGTGGAGATCACACCTTTTCCGCCCAGGCTCAGGATCGGGACGGTCTGGTCGTCGTTGCCGGAATACACGTCCAGCTTGTCGCCGCACAGTTCCAGTTCCTTCGCCACCTGGCTGATGTTGCCGCAGGCTTCCTTCACCGCCGCGACCCGATCATGATCCGCCAGCGCTTTCAGCGTTTCAGGCAGCATGTTCAGGCCCGTCCGGGACGGAACATTATAAAGGATGCAGGGCACACTGCTCGCGTCCGCGATCGCGCTGAAGCTGGCGATCAGGCCCCGCTGCGTCGTCTTGTTGTAATAGGGCGTGACCAGGAGGACCGCGTCCGCGCCGGCCGCGCAGGCAGTCTTCGTCCGCTCGATGGCATGGGCGGTATTGTTGGAGCCCGTTCCCGCAATGACCGGAACCCGCCCGGCAATCCGTTTCACGCAGAAGCGGATCAGTTCCTCATGCTCCCGGTCTGTCAGGGTGCTGCCTTCTCCGGTGGTGCCTGCCGCCACGATGGCGTCAATGCCCTTCTCCACCTGAAAGTCGATCAGTCGTCCCAGCGCTTCATAATCCACGCCCGTTTCCGTCATGGGGGTGATGACCGCGGTACCGGCGCCGGTAAATACTGTGTTCTTCATTCCAATCCCCTTCTGCCATATCCGTATTGTTGGCCTATTTTAACATATTCTGCCGGTTCCTGTTGTTTTTCGGATGTTTTGCTCAGTTCCACATTTCTTCCATGGCTTGCACCAGCATGGCCAGGTCCTTCGTACCGGCCGTCTCGTACAGGGAATGCATCGCCAGCTGTGCCAGGCCGATATCCACGCTTTCCACGCTCACGTGCGATGTGGAGATGTTCCCGAGCGTGGATCCGCCCGCCATGTCGGAACGGTTGGCAAAATGCTGCACCGGAACCCCGGCCTTTTCGCAGATCAGCGCGAAGCGCGCGGATGACAGGGCGTCTGTCGTGTATTTCAGGTTCGCGTTGTGCTTGATCACGATCCCGCCGTTCATGACCGGCCGGTTCTGCCGGTCGGATTTTTCCGGATGATTCGGATGCACCGCGTGGGCATTGTCCGCGGACACCAGGAAGCTCCCGGCCATCGCAGCCCGGATCTCCCCGTCGGAAGCGCCCAGCGCGAACCCCAGCCGTGTCAGCGTGTCATACAGGAATCCGGAATCTGCGCCCTGGCGGCTGCCGGATCCCACTTCTTCGTTGTCAAATACGGCGCAGACATTCACCGCGTCCCGGGCAGCACTCCGCGTCAGCGCGGTCATGCAGGCCCATGCGCATTCCAGGTCGTCGATCCGTCCGCAGGAGAAATACGCGTCGTCCGCGCCCCAGACGCTGGCGTTCTGGCGCCCGTACAGGAACAGGTCGTGACTGAGGATCCGGTCTTCCTCTACACCGGCAGCCGCCGCGATTTCCCGCATCAGCCCGCCGGCGTTCTCCGCGCTGCCGTACACAGGGAGCATATCCATCTGCGGGTCAAACCTGTATCCGTCGTTAACCTGCCGGTTGAAATGAATCGCCAGGCTGGGGATCAGCAGCGTGTCCCGGTCCAGGTTCACCAGTCTCGTCGAAACGCCGTCAACGTCGCGTACAGCCAGGCGTCCGGCCACGGAAAGCGGCCGGTCCATCCAGGTGCTCATGATCATCCCGCCGTATTTTTCAACGTTCAGACGGACATAGTATTCTGTTTTGTCCTCGAACTTCTCTTTCAGCTTGAAGGCCGGGGAATCGCTGTGGGCTGCGGCGATCCGGAAAGAAGCAAACCCGGTTTCCGGTACCTCAAAAGCGATCACGGCTGAATCGTTCCGGCAGACATAATACTTTCCGCCCGCGTCCACCAGCCACGGATCCGTTTCTTTCAGTTCTGCGAATCCGGCCTTCTCCAGCATTCCCTTTAAGTTCTCCGCGGCATGAAACGCCGTCGGCGACTGTTCTGCGAAATTCAGAAACTGTTCCAGAAGATCCATGATCCCTGTCCCTCCTTGCCTGTTATGGAAACAGGCGGACGGTTATCCCGTCCGCCCGTCTTATGAAGCGTTGTTCAGCGTCAGTGCCGATGTCAGCACCGTAACCTGATCCTTATCCACGGTCAGCAGGCCTTCTTCAATAACGCCTTCCTTCCGTTCTCCTTCTGCTGTGAGGATCACACAGTTCCCGCGGACTACTGCCGTCACGAAGGGAATATGTCCGGCCATGATCGCCAGGTCGCCTTCGGTTCCCCGCAGGATCAGCATTTCCGCGTCCCCCCGGAACAGGTCCCCGTCCGGAGAAGAAATGAGCAAAGGAAAAGTACTCACGCCTTGCCGCCTTTCTTCGCCTTTTCGACCGCTTCGTCAATCGTGCCGACAAAGAGGAAGGCGCTCTCCGGCAGGTCATCGTGTTTGCCCTCGATGATCTCGCGGAAGCCGCGGATCGTTTCGCTCAGCGGTACATACACACCGGGCAGGCCGGTGAACTTTTCGCTGACGAAGAACGGCTGGCTCAGGAAGCGCTGGATCTTCCGGGCCCGGCTGACCAGCAGCTTGTCTTCTTCCGCCAGTTCATCCATACCCATGATGGCGATGATATCGATCAGCTCGTTGTAGCGCTGCAGGATCCGCTGCACCTCACGGGCAATCCGGTAATGCTCCTCGCCCAGCACTTCAGGGTTCAGGATCCGGCTTGTGGAATCCAGGGGATCCACGGCGGGATAGATACCCATGCTCGCGATGGAACGGCTCAGAACCGTCGTGGCGTCCAGGTGCGCGAAGGTCGTGGCCGGCGCCGGGTCGGTCAGGTCGTCCGCGGGGACGTATACAGCCTGTACGGAAGTGATGGAGCCCTTGTGCGTGGAGGTGATCCGCTCCTGCAGGAGACCCATCTCCGTGGCCAGCGTCGGCTGGTAACCGACGGCGGATGGTACGCGGCCCAGCAGCGCGCTCACCTCGGAGCCCGCCTGGGTGAAACGGAAAATGTTGTCAATGAACAGCAGAACGTCCTGGTTCTCCTGGTCACGGAAATATTCCGCGACAGTCAGGCCGGCCAGTCCGACGCGCATACGTGCTCCCGGCGGTTCGTTCATCTGTCCGTAGACCAGCGCCGTATTGGAAAGCACGCCGCTTTCCTTCATTTCGAAGTAAAGGTCGTTGCCCTCACGGGTACGCTCGCCCACGCCCGTGAACACGGACAGGCCGCCGTGCTGCTTGGCAATGTTGTTGATCAGTTCCATGATCATAACAGTCTTGCCGACGCCGGCGCCGCCGAACATACCGATCTTGCCGCCCTTGGCATAGGGGCAGATCAGGTCGATAACCTTGATGCCTGTCTCAAGGATCTCCGTGGAGGTGCTCAGCTCCTCATACGTCGGAGCGGGACGGTGGATATCCCAGCGCTGCTCAGTTTCAACAGGCGGACCGTCGTCCACAACATCACCCAGCACGTTGAAAATGCGTCCCAGGGTTTCCCGGCCGACCGGCACGCTGATGCCTTTGCCGGTGTCCGTCGCGGTCACGCCGCGCTGCAGGCCGTCCGTGGAACCCATTGCGATGCAGCGCACCGTATTATCTCCGATGTGCTGCGCCACTTCCACCGTCAGGGTTTTCTCCCCGATGGGAAGCGTCAGCGCATTATAGATCGGAGGCAGATAATCCTCTCCGAAGCGGACGTCCACCACAGGGCCCATAACCTGGGCCACAATACCGGTGTGTACCTTGTTTTCCATGCTCTTACTCTCCTAATCAACTATTCCCTGAACACTCATGATTAATCACAGCCCGCATTCCGCAGCCTCAATCGTCGCGACTCCCCACCGGGGAGATCGCTCGTTTCGGCTGAGAGCCGGCTTTAAGAAATTTCCGCCACCGGCGGTCTTAAAGCCCGCTCCCCGCGACGATCTCGGTAATTTCCTGCGTGATGGAATTCTGACGTGCCCGGTTATACTGCAGCTGCAGCCGGTCGATCATTTCCTGCGCGTTCTTGCTTGCGGAATCCATGGCCATTCTCCGGGCTGCCACTTCGCTGGCGAAGCTTTCCCGGATGCAGGCACTCAGGATACCGCTCACATAGGTCGGCACCGCGGCGTTCAGGACGGTCTGTTCATCCGGCTCGAATACCGGATCCCCGCCTTCCGCCTTTTCTGTCTTTTCCAGGGGAAGCACCCACAGGATTGTGGCTTCCTGGCTCATCATGGATTTATAGCGGGTATAGAGGATTCCCAGCCGTTCGTACTTTCCTTCCAGGAAGTCCCGGCACTGCTCGTCAGCCAGTTTCTTTGCCTCCGTGGCAGGAAACCGTTCGGAGGAAATGACTTCCTGCCCGTAGCGGTCGCACGCCCGTTTGCCGATGGCGATGACTTCCGCCTCCGGTATTGTGGCTGCCAGCCGGAACACATTGGCGTTGTAGCCGCCCGCCAGTCCGCGGTCGCCCGCGATGATGATCAGCCGCGTCCCTTTGCCGGTCGGTTTCATATAGGGGGAGCGTTCGCATTCCGGCGAAGCGCGCAGTACGTTCACCACGTCCTGCATGGCAGCGGCGTATTCCTGTGTGCGCGTCATGTCACGGGTCGCGCGGCGGATCTTGGACGATGCCACCAGGCCCATGGCCTTGGTGAGGTGCATCGTTGAATCCACGCTGCGGATCCGGATCCTCAGCGATTTGATATCTGCGCCCATGCTGCTTCTTACCTCTTGTTATACCCTGTCAGGGCTTCCTTCATGGTTTCGATGTCGCTGTCGTCCCAGTATCCCTGCTCGATGCGTTCCAGCAGCCCGCTGTACCGCGCCTGCAGGTATTCAAACAAGCCGGTTTCATATTCCGCGACCTTGGCGGGTTCCACATCGTTCAGGTACCCGTTGATAACCGCGTAAACGATAGCCACCTGGCAGCCGACTTCCAGCGGCGAGGAACGTCCCTGCTTCAGCACTTCCACGATCCGGGCGCCCAGGGCCAGGCGGGCCTTGGTATCCGCGTCCAGGTCGCTGCCGAACTGGGCAAACGCCTGCAGTTCGCGGTACTGTGCGTACAGCAGTTTCAGTTCGCCGGCAACCTTTTTCATGCCCTTGATCTGCGCGGCACCGCCCACGCGGCTGACGGAGATACCGGGGTTGATGGCCGGACGGATACCGCTGTGGAACAGTTCCGTCTCCAGGAAAATCTGGCCGTCGGTAATGGAGATCACGTTGGTCGGGATATAGGCGGAAACGTCGCCCGCCTGGGTCTCAATGATCGGCAGGGCGGTGATGGAGCCTCCGCCATATTCCGGTGCCACACAGGCCGCGCGTTCCAGCAGGCGGCTGTGGAGGTAGAATACGTCGCCGGGATACGCTTCGCGTCCCGGAGGCCTCCGGATCAGCAGGCTCAGGGCGCGGTATGCCACCGCGTGCTTGCTCAGGTCGTCGTAGACGATCAGGACGTCCTTCCCCTGTGCCCGGAAGTATTCCGCCATGGCACAGCCGGAATAAGGCGCGATGTATTGCAGCGGAGCGCTCTCCGCCGCGGAAGCGCTGACGATGATGGAATAGGGCATCGCACCGGCTTTTTCAAGCTCCTGCGCGATCTGTACCACGCTCGTCCGCTTCTGGCCGATCGCAACATAGATGCAGATCACGCCGGTCCCCTTCTGGTTGATGATCGTATCGACCGCGATCGTCGTCTTACCGGTCTGCCGGTCGCCGATGATCAGCTCGCGCTGGCCGCGGCCGATCGGGATCATGCTGTCAATGGCCTTGATACCGGTCTGCAGCGGCACGCTGACGCTCTTGCGCTGGATGATGCCGGGAGCGGGGGATTCCACCGGGCGGATCTCTGTCGTTTCCACCGGTCCTTTGCCGTCAACGGGAGCACCCAGGGCGTTCACCACACGGCCCAGCAGTGCTTCGCCCACCGGAACGCTGAGGGCTTCGCCGGTCCGGTACACCACGCTGCCTTCGCGCACGGTATCGCGTTCAGACAGGATGGCGACGGAAACCGTCTCCTCCTCCAGGTTCTGGGCCACGCCGAAGCTGCCGTCCTCAAAGCGAAGGAGTTCGTTGGCCATGCAGGAGCGCAGGCCGTACACCGTCGCAATACCGTCGCCGACGGTAATCACGGTGCCGTTCTCCTTCATCTCGATTTTGGATTCGTACTGTTTGATCTGCTCCTTGATAATGCTGCTGATTTCGATCGCCTTGGAGCTCATCCGTTCATCACATCCTTGATCTGTTCCAGCTTATTTCGGATACTGCCGTCTATCACCTTGCCGTCGACTTCGACGCGGACACCGCCGATCAGGGAGGGATCCGTTTCGCACTCAACGACCACGGTATGCCCGAAGCGTCTTTCCAGTTCCTTCCGGATGGCCATCGCCTCGGATTCCTTCAGCGGGACCGCTGACAGCACGCGGGCCGTGGATTCTCCCCGGTAATCCCGGCTGAGTTCCTCATATTCCCGCACCATGTTATCCAGCGCGCTGATATGCCCCCTGGAGACCATCATCCGCAGGACGCCCATCAGCACGTTCGGGATCTTTCCGCCGAAAGCGTCTTCCAGCGCTTTCAGCCGTTCCGCCTTGCCGATGGCCGCGCTGGCCAGCAGGGCCCGGTATTCCGGCGACTGTCTCAGCGCGCTGATCACCGTGACCAGTCCGTCCGAAGTTTCCTCCAGGACCCGGTCCCCGGCAGCCAGTTCGAACAACGCTTCCGCGTATTCCTTACTTGTTGTCGTCATCTGTCGCTATCTCCTGCAGGAAGGAATCGATCAGCGCACGGTGATCCTCTTCGTTGATCTCCCGCTGCAGCAGTTTGCCGGTCAGCTGCGTGGAAACATCCGCGATCTCGCGCTTGATATCGTCCTCCGCCTTCTTCCGCTCCAGGATTGCGTCGGCTTCCGCCTGGCGGCGCAGCTCTGTCGCTTTCTCCCGGGCTTCCGCCACGATCTCGTTGCTCCGGTGTTCCGCCATCCGGGTCGCGTCCGCGATAATCTGCCCGGAAGTCTGCTCCGCGGCAGCCATCGCAGCCTCGTAGTTCAGGCGGTTTTCTTCCGCTTCGGCGCGCGCAGCGGCTGCCTGCTCATAGTCCGCGTCAATCGCGGCACGGCGGGCGTCCATGATCTTCTTCACCGGTTTGTAGAGAAACTTCTTCACGATCCACGTCAACAGCAGCAGATTACATAGCGAGGCTATGATCATCCAGATATTGACGGAAATCACTTTCAAGCTTTGCATGTTGTTCCCCGTTTCATCCGTTGATGTCGTTCAGTGTCTCTTACTTGATCGCGTCCTTCAGGATTCCGGTGAAAGAGCCGGGAGCCACGAAGATCAGCAGGATCGCCACGATCAGACCGTACAGACCGGTGGTCTCGGCGATAGCGCAGCCCATGATCATTGTGGAAGTCACGTCACTTTTGCATTCCGGCTGGCGTCCGATCGCTTCGCAGGCCTTGGCCACGGCATTGCCTTCACCGATACCAGGGCCGATACCGGCGATCATCGCGCATCCGGCGCCCAGTCCCAGAAGTCCCAGCATGATACCCATTGCAAGTTCCAACATGTTTTTTTCCTCCGTTTCAGCCTTACGCGGCCGTATTTTGAATTTCGGGTTTGTTCCGTTTTTTCCGGCGGGCGTTCCAGTCGTCCCAGGGAACCGCGCCCGCTATATTCAGCATCGTCAGCATGGCGAAGATGAACGCCTGCATCACTCCGCTGAAAACGTCGAAGTAAATACTCAGCACCGCGGGCAGGCCTACCCGCAGCAGGGGCATATCTCCCAGCACGCCCGGCAGCCAGCCCACCACGCTCCTGCTCAGTCCTGTCAGGGCGGATCCGATCAGCGCGGAAATGACCGCGCCGGAAAGGATGTTTCCGTAGTGACGGAAGGCCATGGATACCGGCGTTGCGATCTCGCCGATCAGGTTCATCGGTGCAAACACGGGAATGGGCTTGAAAAGGCCCTTGAAATAGTTCCACAATCCGCCCCGGAACTTGAAGTGCATGATCAGGAAGAACACCAGGATTGCCCACCCGAAGGTGACATTCACATCTCCCGTCGGGGAGAACAGTCCGACCAGGCAGATCAGGCTGCTGAAAGCGCTCAGTCCCATAATCGCCGTGATGAACGGTCCCCACTCGGCGAAGAATCCGCCCATGTTGTCCCGGACAAGCTTCTCGCTCTTCTCAACGATCCATTCAGCGACCAGCTGCCGTTTCAGGCTGGCTTTCGCCGTCAGCCCGTGTGTCAGGTAGAGGCACAGCCCGAGGATGGAGATCATCACAGCCCAGCTGTTCACCTGGCTCTCAGAGATATAGAGCGACGTTGCGCCCAGTTCCTCTTCGCTTTGCCAGTACACCAGTGCGCCTGAGATGTTGACCCCTTCCGAAGCCGGGGTAAACAGCACTTTCAGGGCGATGCACGCCAGGATCGGAAGAATCATCATGGCGATGAGTCCGTAGTCGATCATCCGGAACCGCCTGTTCTTCACATCCGGCGCCGCCGTCTCAGTCAATCAGATCACTTCCTTCCGTTTCTGCAGCAGTTTCGCCGCGCTTTTTGTCGATCATGGGCCTGAACATCAGCCCGATCCGCGGAAACAGCAGCGGGATCACTGTTGCGTATACATTGGTATGGAACACGCCGATCAGCAGGGCGCACAGCCCGCCCATCCCGAGCATGCGGAGGCTTGCGGAAGCCTTCACCCGCTTGGCCGCGTCCTCAGGCTTCCCCGAAGAAACAGCTTTGCTGACCGTCACCGCCAGCAGGAAAAAACTGCCGACGGCCGCGATCGCGCCGCCCAGGTTTCCGATCAGCACGGACAGGTCCCATTTTCGGAGTATCAGGAAGACTGCTTCCATGATCACGCTGAGCAGAATTACCCAAAAAGCAATATAGCCGGTCTCTTTTTTCACCGCTGGATCCAACTTCGACACCGGCTTTCCCTCCTGATAAACAGCTACAGATTAATATATCAAATTTTGTTCCCGATTGCAATGATTCCAGGCCGGGTTTTGCAGGAAATTCCGTATCCAAAAAAGTATGGTCAGAAGGCTGATTTTGGGGTAAAATATCTTTATTGAAGAGAATCCCTTAACTGTTGTACCGAAGGAGAATCATATGTCAAAGCTGGTAATGGGCTACTGGGACTGCCCGGTCTGCGGAACCAAAGAGATCCGCGGCGACGTTTCCAACTGCCCTTCCTGCGGCCGTGCCCGCGGGGATGTCAAATTCTATGTCAAGGGATACACGGAGGGAACGTCCCTCCGCGAGGAAGAACTGAGCCAGTTTGAACAGCTGGACGACCAGAAAGCCCAGGAAATGGGCAGCAATCCTGACTGGTACTGTTCCTTCTGCAATTCCCTGAACAGTGACAACGCGCAGGTCTGCAACAACTGCGGCGCCACCCGTGCCGATTCGGAAGCCAACTATTTTGACAGCCTGAAGAAAAAGCAGGAGGAGGAAGCCGCGGAGCTTGCCGCGCAGCCGCAGGCCGCTCCCGCGAAGAAATCGCGGAGTCCCCTGGCCGTCTTTGCCGTCATCCTGATCGCGATTGTCGCGCTCTTCGTCTGGATGAACGGGAACAAAACCGCCGGCGACCTGAAAGTGACCGATATCGGCTGGCTCCGGAACATCAACATCGAAGAGAACCGGATGTACAGCGAATCCGGCTGGTCCATGCCCGACGGGGCGGAACAGACCGGCACCCGGCAGGAGATCCACCATTACGACAGTGTATTCGACCACTATGAGGACGTACAGGTTCAGCGATCCCGCCAGGTTTATGACCATGACGAATACACGATGGTGGATAACGGGAACGGTACCTTCCGGGAGGTTTCCCATCCGGTCTACCGCACCGAGTATTATTATGAGACCGTGCAGCAGCCGGTCTACCGTCAGGTGCCGCGCTTTGCGACAAAGTATTATTACAACATCTGGCGATGGACGCCGTCCCGGGATGTCACCGCCACCGGTACGGACCACAACGCCGAATGGCCGGTCCCGGAGCTGGCGGAAAACGAACGGGAAGGCCAGCGGTCGGAACGCTATCTTTTCACTGTCGAACATACAAAGGAAAAGCGTTCCCCGGAAACCTACATGCTCGCGGAAAGCGACTGGATGAACATCAACGTGGATGATCACCTGTTTATCACATCAAAGCGGACCGGGGCGGATCCCTATATTTCCGATGAGAAGGGCAACAAGATCGCTGATATCCGGCTGGTCCGGTAACCGTCCGGAATGAAGAAAACCGCCGGAGCATTTCGCTCCGGCGGTTTTGTTGTCCTGTTTTATTCGATGCCTCTCCACCCGTTGAAGGGGAACACCACCCGGCGTACATGGCCGATAATCATACTGCGTTCCACAGCGCCCACGTTACGGCTGTCGTTGGAATTGGTCCGGTGGTCACCCATGAGGAAGTAATAATCCTCGTCCACCGTAAAGGTCTTCCCCGTCAGGTCCGGAAGAATCTCGATCCAGTTCTTCGCCGTATATTCGTTCCCGTCCCAGGAAAGCACGGCTGTTTCCTGCTCCTGGCGTCCGTTCCGGGTCTCGGCGTTCTTTTTGTTGAAGATCTTCAGCTGTTTTCCGTCCCCGTCCTTCGCGATGATGCAGGTCTTTTTCCGGTTCCATTCCTCCCCGTCCAGCAGGAACCTCAGTTCGTTGCCGCTGCCGGAGAGCGTCAGCGTATCGCCGCGCTTCGGCACCCGGTAAGGCTCGAAGGTGAGTCCGTCAGACATTCCCTTCGTCCGGTATTCCGGATTGATCAGGTCTTTTTCCTCTTCCGCCTGCTTGCCGTTCACGTACAGGTAACCGTCCCGCAGTTCCACGGTATCGCCCGGCATACCCACAACGCGCTTTACAAAGTTTGCCGCGCCGCGGGCGGGATACCGGCAGATGACCACGTCAAGGAATTGCGGATTGCCGATCGTGACCCTGGGCATCTGCTGTGCCGCGTTGTCGCTCTGCCAGGGCAGGCACAGCCAGGTGCTCGAATAGTCAAATTTGCTGACCAGCATGATCTCCCCGTCGTTCAGGGTGTCCAGCATGGATTCGCCGTCCACCTTCACCGGTTCCACGATCAGGGAACGGATCACCAGTGCGGCAGCCACCGCGCCGAGGATCGTGAAGATCCAGCTGAGGATTTCTTTCCACAAAGGCTTTTTTTCCTTTTCTTTTTTGTTTTTCTTTCTTTTGGAACCCAGGGAAGCTTCCTTCTCCGCCTCTTCGGTTACTGTGTTCTGTTCCAGCTCGCTCATCTTAAAGCGCTCCCTTCAGTTTTTCAATTTCCTGCTGAACCATTTCCCTGCTGCAGTAGTTCAGCGGAGAGAAGCGCCCTCCAATGGCCTTCTCCAGCTTTTCGATCGCGGCTTCCCGGTTGCCCGCGTCCAGGTCGTACCGGCTCAGGAAATACAGCGTATCGATCTGGTTTTCCTTAATCCCGATCGCCTTGTCGAACCATTCCTTCGCGGCCTCTTTATCCCCGCGGACCCGGTACAGGAATTCGCCCAGGTTGTCCAGGCAGACAGGATCCTCATCGTCATACTCCACCGAATTGTGGATAAACTGCTCGGCTTTTTCAATGCCCGCGTTCCACGCCTCCTCCGGGGACTGGACAGGCGCCTGCGCTTCTTCCGTGCCGGCTTCCTCCGCCGGTGCTTCCTGCACCGCATCCTCCGCCGCGGGAGTCTCCGTTGCCTGCGCTGTGAAATCCGGCCGGTTGTTCAGGTCGTACTTGGCAACGTACAGATAGCCGAGCGTCTGGTACAGCAGGCCGGTCTCCGTCTTGCGGAACTGCTGTTCCAGGACGTCGATCCCTTTATCCACGTTGCCCAGGCGGAAGCAGCAGGTAGCGTAATACACCAGCAGCTCCACCCGCTGGCCCGGAGTCATCGGCACCTTCTGGTTGGCGACCAGGAATTCCTTTGCCTTCTGGTACTTGCCGTCCCGGATGATCATCAGGGCGTACGCGAGCAGGAACCTCGGTTCCTTCAGGCCTTCGGCAAACGCCTCCTCATACAGTTTCGCCGCTTCCTCCCGCTGGCCGTTCTGCTGCATGCGGTGTGCCTTGTTGGCCTTCATCGCGGACAAAAATCCCATAACCTTATCGCTCCTTCAGTTTCTTCATTAGGCGTTGACGGCGGTATTGTAACTCATTTTTACTTTCTTGTACAGTTCTGCTCTCCCGCAGCACCGGCTCGCTGGCAAGCAGCAGCGCCTTTTCTGTCAGCTCCAGGGCTGCCGGGATGTTCCGCCGCACGTGTTCTTCATACTTCGCCAGCTCCACGTACGGAACAATGCCGCCCCGGTGTTCCCGGATCATCTCCCGCCAGATTTCCGCTGCTTCCTCCCGCTCGCCGCTCCGGCGGTAGCTCATGGCCAGCGCGGCTCCCGCCGAATCTCCCATGCGTCCCCGCCTGGCCAGCCGGTAGCAGTGCCGGGCATTCTCCGTTCGGTTGATCCGTTCCAGCGCCCGTCCCATGGAATAGACATCCTCGCTGAACCGGATTTTCTCCGGATGCAGGTACAGGTCTGCCATATGGTTCAGCAGCACACACAGGGACGCAATATCCTGCGCGTTATGCTTCAGGATATCCTCCAGCAGGGAGAACTGTTTTGTTTTCAGATAGGTGAAATACCGCTGGGGCACTTCGCTTCCGGGCAGGTCGTCCACCCGGGGCTTTCCGAGGATTACTTCCTCCAGCCTTCCCAGGTTGCACCGGCCCAGCCGCAGCTTCCACAGCCGGCGGCACATGTGCAGCAGGTCCAGGTGCGGCATCTCAAGCAGGCGGCTCCGATCCATCCGGTTCATGAGAAACCGGCTTTCCAGCAGCGGCACGTCGAACGTGGTACCGTTGAACGTGCACAGGACGTCGAACCGTTCCAGCCCGGCTGCGACATGCTTCAGCAGGAAAGGCTCCTCCGGATAGTCGCGCATCAGAAACTGGTGCACTTCAAATCCGTTGTCCGTCAGGAAACCCGCACCCACGAGAAAGGCCACGGTGCCGCTTCCGCCCAGTCCCGTGGTCTCTGTATCCAGGTACAGGATCCGCCTCGGATCCAGTCCTTCCGGGATCTCCCGGTCGCTCATGAGCCGCAGCGTATCCGCCGTCAGGTCCAGGGCGTCCGGAAACTCCTCTGCCGGACGGTATACCGCGAAATGGCGGCAGTCCGTACTGGCTTCCGCGGCGGCTGCCCGGCGTTCCCCGGTCCCGCCCACTGCCCGGAGCTTATCCTTCAGGTTCATTTTGTGAGCTCCTTCAGCAGGCGCACCGCGGTCCGCTTGCCGTCCTCCCCGATCTCACCGACCGGGCCCACACAGGAGGGACATCCGTAGGTGCACGGGCAGTCCTCCGCCACCTGCAGCGCCTTTTCCAGCAGCAGGTCCCGCATGCTGAAGGCCTTATGCGCCAGGCCGATCCCGCCGGGACAGTTGTCGTAGATGATGATCGTGGGTTTGTTCGTGATGGGGCTTCGCACCTGGTAGACCACCGCCACATCCTGCGGCGCGCACATCAGGTACAGCGGACACACGATCCGCAGTAGGTTCGCGATTCCCATCATGCCGTTTTTCAGCCGGTCTCCGGCCATCCTGTCTGCCAGTTCGTCCGGCAGTGTCCACCACATGGCGGTGGTGTGCATATCCGTTTCCGGCAGGCGTACGTGGCCGAATCCCAGCGTCTCGTGCGTATCGAAGCGGATCTTTTTGAACATTGTCACCAGGGCTGTCACCTTGATCTCGCCCAGCGCCGCCTGTGCCGTCCGGGCAAAGGGTTCTTCCTTTTCCACGTCCAGCAGGCTCAGGCTGATGTTCAGGTCTGCGTCCGTGTAATAGCCTACATCCACGCTGCGGATAAACGCCTTGCAGGCGTCAAAGTCCAGCTTTTCCACCTGGAACTGGCGCCCCTCATGCATGTAGATGGCGTTCTCATGCAGCAGCATCGGTGCCGTGAACCGGTCCATCTCCCCGACGACCCGGTGATGCGCCGGATCGGTGATATCCACAATGATGAAGTTTTCCGACGCGGCAGAGCGCAGGGAAATCTCGCTGGCCGGGAAATCCTCCGCCGACCAGTGATACTTGCCTTCCGCCTCATGCAGGATCCCTTCCTCGCCCAGGTACTCCAGCATCTCCTCCGTCCCCTGGGCATTGCCGAAGCTGTCGCCCTTTTCAAAGGGCAGCTCGAAAGCGGCGCACTTGAAATGGCTCATCAGGATATACAGGTTATCGGGATTGAGCAGCGCGTTCTCCGGGCTCTGCTGTAGCAGGTAGTCCGGGTGGTTCACGATATACTGGTCAATCGCCGCGGATGAGGCGATAAAGAATACGATGCTGGTTCCCTTGCGCCGCCCGGCGCGGCCCGCCTGCTGCCAGGCGCTGGCAATCGTCCCGGGATAGCCGCACATGACGCAGGCGTCCAATGCGCCGATATCGATGCCCAGCTCCAGCGCATTGGTGGAGACCACGGCGTCGACCTGTCCTGCGCGCAGTCCCCGCTCAATGGCACGGCGTTCACCGGGAAGGTAGCCGCCCCGGTAGCCGCGGACCCTGCCGGCATTCCCCAGCGGATCCCGCACCAGGTCCTTCAGGTAGCGGGTCAGGACCTCCACCGTCAGGCGTGAACGGGCGAAGGTGATGGACTGGATCCCGTTCTTCAGGAGCGTACCGGAGATGTTCCGGGTCACGTTGATCGCCCCTTCGCGGATCCCGAGCTGCCGGTTGATCACCGGCGGGTTGTAGAACACGAAATGGCGTTCGCCCATCGGCGCGCCGTTTTCATCCACCAGCGTGACCGGGCGGCCGATCAGTGTCTCCGCCAGCTCCTTGGGATTGGCGATCGTCGCGCTGCACAGGATGAACTGCGGATGGCTTCCGTAAAACTCGCACAGGCGCAGCAGCCGCCGGAGCACGTTCGCCAGGTTGCTGCCGAAGACGCCGCGGTAGGTATGGATCTCGTCAATGACGATGTATCTCAGGTTTTCGAACAGTTTGACCCACTTGGTATGATGCGGCAGGATGCCGGAATGCAGCATATCCGGATTTGTCACCACGATGTGTCCCGCCTGGCGCACCGCCTTGCGGGCTGCGGCAGGCGTATCCCCGTCGTAGGTATAGGTCTTGATATCGACGCCCATCTCCTCGATCATCTCGTACAGCTCGCTCACCTGGTCGGCGGAAAGGGCCTTGGTCGGGAAAAGATAAAGCGCCCGGGTATCTTCATTCTGCAGGATCGCGGAGAGCACCGGGAGGTTGTAGCACATGGTCTTGCCGGAGGCAGTGGGCGTGACGACGGTCACGTCCTCTCCCCGGGAGGTCGCCTCCAGGCTCGCTGCCTGGTGGATATACAGCTCATGGATACCGCGGCGGGCCAGTGCGGGCTTCAGCCGTTCATCCAGGCCGGCAGGAAACGGCGCGGTGCGTGCGGGACGTGCTGGCAGCACCTCCCAGCGGGTCACGTCTTTCATGAACAGATTGTCGTGGCGAAGCCTGTCCGCCAGCTGCTGAACATTCATCCTGTTTCCTCCATGCGCATCGGTCATCCTGTGCCGCCTGCGGGGCACACCTGTCATTCCGTACAAAGAAAAACCAATCAGCTCTTATCCATTATAGATTCCGCTGTTCACCATTTCAAGGCGAACAAAACATTTTCGTCCGCTCTTGCCCTGTTCCCGCCCGGTGATATAATGGGCTCCGCTGCGCAAAAAACAACAGCAGCCGAAAGGACTTTTTTACAGATGAGAATTGCGATTTACGGTGCGGGCTCCCTCGGAACAGTGCTCGGCGCGTACCTGGCGAAAAACGGTGTTCCCGCGGACCTGGTCAACCGGAACAGGGCGCATGTGGAAGCCCTTAAAGCACACGGTGCCCATATCACCGGCACCGTGGATTTTACCGTTCCGGTATCCGCCCTGCTTCCGGAAGAAATGACCGGAAAATACGATATCATCTTCCTGATGACCAAGCAGCTGAACAACCGGAAAGTCGTCGCCTTCCTGAAGGATTTCCTGGCGGAAGACGGCCTCATTGTGACGTTGCAGAACGGGATCCCGGAAAACACGATCGCGGAGATCGTCGGTCCGGAGCATACCGTCGGTGTTGTGGTGGAATGGGGCGCAACCCTCTCCGCTCCCGGGGAAAGCGTGCTGACCTCCTCCCCGGACAGCCTGTCCTTCCATATGGGTGGTATGCCCGGTATCCGGGAGGAACAGCTGCGGAAGGTAAAGGATGTGCTGGAGAAAATGTGCCCGGTGGAAATAGAAACGAACCTGCCCGGCGCCCGCTGGTCCAAGCTGCTCATCAACTCCGCCTTTTCCGGCCTGGGCACCGTGATCGGCGGCACCTTCGGGGATGTAACGGCGGATCCTCAGGCCCGGGAGATCGCTGTCCGCTGCATGAAGGAAGTCATCGACGTCGGTCATGCAGCCGGCGTGGAGTTTGCCCCCGTACAGGGCAAGAACATCACCGCCCTGTTTTACTGGAAGCATGCCCTCAAAAAAGCGGTCGCAAAACTCATCCTGCCCGTCGCCATGAAGAAGCATGCTGCCATTGAACCTTCCATGCTGCAGGACCTGAAAAAAAGCAAGCCCTGCGAAGTGGACGCCATCAACGGCGTTGTCTGCGAATGGGGAAAGAAAACCGGCGTCCCGACGCCCGTCAACGACAGGATCGCGGAGATCATACGGGAGATCCGGGACGGCGTCCGGCAGACCGGAAAGGAAAACCTGGCCCTCTTCCGGACATAATGAAAAGAGTCCCCCGTTTCCGGGAGACTCTTTTTTGTGCTCATTTTTCCTTCAGCCGCTTGTCGCACTGCCGCGCCAGCCAGGTTCCGAAGGACTGGATCACCTGGGTAATGATGACCAGCACAATCACCGCCAGGTACAGCACCGCGAAACGGTACCGCTGGTATCCGTAGGCCAGGGCCAGCTTGCCCAGTCCGCCGCCACCGACAGCGCCGGACATGGCCGTATATCCCATGATCGTGGTGATCGCCAGGGTGAAATTGGTGATCAGGCTCGGAACGCTTTCCGGCAGCATCACCCGCGTCACGATCTGCAGGGTGGACGCGCCCATGGACTGGGCCGCTTCGATGATATTCGGGTTCACTTCCCGCAGGCTGCTTTCCACCAGGCGGGCCATAAAAGGGAAGGCCGCCACGGTCAGCGGGACGATGGATGCCACGGTACCGACCGAGGTGCCGACGATCATCCGGGTCAGCGGGATAATCATCACCATCAGGATGATAAACGGTACAGACCGCAGCAGGTTGATCAGCACGTTCAGGAAGCTCATCACCGGGGCCGGCAGGGGCCGGATGCCCTTGGACTCCCCGGTCACCAGGATTACGCCCAGTGGCAGGCCGATTACGATCGCAAAGAAGGTGGCCAGCAGCGTGGAGTACAGGGTTTCCCACATTGCGAACGGGAATTCGTTCAGCAGGCACTCCCATGCTTCCTGCAGTTTTTCAGGCGTAAAGGCACTTGCGAAATTCATTTCTCCTCCGCCTCCTCTGCATTGTACTCAGCTTCCACCTGGACCGTAACGTCCGGAACGGAGCTCAGGAACCGGATTGCCTTCGCCAGGTTTTCCGGGCCGCCGGGAATATCCAGCAGCATATAGCCGTATGCCCGGTCTCCCACGGAACGCGTGGAAGCGCCGATGATGCTGGCGGCAATTCCGCATTCCATCGCCATTTTCGCGATCAGCGGTTCCGAGATCGCGCCGTTGAACATCACGCGCAGCCGCTGTCCGCCTTTGGAGAACAGCATGACGCCTTCTTCCATCTCGGGATAGATCAGGCTCCGGGTCGCGTTCGTCCGGGGATTCGAGAATACCTCGCTCACTTCCCCTTCCTCCACGACCTCGCCGTTTTCCAGGATAGCCACCCGGTTGCAGATTTCCTGCACCACGCTCATCTGGTGCGTAATCACGATCACGGTGATATGCATCTTCCGGTTGATCTCCCGGATCAGCTCCAGGATTGAATGGGTGGTCTTGGGGTCCAGGGCTGAAGTCGCTTCATCGCACAGGAGTACTTCCGGCTCCGTGGCCAGCGCCCGCGCGATCGCGATGCGCTGCTGCTGTCCGCCGGACAGCTGCGCCGGATAGGAGTTCGCCTTGTTCGGCAGGTCCACGGTCTCCAGCAGCTCCATCGCCTTTGCCCGTGCCTTTGCGACAGGGACATGCGCCAGCCGGAGCGGCAGCATGACGTTCTCCAGGCAGGTCCGCTGCATCAGCAGGTTGAAGCTCTGAAAAATCATGGTGATCCGGCGGCGGACCTTCTGGATCTCCTTTTTCCCCAGCGTTCCGAGATCCACTCCGTCCATCAGCACGGTGCCTTCCGAGGGGCGTTCCAGCATGTTGATACAGCGGACCAGGGTGCTCTTCCCCGCTCCGCTCATGCCGATGATGCCGTAGATATCCCCGTCGTTGATGGTCAGGTTGATATGCCTGAGGGCGTCCACCGGGCCGTCTGTGGTCGTAAACAGCTTGGACAGGTTGCGTAATTCGATCATAAAGGTTCCTCCGGGCCTTGAACTTTCCCCATTATATCCGGAAAAAAAACAAACTTCAACCACCGGGCGGCTTGTTTTTCAACGATAAAGACATCCGGGCAGAAGCCCGGATGTCTGTTATGCGTTTCGGTTTCCCGCAGGTCTTACTTCAGGCCCAGCGCACCCAGGTCGGCCTGCTTGCCGGCGTACAGGCCCATGGGCTCCACATGTACACCCGCGATGGTGACGATCTTGGTGCCGTTCTCGGCGTTGAAGTTGTCCTGGTAGGGCTGATGCGCGAAGTAGTTCGCGAACACGTCGCCCGCGTCCACCATGGTGTTGGGGGTGACATAGTCGTCCACCACAACGATCTCCAGGGTGATTTCTTTCTCAGCCAGGATGGCCTTGGCCTTCTCCAGCACGAAGGAATGGGGATCCAGTGTGCAGGCGATCTTGATCGTCTGGCCCTTCAGGGCTTCGTAATCCACGGAGGCGTCATAGCCGTCAGTGGGGTTGTCGATCGTGGCGATCGCGGAACCGTCCTTGTAGGTCTCGGCGAAGTAGTCGACAACCTGCTGGCTCTGCACGGCGGCAGCCAGGGCCTTGGCCAGGTCGGAGTCCTTGTTCGCTTCGTTCACGCAAACCACATTCACATAGGGAGACTCGGAATTTTCATACAGCAGCGCCTTGTCCAGGCCGGCAGCCAGGGCATAGTTGCCGTTGATGACAGCGTAGTCGGAATCTGCCAGCACGTTGGGAACCATGGCAGCTTCCACTTCGTTGAACTTCAGGCCCAGCTTGTTTTCTTCGATATCGGCGACGGTGGCGGTGATGCCGGCGTCAGCCTTCAGTTTGATCAGGCCCTGGGCCTGCAGCAGCAGCAGCGCGCGTCCTTCGTTGGTCGCGTCGTTCGGCAGGGAGATGGTGATCTCGGTCTTGGCTTCGGCAGGTTCCCCGGCCGCTTCTTCCTTCACTTCTTCAACCGCTTCCTTGACTTCTTCCGCGGTTTCCTCTGCGGCTTCCTTTACTTCTTCCGCAGCGCCTTCGACAGCTTCTTCAGCGGCTTCCTTCACTTCTTCCGCAGCTTCTTCGACGGTCTCGGCAGTTTCTTCGACGGTTTCGGCAGCTTCTTCGACAGCGCCTTCGACAGCTTTCACGGCTTCATCAGCTTTTTCGGGAGCATTGAATACGCCGGTCGCCCACAGCACAGCCAGGACGATCACGACAACCGCGGCGATTGCACCGATCAGTACCTTCTTGTTTTTCATGATCTTTTCCTCCTCTTTCGTTCCTCTCCGGATTCAATACGCGAATTATATCCAATCCCTTCCTTCCTGTCAATTACTGACTTTTTTATCGCCGGCGCTTGACTTTTGTTTATCACGGGTGTATGCTTTGACTGTAACGATTAAACGATTGTTTAATTGTTAAATGCTTAAAAGAATCCGGAAGGAGTTAGAATCATGAAAAAGACCTATAAGATCGAAGTGGACTGCGCCAACTGCGCCGACAAAATGGAATGTGCCGCCGCGAAGGTTCCCGGCGTGGATTCTGTCACCGTAAATTTCATGACCCAGAAGATGATCGTTTCCTTTAAAGAAGGGGAAGACTCCGCCGCCGTCATGCAGGATGTGCTGAAAGCATGCAAAAAAGTTGAAAGCGACTGCGAAATCTACCTGTAAGAATTGTTTTCCGGGAGGCTGACCATGACGAAGAAACAGAAAAAGGTGCTTGTCCGCATCTGCGTATCCGCGGTGCTGCTGGTTGTCCTGCATTTCCTGCCGGAGGATTTTCCGCGCTTTGCGGATGCCGGGGAAGACGGGCTGCTGCAGCGTTTTGTCCGCATGCTGTTTTACCTGGTCCCCTACGGAATCATCGGGTATGATATCCTCCGCAAAGCCTTCCGCGGTATCCTCAACCGGCAGGTATTCGATGAAAACTTCCTGATGGCCGTCGCCACCCTCGGTGCGCTGGTCATCGGCCTGCTGAAGACCGGAGACTTTGATGAGGCTGTGGCCGTCATGCTCTTCTATCAGGTGGGAGAACTCTTCCAGAGCTATGCCGTGGGGAAAAGCCGGAAGAACATCAGCGCGCTCATGGACATCCGTCCGGATTTTGCCCGGGTGGAATCGGAAAGCGGCCAGGAAGAGACCGATCCGGAAGAAGTCCCTGTCGGCAGTATCATCGTGGTGCGCCCCGGGGAGAAGGTTCCGCTGGACGGCGTGGTGGAAGACGGCGAATCCTCCCTGAACACCAGTGCCCTTACCGGCGAGAGTGTTCCGCGGGATGTGCGTCCAGGGGATGAAATCGTCAGCGGCTGCGTAAATATGAGCGGGCTGCTCCGGATCCGCACGACGAAGGAATTCGGCGAGTCCACGGTTTCGAAAATCCTGGAACTCGTGGAGAATGCGTCCTCCCTGAAGTCCAGGTCGGAAAACTTTATCTCCCGGTTTGCCCGGATCTATACCCCGGCGGTCGTCTTCGGCGCCCTGACGCTTGCGGTTCTGCCGCCCGCCGTCCGCGGACTGTTCATGGGGCTTGCGCCGGAATGGGGCGAATGGATCTACCGGGCCCTGACTTTCCTGGTCATCTCCTGCCCCTGCGCCCTGGTCATCAGCATCCCGCTGACCTTCTTCGCCGGAATCGGCGGCGCCGGCAAAGCCGGTATCCTGGTGAAGGGTTCCGTCTGGCTGGAGGAACTGTCCCGCACCGGTACGGTCGTATTTGATAAAACCGGCACCCTGACCATGGGCCATTTCGAGGTGACCGCCGTACACCACAGCCCCCTGGACGAAGAGGAACTCCTGGAATATGCAGCCCTGGCGGAATACTCCTCTTCCCATCCTATCGCGGTCAGCATCCGGAATGCCTGCAAACGCCCCCTGGATCCCGCGCGGATCGGCAAAGTGGAGGAAATCAGCGGCAGCGGCGTCATTGTACAGATTGACGGAAGGACCGTTGCCGCCGGAAACGTAAAACTGATGGAGCGTCTGGGCATTCCCTGCACGGAATGCCATGAACCCGGAACCATCGTCCATATGGCGATCGACAGCTCCTATGCCGGCCATATCGTAATCTCCGACCGGGAGAAGCCTGAAGCGAAGGAAGCCATCGTCGCCCTGAAAAACGCCGGCGTCCGCCGGACGGTCATGCTCACCGGAGACCGGGACGCCGTCGCACGCCGGGTGGCGGAACATCTCGGGCTGGATCAGGTCTACAGCGACCTGCTTCCGGAGGATAAGGTCGCCCTGCTCGAGGAACTTCTCACTTCCAGGAATCCGAAGGAAGTGCTTGCATTCGCGGGCGACGGAATCAACGATGCGCCGGTGCTGACCCGGGCGGATCTGGGCATTGCGATGGGCGCCATGGGTTCCGATGCTGCCATCGAGGCGGCGGACATCGTCCTGATGGACGATAATCCCCTGAAGATTGCCAAAGCCATCCGGATCTCCCGCAAATGCATGGGCATCGTCCGGCAGAATATCGTTTTCGCCCTGGCGGTGAAAGCGGTCTGCCTGGTCCTGGGTGCCGTCGGAATTGCCAATATGTGGCTCGCGGTTTTCGCGGATGTCGGCGTCATGATCCTGGCGGTGCTCAACGCCATCCGTGCCTTGTTCACAAAGCGCCTGTAAGGAGGAATCGCAAATGACACACCTGCCGCATTCCCACGACGGTCATACTGAAAAACTGTTCGGCCACATGCCCGCTCCGGAGGAGTTCACCGCCTCCGCGGACCTGTTCAAGCTCATGAGCGACGGTACCCGGATTAAGCTGTTCTGGCTGCTGTGCCACTGCGAGGAGTGTGTGCTGAATCTCTCCGCCATGATGGAAATGTCCAGCCCGGCGCTGTCCCATCACCTGAAGCTTCTGCGGTCCTGCGGCCTGATCGTCTCCAGGCGGGAGGGCAAAGAGGTCTACTACCGGGCCGCCGATACCCGCCAGTCGGAAGCGTTGCATCATATGATCGAGGAAATTGCCGAACTTGCCTGTCCCGACTGAGGACAGGCTTTTCTTTTTCGCCCGTCCCGTGGTACAATCCCTGCAGACAGTACCAAGGAGGATTCCGTATATGTTTGTTTCCTGTAATCCCTTCCCCGGCGTTTTCCATATCACGGACGCCATGGGAGTTTCCTTTTCCCTGGTCGAAGGCGAAGATTCCGCCCTGCTTTTCGACGCCGGGTACGGTCTGGAGGATGTGGCCGGATATGTCCGCACGCTGACGGAAAAGCCCGTCGAACTGATCCTTTCCCATGGCCATCACGATCATATGCTGGGAGCCCGCTGGTTTGACCACAGCCTGATGGATTCCGCCGACCGGGAGGAGTTTATGCTCCGCACCGCGCAGCTCCAGCGGCAGAAAGTGCAGAAACAGGCTGCGGACCAGGGCCTTTCCGTGCCGGAAGATTTCTTCACGATGGAGATCCCCGTACCGGAACCCCTGAAGTATCTGGACCGCCTCGGCAACTTTGACTGCAGCGTCTTCGACCTCGGCGGCCGGGAGGTCTGGGTGGTGCGTGTACCGGGCCATACTGCCGGCAGCGTGGTCCTGTATGTGCCGGATCAGCAGCTGCTGCTCACCGGGGACGACTGGAATCCCTGCACCTGGATGTGGTTCCCCTGTTCCCTGCCGGTCCGGCAGTGGCGGGACACCATGCAGGAGCTGGTCACCAGCCTGGAGGATGAAACGGGGGAAGAAATCCGCCATATCCTCTGTTCCCACCGGCCGGCTCCGCGGGAGGGCCGGGAGCTGAAGGATTTCCTGGCTTATATGACTGACGAACGGATCCGGGAAGCGCCTGCCGTCGATATGGGCGCACCGATCAACACACACCAGGTCGTCCTGCCCGAAAAGGACTGGACGCTCCTTTTTGACGCCGACAAGTAAATCCGGAAACAAAAAGGACCGCCGCGTTACCGCGGCAGTTTTCGCTGTCCGTCCGTATCATTCCGGACGAAGTGGAAAATCTTATTTTTTCAGCTCAAATCCGGCAAACTGCAGGTGTCCCTGTCCGGCAAAGGTGAAGTACAGGGACTGCATGCCGTCCGGGACGGCAATCTCCGCTTCCGTGTCATGCCACACGTTCGCATAGCCGATCGGAATGCTTCCCAGCGCTTCCCCGTCCCAGGCCGTACGGACTTCCATCTTTCCGGTGGCATATCCCTTGGTACGGATGCTGATCTTTCTGACGCCTTTGCAGTCAAAATACCGGAACCCGGCCGTGGCGGAATCCCGCATATTGGCGATATAGCCGATACCCTTTCCGCCTTCCTCAATCTCCTGGGTGATTTTCGGGAACCGGTCATCCATCCATCCGGACCACGGAACATAGGTCACTTCCATATCCGTGAAAAGATGGCAGGCAATGTATGCCGGATAATATCCTTCACCCTTCAGGGGGCGGACGCTGCCGCAGGAGGTCATCTCCGCCTGCTGTACGGTTCCGTCCTCGTTGAAGGTCAGCTTTTCCAGGCATCCCTGCCTGGAATAGTTGGTTCCGTTGGTATGGCGGTGATAGAAGATAAACCAGTCATCCCCGATCTTCTCCATGCTGCCGTGGTTGTTGGCCGTGTAATACATAGGTTTCTCCGCCGGCTTGTAGCTGCCGATCCCCTTGTCACAGCTGCTGATCATGACCCCCTTGTATTCGAATCCCCCCGTAGGTTCCGTACTCACGGCATAGCACAGCTCGTGGAACTGGATGGATGAATATATAAAATAGTAGAGATTGCCGCGTTTCCGGATGGAAGGCGCCTCAAAGAACGCGTGTCCCTCGAATCCGGTTCCTTCGCAGTACATCACGCCCGGGGCTACGAACTTCGGTGCTTCCGCGACCGTCAGCATATCCTTCTCCAGCACGGTAACCATGGCGCCGTGGCGGCTCCTGTCCCCGTAGCCGCAGAAACCTGTGTAAAGGTAGGTTTCCTCCCCTTCCGTCAGCACACCTGGATCGAACTGGGGCTCGTCCCCTTCCTTCTCGCCCAGTTTCACACCGTCCGGATAATGCACATAGCCGTAGAATTCATACGGGCCGGCAGGCCGGTCAGCCACCGCCACGGAAACCACGCCCCAGGTGCTCAGCACGTAATACAGGTAATACCGCCCGTCCGGTCCGATCGTCACATCCGGCGCGTACAGGTTTCCCTGCAGGTCGGTGTTGTGCGGATCCTGGTCCTTCCGGTAGATCACACCTTCATACCGCCAGTCCCCCAGGTTGTCCTCCGGAGCAGACCAGCATACATAGTCTCCCATACAGTACACATCGCCGCCGAAGAAATCATGGGATCCGTATACATAGACCCGGTCCCCGAAATGATAGGGTTCCCCGTCCGGCACATACTCCCAGTTCGGAAGATACGGGTTGATGACCTGTTTGTCGCTCATGATGTTTCCTCCTGTCTTTTCTGCCTCGATCATAAATAGAAATCTTCCGCGTGTCAAACGTTTCGCTTTTTTTCGCAAAAAGTAAAAAACCCGGAAAAAATGTTGACACTGCTTTTGATATGTGCTATAAAATAATCGTCCTTGATATTATTTCTGAAATAATATGTTAAAAGTAATAGGAGGTAAAGAACATGTCAGCAAGGAAAACCGCCGAAGTCAAACGCCCCTTCACCGTGGAAGACCACAGGGAACAGGATCGTATCCATGTTGCGAAAAAGACCACCGCTGTTTCCGACGCGCTGAAATTTCCCAACGGGGATCAGTTTGAAGCGGACCTGACGGAAATCTTCAACAGCGACGCCGAATCCTCCGGTGAAATCATTGCCATCGCCCTGACCGACTGTGACAGGTTCGACCATATCAACTCCGATTTCGGGCGGGAAGAAGGCGACCGCGTCCTGATCGAAGCCGGGAAGTATATCCGGGACAGCCTGCCGGAAGGCGCGAAGGTTTACCGCATCGGCGGCGATGAGTTCGGCATCCTCTTCCGCGGCGCCATGGAGCGGGAAGATATCTTCCTCTTCCTGAACGACCTGAAGAACAACTATTCGGTCCAGACGCCCGACGGTGTCCGGCAAACCATCACCATAGGCCTGGCCACTGCCTTTGAGGATGCCTCCCGCACGCCCGAGCTGATCCGCAAGGCGGACAGCGCCCTCTTCCGGGCCAAGGTTGCCGGCGGCAACCGCGTCGCCCTGGCAAAGGAGGAGAAAATGGTCCCGAAGACAAGCCACTACACGCAGGACCAGCTGCAGCGTCTTTCCAAGGCTGCGAAACAGGAAGGCATCGGCGAAGCGATCCTCCTGCGGGAAGCCCTGGATATGCTCCTCAAGAAATATGATGTTTGAGACGTGTCCAAAGATGCCTGTAGCTTTGGGTAACACGTCCAATGCTACAGGAGTCCGTGATTGACGAGTGCTTTGCACGAAGTCAGAACGGTAACGACGATCGCAGATGAGGAAGCACACGCGCTTCAGCGCGTATCGTGCTTCCCATGCTACAGGAGCCCGCGATTGACGAGTGCTTTGCACGAAGTCAGAGCGGCTGCGACGATCGCAGATGAGGAAGCACACGCGCTTCAGCGCGTATCGTGCTTCCCATGCTACAGGAGCCCGCGATTGACGAGTGCTTTGCACGAAGTCAGAGCGGCTGCGACGATCGCAGACGTCCAATGCTACAGGAGTCCGTGATTGACAAGTGCTTTGCACGAAGTCAGAACGGTAACGACGATCGCGCAGAACAAAGATCCCTTACGCGCCGTGCACAGTCCGCTGCACGGCGTTTTTTCACGCAGAATTGTTTTTATACAGTATCATTGAAAAATAATAGGCAAGTATTGACTAAACGTGTTATAATGCTTTTTCGGAAGAATGAGCTGTATGCATTCTTTCAGAAAGAATTAGCAAAAGGAGAAGCGCAATGAATCTCTCACCCCTTCAGAAAGTAAGATATGAGTACAGCCCCAAACTTCCCACGACGCTCCGCGGCGGTATTTCCCGGATTTCCGTCAAAGTCGGCGCGCCCACCGAAAGTGTGGCGGATCAGGACAAGATCAAGGCCCTCTTTCCCAACACCTACGGCAACAACGAAATCACCTTCGAAAAGGGCAGCAACAACTCCCCTGCGAAGAAGCAGGTGGTCGGCGTGATCCTTTCCGGCGGCCAGGCTCCCGGCGGACATAACGTAATCTGCGGCCTGTACGATGCGCTCAAGGCCACGGACAGCAACAACGTCCTCCTTGGCTTCAAGGGCGGCCCCTCCGGACTGATCGACGATGATTTCATTGAGTTTACGGATGAGTTTATCAATGAATACCGCAACACCGGTGGTTTCGACATCATCGGTTCCGGCCGTACCAAGCTGGAAACGGAAGAGCAGTTCAAGATCGTGACCGAAGTGGCTGCCAGACACGGCCTGACCGCGATCGTGATCATCGGCGGCGACGATTCCAACACCAACGCGGCTGTGCTGGCCGAGTACATGGCTGCCCACAACACCGGCGTCCAGGTCATCGGCTGCCCCAAGACGATCGACGGCGACCTGAAGAACGAAGATATCGAAGCTTCCTTCGGTTTTGACACTGCGACCAAGACGTATTCCGAACTGATCGGCAACATCGCCCGCGATGCCAATTCCGCCAAGAAGTACTGGCATTTCATCAAGGTCATGGGCCGTTCCGCTTCCCACGTTGCCCTGGAATGCGCCCTGCAGACCCAGCCCAACATCTGCCTCATCGGTGAGGAAGTGGCTGAGAAGAAGATGTCCCTCGCGGAGATCACCAGATACATCGCTGATTCCGTGGAAAAGCGCGCGGCGAACGGCGAGAACTTCGGCGTGGTCATCATCCCCGAAGGCATTGTGGAATTCGTTCCCGAGTTCTCCAGGCTGATCGCCGAGATCAACGAACTCCTCGCCGGAAAGAAGACCGAAGAGTTCAACGAACTGCCCAACTGGCACGCGAAGTATGACTTCATCAAGGCCGGCCTGTCCGCCGAGTCCTTCGCGGTATTTGATATCCTTCCCCGTTTCGTGCAGCAGCAGCTCTTCCTCGAGCGCGATCCCCACGGCAACGTGCAGGTTTCCCTGATCGAGTCTGAACAGCTCTTCTCCGAAATGGTCAAGAGCGAACTGGAAAAGCGGGCTGCCGCCGGTACCTACAAGGGCAAGTTCGGCACGCAGCATCACTTCTTCGGCTATGAAGGCCGGGACGCTTTCCCCTCCAACTTCGACGCCGACTACTGCTACTCCCTCGGCTACAACGCCTTCATGCTCATCCAGTACGGCTACAACGGATACCTGTCCAAGGTTTCCAACATCTCCCGGCCTGCGGACGAGTGGATCGCCGGCGGAATGCCCATCACCAAGATGATGAACATTGAACGCCGGAACGGCAAGGACAAGCCCGTCATCCGCAAGGCGCTCGTTGAGCTCGACGGTGCTCCCTTCAAATACTTTGCGGCACACAGGGACGAGTGGGCAGTGAAAACTTCCTTCGTATATCCCGGCGCGATCCAGTACTTTGGACCTGCCGAAGTCTGCGACCGTCCCACAATCACCCTCGCCCTTGAAAAAGGCCAGGCAATCGACTGACGAACATAAAGCATGCCCGGTAAGCATTCAGCTTACCGGGCTGTTTCTTTTTTCGCTGTGCGGATCAGGTCTGTCCGCGGCGGATAATGCTGTGGCGTTCCGGTCCGACAGAGATCCATTTGATCACCACGCCGGTCACCTCTTCGATCCGTTTCACATAGTTCTGCGCTTCCTCCGGCAGGTCCCACCAGTTCCGGACGCCGGAAATATCGCATTTCCATCCCGGCATCATCTCATACATCGGTACGCAGTCGCTCAGGATTGCCGGGAAAGGCATCTCCGTAAATACCTGGTCCTTGTACTTGTAACTGACGCATACCGGGATTTCATCCAGCGAACCGAGCACATCCAGCTTTGTCAGGGCGATCTCCGTCGCCGCCTGCACCTTCACGCCGTAACGGGTGGCCACCAGGTCCATCGGTCCGATCCGGTGATGCAGTTTTTCCTTTTCGCCGGTCGCGATGCGCATTTTCTCTGCTTCTTCACCCTCCAGTTCACAGACGAAATGACCTTTTCCGACGCAGGTGGAATAGGCTTTCACCACGCCGATAACACGGTCGATCTCCACGCCGGGCATCCCCGCGCCGACCGGCGCGTAGGAGGCCAGCACATTGGAAGAAGTAGTGTACGGGTATACGCCGAAATCCAGGTCCCGCAGGGCGCCCATCTGGCCCTCGAACAGGATCCGTTTGTTGTCGTCCTTCGCTTTCTGCAGGAAGCTGCTCGTATCCGTAATGTAGGGCTTCAGCGGTTCGCAGTATTCCTGCACCCAGGCTTCCAGTTCCTCCTCGGTCACGGGATCCGCGCCGTAAACCCCGGTCAGCACCAGGTTCTTCCATTGCCGCAGTGCTTCCAGGTCACGGTGGAAATAATCCGGATAGAACAGTTCCCCGGCCAGAACCGTCTTCTTCTGGTACTTGTCGGAATAGAAAGGCGCGATGCCCAGCCGGGAGGAACCGTACTGCTTCGCGCCCAGGCGGAGCTCCTCCAGTTCATCCTGCTTCCGGTGCCAGGGAAGGAGCAGGGATGCCCGGTCTGAGATCTTCAGGTTCTCCGGGGTGATAGCCACGCCTTTTTCCTGGATCGTCCGGATTTCCTTCAGCAGCATTTCCGGGTCCAATGCCACCCCGTTGCCGATGACATTCACGACTTCCTTGCGGAATACGCCGGAAGGAAGGGCGTGGATTTCAAATTCGCCGAACTGGTTGATTACGGTATGGCCGGCATTGGCGCCGCCCTGGTACCGGATCACGATGTCGTAGGCTTCGGTCATCAGATCGACCATGCGGCCTTTTCCCTCATCGCCCCAGTTGATTCCAACGATTGCGGTACAAGCGTTCATGCTTCATCCACCTTTCAGGCAGGTCTGTTTTCGTTTCAGCAGAGCCACCGTTTTAAAACACGGTTCATTGTAAGAATAATTCTACCCTCCGGGAACCCCTTTGTCAATGAGCGCACGGGAAAGCCTCCGCCTTCCGGGGTTATCCTTCCTGCCCGGATCCATACAGGTCCGGGTACAGTCCGAGCTCCTGCAGTTTTGCCCGCAGGCTCTTCATGTCCTCCCATGCTTCCGGTTTTTTGCTGCTGTCCCGCAGCAGGGCGGACGGATGATAGGTGGGCATCATCCAGATACCCTTTCGTTCCGTCCAGATTCCCCGTTCCCGGGTAATCCGGATCTCCGGATTCAGCAGATATTTCGCCGCCGTACTGCCGAGCAGTACGATCACCTTCGGCTTCACCAGGTACGTCTGCATCCGCAGGTGGATCCGGCACGCTTCCGCCTCTTCCGGCGTCGGCACCCGGTTTCCGGGCGGCCGGCATTTTACCACGTTGCAGATGTACACCCTCTCCCTGGGCAGTCCGATGGCTTCCAGCATTTTTGTCAGCAGCTGGCCGGCAGGACCGACGAACGCCAGCCCTTCCTCATCCTCCACCTGCCCCGGACCCTCCCCGATCAGCATCAGCGGGGCGTTCCGGTCTCCCTGGCCGGGAACCTTGTTCCGGATCCGGGCGCACAGCGGACACAGGCGGCATTCCGCCACCTGCTGTTCAAACAGTTCCCAGCTGATCGGATTCATGGTTCGCCTCCGCAAAAACAGTTTAGGTCCGCGTTATCGTGTAAACTTTGAAATGAACTTCCAGGCGTTCTCGATGCTGTGCTTTCTGCACTCGTGAACCTGTTCGCTGACGCTGGCGAACGCCGTCCGGCACACGCCGTCTTCGCTGTCGTAATACTGCACTGTCAGCACGCTGCCCCGGGAAGGATCCGGGATCTGCTCCGTCCGGTCGCCGGAAAGGCCCCAGAGCGGATTCTCCCAGGAATCCTTTTCCTCAAAGCGGACGCTGCCGAAGTCCTTTTTCAGCCGGTTGACTTCCGCCACATATCTGATCCGTTCCAGCGCAGTATCCGCCTGGCGCGGAAGCTCCGGTACATGGGACTTTTCGCCGCCGGAATAGAACACCGGAACGGGTACGGTTTTGTTGATCCGTCCGGACACCGGTGCGCCGAAGAAACTCGTGTAAACCGGGAACAGTGCGCTGACAGGCATCGCGCCTGCAATGACTTCCGGATATTCCGTGCAGATGTCCCACGTCTTTCCGCTGCCCATGGAAAAGCCCGTGGCGTAAACGCGGTGTTCGTCAATATTGTAGCTTTTTTTCAGTTCGCTGATCACCTGCACGGCTTCCGTCGCCGTCACAAACTGGTGATTTTCCACCGACACGAACAGGAAGTTATTATCGTGGGCAACCTCCCACCAGCCTGCCACAAACGTCAGGTACATGGAGGAATCCCCGCCGCCGTGGAATCCGATCACCAGCGGAACCGGTCCCTTGTCGAAGATCCCGTTGTTGTAGTAGGCGAAATAGCCGACCTTGTGCGTCTTCTCGTCCTTGAAAGGGCTCCGGTTGTCCGGGGAGGTGTCCACCGTCACGAAGCCGGCTTCTTCCGTCATGTCCAGCGCGGGGAAATCCGGTTCGTACTCGATCCGGCCGCACCACATCTTGAACTGTTTCACAAATGCGTAGTAATCGGCTTCGTACTCAGCTTCCGCCTTCACCAGCAGGTGTTCACAGTCCGCAAAGGCACGGTTGATCTCCTCGCTGTTCCCGACGCTGATCACGGCGATATCCTTCCGCCGCACATCCGGTACGACGCTCAGCCGTTCCATGGAGCACATGGCCGGCGTGATCTCGCCGGGGCCCCACAGGTATTCGCCCTGCAGCGTGGTCAGCAGGTTCTTTGCCACAAAGTCCGCCGACTTTCCGTAGCTGTAGATGTCCGCGCGGAAGATGGCGCCCCGGACAAAATAGCCCCTGAACTCCCGGGCAAAGAAATCGTAGTTCTCGACGATGCCGTCCCGGTAAACCTGGATCATCTTGATTTCCGCAATCACGGCCGCATAGAAATCCTCCCCGGCGCCTGCCCATCCGTCCGCCGCTGTCGGATAGACGAACAGCACGCTCGAATCGGCGTCCGCCGCAATCTTCGCGAATCCCTTTTCCCGGGCAAACCGGACCGCGCTGTCCATATCCTGCTGTTCCTCTTCAAAGACCAGCAGCAGGGGGGCCCGGAACCCGTAGTTGTTCACCTGTCCGTCCAGGTCGTTGTCCGGAACGTATACCTTCAGGTGGAACTTCTCAAAAGTATGCTCCCAGCATTTTCCGCCGGCCGTTTCCCGGACCTCGGGTCTTTCCGTCATCGCCATTGGTTCTGTCCTCCGTTTTCTTTCTTAAGTGCCCCCGGGGTCAGCCCTCCCGGGGAAACAGCAGATGCAGTTTCGCGTAGAAGTCCCCCAGCAGGTATCGGCTGTCCAGGTCCCGGTACACCCGGATCTCCCGTCCGCCTTCCAGCGGGGAATAGCTTGTATCCTCGTTGACCGTCTTCACCTTCTGCGGTCCGAAGTGCCCGCAGGCCGGATGGAGTACGGCGGCCACTGCCGGCGAATCGCCCAGTGACCAGCTTTCTCCGGCGGTCCAGTCCGCTTCCGGCGTCGCGTTGTAGGTGACCATCTGTTCGAACAGGTACCGCCCGATCGCCCCGTACGGCATCACCTGTTCCTGCAGCTCCGCCAGGCCGACCCGGATGGTTCCGTACACATCAGCCGGGATCTGCCAGACCTCCGCCCCGGATTGCAGCACCCGGTTTGCCGCGGCGACGTCGTTCCCGAAATTGAATTCCCGCCACGGGATCGGCGACGTTTCGTACCCGTGGCCGCCGATCGTCACGATCGTCACGGCCTTCGCGATGTCCGGCGCTTCCCGCAGCGCGCGGTCCACGTTGGTCAGCGCACCCATGCAGAGGATGAACAGGGGCCGACTTTCTTCCGCCCGGGCTTCCCGGATCATGGTTTCCACACCCTCGGAGATTCCGCCTGTTCCTTCCGGGCCTTCCTCCCCGTGCAGTACGGGTACCGCGGATCCCATGGCCTGCGTCACCTTCCGGGCCGCCTCAAAGCTCTTCTTCATGGAGCCGGGCCGTGCGAAATGCTCCGCGACGATTGCCTTCACAATCAGCTTCGGACTCATCAGCGCGTAGGCGACGGCAAACGGGTCGTCCGCCTCGCAGGCTGTATCGGTATCGATGATCACGCGAACCTTTTTGCTTTCCTTCACATCAAAACGCAGCATCCTGTCATCTCCTTTTTCCGTGCCTGTTCAGATCAGCCGGGTCATTCTGCATGCTTCGATTCCCGGCTTCCAGAAATCCGCGATCGGAAGGCCGCGGACCTGGCTGATAATGCTCAGGTTCATGGCACCGTGGCCGACGATCAGGACATTCCTCCCCTGTTCCATCAGCGGATCGATCACTTCCCGCAGGAATTCCCCGGTCCGCGCGAACAGTTCGTCGAATGTTTCCGCCCCGCCCACGGATTCTGTATAGGCTTCCGGCTTCAGGAAAATCACGTTCACCGGGCAATCCGGAATGCTGAAGCTGTTTTCGGTGCCCTCATAGCTCCCGAAGCTCATTTCCCGGAGGCGGTCATCCGTCCGGATCGGAATATCCCGGCCACGGAGCACGATCTCCGCCGTCTCCCGGGCCCGGACCAGCGGGGAGCAGAAGCACAGGTCCAGTGGAATGTCTCTGTATTCCTCCCCGGCCGCTTCAGCCATCCGGCGGCCTTCCTCATTCAGCGGAATATCCGTCCGGCCCTGCAGTTTATGCCGGTCGTTCCAGTCGGTCCGGCCGTGCCGCATGATATACAGCATCGGTTTCTCTCTCCCTTTTTCCTGATCATGGTCTCCCGCAGGTTCAGCCGGCGTCATTTCTCAGCACGGACCAGGCCTCAACCAGCCGTTCCATGGACCACTGCGCGTTCGCCGGGCTGGTGGACGGCAGGCACACAGCCTCCCTTCCCAGTTCCGGCCGGATGTATTTCCCGTACATCTCGTATGATTTCCTGCCGTTGCAGAAAATCCTTTCGATCGGGCTGCTGTCCAGGATGATCCGCAGGTCGTTGGGCCGGACCTCCCGGATACTCGCGTCGGAGGATCCGGTGATCACGCAGCTGGCGATGGAGTCCCACAGCGCCAGTCCGTTCTCCAGGATCAGCGCCTTCTTCTCCGGGATCGTCTGCGGAACCTTCCGGTCGAACAACGCCGCAAGAACCTTCCAGAACCGGTTCTGCGGATGTCCGTAGAAGAAGTTCTGCTCCCTGGATTTCACCGACGGGAAAGAACCCAGGATCAGGATCCTGCTGTTCCCGTCGTACAGCGGTCCGAAAGGATGCATAATCCGCTGTCCGGTGTTTTCCCTGGCTGTTTTCGTCATCTGCTCGTCACCGCCTGCCGGCTGTTTTGTATTTTATCGGTACAGGGTTTGATTAATCTCCCGCTTGCTCTTATACTGTTCCCCGGACTTTCACAGGGAATGTCAGGAGGAACACAGGACAAATGAAGGAATTCCTGAAGAAAAAGAACATCGAGATTTCGCTGAAGCGCTACGGGATTGATGCGCTGGGAGCCATGGCGCAGGGCCTGTTCTGCTCCCTGCTCATCGGTACGATCATCAACACCTTCGGTGCCCAGCTGCATATCGGTTTCCTGACGGAGACCGTCGCGACCGTGGGCGGTGTGAACTACACCGTCGGCGGTATCGCTTCCGCCATGAGCGGTCCTGCCATGGCGATCGCCATCGGCTATGCACTGAAGTGCCCGCCGCTGGTCCTCTTTTCCATGACCGCCGTCGGCTTTGCGGCCAACGCGCTCGGCGGTGCCGGCGGCCCGCTGGCCGTCCTCTTCATCGCGATTATCGCGGCGGAATTCGGTAAAGTGGTTTCCAAGGAAACCAAGGTGGATATCCTGGTCACGCCCCTCGTGACCATCGGCGTCGGTATGTTCCTCTCCTGGCTGATCGCCCCGCCGCTCGGCAAAGCCGCCATGGCGGTCGGCAATGTCATCATGTGGGCAACCGAGCTCCAGCCCTTCCTGATGGGCATCCTGGTCTCGGTGATCGTGGGCGTTGCCCTGACGCTTCCCATTTCCTCCGCCGCGATCTGCGCGGCGCTCCTGCTGACCGGCCTGGCCGGCGGCGCCGCCGTGGCGGGCTGCTGTGCCCAGATGATCGGCTTCGCCGTCATCTCCTTCCGGGAAAACAAAGTGGGCGGCCTGATTTCCCAGGGGCTCGGAACCTCCATGCTCCAGATGGGCAATATCGTGAAGAATCCCCGCGTCTGGATCGCGCCGACGCTTGCGTCCGCCATTACCGGTCCCGTCGCGACCTGCGTCTTCCGGATGGAGATGAACGGTTCCCCGATCTCGTCCGGGATGGGCACCTGCGGCCTGGTCGGCCCCCTGGGCGTTTACACCGGCTGGCTGAATGATATCGCCGCCGGAACAAAGGAAGCCATCACCGGCACGGACTGGCTGGGTCTGGTCCTGATCTGCCTCGTCCTCCCCGCTGTGCTTTCACTCGCCATTCATTTCTTTGTCCGGAAAGCCGGATGGGTAAAGGACGGCGACCTGAAGATCTGACGCCCGGCTGCCGCTCCCTTCAGCTGCTTTTTTCGTTCTGTAATATCATACACAATGCCATGTATTCACGCAAATATATTCTGTGTCTCATTACATATGAATATTTGGCTTTTCGCAGAATTGCGTTCCGGCAGGTGTCTTACAGGAAAGACATCTGCCGGTATTTTTCCGGCAGCGTGTGCATATACTCAAAGCACTCGTCCGGCCTGTACATCATCCCGTGGTCCCGGCAGAAGGAAGTGAACAGGTCCATCAGCCGTTTGCCGTCCGGACTGGAGACCTCGTAGGCATTCCCGTAGGTCCGGATATACTTTTCCTTCAACCCGGGGAAATGCCTGTCCAGCGCCGCGTAATAGTATTCCCGGTCTCCTTCCCGGAGCGTCAGTCCCATGTCAAAGCAGATAATCCCCTTCACCTGCACCCGTGCGCAGGCTTCCAGGATCGCTGTGATGTTTTCCGGCGTATCGTTGATAAACGGCAGGATCGGCGTCAACCACACGACCGTGGGAATCCCCCGTTCCTTCATGGCTTCCAGCACTTCGATCCGCCGCTTTGTATTGCAGACGTTCGGTTCAATAATCCGGCACAGTTCATCATCCCAGGTGGTCAGCGTGATCTGTACCACGCACTTCGCTTTCCGGTTGATCTCTTCCAGCAGGCCGATATCCCGCAGGATCCGGTCGGATTTTGTCTGCACCGCCGCGCCGAACCCATACCTGCAGATGATCTCCAGGCATTTCCGGGTCAGCCCGAGCTGTTCTTCACAGTGCATATACGGATCCGACATGGATCCGGTCCCGATCATCGCCTTCTGCCGCTTGGTCCTCAGCGCCTGCTCCAGCAGTTCCGGCGCGTTCTGTTTTACTTCGATATCCTCAAATGCGTGTGTGAACTGGTAGCATGCGCTCCGGCTGTCGCAGTAGATACAGCCGTGGGAACACCCGCGGTAGATGTTCATCCCGTAATGGCCCTTCCCGCCGGTCAGGAGTCCCTTCGCGTCCGTAAAATGCATATCAGTCCCTTTCCGCGATCCGCAGGATATCCGACGGATGGCCGGCCTGTTCAAACTCATCCAGGATCGGACAGGGAATATGCGGCTCGAAAGCCAGGTCGCGGAACCAGGTACACTGGACAGCTTTCATTCCGGCTTCCCGGGCGGCAAAAAGCTCCCTGGACCCGCCGTCTCCGACATACAGGCATTCGCCGGGCTCAACGCCGAGCAGTTCCGTCATCCGCCTGAACAATTCAGGGTCAGGCTTGCAGATCCCCTGCTCATAGGAGATCAGCGCGGCGTCAAACAGGGGGTACAGTTCGCTTTCCCGGATGAAATCCCGTTCGTCGGAAAATGTGTTGGTGATCAGGCCGGTCTTTTTCCCTGCCTTCCGGAGATCCCGGAGCAGGTTGACCGTTTCCTCCGGGATTGCCGTAAAGGTGTCCGTCAGTGCCTGTTTCCTGTGTTCCGCCGCCAGCTTCACCTTGTCCTCCGAATATACCCCGAGCTGTTTCAGCGCAATTGCGAGTCCTTCCCCGATCGTATATTTCCCGGTGCTCCGGTCCTTCTCGGTCACGTGCCATTCACGCCGGAAATCATCCAGGCTGATGCCAAGATCCGCCGCGATGTCTTCGCTGAAATATGTCTTCCCCGTGAACAGAGTCACCAGGGTTTCAAACATGTCAAAGATGACTGCTTTGATCATTTTCTTCTCCTTTTTTCCGTATGGTTTTACTGTGCGAACCCGGCGTACGGGATATCATGGATCAGGCATTCTGCCGCGTCCTCGATATCCTCCGGATCCACTTCCCCGCCTTCCCGGGCGCTGCATTCAAACTCGTCGACCACATTCTCGATCAGCGTCATGTCGATGAACAGCGGCAGCTGCGCAAGCAGTTCTTCCGGAACATCCGTTTCGCTCCGGTATCCTTCCAGGAGAATGCTGAAATACTGCGCCATGCCCTCCATGCGTTCCGCCGGATCCTCCAGGTGCCTGTACCAGCCCGTGCCGTGCGTCCAGAGATGCGCCAGGTCAAACATGTACCAGCAGTAGATGCAGTTGTCGAAATCGAATACGGTCAGGTCGCCCGTGTCCATATCGATGTGGTAATTGATATCACACATATCGAAGTGAACCAACCCGTAGGACTCCCCGTCCTGCGGAAGCGCCCGGAACCGTTCCAGGCGTCTTGCGATCGCTTCCTTCAGCTCCGCATACCTGTCCGGGATCAGCCGGCCGATATATTCCATATTGTACTTGTCGAAGAACTCCTGCCGGCGGTGAACCGGCCGGAAGCATTTGGAAAGACGGTGAATCGATCCGATCGTTTTTCCCGTGTTGTAGAAATATTCGGACAGCGGTGCTCCCTCCCGGTAGCGGTACCCGTTCCTGTACAGCAGGATCCCCTTCGCGTATGCGAACAGGACGAGCCAGGTTTTCTGTCCGTTCTCCTCGGCGCACTCCACCAGCCTGCCGTTCACGGACGGAATCACATCCGCCGCCGGCGCGCCGTTTTCTACCAGGTAATGCACAAACTCCGTTTCCGCAAGATATTCCTCTTCCGTCCGGTCTCCCGTCGCCGAAATGCGGAGGGCGTATTTGTTTTCGCCGTCCTTCCTGCAGATATAAATGCTGTTGCGTCCGCCCTCATGCCCTTCCACAGGGGAAAGCTCGTATCCGTCCAGTCCGTACAGTGCAGTTGCTATTTTCAGCAGATCCATAGTGCCTCCGTTTTCCTTGTTTTATTCCCGGATCGCGACCGCCGTAAACTCGCCGGGCAGTTTTTCGTTTTCCCAGGCAGGATGCTCGTCAAACCGTGTCAGTCGGAATCCGTTTCCGATGATTGCGTTGAGGATCTCGCTGACCGTGTATTTCCTGAGACTGCATTTCGGCATCTGCCTGCGGATCTCTTCCGGATAGAACCGTGCATGGGCCATCTCTCCCTCATAGATATCCGTGGAAAAATAGCTCATCACCGGCATTTCCAGCTTCAGGCTGTCATTGATTTTCGTAAACGGATGAAAGTCGCTGCAGATCATCTTTCCGCCCGGCTTCAGCAGGGCGTGCATGATCTTCATAAACTCGTCGATATCATGGAAATAATGCAGGATCCCGCCTTCCATGAACACCACGTCAAATGTTCCGCCGTATTTCTCCAGATCGGTTTCCAGCACGTCGCCCACTTCATAGCGGATGCAGGCATGCGCCGCCTCCGCCGTCTCCATGGCATACCGCCTGTTGTCCTCGGAAATATCAAACACCGTAACCTCAGCGCCGAGCAGTGCCAGCGGAATGGCTTTCTTTCCGCAGGAGCCGCAGATGTTGGCGACCTTCACGCCCTGGTACCGGTCAAAGTACTGCGCGTAGCGCCTCAGCATCTTTTCCGGATCCGCAATGTCCTGTTTAGCGCGTTCAGCCGGCGTGCCGGATGTCATCACCCAGAAATCGTAGGCGCTGTACTCCCAGGCCTTTTTGTTCTGCTGACTGTAGTCCCTCATAGTTTCTCCTCTTCCCTGCCGCTGATACCCAGCAGCATGTCTGAAATCTCCGCGCGGCCCTGTTCCCCGAAATTGAATTCCTGTTTTTCCAGGATGAAATCCGTATAGCCTTCCGTGTTCCTCGGGCACTCCGCCAGGACCTGCCCGCTCCGGCCGAACACCGCCGTGGGAGCCGTCTGGAAGGGGCGGGTGACATTTGAGGAAATGATCGTGCAGGCATTTTCCGCCGCCCGTGTCCGCAGGTGCCCCCGGATCAGGTCGTACCGGTCCGGATCGTCGGTCTCCGACGCGTCATAAAACAGCACCAGGTCCGCGTCCGTTCTTTCCCTGTACAGTTCCCGGAAGTATTCCGGAAAGCGGACTTCAAAGCAGATCCGGATGCCGATCCGGAATCCTCTGTAATCAATAATCCCGGTCCGGTTCCCCGGGGTAAAGTTCTCCCGGTCCCATCCCCACAGGGCTCTTTTGTCGTAGATTCCGCGTTCGCCGTCCGGCGCGATGAAAACCGCGCGGTTAAAGATCCGTTCCTCTTCCTTCGCGATCATCCCCACGACAGCCGCCGTTTTTGTTTTGGCACACAGTTCCTGCAGCCTTTCACAGCATTCCCCGGCGAGCGCAAAATCCACCTGTGAAGCAGAGGGCATATCCATCGGCGGATATCCCGTCAGGGCGCATTCCGGGAAAACAACCAGGTCCGTCTGTCTGTCCCCTGCTTCACGTATGGCTTTTTCCATCGTCTCCAGGTTCTTCCGGATATCGGAGGAAACCGCGAACTGATATGTTGTTATTTTCATCGTTCAACCTCTCGGGACCGGATTGTTTTGCGCAGCGTATATTCTACCATGTGCAGCCCCGGGTGAAAAGGCAAACAATACGTTTATTCACTCTTTCCGAGGACCGCGCGGATACAATCCTCTATGTTGCCCGCCCTCCGCAGCAACCGCCTGCGCCGGATATCCCCCTCGCCCGGCCATTCCATCAGTTTCTTGATCCGTCCCAGCGCGATGACATGTCCGAATCTTTGTTCCCATCCCCTGTAAAGGGCGTTGTACCACACGGTCAGTTCTTCCTCTCCGGCTTTCGCGCCTCCCCGCAGCTGCCGGGCCAGCGACGGGTCCGCCAGCAGGCCGCGGCCGATCATCACCGTTTCTGTTCCGGGGCAGTGCGCCAGGAGTTTCGCCACGTCTTCCGGTGTGCGCAGGTCCCCGTTGTAAACCGGATGCGGGATTCCCTTCCGTACAGCGGCGTCAAAGGCTTCCGGATGATTCACGCCGCTGTACTGTTCCTTCATCGTCCGTATATGGATCGTCATATGTTCAAAAGGATAACCTGCCAGGATGTCCAGCAGTTTCTCCCATTCCCCCGCGTCTTCATACCCGATCCGTGTCTTGACTGAAAGGGGCATCGGCAGCGGCCGGGAGAAAACCTGATCCAGGAAGGACTGCAGGAAACCGGGATCCCGAAGCATCCCGCTGCCCCGTCCTCCTTTCGTCACCGTCTGTGAGGGGCATCCCAGGTTCAGGTCCGCGCAGGAATAGCCGAACTCTTTCACGTACTCCAGCCATGCCCGCAGGTGATCCGGATTCTTCGTCAGCGCCTGCGGCAGAACGTTCAGTCCCTCGTTTTCCTCCGGGGAAATGTCCCGTTTTTCCCGTGTCATCAGGGTCATGGACTGTGTCAGTTTATGGAAGGGAAGGCAGTATACGTCCACACCGCCGAAGATTTCGTGATGGGCACGGCGCAGGATTCCGTCCGTAACCCCTTCCATGGGTGCAAAATAGATCTTCATCACGCGTCGAAGCTCCTGGCCGGGAATGTCCCGTTTCGTAACAGCTTAATTGCAGTCCGCGTTCCCGTCTGCCCGGCTATTTTACCATGCGCTGTCCCGGTTGAGAAGGCGGAAATCCGCGCGCGTTTCCGGAAAACAAAACCGGAATGCCCGCAAAGGGCATCCCGGATCATACGTCTGTCGATTCATGCCTGTACGGTGATCCTGATCCTGCACACGGTGTCTCCCGCCTTGATGCTGCTGAGCAGTTCCCCCTCGGTCTCTTTCCCGAGGATCGTTTCAAACATCCTTCTGCTGTATCCGAGCGTACAGTAGCACCATGCTTTGGGCAGCTGCCCGTCAGTCCGCTTCACGCAGGAGCAGTAGCACTGCGGATATACGACGTAATATGAGGTTCCGTCATATTCCAGCGAAAACCCCGGATCCAGCTCATTGACCTTCTTTACAAAATCAGCCGGTCCGTCCGATTTTTCATAAAGCGCCTTCAGTTTTCCGTTGATTGCGTACGGGCCGCAGGCGCAGTCCATCCGGATCGCCTTCACGGTTTCCTCATCGTAGCGGTCGTTCAGGTATCCGCAGAGAGCTTTCGCCCAGGCTGACCGCTTACTGATATCCGCGGATTTCCCGAGGGGATGTTCCTCCGCAAACCGTTCTCCCGCCGCCTGCTCCCCGTGCTTTGCCATGCTTGCCAGGAAACGCAGCGCCTGTGGATTGTCGTTCTTTGGCATTCTGCATTCCCCTTTCCTCAGGCTTTCCAGTGGGCCAGTTCGGAGAGCCACGCGTCATACTGGCTGCGCCGGTCCTCGACCGGCAGTCCTTCCGGATTCGGCATATGCTCGATCAGGAAATTGAGCAGCGCGGCTTTGGACTGGTACACAAACTTTCCGTCCGCATAGCACCATTTGCAGTATTCCTCGTTGAAGAATCCGTCCGGTTCCCTGCTGATCATTCCGTCTTCATCCAGCGGCATCCCGCAGCACTGGCAGTACAGCTTTCTTGGGGATCCCAGCAGGGTATTGATGGATACGTCGTATTCCCGGCTCAGCAGCTTCAGCGTTTCCGTATTCGGCTGGGTTTCCCCGGTCTCCCACCGGCTGACCGCCTGCCGGGTTACCAGGACCCGTTCCGCCAGTTCCTCCTGGGTCAGGTGATGCTTTTCCCGAAGGCTTTTCAGCATTTCTCCGATTTCCATAGGATGAAAACCTCCCTGTCGTCTGTCTTCACCTGCATCATAAATCCCGGCCGGAATCTTCGCAAGCAACTGTCTGTTGCGTGGCGTTCCCCGGGTCCTTACCTGAGCGACATCACATAGATCTGGCACGGATTCCACTCGTCCCAGAGCAGCGGAAACACCTCGAACTCCTTAAACCCCAGGGAGAGGTAGAAACGGTTGGTCCGGTCGTAATCCTCGTATTTGCCCATCTGCACTGTCTTGACCTGGAGGAAGGAATATCCCGTCCGGACCGCCGCTTCTTTCGCCTTTTCAAACAGCGCCTTTCCGGTGCCTTTCCGGTGATATTCCTGCAGCACGCCCATCACATGCAGTTCGACGGTTTCCTTTCCTGTCTCCTTCAGGCAGAGGAATCCGATCGGCTTTTCCCCGTCAAACGCGGCAAACAGCGGCAGTTCCGCACTGTCTTTGATATATCCCTCCCGCGACTCTTCGATTCCGAACCAGTCAGGCAGTGCCTCCAGGATTGCCCGGGCAATCCTCTGCTTTTCAGCAGGTTCCTGTATTTCCATGATCGTCATATGCTGTACTCTCTTTCGGTTGTTCCTTTATTTCCGGCCGTCCGGCCCCGCAGCAGATTCCGCCTGCCTTTCGTTTACGGTTCCGCGGGCGAATTCATAGTACGGCCGGTTTCCGATAAACCGGATTTTTCCGTCTTCCACAAAGATGGTATTCTCTTCCGGAATGGCGTACACAGGCTTGGTTTTTGACAGTTCCAGGAGGTAATTCCTGCTCAGTTCGGTCCTCTCCCGGTTCCGGTTCGTGTAGTGGCAGAGCAGGGAATAGCCGCCGATCATATTGAACCCTGTATGATCAGCAAGGCCCACCTCGTTCTCATCATCCGTGTTGCACGAATCCAGGTCTTTCCCGAAAATGATGGCGCCGGCGGATCCGCCGTAAACGATCCCGTCCTCTTCGGCCAGGTATTTCCGGATCCTCTCAAAGGCGCCGCTTTCCTTCAGGTCTCTCAGCAGCTTGTAGGTATTCCCGCCGCCGATGTACAGCGCGGCATACTCCGAAAAGTCCCTGCTCATCAGTTCTTCGGTCGACCGGATCATCTCAATCCCGGCTTTTTCCACGTCGGACAGTTCGTCCGTCATGAATTCCAGGCATCCGCGATAGGTGGGATCCGGCTATGCCAGCGGAATGTACAGGATCTTCCTGCTGTGATCAATCACGCTGTTCAGTAACTGCCGTGCGGATTCAGCGGCCTTTCCGTCCCCTCCGCCGTTCAGGATCAGTTTCATGGCAATGCTCTCCTGTGATCTGTCCTTGAAGTTTTCGTTTCTGATTCCACGCCTTGTGAACACGGCAATGCTCATTCCCGTTCAGCTTCCGGATCAAAATCTGCGGGAATATACTTGTACTTGTACAGCCGGTTCAGTGCGTCAAGCGCCTGGGGATGATTCTGCCTGTATGCCCGCTGGTAGTATCTTGCGGCCATCTCATAAGACTGTTCGACGCCCTGGCCTTTCTCGTAGCAGTAAGCCAGGTTATACAGTGCGTAGGGTTCTTCCGCCTCTGCGCCCATCATGAAAAACCAGGCTGCTGTTTCGTAGGACTGCTCCACACCGTATCCGTATTCATAGCAGTAGCCCAGGTTGCACAACGCTCCGATATGCCCGGCGTCAACAGCCTTTTCAAAAAGCCCGAACGCGGTTTCGTAAGATTGCGCCACGCCTTTCCCGGACATATAGCAATCCGCCAGGTTATACAGTGCGGGAGGATATCCCTGGTCAGCGGACAGCTGATAGTACTCCGCCGCCTTTTCCTGGGACTGTTTCACTCCCCTCCCGTATGCATAGCTCAAGCCAAGGTTGTACTGTGCGTAGGCATTTCCCTGATCAGCGGCAGGCAGGAAATATGCAATCGCTTTTTCATAAGACTGCTCCACGCCCCGGCCTGCCGCGTACATGTAGCCCAGCGCGGCCTGTCCGGCGGCATATCCCTGGTCGGCGGACATCTGATAGTATTTCACTGCCTTTTCATCAGACTGCTCCACGCCGTTTCCGTCCCGGTAGCAAACGCCCAGCTCATGCTGCGCCCCGGGATGCCCTAGTTCCGCTGCTTTTTCAAAATATACCGCGGCGGTTTTGTAATCCCCGGCCTTCAGGGCCTCGGTTCCCTGGTCGTACAGAGCGGCTGTGTCCTCCTCCGCCAGTGCGGATGCACAAATGCAGACAAGCAATGCAAGCAGGATCAGGATCCGTTTTTTCATGTTCCGGTATATTCCTTTCCTTTTGTCCCGTCAGTCAGTGATTTCCGGATCGCCGGCATTTTCATTTCCGAGATAGACAGGCGCCGCTTTTCCCTCATAAAGATTCATGATCGGCCGCCGCAGTTTCGACGGGTACAGCGGTGTCGTGTTCAGCGTGCTGATTTCCAGCCATTCCGCGCCGATCTGGTTGAAATCGTGCTGCTGTTCCGCGTCGCACGGTCCCTCATATTCACACCGGAATACGATATCCACCCGGTGATCCGGTTCGCCTTTGGCCCCTTCGATCACAAACACGGCTTCCCCGGCTTTCACTTTGATCCCGGTCTCTTCCGCCACTTCCCGTTCGACGGCTGCGGGAAGCAGTTCACCCGCATGCTGGCCTCCGCCGGGCATGATGTAGAACACACCATCCCGGTCCTGCAGTTTCACCGCCAGCATCCGGCCGTCCCGGATCACCAGCGCTTTGGCTGACGTCCGGATGCGACGCTGCCGCAGCTCCCGGAACTGTTCCAGCACGGAATCGATCCCGTCCTCGGACAGGACGCCCCGCTTCAGGTCCGCGGGGAGGAGTCCCGCCTCATCCGCCCGGAAATCCTCTTTCCATTCGTTGCTCGTGTAATAATTTTCCAGTTCCTTCAGGTCGTTCTGCACGTCAGCACAGGCGCGCCGTGCTTCTTCCATCTGCCGTGCCACCTGCTCTGCCCGGTCCAGCATCCGTTCATACCGCGCAATGCGTTCAAGCCTTGTCATCTTTTTAATTTCCTTCCGTTTTCTGTGATGGGATCAGGATTGCTCTATACCAGTTATCAGCCACTTCGCTGAATTCGTATTCTACCAGGGATCCGGAAAATTCCTCCCGGAAATCCGGTGCGACTCCTTTGTAAGGCCAAAAGAACAGTGTGAACCATGAGAGTCTGCCGCCATCCGTTATATGAAACTGAAATTCAAGCTCCTTTGTCTTCCAGCCTCTGTACTTGATCCCGTCCAGGCCTTTCAGTACGGAAAACGCTTCCGTCATGGCCGCCTGTTCTTCCTGTGTAAAGAATCGGTCGTTTTTCAGTGTTTCCAGATTTGTAATACTGCCATTATACGGAAAAACATTTTCATACAGGTAGTCATCAAACCCGTCCTCGCCTTCGCCTTTATCAAGCAGGATGGCAGAAGCTTCGGTCAGCTTCCGGTTCATCCCGGGGTCCTGCAGCAGCGCCAGGCATTCATCCGGTGTCGTGGTCTCTCTCCGGACCGGAGTGGGCCTGGGAATGAGCAAATATAAAAACAGCATCAGCAGGATGTAAGAACCGGTGATAATAATTGCTGCCCTGTGTTTTTTCAGAAAACCGGTGATCATGATCCTTTTTCCTTTCCGGGTGTTTCCCTGATCTGTCCGGATCGCAGGTTCAGCAGCTGAGAACCTCGACAGGATAGCCGATAAACAGTCCGGACTCGAGCACTCCCACGATCTGCTTGATGGAAGACTCCAGGGAATCATTCACCTCCTGGAAATGCGCGTCGAGGATATAGTTCCCGTTTTCCGTCAGCACGGGACCGTCCTTCGCTTTTCCGGCCAGCCGGAGATGCACGTCGTCCGCGCCAAGCTCATACAGCCTGGTCGTTACGGACTTACAGGCGGCGGGGACGCATTCAACAGGAATCGGGAATTTTTCGCACAGTCTGGAGACGAACTTGCTCCGGTCCGCCAGGATGTAAGTCTTCGGGGAGTTGCACATCACCAGCTTCTCATGGAACATGGCGCCGCCGCGTCCCTTGATCATCCAGCCTTCGAGCGTCACCTCGTCGGCACCGTCAAAGCCCCAGTCCGGCTTCACATCATCGATCGTCGCAACCGGAATCCCCAGGGAGACGCAGACCATCCGGATCTCATTGGAGGTCGGGATCGCGGTGATCTTAAGCCCCTCCTCCCTGATCCGCCTGCCGATCTCCTGTGCCGCCAGGAAAGACGTCGACCCGGAGCCGAAGCCGATGACATCGTTGTCCCTGGCGTAGGACGCGACGATCCTGGCCACTGTGATCTTTTCATCATAGTTGGTGATCTCCTGAGACCATTCCATCCTGAAATAATCTTCATTCCACTTCATCCATTCCATCCCCCTTCCCGCTCCATCCGCTTCTTCTTGCTTTCAGCAGTCCTGCCGGTACTTTTATTGGAGGTATCCTCCGCCTCCCGGATTTTGAAGTCCGGGATATCCCTGTAAAAGCGGATCATCCTCGTCATATCGCTGACCGGTATTCCGGACCTGTCCGGTCTGACCGCATGTTCCTGCGGTTGTCGGTTACTCAGGCTTTCTGTCTGCTATTCTACTATGAAACCGTTCGGATTGAAAGGGGAACGTGGCGCCGGCATGCTGCTGTTTCTCCGGTTCTTCCCCGGTGGACATCCTGGAAAAGGTATGGTACACTTCACCCGCTATCACGATCCCGAAAGGAAGACGCGGATGAATTACCGGCTCATTGCCCTGGACCTGGACGGCACCCTGCTCAACACCCGGAAGGAAGTGCCCGCGGAAGCGGTTCAGGCCATCCGGGCCGCCTGTACTGCCGGCAAACTGGTGGTTTTTGACACCGGCCGCGCCGTGCCCGAAATGGCGGAGCAGATCGCCCTCCTGCCGGAAGTCCGTTACGCGGTTTTCGCCAGCGGAGCGGGGCTGTACGATATCCGGCAGCGGATGGCATTCGGCCTGCATCCCCTGCCCGCGGAACACGTCCGCCGCGTCCTGGCACTCGCGCGCACGAAGGATATCATGCCCCAGCTGGTACTGCCGGACGCAGATGTGATCCAGGCCTCCCATCTGGAACAGCTGGAGCATTTCAACATGGGCGTCTACCGCCCGATGTATGAAAAGGCCATGACCCTCGTCCCGGATATCTACGGGTTTGCCGCCGCCTGCCGCGAACCGGTCCTGAAGCTCAACCTCTATCACGCGGACGTGCCGGAACGCGTCCGGACCCGGGAACAGCTGGAAACGCCGGACCTGGAACTGGTTTATTCTGAAATTTCCTCCCTGGAGTGTTCCGCCAAAGGCGTCAGCAAAGGCTCCGGCCTGGAACGGCTGTGCCGTCTGCTGGAAATCCCGGTCAGCCAGTGTATAGCGGTTGGGGACGCGGATAATGACATCCCGATGCTCCGCACCGCGGGGCTGGGCGTCGCCATGGGCAACGCGCCGGAACATGTAAAATCCGCCGCGGACCGGATCGTTGCCGATCTGGATCACGGCGGATGCGCGGAAGCCGTCGGGCTCCTGTTCAGCTGATCCGTTATTCAGTTTTCTCAGAGTCTTTTCTTGAAATCCCCGTAGCCGAAGGCAGTGAGCTTTGTACAGCTGCCGTCCGCATGCAGGGCATGGATGTCCGGCAGGGGCATCCCGTTGAAGGTATTGTTCTTGCACGTCGTATAGATCGCCATGTCGCCGAACACCAGGCGGTCCCCGATCCGGATTTCCCGGTCAAAACCGTACTCGCCGATCACATCCCCGGCTAGGCAGGTCGGTCCTGCCAGCCGGTAAGTGAACGGCTTTTCTTTGTCTGTTTCACCGTTCATCAGCGGCGGGGTATAGGGCATCTCAATCACATCCGGCATATGGCAGGCGGCGCTGGCGTCCAGCACGGCTGTCCGGATGCCGGCGTTTTCCACCACGTCCAGTACATCGGTGACCAGGTATCCCGCGTTCAGCGCCACAGCCTCTCCCGGTTCCAGGTACACCTGTACCTGCCATTGTTCCTGTGCGCGGCGGATCAGCTTTTCCAGCCGCGGACGGTCGTAATCCGCCCGGGTGATGTGGTGCCCTCCGCCCATGTTCAGCCACTTCATCCGGGGCAGTACATCCCCGAATCCGGCTTCCACGGCTTCCAGCGTCGTTTCCAGCGCATCAGCGTCCTGCTCGCACAGGGTATGGAAATGCAGGCCATCCAGCAGGTCAGACAGTTCGCCGGTCATTTCCCGGTTCCAGGCTTTCCGCGTCACGCCCAGGCGGCTGCCCGGCGCGCAGGGATCATAGAGGGCGTGTCCTTCCTGCGTGGAACATTCCGGGTTGATCCGCAAGCCTACGCTCCGTCCGGCGGCTTTCGCCGCCGGTCCGAATGTTTTCAGCTGTCCCACGGAGTTGAATACGATATGGTCCGCGTACTTCAGCAGTTCGGCGAACTCATCCTCCCGGTAGGCGGCGCAGAAAACATGCACTTCTTTCGCCGGCATCTCCTCGGCGCCCAGCCGGGCCTCATACAGGCCGCTGGCCTCGGTGCCAGCCAGGTACGGAGCCAGCAGCGGATAGAAGGCATAGTTGGCGAAAGCCTTCTGGGCCAGCAGGATCCGGCACCCGGTATGCTCCGCCACCGAGGCCAGGATCCTTCCGTTCTCCTTCAGCCGTTCCTCGTCGATCACATAGCAGGGGGTCCGGAGCCGTGCAAAGCAGTCCGGCGCGTTCCGGCCGGAAAGGCCTTTGAATACTTCTCTCTTTTCCATCAGTCCACCAGCACCGGATGACGGTTTTCCCTGCGGGGCAGGCCGTAGCGGTCCAGCGCGTCCAGGAAGGGATCGGGATCAAACTCTTCCACCGTGTATACGCCGGGCTTGTTCCACTTGCCCGTCAGCAGCATCATGGCGCCGCACATGGCCGGCACGCCTGTGGTGTAGCTGATGGCCTGGCTTTCCACTTCCCGGTAGCATTCCTGGTGATCGCACACGTTGTAGATGTAGTAGGTTTTCTCCTGTCCGTCTTTCCTGCCTGTGAAGATGCAGCCGATATTGGTCTTCCCGTGCGTTCTCGGGCCCAGGCTGGCCGGATCGGGCAGCAGCGCCTTCAGGAATTTGATCGGCACGATCTCGTGTCCCTCAAAGGACACGGGGGTTGTGGACAGCATTCCGACGTTTTCCAGGCACCGCATATGGGTAAGGTAGCTCTGTCCGAAGGTCATGAAAAAGCGGATCCGTTTCACTTCCGGAATATTCTGCGCCAGGGATTCGATCTCCTCATGGTGCAGCAGGTACATATCCTTCCGGCCCACATCCTCGAAATCGTATTCCCGCTTGATGCTCATCGCGGGAATTTCCACCCATTTTCCGTTTTCCATATAGCTTCCGGGCGCGGAAACCTCCCGCAGGTTGACTTCCGGATTGAAGTTGGTCGCGAAAGGATAGCCGTGGTCGCCGCCGTTGCAGTCCAGGATATCAATGGTATCGATGGTGTCGAACTCATGCTTTTTCGCATAGGCGCAGTACGCCTGTGTCACCCCGGGATCAAAACCGCAGCCCAGCAATGCCGTCAGGCCGGCTTTCTCAAACCGTTCCCGGTAGGCCCACTGCCAGCTGTAGTCAAAATAGGCGGAAAAGCCTTTCTCTTTGCACCGTTTCTCATAGATCGCCCGCCACTCTGGATCGTCCGTATCCTCCGGCTCATAGTTCGCGGTGTCCATATAGTTCACACCGCAGGCCAGGCACGCGTCCATAATGGTCAGGTCCTGGTACGGCAGCGCAATGTTCATGACCAGGTCCGGCTTGTAATCCGTGATCAGTTTTTTCAGCTGTTCCACATCGTCCGCGTCCACCTGTGCGGTTGTGATCTTCGTTGCGGTCTTCCCCGCCAGCGCTTTCGCGAGGTCGTCACACTTGGACTTCGTCCGGCTGGCAATGCACAGCTCCGTAAACACATCATCCGCCTGGCAGCATTTCCGGATCGCCACACTGGCCACCCCGCCGCATCCGATTACCAGTACTCTGCTCATTTCTTTATCCTCCTGTTTTCTCTTTATCTGTAAATTGCAAGCAGCATTTCCCGCACGATCTTGCAGGCTGCCGCCGTGGATGTCCCGCTGGCGTCCAGCATGGGCGCCAGTTCATTGACATCGGCACCGATGATATTGCACCGGCTCACGGCCAGGATCGCTTCCAGCAGCTGTGTAAAGCTTACCCCGCCCGCTTCCGGGGTGCCCGTTCCGCAGAACAGGGCGGGATCCAGGCAGTCCAGGTCCACCGTCAGGTAAACGGGGGTTCTGTCCTCCGCCAGTTTCCCGGCCAGTTCTTTCAATCCGTCAAAGCCGAATTTGTGCAGGTCCGTATGCGCCCCGGCAAAAACGAACTCCGCCTTTTCCCCGCTGCGGATGCAGAACTGGTGGATCCTGCCGTCACCCGTCAGCTCGTGGCACCGCCGCATCACGCAGGCGTGGCTCAGCCGGGCACCCAGGTAATCGTCCCGCAGGTCCGCGTGGGCGTCAAAATGGATGATATGCAGGTCCGGATACCGTTCCGCAGCCGCCCGCACAGCGCCCAGCGTCACCAGGTGCTCGCCGCCGACCAGGAAAGGCAGCTTTCCGTCCGACAGGATTTCCTTCGCCTTTTCCTCAATATCCTTCAGCGCCGCTTCCGCGGAGCCGAAGCAGAGCTCCAGGTCCCCGCAGTCAAACACATTGATGTCGGCCAGGTCCTTATCCTGGTAGGGGCTGTAGGTTTCCAGCCCGAAGCTTTCATGCCGGATGGCGGAAGAACCGAACCGCGCGCCCGGGCGGAAGCTGGTCGTGGAATCAAACGGCGCGCCGAACAGGGCAATCCGCGCGTCGCCGTATTCCCCGTCGCATCCGATAAAGGTCTCGATATTCCGGTTCATGCTTCCACCTCCTCCAGCATCTTTTCCAGGTAAGCCGGCAGGTAAAACGAGCCGATGTGCAGCTTCGTCGTGTAGTACTTCGTGCTCAGGTGCAGGCTTTTCCAGTGCTCCTCGTCAAAGTCTTCGATGGGATGGTACTTCTTGCTCGCGAATCCGAACAGCCAGTACCCCGCGGCATAGGTCGGAATGTGTGCCTGGTAGACCCGGCTGATCGGGAAGGTGTTCACAATCCGTTTATGGCTCCGCTGCATGGCCTCCGCGTCATGCTTGTAGAAGGGGCTGCCCTGCTGGTTCACCATGATCCCGTCCTCATGCAGGGCGTTGTAGCAGATCCCGTAGAACTCCCGGGTGAAGTAGCCTTCGGACGGGCCGAAGGGATCGTTGGAGTCCACGATGATCAGGTCGTACTCGTCCGTACACCTCCGGATAAACCGCAGCGCGCTGTCAAAGTAGATATGCACACGGCTGTCATCCAGCTTGCAGGCGTTTTCCGGCAGGTAGGTGCGGCAGGCTTCAATCACCTGCCCGTCCATCTCCACCAGGTCAATCCGCTGCACGCTGTCATACCGTGTCAGTTCCCGGACCACACCGCCGTCCCCCGCGCCGATTACCAGGATGTCCTTCACGTTCCTGTGAACGGACATGGGAATATGCGTAATCATTTCATCGTAGATGAATTCATCCCGCTCCGTCAGCATCACGTTTCCGTCCAGCGCCAGCACCCGCCCGAACTCGGGTGTGTCGAAAATATCGATCTGCTGGTACTCGCTCCGGCCCGAATACAGGTGCCGGTTTACCCGCAGGCTGTGTTTGACATCCGGAGCGTGGCATTCACTGAACCAGAGTTCCATCCGTACTTCTCCCCTTCCCTGATAATGTTGATATGTTCAATCGTCGGATCCTCCGGTCCTGTCAGGGAGCACCCCTTTGCCTTGGCATAGGCGATATACTCCAGGATCTCTTTGGTAATCCGCTCGCCGGGGGCCAGGATCGGGATTCCCGGCGGGTAGCACATCACAAACTCGCTGCAGACATATCCCGCGCTTTCTTCCAGCGGCACGCTCTCCTTGTCGGCGTAGAAAGCTTCCTGCGGACTGTAAACCACCTCGGGCGCAATGTATTCCTGGCTCATCAGTCCGTTGGGGTCCTTCATGTACCGCCGTTTGATTTCTGCCAGCGCGCAGACCAGCCGTTCCAGCTCCTGCATCCGGTCCCCGATGGAAAGATACGCGAGGATATTGCCGATATCCCCGAACTCGATCTGGATATCATATTCATCCCGCAGGATGTCATAAACCTCAATCCCCGCCAGCCCGATGTTCCGCGTATGCACGCTCAGCTTGGTCGGGTCAAAGTCAAAAACGGAGTCGCCGTTGATCAGTTCCCGCCCATAGGCATAGTAGCCGCCCACCGCGTTGATCTCCTCCCGGGCATATTCCGCCATTTCAGCCACCCGGCGGAATACGGTCTTTCCGCGCTGGGCCAGGTTCCGCCTGCTGATATCCAGGCTGGACATCAGCAGGTAGCTTCCGGAGGTGGTCTGGGTCAGGTTGATGATCTGGCGCACATGCCCGGCGTTGACCCGTTCCCCGGTCAGCAGCAGGCTGGACTGGGTCAGGCTCCCGCCGCTCTTGTGCATGGAGACTGCCGCCATGTCCGCCCCGGCAGCCATGGCGGTCACCGGCATCCCGTCGCCGAAATAGAAGTGGGTTCCGTGGGCCTCGTCCGCCAGGCACATCATCCCGGCTTCATGGGCCAGTTTCACGATCGTGCGCAGGTCGCTGCAGACGCCGTAATAGGTGGGATTGTTCACCAGCACGGCCACCGCGTCCGGGTTCTCCCGGATCGCTTTCCTGACCTGCTCCACGCTCATCCCCAGGGAGATGCCCAGCCGGCGGTCCACCTCCGGATTCACATAGACCGGAACGGCGCCGCACAGCACCAGGGCATTGATCACGCTCCGGTGCACGTTGCGGGGCAGGATGATCTTGTCCCCGCGCTTGCAGCAGGAGAGCACCATGCTCTGCACGGAGCTGGTGGTTCCGCCCACCATCAGGAAGGCGTTCGCCGCGCCGAACGCGTCCGCGGCCAGGATTTCCGCTTCCCGGATCACCGAAACCGGATGGCACAGGTTGTCCAGGGGCTTCATGCTGTTTACGTCCACGCCCACGCACTTCTCCCCGAGGAAGGCCGTCAGTTCCGGGTTGCCTTTGCCGTGCTTGTGCCCCGGTACGTCAAAGGGCACCACCCGCATCCCGCGGAAACGTTCCAGGGCCTCATAGATCGGCGCCCGGGACTGGTCGCACATGTACTTTCCCATACTCCACCTCAAACAAAAAACGCAAGCTGTAATCTCACAACTTGCGTGTTTGTCCACATACGGTCAGCTTCCGGTACCGTCCGGTGCGGCATACGGGCATTCTTTCCCGCCGCCCGCGGCACGGCAAAGAGGTCCGGTACGGAATATCTGTGGTGCTCGGCATACAGAGTCTATATAGCAATACTTACTTTTACTACTCTTATTGACCATTTCACAAGTTTGCGCAGATTACGCATTTCGGTTATAAAGTAACCAACTTATAAAACTGAGCTTTTAACTCAATCAATAGAGCGGAAACCGCTCATCGGCAGTGGACCCGGCTGTCCGTATGGCCTTGACTCCGTTCCGGAGTGGTCCCGTAAATTGCTTAAGACGCTGATGACAGGATCACCTTGTCTTAATATTCCTCTCCCCCGCCTCTCCCGGGGCAGCATTGGCATTATAACATCATCCGGCGTTCCCCCGTCAAGTGAAAAATAAAAATTTCTGTATGCGTTCGGGTTGTATCGGGCTTCAGCAGTCCCACCGGTACTTTGCCAGGTCCACGCAGCCGTTGTCTTTGAATCCGACGCCTTCCGCCTGCAGCCGTTCCCTCTGGCTGAGAAAGTGCGGTGCGGTCCTTCCGGCATGATTGACGACCCGGTGGCAGGGGTACTGTCCGTAATATTCTGACATGCTCAGGATCTTTCCAACCAGTCTCGCGTTCCGGTCCCTGCCGGTCAGGCGGGCAATCTGTCCGTAGGTCGCCACCCGCCCCTCCGGGATTTCGCCCACAACGGAGAGCACTTCATAGATCAGGTCATTGTTCAGGATATTCAATGCCGCCATTCCCCTTCACAGGATCACTTCCGTCTTTCTCCTGCCGGCACCCTCTCCGGCAGCCGGTTTTCCTCAGACTGTCTGGTCCGGATAATCATAAAACCTGCCTTTGTGGAAGTTTTCATTTCCCAGCGGGACAGCGGTCAGCCTGAAAATCACACAGCCGTCCGGGCAGACGATGGTCTTTGTATACCTGCTGTCTCCCCCGAGGTTTTCCAGGTCTCCCCCGCTTCTGACAGCTTCCATCAGGGGATAGAGCATCATCATGGTCTTCTGGCAGATCCCGTATCCTTCCGGATTCACCGGGCATCCGTAGGTGCATGTATACCGGTCGCCGGGTTCCTCGCCGTTGCGGCAGTACCTCTCTGTATGATCGCCATGCAGGAAGCCTGTTACTTCAACAGTAAATTCATATTCTTCGTCATACCATTTTTTCATGATCTTTTCCCCTCTCCTGTGTTTTTCTGTATGGAAGGATCTCCGCTTCCCCCGGATGATCTGTATCCGGCATAATGCCCGCCGTCTGTCAGGATATCCCTTCTGTATATTTCTCTTCCGGATTGCAGTTTTTCCTGTCCGTCCGAAACCGTTCTTTCGCAGGATGTCAGTCCCTTCATATCTGTCCGGATTCCCGAATCGCCCCGCCCGGGCGGGCATTTTCAGAAGTTGAACAGTATTTTCGCCAGGAGCAGCAGCAGTACCAGCAGGATCACCGGACGAACCACCTTCGCTCCCCTGGAGACAGCCAGGGAGGAACCGATCCAGCTTCCAGCCATGTTGCATGCTGCCGCGGCGATTCCGAGGGGGATCAGTACCTGGCCGTTCAGCAAAAACACGGTCAGCGAAGTGATATTCGATGTCAGGTTGATCACCTTGGCCTGGGCATTTGCTGACCCGACGGTCATTTTCGCGAAAACGGTAAACGCGATAATCAGGAATGTCCCGGTACCCGGACCGTAAAAACCGTCATACATCCCGATGATGAACGCGAAAACAAGGCAGACAGCCAGGGTTTTCCGGTCTGCCTCCGCCATATGTTTTTCCTCGTCCCGGAACAGGTGCCTGTTCAGGACAGCAAAGGCTGCCGCAGGCAGGATTGCCAGCAGGATATATTTCATTGCAGCTTCGCTGACTGCCAGCGACAGCTTCGCACCAAGCGATGATCCCAGCACTGCCGCGATGACTGAGGGAACCGCCAGGCGGAAGTTCACCAGGCCTTTCCGGATAAAGCGCCCGGTTGCCAGCGCCGTCCCGCAGGCCGAGGATAATTTGTTGGTTGCGATGGCTGAATGTACGGGAAGCCCTGCGAGGAGGTAAGCCGGAAGGGAAATCAGTCCCCCGCCTCCGCCGATGGCATCCACCAGCCCTGCCAGGAACAGCATCGGGCAGACGATCAGAAATGTAAGTGGTGTCAGCTGCATATTCTGTCAAACCTCAGTTTATCCTTAATCCGGCAAACCCGTCATACCGGCAGCCGGTATCAGCACACGCATGATGGACCTTTGTTTTCCCTCAGTATTCGTCTATGATCTCTGCATCTTCGGGAATGTCTCGGATCAGCATGGCCGCCGTGTTCGACAGCTGCAGATGGTCCGTCAGCGGAAATGCGGCTTTTCCGGTAAAACTGCTCTTTTCGCAGTGGACATCCATTTTCGTATTCAGCAGTCCCAGGTTGTCCGTAAGATTGCTGGCGAAGATCAGGCTTCCGGCACTCACGCCGATCACAAAACCGTTCTCCCGGATATACTCTGTCAGTGTATCACGGAAACCCGTCTCATTGATCCTGGACAGCAGGTAGGATGTCCTGCCCCCGCATAAATACACCACATCGAATGCTTTCAGTTCTTCGCCGGACATATTCCGGTGCAGGTCAAAAACCTCGACGTTCTGCTTCGGGATCCCGACCTTCAGCAGGTCGTTCATGCACTTCGGCAGCACCTCAATGGCATCCGCGTCGATCGCGGCAGTGGGAATGAAAAGTGCTTTCGCCCGGTCCGGTGCTTTGCCAAGGAATTTCAGGAAAGCGTCTTCGATCTTTTTCGTCTCCAGGCCGCAGGATGTCAGCATGACCCGCATGGTTTTGTTCCTCCCGTGTTTATCTTTTTCTGTATTCTATCATGGGAAACGCGGGACCAAAAGACGAACAAAAAAAAATGGCCGGAAACAGATCCGGCCGTTATCCCCGGCGGTATTTTTTCGGAAATCACCCGACCAGTTCCAGGGTATGCGATACGAAGTAAATGAAACCGTGCTCCCTGCAGAATTCGTCGATCTCTTTGACCAGTTCCCCGTCGAGGGTGTATTCCAGCAGGAAAATCTTCGCGCCCATGTCGCCGTAGCGGGTAATGTAGGACACGAAGTACTCGTGGTCCTCCTCTTCCTGCCTTCCGAATTTGTCCTCATCCCAGAGGATTGAGGAGAACACGGACTCCTGGTTGATTCCGGTGATCACCTGGTCCCAGGTTCCGCCCTGCTCACACCAGGCGTCCATGAAGCAGTCGCCGCTGTTGATGATGACGTCCTTCCCGGTCGCGACCAGTGCCTGCATGATGACGCCCAGGCCGTCCAGGATCTTCTGCTCCGGATATTCATAGTACACGTCGCAGTTGTCCACGAAGAAGCCGTCCACATGCTTCTCCAGCAGTCCGGGGACAAGCTCCTCCAGGACCAGGTCCTGCCATTTCTGCTGCGAAACGTCCACCCAGACTTCCTCTTCCCAGTGCTCGTATTCGCCGAGGGAGAGATCCCTGTATTCTTCGTAGTAATCCCGGAAATCCTCCAGGGAACCGATATTGAGATAGGTATAGACCTGATGCCCCTCGTTCCGGAAGTTGTCGATCTCCTCACCGGAAAAATACTGGGCGTCGATGACCACAGTTTCGTAGTCCCTGAACTGGGCCAGGTTGTCGTTGATGCCAAGGAACACGCCGTAGGGATACCGGAAAGAGGAAGCCTCCTCCGCCCCCGCGCAAGGCAGGAACAGCGCCATCGCCAGGATCAGGCAGATAAGGGTACAAATCCTTTTGTAAACAGTGGTCTTCATGGCCTTTTCTCCTTCAGGGCAATGGAATCCGGCGTCGCCGTTCATGTCATTGGGCATATCCGCAGGCGATGCCTTATCGTTGGTCAGGATTGATGGCTGGCCGTCCGGCTGACCCCCATCTTTGCGGTCAGGTCGCCGAGCGATTTGTCATATTGTGCCCGGCTGATCGCGCCGTTCTCCAGGAAGATATCCAGTAATTGCTTCTGGCGCCAATACAGGTCCTGCTTCTTTTCCTCCGCGGTCATCGGCCGCTGTTCCGGCTGGTCCGGTATCATGTCTGTTCACTGCCTCATATGTTTTTGATGTATTCGCGTTCAACGCGGAATATACCGTCTGTCAGAGAATCCCGAATGCCATGTCATACATCTCTCTCGAATCAATGGTGTTCCGGATGTATGTGGGATTATCCGGTTCGTACCGGACGTATTTCTCCACCTCTTCAATCAGTGCAAGATAACAGACTGCCAAGGCATACCGGATCTCTGTTTCCTCCGTCAGGGAGATCTTTTCCGGGGCCATCCCGTTATATATATCCAGTTCCTTCTGCTTCGCAGAAAGAGGTGCTTTCTGCCCGGGCCCGAGGGTGATAAAATCTGCCACCGGGTCCCCCCAGAAGCCGCGCTCCGGATCGATCCAGCAGATCTTCCCCGTCTCCGGGTTATAGAGGACATTGCTGTCCCACAGGTCAAAGTTGACCATCCTGCACGGCACTGTCCTGAGCAGCTTTTCATGCTTGTCGATGAAGCGTACAAACCGTTCTCCGTCCGGCGTCTCCCGGCCAAGGGCCTTGCAGTCAGCCACCAGCCGGAGCGCCATGTTCTTCAGGGCTTCATACCATGAATCCGAAAGCCCTGTCTGGACATAGCCGAACCGGTCATTTGTGATTCTGTGTATTTTTGTGAGCATGCAGATCTTCTGTTCCTGAACCGCATCATACTGTTCCCCGGTGAAGCCCATTTCCCACAGCGGTTTCCCTGCCATCATCTCCATGATGAAGCAGTTGCTTCTGATAATCTTTTTTGAAAAATCGGAAACATAGACTTTCGGGCAGAGGATATCTGTCTTTTCATGCATCTGTGAATACCAGAACACCTCGGATTCCATCATGTTCTTCTCATAGCTGAGAACCTTTGCGTCTTCCGGGGGTGCGATCTTCAGTGCATAGCTTGTGCCGTCGTCGCAGGTGACTTTGTATGCGGCATTGAATTCCCCGTTTCCGAGAGGGGCTGTCTCCGTCACGTTTCCCGTTTTGTGAAAAGAAAACAGTTCCCTGATCTCCGCCTCTGAAGCCTCATATTTTGTTTTGCTGATAACCATCACAGAACCTCCGCATATGATTGTGCCTTCCAGGGTCTTTCCTGTTGTCATTCTATCAGACAGCACATGCTGTGTCCATCCGGCAAAAAACCGTTCCCGCGGCCGGTTCCGTGCGGACAGGTTTCATTTCCCCCGGATGATTTCCTTCCGTTCCTCCCTGATCAAAGATACAATCCGAAGCTGCTCCGTTCCTTATTCAAAGCTGCCGTACATTGCGACGGCTTCATCCACAGTAATCTCTCCCTTTCCGACCCGGAATGCCGCAAGCCGCGTCTGGACCGTGAGCGGATCCATAATGCCAAGCACTTCCGGAGAGATGGTACGGTCTGCGGGAACCTTGCTGAAAGGCGCGTAAACCGCGTCAAAGGACAGGTCTGTCGTCGGTGTTACCAGGCGCTTCACGGAAGCCATCTCATTAAGCTCTTCTTTCGTGATCAGGAACCGCATGAATTCGTTTGTCATCTCCAGGTCATTGCAGTCCTTGTTGACGGAAAACTCAAGGGAAGGACTGTCGATAAAATACCCGCCGTCCTCTGTCAGGGGGATTGGTGCAAATATGTACTCAAACGGCGCGCTGGTGAACGCCTCAGACTGGCTTTCCCGTTTTTTGGTACCGGAGACGGTATCCCCGGTGCAGATCATCATTGGCACATCGCCTTCAAAGAAGCGCAGGATCACCTGGGTATAATTGTCCTCGATCTTATCGCACTCACTGAGATCGATACAGCCGTTGCGGATCAGCTGTTCTACTGTTTCCAGTGCCGGACGCATATATTTCCCCGCGGCGGGATCCAGTGCGTTGGCAAGTGCAAGCGCTTCCGGATTTCCGGCAAGCGCAGCCGCAAACAGCGGGTAAGCGACCGTGTTCATGAAACAGCTGGATGCCTTAAGGCTGTATCCCATCATGGGACTGGTGTAGCCCTTGCTGCGGAACGCTTCACATGCGGTCAGCAGCTCTGTCCATGTGCCCGGAATACTGATTCCTTCCTTTTTGAACAGATCGTTGTTTACCAGCATACCGTAGGTTCTGGAGAAAACCGGCACCATCAGCACCCGGCCTTCCGCATCCTGCTTGAAAAGGCCGGGACGGATGCAGCCAAGGTCCAGTCCCAGGGAAGCGTCCGAAAGATCCTCCATATGCGCAAACACCCGGTCATATTTTTCACTCCCGATCATCGAGGCATAGGAGAAGAAAATGTTAGGTTTGTCATTGCCCTCCAGCACCGTTTCCAGCGTGTTGTTATAGTCGTCCAGCTTCACATAGCTCAGGCGCACATTCGGGTAGATCTTGTTGAATTTGTCAAATTCTGCCTCCAGTGCCTCAAAGTTGTCATAGCTTCCGGCCACAACGATCTGGCAGCTTGTACCTGTATCGAGGGTCGGTTTGAATCCGGCAGCGGGTTCTTCCGGTGTTTTGCTGCCGCAGGCCGTCAGCAGGGCAAGCATGCAGATAACGGATATGATGCAGAGTACCTTTTTCATTGTCTCTCGTCCTCCTTGATTCTGCGAATTTCCTTAATGACAAGTTTTATATCGATCGGCTTGGCAATATGTCCGTTCATACCGGCATTCAGGCACTCTGTGACGTTCTCCGAAAATGCGTCTGCCGTCATGGCGATGATCGGAATGGAAGACGCCCACTGGTTATCCAGTGAACGGATATTCCTTGTGGCCTCCAGCCCGTTCATCTCCGGCATCTGTATATCCATAAAGATCAGTGTGTAATCTCCCTTTGCTGCCTGTCTCATTTTTTCTACGCAGACGCGTCCGTTCTCGGCGCGTTCTGTCGTGATCCCGAACATGCCGAGCATGGCGGAGATGATCTCCCAGTTGACATCATTGTCCTCGGCGATGAGAATGTTCAGTCCCTGAAGATCGGAATAGTCATTCTCCGGTTCAACCGATTTGATCTCGGTTCCAAGAAGTGTGCTGATCTTATCGTAAAGCTTGGAGCGGAACAGCGGCTTACTGACAAAGCCGTTCGCTCCCGCCTCCTTTGCCACATCCTCAATATCTGACCAGTCATACGCGGAGATCAGCAGAATAGGCGTGCTTGAACCTGTTTCTGTACGGATCCGGCGGATCGTTTCAACGCCGTCGGTTTCCGGCATCTTCCAGTCAATGATCACAACACTGTAATCCTGCCCTGCTTCATGCTGCCGCCTGATCATGCCAAGTGCTTCCGGTCCGCTGCTCGCGCAATCGCTTGTTACACCGAGGGACTCCAGTGTGTCAACCGCGGTCTCCAGCAGGATCTCGTCATCATCGACGATCAGCACATTCATCGGTTCAAGCTTCATGTCCTCCCTTTGCCGGTCAGCCACGGGAAGATCCAGGATTACGGTAAATGTCGTTCCCTTTCCCTGTTCGCTCTGGCAGTCGATGGTGCCTTCCATCAGTTCGACCATTTGCTTTGTGATCGCAAGCCCGAGTCCGGTTCCCTGAATGCTGTTCACCCGGCTGTCCGTCTGGCGCGAGAATGGCTGGTACATGGTTGCCATATATTCCGGACTCATGCCGATGCCGGTATCTGACACCACGTAGGAAAGCCGGACGCAGCCGGGCTTCCGGCTTTCCTCCTCACACATGTCCACGCTGACACGTCCGCCGGGTTCCGTGTATTTGATGGCGTTGGAAAGGATGTTGATATAGATCTGGTTCAGCCGGAGCTGGTCGGCATAAAGATATTCCTTTTCCATACGGCTGATGCGGAAATTGAACTCGATATTCTTTTCCTTGATCATCGGCTGGGACATATTCACCAGGTTCTCGACCGTTTCAACAATGGAGAATGTCAGCGGGCTGAGGTTCAGTTTTCCGCTTTCCACCTTGGAAATGTCCAGGATATCATTGATCAGCGTGAGCAGGTGATTGCTGGCCATCGTGATCTTCCGCAGGTTATCCTTGACCGATTCCGTATCACCGGGATTCTTTTCCGCAATCGTCGTAAGGCCGATGATCGCATTCATCGGCGTGCGGATATCATGGGACATCGTAGAGAGGAAATCAGTTTTTGCTTTGTTTGCCGCCGCTGCTTCTTTCGCTGCTGCCTGGAGCTTTTTATTGAAATCAATCATAACTGTCATGTCAAACAGGAACAGAATCAGGAGACCTGCGGAAACAAAACCTATCAGCAGCCAGTTTTCAGCATTTACATTCAGGTCCTTCATCGGCATAAGGCTGAGGAACGTCCATCCTCCCGCCGCCGCAACAGGGGTGTAGGCGAGAATACATTCTTCCCCGCGGGAATTGAGCATGGTATAAGAACCGGTTGATGAAGTGGTTTTTTCAAGGATCTCCGGTACAGAAGCCGGATCTGTCGCATTGTAGGATCTGTAAAACTCAAAGAAACTGGAATTTTTGAAGGAATGTCCCTTGATGATATAATCGCCGTCCGCGTCAATAATGGAAGGTTCGGCGTTTTCAAACTCTTCCTGCGGGAAAACCCATTTCTGCTCCAGCTCGGAGAGGGGAAGCACGCGCAGCAGTATGGCGTTCCGGAGTTCCCCGGTTTGGGGATCGTGCAGCGTAATACGGTTACAGAATGAAATGGACTGTTCCCCGTTGACCGGGTTCGTATAGGCACGGGATATGTTGATGGCTTCTCCTATATCCTCGATCCAGCTTACATCGTTCAGCAGATCCATACGCGAATAGGAAACCGAGTAATCATCGGCAGCATTGTTCCCTGCTCTCGTGGACAGTCCCTTCAACGTATCAAGATATATGATATGCGCCGAGGCTTTCGGCAGCACATGCGAGATCCGGATAAAGGAAATTGCTTCCTCAATGGTCATTTCCTTACTGTTGATATAGCGCGCCCACACATCGCAGATCCGCTGTTCGCCCTCAAGATAATTCTCTGTGACATGCTCCATGGTGATGGTTGTATTCTCAAAATGCTCTATCTGCCTTTGGGTTGTATTCCTGTTCTCAAAGTTGGAATAAAGAACCACAAAAACCAGCATAACGATCATGATGAGTATATTGACAATTACAACCCTTGTTCTTTTCATGGCGTTCTCCAGTCTCCCGCAATATACTTTTCGCGCGATTCAGCTCATTTTCTATAATGCAAAGATCGTTTTCCGTAAAGTGTTCCGAGTTGGATATCATGATCCGGTGCTGTCATAGGATCCATGCCCTTTTTCATTTGTACTTTGTATTTATTTGATTTTATCATTGATCAAAAAAAGTATCAAGATGACAATACATCATATTGACACTCTGTTCTGTGATCCGGATTATGAATGCGGCAAAAAACTCCGGAATGCTTTGTTTTCAGCATTCCGGAGTCCGGTCTCACGTTTCAGTCATTTTCTGTACTGGTTCTGGTTCAGTCCGGTCCAGATAATCACCGCATAATCCGTCATGGCCGTCCCAAGCTGGGATACGGTCTGTGATCCCCACAGCAAAAGAAAACTGTGAAGTTGTTTATAAGAATGTTTATTCATGGCTTTGCTCCTTACATGTTTGTTATTTCATGCAGCGCAAAGCCTGATCGGACGAATGGGTCCCGGTCGCTCCGTGCAGGTTTCGTCCTGTGTCAGACCTTGCGTGGAGCAGAAACATCTGCAGCTAATGATATCCCCCGTCTGGTATGTTTCACTGTTTTTTCCTCCGTTTGTTGTTCAGTCATCCGGCCTTTGAATTTCTGTATCCCGGTTTTATCACGCCTCGCCGGAAGATGGCAACCCAATCCTTACAGCATGATCCAGTAACGTCTGACAAGATGATGGCCTTCTGCTTCGTTATCCCTTTCAATGGTATCCCAAAGCTTTCCGCCCAACTTTTCGCAGAGATGAATGGATGCCGCGTTTTTTTCGTTGATGTTCAGCAGCACCTTTTCCATGCCGTGCTCTCTGGCGATTTCAAGGCCCCGGCGCAGGATCTGCGTTCCGTATCCTTTGTTCCATTCCGATACCCTGACCGCATATCCGACGCTTCCGATATCCAGCATCACTTTCGGCGGAAACTCTGTCCTCAGCTGGAACTCCCCGATAAACCTGCCTTCATCTGCTGCCCAGTAATGAAAGCTGACGGGTTGACCTTCCACAAGCCCCTTTTCCTTCCGGTCATACCAGTCCTTTGTACGCTCAAACCAGTCGTCCGCCAGGTACTTCGGATTCGAAGGCCTGAAGAATACAACATTGTGATCATAGGCTTCCCGGCAATAAGCTTTGTATCCTTCCGCATATTCAGGACATCGTTTGATCAGCTGAAGCATGATTTCCTCCGCAACCGTCGGTTTTTGTCAGTCTCACTCAAACTCATCAGCGTGCTTTTTGAAAAAGTCATAATATACCCTGGGGTTTTTCAGTTCCGTCCAGCTGTCCACCACCCGGGACTGTTCGTCCAGGTTGATGATCTTCGCTCCCGGCAGGGCCAGCAGGAATGGCGAATGGGTGCTGATCACCAGCTGGTTTCCGCAGTACCTGACGGATTCAGCCAGGAAATCCGCAAGAATCACCTGGTTTTCAGGACTCAGGCTGTTCTCCGGCTCATCCAGCAGGCACAGCGTGTCCATTTCGATCTTGCTCTGGAAATACATCAGCGCGCTTTCCCCGTTCGACCGCTCCCGAAGGCTTTTCCCGGATTCGTTCTCAATAAACCGGCTCTTTGTTTTGCTCCTCGCCTGATTGATCCGGTGCAGATGATCCAGGTCTTCCAGGGACCGGAGCTGAAACTTCTCATGTTTCAGCTCATAATAATCCTCCGCGAGCTTTTCCCGCCTGCGGTCAATCCCCTCATTGATGGAACGGATATCCAGCATCATATCAAACACATCATCGCTGGTAATGATCCGGCTTCCTACGGGGATTGCTTCATCCACCGTTGCGCGGCACCGATCCACATAATCTTCAAAAAAGCGTGAACGGTTGTATGCACTGTTCCGGATCAGCCGGAGCTTTTCCGCGATCACATTCAGGGCTGTGCTTTTTCCGCTGCCGTTCCCGCCGTATAAAATCGTCACCGGGCGGAAAACGATCTCATTCAGCCCGGCCTTTGGCAGAACACCGTACGGGTACACAGTCTGGTCATAAGTGGTCTTCAGTCCGAACATAAAGTCAGATTCCGCTTCTGCCCCCGGAAAATAAAACGCGCTCAGAAACAGGCCGTCCATCCCTTATTCTCTCCGTTTACATCAATATGCTTTTTCATTTCTCCGGCAATTTCCCGGACGCCCTTGTTGTCTGTATTGATCACAATGTCCCCCGGACAGGGCGGAAGATGTAACCAGTAATAGTTCGTTTCGCCCTGATCACCGCGCCTGTCGTGCCGCTTTTTCAGTGTTTCCTCCGAGCAGGTAAGCGTAAAGGCGATGATTTCATAATCCCCGGCCGTGATTCCATTCAGGATGCCTTCCCGGATCTTCAGATCCGTCAGTACGACCGAGGTGAAAAATACATATTCGAAATCCGAATCCAGATAGTTTGAGAGAACAAAGGACATGCTTCTGTCTCCGTTACGAAGCCGGCTGTCCGTAACGGAAAAGGGATGCACGCACCAGCACCAGTCCCCGTCCAGATATGCGCTGTTGTTATAGCTTTCAAAAAGCTGCGTTCCCACGGAAGTCTTGCCCACACAGGGAGACCCGCTGATGAGGATCAGCTTCTTTTTCATCGCCCGGCTTTCTCCTTTGCTGTAAACCTGAACAACGGATCACCGTTTTCTTCCGTACCGTACTGCACCATGCCGCCCTTTTCCATAGCCCGGGCGGAGGCGATATTCTCTTTGTCGCATCCGCCGTGCACGCCGGAAAGTGCGTAATCCTCTGCGGCAATCCGCAGCAGTGCCTTTACGCATCGGGTTCCGTATCCCTTATTTCGGTATGCTTCATCCAGCAGGATGAAGATTTCGGGCTCTGAATGATTCCTCGTGCCGTCCAGTCCGCACCATCCCATGATTGTTCCGGGATCATCCTTCCCGCATACCGCCAGGCACAGATGGCAGATGCAGCCTTTCGTATTCCTTCCGTAGTTTTCCCGCATATAGGCAATTGCTTCACGTGCCTCTGTGTCGGAGAGCGGATGATGATCCGCAGGCCAGGTCCTTGCCACTTCTGTCAGGTCTTCCTCCGTAATGTAATGAAGGGTCAGGTTTTCCAGTTGATAATCCGTCATGTCATTCATCCCTTTATCCTTCCTCTTTTTTGTATCCGGCATATCGTTCACCCCGGCAGCAGCTTCCTGAGAATCAGCCGGTCCTTTTCCAATCTTGGAATATACCTGCATTCTTTCAGCATAGTCCCGTACCTCGCGGCGGGATATATACCGTCATTTTACCAAACTCGCTGAGCTGTGTCCATCCGGCAGAAAACAGCCTCCAACCGGGCGTCCGTGATCCACTGCGGGGAACTTTTCAGGCCCGGTTCAACGCAGCCTGTTAAATCAGTTTTCAAAGCAGCTGACCGGCGCCTCATTATCCATTGCAACCCGGGAGCGTCGCAAACCGGAAAAAAGCGGAAAACCAGCAGGAAAAGCAAAACCCCGGGAGCATTGATTTACAATGTCCCGGGGAGTCGAAGCGGCGGGATTCCGTTTCGCGCCGCAATCTCAATCCTTGCACTGTTCCCTTGGAGCGGTCGCATTTGCTTGTTTCGATTGATTCGTTCGCCTCTCTTCGCTTTCAGCGACGCCCCACCGGGGCGACGTTCGGCTCGCTCACCCACGACCTTTGGGTCCCGAAGTAAAGACATAGTCAGTTTTTCCGGTTATTACCACCTGTTTCCCGGTATTTCCGCGTATTTCCAGACGGTTTTAAACTGGACATTCGGCGTCTTTCTTCAGTTTTATAGGTTCAACCATCCGCTGCAACCGACCGGGTTGCAGCATGACCGTACTGCTTTGTTCTATATCCCGTCTGCCACACACTTCGCAAGCTCCACATTCCGTTCCTCACTTGCTTTTAACTCTTCCAGCACATGAACAATCTCCGGATAACATGTCTTATCCACCGGTTCAAACAGGGAATCCCATCCTTCGGTTCCTCCACCGAGTATCTCAAACATTAACCTGCGGTATAACTCAACTGTCGTACGGAACGACTCTGTCAGCTTCTCCAGCAATTCATTCGTCTGTACCTTTTGTTGCTCCTCCAGATACAGTAATAATGCGTCCTTTCTTTCATAAAAAATTCCAATGCAATACTTGAAACCAAAGGAATCCAATCTGTCCTCCCGTATTGCTTTCACGATTGTATCATATACTGCCAAACCGTATGATCGTCCATTCTCACAAATTGCTTTCATCCCCTGTACATACAGGCGAAGCGCCTCCACATAAGCCTGATTCCAGTCTGTCTCCTGTGCGGCTTCCGGAATTTCGCAATATAACACCGGGGCCCATTCAAAGGTTTTCCCCAGATTATTGTATAAGACCGGCATGCTGGCATTCACATTCCGACTTCCGATTCCTTTTGGAAAGAACACCTTATCCTCATCGTCGTAACCGTAAATCACGCCAAACTCACCTGTATCGATGCCCCATACTACGCAGGCTTTACCCTCATCGATACTTTTTTTGATTGCCGCAATTGCTTCTTTCTGCTTTACGGAATACTCCTCTGCACCCGGTGCGGCAAAATACTTCTTCGTCCGCACACCGATTCGCTCCGTAAAACAGGCATGTTCCTCCATCCAGTCATAATCCGTAATCGGCAGCGCACTGCAATTTTCATCCACACAAAACTGCGATGCGATTCCCGTTACACTTAAGAACCTCTGAAAAGTGTACTCCTTATTCCACATTCCACAGTGCTCCAGTACACTCATCATACTGATCGCATAAGTGTTCCACGCAGAAAACACCTCAATGTCCAGCTTCTTTTTTGCCATAGCCAACACCTCCTTTTTCTTTCTGACTCAATTATCCCACAGGAGGTATGACATATAATGTCATAGCAGTTTTAAAATTCCGGAAAGTCTTTCTTTCATGTACTCTCTTAACCAATTTGGTTTTATAATGCGAAATTCAAGACCGCCGGCAATCAAAACGCTGATAAAAACATCCGGATCAAAAAACGCATAGGTATAGGTGTGTCCTTCCGCCTTCCCACAAAGAAAATAATCCAACGGTGCTGCCGATGCTCTTCCGCCCAGCATCTCAATTTTCGCAAAGTACGGTTCTCTTGTCATGCCGCTTTTATCCTCACCATTCCCCGACCCTGCAGATATCTTGGACAAAATCTCAGCCTGTCCCTCATACTTTCCGTATCCAAAGGAACTTAATGCCTTGCTCTGCTTTGCCAGCAACCATACTGTCTCCTTCTCACTTTCCGACAGAAAGAAACTCGGCAACACATACTCTTTCTCATACCGATATCCTCGTTTCCGCGCACAGTACAGAAGCGGTGCGTTCATGGAATCCCTCATATATTCAATATCCCGCTGTGCCTGCCTATTAGAAATCTCAAATTGTTCCGCCAGAGTTCCGGCATTCGGATATGCATTCTCCACAACTCTATTGTGAAACCAAATCATTCTTTGATAAGCCGAAATAAGAACATCCCCCTTGTTGAATTTGTGTATGTATTAATTTAACAAACGAAAAACAAATTGTCCATCTGCCAGGAATTGTAACGAGAAATTTCAAAGTGGACATTTTCGAAGCGGAAAAAACCAGAAGTGGTTTTTTGAGGCTGAAATCGGTGCCTTGCCGGCACGCTGCAACCCGGCAGGGGAGCGAATGGAGCGGCAGTCCGGTGGACTGCTGCCAAAGGCAGAGCGATATGAGCGAGTCAATCGAAACGAGCAATGCGACCGCTCCAAGGGAGCAGTGCGAAGATTGAGATTGCGGAATGCAAACCGGAAAAAAGCGGAAAACCCGCAGGAAAAGCAAAACCCCGGGAGCATTGATTTACAATGTCCCGGGAAAAGTTAAAGTGGCTGCATTTTCTGCACCGCCCTTAACGTTTTTTGGCATAGTAAACAAAGTCGGTATCTCGTTTCACTTCCGAGTATCCCAGTCCGGTGTAGAAGGTGTTTGTCCGGGTATTCCAGACGGGAGTGTCAAGCGTAAAAGCCTTTACATCCGGGAACATAGCCTCGATTTCCCGCATCATCAGGATGCCGTAC